>Ga0081540_1002074_pt1 | contig 16714 bp, 11 predicted proteins | sample TabmetS2T1R1_FD_71024 | JGI IMG/M metagenome (GOLD analysis project Ga0081540, IMG submission 71024) | Tabebuia heterophylla rhizosphere microbial communities from the University of Puerto Rico - S2T1R1 | ecosystem: Host-associated > Plants > Roots > Rhizosphere ... | reverse complement strand
GGCGGCTCGACAGCTTCTCGAAATTGAGCCGTCGTTTAGAGTCTCAACTTTCATCTCCTGGTATCCGCTGCGGCGGAAGGATGATCTGGATCGTTTCGCGAAAGGATTGCGCGCCGCGGGGTTGCCTGAATAGCAAAACATAAATTTCAAGTATCAGGGAGGCTTAACATGGGAGCTGGTGCTGGTGCTGGAGCGGGGGCAGGTGCTGGAGCGGGCGCGGGCGCCGGAGCGGGGGCAGGTGCCGGAGCGGGCGCAGGTGCCGGAGCGGGGGCAGGTGCCGGAGCGGGCGCAGGTGCCGGAGCGGGCGCGGGTGCCGGAGCGGGCGCAGGTGCCGGAGCGGGCGCGGGTGCCGGAGCGGGCGCAGGTGCCGGCGCAGGTGCGGGTGCGGAAGCGGGGCCAGGCACGGGGCGCAGTTTTTACGCAACCCCCTCGGACCTGGGCTTTCGACCTTGGACACTCGACTTTACTCCTGATGACGCCGGCAATCCGCCGTATCCGTGGCCGGAAACCGTAAATCCCTATCAGGTCGACGCAACCGGGCAGGATGCGTTCCTCGAATGGACGACCGATGATTGGGACCCGGCACTGCGGTTCTGGACGCTTCCATACGACCGACATCTCACTCAATGGCTGACGGCAGTCGATCCCTCTCGACCGTCAATCATGGTGGCGCGGGAATTTGGCGGCCAGAGAGATCAATGGCAGTTCGGTCGGGCTGAGCTGCTGGCGATGAGCTGGCTCGAGAACCTCGATTTGGCGTGGCAACCCGATCCCCGGTCGAATCCTCAGGATCCCAACCCGTACCCCACTGCCACAGGTCCCGGTTGGATTGCGGCGAAGGCTGCGGCCTTCAACTCGATCCTCGGCGAAATCGAAGAACTGCAAATGTTGATGCAGGACGATCGCGATCGCTATATGGCCGAAATCATCGAGCAGGCGGACCGCAGTGCCGGCTACATTACTGCCTTCATCGATACGAGTGAAGCACGGCGCCCGTGGACAATGGAGCTCATCAACTGCGGGTACGCCATCGGTAACGTCGCATATTTTTATTACAAGCAGCAGTTCAGGCGCGTTCGCCCATCGACGTTGTGCCCGGGTCTGGCGCCTCCGTTCGGTCCTCCCGCCCATCCGTCATTTATCAGCGGGCATTCCTTCATCGGTCATTTCATCGCGCTTCTGCTCCTCGAGATACCGGCGCTTCGCCAGCGCTACGGCATGTTCGCCGCTCCATACACGGGTTCGCCGGGTAAGCCGGTCGATCCTTATCCGGCCGTGACGATATCCCTCGCCAACCCCGCCGTCGTCACCTTGAGCGCGTTGACTGCGCACGGTCTGAGCGCCGACCATCCGATCACTTTTGAGCCTCTTCCCGGCGGCCAGCCGCTTCCCGCGCCGCTCGTCGTTGGAACAACCTATTACGTATTGGCCGCCGGCTTGACAGCCAACAGCTTCGAAATCAGCGCCGCCGCCAACGGCGCTCCGATCGTCACCGGCGGTGGGCCTGTCGGGCCGACCGTGCCGGCCTTGCTAGCCTCGGCAAACCCCTTGATGGGGCGGGGCGAACTCACATCGCCGCTGCTTTGGCTTGCCGGGCGTATCGCCAAGAACCGCGAACGTCTGGGCGTCCACTATGCTTCCGACTCGGCTGGAAGTCGTCACATTGCAGCCGGTATTTGGCGAGCGCTGCTGCACGACAGCACGCCGAGCCGCATCCATTGTCCAACGCTCCGCTCGGTGCTCGCCCACGCAACCGCCGAGTGGCCGACCAAATGGCCCTGACCGGGCCTTGTCCCTTTTTCTCGGCCGACCTGAACAACGAAGTGCACGCCATATCATCGGGCTGCCGCTAGGGGCCAACGACGATGAGACCAAGGTTGTTGTCATTGGGGACGAGGTCAATGAGTGCCGTGGGCAATTGGCTGCACGGCAACGACGTCGTCGTGTCCGTGTTGGCTGCATCATCCCCGCAGGTTGCGATAGCCAGCACCAGATAGCGGGTCCCGGCTGACGGTGGGGTGAACGTGAAATCAAATTCGACAGGCGGCGCACCTGGGTAAATGGTTTGGCCGGCGCTTATTAACGGGGTGCCGTGTTCCCACCCTGGTGAAGTATCATTCCATTTCGGAGGATCGCCACTGGACCATGAGTGCCACCAAACGCTGACTTTCACGTTCGTTGCCTGTTGACTGCCGCGGTTTCCGACCTTCACGGAAATATTGCTGCCCGATACGACGATTGCGCTTTGGTCGGCCTGCCATAAGGGCGGAGCATCTGAACCGGACTGTTGGGGATCCCAATCGAGCGAGACCGGATTGTAGCTGCCCGGCCCATACGCGATAGCACCGTAGGGCGAGGCTTCCGAAAGTGGCCGCCGGTCCAGGATGTAGACGTCGACCGGCGGTGGAAGGCCTGGCGCGTTGGTGACCGTTCCGGCAACGGCATACAGGCCCTGAACTTCGAACGCCCAGCGAATGACCTTGTGCACACAGCCGCCGATCCTGTGGAACGAGAGCGATTGGGTGCTGTTGGCGCTGTACGGGGGCGGAGGAAAGGTCACCTCAAAGTTGACGTCCCAGAGAATGGTGCCGATGTCGGCGTCGATCAGCGCGGAGACGAGCTGATCCGGCTCGTTGGCCAACACGGTGGTCGATGTCGGCAGAATCTGAACCCCCCTCATGATGAGGTAGACGGAATAGTGGGAAGCCGACTCGCGGGCGAGTTGGTCAGGCTGGTTTAGCGTTCCCACCACCTTCGTATCGCCGCCGATAGCGCGGTACAGCCGGAACAGCGATGATGAAAGAATCTGTTCGGTCCAGTAACCCTTGCGGCGAGGCGGCGTTGAATCGGGCACCTGGGACATCGCATAGTGCATCGAGCCGCCCCAGCTCCATCCATGCGACACGCATCGGTCGTGGCGACGCGGCGTAAACACCCACGGGAATGTCGCGCCGCGCCAATTGGCATCTCCGGCCAGTTGCGATTGCGGGTCCGAGACGATCGCCGCGAGCGCGTCGCCGGCGCTGTGGGCGAAGCGAAATTCCAGCTCCCCGACCGAGCACATCAGGAGCACGTGCCCGATCTCGTGCCAGATCCAGCGCGCGTCGGCCGCAATGCCAAGCGGCTCCGCTTGCGAGCGGTTGGTTCCGTCCCACGGCTTGCGTGCACGGGTTGAAAGGTCGGCCAGCGCCAAATGCAGTTGCAGGATCGGACGCTGGCCGAGCCCGGTCGGTCCGACGTAGTCGACCGGCCAGCCCTCCGGAAGAACACGCGCATTGACCGTCTGGCCGTCCTTGCCAGGTCCTGGCCTCACGCCGGAGCGATAAAAGACCTTGAGCGGCAGGCTGGCGATCCGAAAGTACGAAACCGCATCAATTCCATACGCATCGAGTCGCTCGAAGAATTGCCTGACGTTGTTGTAGGCGCTGATTGCGGCGAAGTCGTTCGATCGAACGAGAGGTGCCGACGTGCCGGGCAGATCGACCGTCTTCGGATCTCCTGGGTTGGGGTAAGGGGGCGGGGGATAGGGATAGGGAGGAGGAGGACCGTCGGCATTAACAAATCCGGGGCAAACCACCACCCTTTCATCTTCGATGAATCCTGATGGTAGTGGAAGGGTCGTTGGAGGGTAGATCAACGGATCCGCCTGATGCGCGGTAATTTCCTCATAGTCGCGATAGTACTCGAGTGACTCTTCGCTGCGTGTCGGACGCCGCTTGCGAAGATCAGTCGGCGGCTCCTGCGACGCCGGATCAAGCGGAAACACCCACGCGTGTCCAGGCGTCACAGCATCGGCGACGAGTTCAACCTTGCTGACAAGAGCCCCGGCCTCTTTCGGCTTCCCGAAGAACACGAGCGAATATGGCGTAGTCTTGGTTCGTCCGGCATCCGTCTCGGGCTTGCTCGTGGCTTGCCACTGCACACGCGGTGTTTTTCCGTCGGATGCGGTGGCGATCCGGACGCCACGAATTGAGACGGATTGATTTTTCAAGCCAAGCTGCTCGGACATCTCGGCCTTGACCAAAGAAAGCGAGGCCGTTTTGAAGATCTCCGCGAACTCGTTGTTCTTTAACAAATTGAATACTTCGAAGGTGCTGTAAGGGCCGAACGGAAGTGATGCGGTCATCCCGGTGATGCGTATTTCGTATTCTCCGTTTACCGGCCGCACATGCGCAACCACGCGGATGCCGAACCCGGAGCCGAGGAAATGGCCGTGTGGTGGACTGTCGGGGTCGGCATCGGGGACGGGGTCGCCGTCGGGAATCCACTCGGAAGCCACCAGAATCACGGTCTGATCGACAAGAGCGCCCTCGCGCGACTTACGCTCAACTTGGAACGATACGAACGGGTTGCCGGCATCGTCGCCGTCCGGATGCACAGGAGGCCAGCCAAGGGGCAACCATCGGAAGAAGCCCGAATCGCGATTGAAATCGCGATTGAAGAAGTTCCTCGAGTTGGTTGTGAACACTGGCAGCGGAGGGATTGGCGGATCGATATCGGGATTCTCCGTCACCGCCTTGAGGTATTTTTTTCCCACAAGCTGCATATTGGAATCATCAATTGCGGGAACGGTAACCAGAAACGGAGCCGTTGGATGACGCAGCAAAATAGAGGTCGGTGAGTTGGCCGCGTCGCCCCAGCGCTCGCTCCAGAGCGCATATTTGCTAGGATGCCACTCCGCCGAATCGCCCGGTCCGCCAACAACTTCATCTGCCATCTGCCACCCCTCCTGCTTGAGGCACCCGCTACCCTGCGACGGAGCTCAATGGTGCGCGCACTTGCGCCTGGCGTCGTTGTCGATGAATTCTACTCCACGCCGGCATCTCGCGATAGCCAATTCGGGCAAGCTTCCCGTCCAGGCGCCGACCAAGTTCGAGCCGGTCATCAACGTGAAGACCGCAAAGCGACGCATGGCCCGAAAGCGGACCGTTCCGAATTGATGAGTACACGCCCCAGGAAAGCCTATGGCCCGGCTTCCATGCCGAGCCGTCCGATGCCCGGCAATTTCAAGGCCGGGCGTCTTATGTCAAAGCCGATGACGGCGCCGAGGAAATTGATCTCAAATCCTTCGACCCAGCCGATCGTCACGCCGAGATAGCCGGCCAGCGAAACAAACAGGCCGGTGCCCGAAGCGGTCGTCCCGAACCATCCGTCGTAGGGATAGTCCTTGCCGATCGCGGTCGGCGGCAGCACCGCTTTCAGTTCCGGCACGGCATCGAGCGCCGCGCGCACGAAGGTGTTCGAATTCGGCCCCGGCCAGGCGCTGTAGTCGCCATAGCTGCGGAATTTGTAATTCTCGATGACGGCGCGGATTTTCGGGATCAGGCGCGCGGCTTCCTCGCCGTCAACGGCGACGATGGTTTCGGGCGTAGCGCCGAACCAGCGTCCGTCGGCCGCAAAGCCGTTGCTGCGGATCGGCTCGCCCCACGCCGTGTAGTCGTAGCGGCTGTAGGCCGCCGCGCCACGCTCCTTGACCACGATCCAGGTGTGCACGGCAAAGATGCCGCGCCACCGCACGGTGCGCGCGGCATAGACGCGGATCAGTGCCTCCTGATTTTGCGAGGCCTGCGGCAGCAGCCCGGCGCTCGACCGGTCCGCGGTCTGCCAGTTACCCCGGCGGTCATCCACCAGGAAATAGCGGCCCGCCGACCATCCGACCGGCACGAGGACAAGCAGCAGGAAGATGATCAACGGTCTTCTCAATGGGGCAGCGCGGCAAGCGGCGGGAAATCCCGACCTATATAGGTCTTCCGCTTCGCCGCGCCAGTGAGCCCCAGCCTTGAACTGCGCACCCCATCCGCCTAGGCTGCGTGACGACAGCGGCCAAACAACAACAAACAACGGGACGAAACCCCAGAGATGCAGCCCTCCGAGCGGCGCCCGTCCGTCTACCGCCGGGGCCTCGTCATCGTCGCCACCCTGGCTACGGCCTATATGGCCAGCCATTTCTTCCGCGCCTCCAACGTCACGATCGGGCTCGATCTGATGCGCGACCTGTCGGTCGGCGCCGGAGCCCTCGGCGCGCTGACGGGCGCGTTCTTCTTCGGCTTTGCCGCGATGCAGATTCCGTGCGGCTTCTTCTTCGACCATTTCGGTCCGCGCCGCACCGTCGTCGGCATGCTGATGCTGGCGACGCTCGGCGGCATCATCTTCACCGCGGCGCCGAGCTGGCCCGTGCTGCTCACCGGCCGCGTGCTGCTGGGCGCCGGCTTCGGCGTCATGCTGATCGGCAGCATGGTGGTGATCAGCCGCTGGTTTCCGCCGGACCGCTTCTCCACGCTGACCGCCGTCGTGCTGTCGGTCGGGCTGCTCGGCAATCTCATCGCCACCACGCCGCTGGCCTGGGCGGCGGAGATCTCGGGCTGGCGCGCCGTGTTCGGCTTTGCCGTTCTCTTCACCGCCATCGCCGCCATTGCGGTGTGGATCGTCGTGCGCGATGCGCCGGACGGGCATCCGTTCCTCGACCGCAAGCCGGAGCCGGCCGGTCAGATGCTGCAGGGCATGCTCGAGGTGCTGCGCAATCCCCGCCTGAAGCCGATCCTGGCGCTCAACTTCTTCAACTACGCCTGCACGTTCACGGTGCAGGGCTTGTGGGGCGGCGCATTCCTGCGCGAAGTGCACGGGTTCAGCCCGATCGCGGCCGGCAATGTCCTGCTGGCCGCCGTCGTCGCCTATCAGTTCGGCATGCTCGCGTTCGGCCCGCTGGATCGCGTATTCGATACGCGCAAATGGATCGCAGTTGTCGGAACCATGGCCATCGTCGGCCTCCTGGCTTCACTTGCGATTCCATCCGCGCCGCCGGCCTGGCTCCCCGTCGGCGCCATTGTCGCGATGGGCTTCTTCAGCGCCTCCAGCACCATGGTGATGACCCATGGCCGGGGCATCTTCCCGGACCGGCTGATCGGGCGCGGCATTGCCACCATCAACACGTCGGTGATGCTCGGCGTCGCCGTGATGCAGACGCTGTCCGGATTGATCATCGGGGCGTTCGAGCCGCTGGTGAATGGCGAGCGCACTGAAATCGCCTACCGCTCCCTGTTCGGATTCCTCACAGTCATCCTGCTCGCGGCGGTCGCGACGTATGCCCTGCGTTCAGAAGACGTCAAGCCCAGCCACGAGATGCGCCTGCGCGAGCAAGCCGCAGCTTGAGGTCGCCGGCCATCCCGTCAAAACTCCAGCGGCGCGTTGTCGACGACTTCCTTCATCACGAAGAACGTTCGCGTCTGTCGCACGCCCGGAAGTGCGATCAATTGCTCGCCATGGATGCGGTTGAAGTCCTCCATGTCGCCGACCCGGATTTTCAGGAAGTAGTCGAAATCACCTGCGACCAGGTGGCAGTCGAGCACGAATTTCAGCTTTGCGATCGCCTGCTCGAAAGAGGCAAAGCTTTCGGGCGTGGAGCGGTCGAGCACCACGCCGACCATGACAAGCGCCCCTTTGCCGACCTTGCGCGGCGCCACCACGGCGCGGACCTCCGGGACGAAGCCCTCGTCAAACAGGCGCTGGGTGCGGCGATGGCAGGTTGCGGCACTCACACCGACCATTTCGGCGAGGTCAGCATTGCTGAGCCGCCCGTTATTCTGCAGCAATCGCAGCATCTTGAGGTCAGTGCGATCAAGACGGCCGGCCATGGAAGAATCTTCCTTAAGAGGTGGTATTTCTGAAAGAAGACATAACACATTGGCGAGATAGCGGAGCATTCACAACGATCGGGTGCCCAACATGGAAAGCACCTTTTGCGGTGCAGATGTTAGACGCTTCCCCGGGATCGTGACCATCAATGGGGATGACATGCTTTCGAAATTCGAGCGCTATCCGCTGACCTTCGGGCCAACGCACATCGAGAAGCTGGAGCGGCTGTCGCGCCATCTCGGCGGCAAGGTCGAAATCTACGCCAAGCGCGAGGACTGCAACTCGGGCCTGGCCTTCGGCGGCAACAAGCTGCGCAAGCTCGAATACATCATTCCTGATGCCATCGCCTCCAACGCAGACACGCTGGTGTCGATCGGCGGCGTGCAATCCAATCACACCCGCATGGTCGCGGCCGTCGCGGCCAAGATCGGCATGAAGTGCCGCCTGGTCCAGGAGAGCTGGGTGCCGCATGAGGACGCCGTCTATGATCGCGTCGGCAACATCCTGCTCAGCCGCGTGATGGGCGCCGATGTACGGCTGGTCGATGACGGTTTTGATATCGGCATCCGCAAGAGCTGGGAGCGCGCGATCGAGGAGGTCAAGGCCGCGGGCGGCAAGCCCTATGCAATTCCGGCCGGCGCTTCCGTGCACAAATATGGCGGGCTCGGCTATGTCGGCTTCGCCGAAGAGGTGAGGGCGCAGGAGAAGGAACTTGGCTTTGCTTTCGACTATATCGTGGTCTGCACCGTCACCGGCTCGACCCATGCCGGCATGCTGGTTGGCTTTGCCAAGGACAGCCGCGAGCGCAAGGTGATCGGTATCGATGCTTCCTTCACGCCGGCCCAGACCAAGGCCCAGGTTCTCGAGATCGCGCGCAACACCGCTGACCTTGTCGAGCTCGGCCGCGACATCGTCGCTGATGACGTCGTGCTGATCGAGGACTACGCCTATCCGGCCTATGGCGTGCCGTCAGAACAAACCAAGGAAGCGATCCGGCTCTGTGCGCGGCTCGAAGGCATGATCACCGATCCCGTCTATGAGGGAAAATCCATGCAGGGCATGATCGATCTCGCGAACAAGGGATATTTCCCGGCGGGATCGAAGATCCTCTACGCCCATCTCGGGGGTGCGCCGGCGATCAACGGATACGCCTACACGTTCCGCAATGGCTGAGGGCGTAACCTCACCTCTCCCCGCCGGGGAGAGGTGAACCGAGGCTGCCGGACGACCGATTCAACCAAACGCCATCACGTTCACCGCTGCGGCTTGACCTTCTCGTATTCAGCCAGCGCCCGCTCGAACTTCTCGTTGAACAGCCACATCGCATCCATGATCTCGCGGTAGTTCGCCGAGGTCTTCGCCCGGTCGGCCGCACCATAGGCGAACATGCTGTTGTTGCGCAGATAGCCCATGATCCTGGCATCGGAGACCCGGTAGCCCAGCAGATTGCCCGAGGCGAGCGCGGATCGGGTCGGGCTCGGCACGATCTGGATCAGCTCGAAGAACTTCATCTGGTCGATCGGGTTCGGCAGCGTCCTGGCGATCTCCGGGATTTGCGCGAACAGCTCGGCATGGGCGTTCATCAGAGCGTTGCGCACATTGATCCAGTGATTGTAGCGCGGATCGAGATTGCCGAGCCGCGCCTCCTCTTTGGCATCACGCGCGACGAGGTCAGGATCGAACGCGGCGATCTGCGGCTTGATCGCGAGCCACTTCCGGCGGCCGTTCCCGTCTTCCGACGGGCCGGTCTGAAAACTGCCCTTGTAGGTGTTCGAGCGCGCATTGCCGATGTTCTGGTTGCCGTTGGTCTCGGCAAAGAACAGCGCAAGGCTGATGCGCCCGGCGACTTCGGCATTGGCGGCATCGAGGCCCTTGGCACGCGCAATGGCCCGCCCGAGATCGGCCACGTCCTTGAAGGGCGTCGCTGAATTCTGCGCATTGGCCGGCGGCGCCTGCATGACGTCGAACAGCTTGCGGTACTCCTCGATCAGCGGCTCGATATCGGCGTCAAAATATTGCGGCGGGACGCCGAACTTGTTGGGCCGTCCGATACGCGATGGCTGCGCGTCCGTGAGGTCCTTGTAAGTGCTCATTACGAGATTGCGCGCGAGATAGACGGCTTGCCCCGGCAGGTTCGGCAGCGGCTGCTTCTGGTCGATCTGCCGTCGCCGTTCGGACAGGATCGCCTTGAATTGCGAGAGTGCGTTGTTGTAGGCGGCGGCCACATCCGCTTGCGGTTTTGCGGACGCCGGTTGCGCCAAGGGAGAAGTCATCGCGGCGGATGCCGCGAGAAGGACTCCAATAACCAGTGCTGCAACGGCTTGCCGCATCTTCATCGTGTCCGATTCCCGGCTTCGATTCATCCCGAGCGGATCGTACACAACAAGGTCAGGGCTTGGCGAGGGCGAGGCTCAAATCGACAGCGCTGTCCAGTGCAATCCCGGCAGGGCGGGCTACGCGGCGTGCCTAGGGCCGGCGGAACCGCCGTGCTATCGTTCGGTAAAAGATGCCCAGGGAGAGAAATTCGATGCGTGGCCGGCGGGTGCTGATGGAATCCTTTGTGGCGCAAGGCGTGCGCCATATCTTCGGCAATCCCGGCACCACGGAGACACCGCTGCTCGACAGCTTGCCGGCCTTTCCGCAAATCGAATATGTGATGGCGCTGCATGAAGGCGTCGCGGTTTCCGCCGCCAGCTTCTACGCGCAGGCGAGCGGCCGGCCCACCGTCGCCAATCTCCATGTGGCGCCGGGACTCGGCAACGGTATCGGCTCGCTCTATGGCGCGCTGAAGGCCAATTCGCCCCTCGTGGTGACCGCCGGCCAGCAGGACACGCGGATGCGGCTCGCCAATCCGATTCTCGGTCACGACCTCGTTGCCATGGCCGCGCCCGTGACAAAATGGAGTGTGCAGATCGAGCGTGCCGACGAGATCGCGCCAATCATCCGCCGTGCCTTCAAGGTCGCCAATGACACGCCGAAGGGGCCGGTGTTCGTCGCGCTGCCGATCGACGTGCTGGAGCAGGAAACCTCGGTCGAAGCCGCCGCGCCCGACAAGTTGTGGCGCGCGGTGGCGCCCGACCCGAGGGGCGTCGCTGCACTTGCCGCAGCGCTCCTGAAATCCCAAAATCCCGTCATCGTGACCAGCGATGATGTGGCGCGCGCCGGAGCCACCGACGCGCTGGTGACACTCGTCGAACAGATCGGCGCCTCCGTCTGGTTCGAGGGCCTGCGTCACCACGCCTCGTTTCCGACCGGTCATCCGAACTACCGCGCATCGCTGCCGGGCGATGCTGCACAGGTTCGTAAATCGTTTGAAGGTGCCGACCTCGTGCTGCTGCTCGGCGGTCCCTTCTTCGAGGACATCTGGTACGCCGAGGGCGGGCATTTCCCTGCTGGCGCGGCCGTCATTCAGATCGAAGAATCGCCCGATCGTCTTGCATTCAACCATCGCCTCGACGCCGGCCTGGTCGGCGATCTCACGCTAAGTCTTGTGGCGCTGACGGAGGCGGTACGCGCCGCAGCTACGCCCGAATTCAAGGCATCGGCGCAACGGCGTAACGCCGTGCTCGCGGAGCGCCGCGCGGGCGAGAAGGAAGCCTACAAGTCGCGGCTGGAGAAGGCCTGGAATCGCGAACCGACTTCGATGCCGCGCGTCGCCGCGGAACTGCGGCGTGGCCTGCCCGACAATGTCGTTATCGTCGACGAGAGCATCACCGCAAGCCTCGATCTGGCGCGCGCCTTCGAATACCGCGGCTTTGGCGACTATTTCGGCGGCCGCGGCGGCGGCATCGGCCAGGGCCTGGCGGGTGCGATCGGGGTGAAGGTCGCGATGCCCGATCGTCCCGTGGTCGCGGTCTCCGGCGACGGCTCGGCGATGTACAGCATTCAGGCGCTGTGGAGCGCGGCGCACCACAAGCTCGCGATCGTGTTCGTGGTGCTGGCGAACCGCGAGTACCGCATCCTCAAGCACAATGTCGACGTCTGGCGGCAGAACTTCCAGCCGGGCACCCAGCACCCCTATCAGCAGATGGACCTGACCGGCCCCGCGCTCGACTTCGTCCGTCTGGCTGAAGGCATGGGCGTCGAGGCCGTCAGGGTCGAAAAGGCGGAGGCCATCGCGCCGGCGCTGGCCGCCGCGGTTGCCGCAAACCGGCCATATCTCGTGGAGATTGCGATCGAAGGCAAGCGGTGACGGCGGGCCATACGGCCCATGCGCTGGACAGGCGTCGGCCGGCACCGTACGGATACCGGATGCGCCCCTACCTGTTTGCCTTTATCGCCGCCATTGCCCCCCTTGCGGTTTTGTCCGTTGCCCGGCCGGCTTCTGCCGGCCCGACCATGCTGCCGGCCCTCGACAGGCCGGCGCCGGCGCGGCCCGTCGTGCCGGTCAAGGACGACGAGAATTACGATATCGACCTGATTGTCGGCCTCTCGGGCAAGTGCACGGCGTTTCGCGCCGCGGGCCAGAACCTGCCCTGCCGCGCCGTCAAATATTTCCACGGCGAGAGCGGGCGCGCCTATTACACCATTGCCGTCGAGGACCCCACCGACAAGGGGCGCATCGTCTCGTTCTCCGGCGACCAGGCCCGCCGTGATAAGAACGATTTCTACGAGCTGACCCTCGACCAGGTGCTGCTGAGCTCCAAGGAGCGGCCGCTCGTGGGTGGCGTGCGCGTGCCGCGGGTCGAACCGGCCAGTGGAATGTGCAAGCAGGTCGGCGACATCGAGAGCAAGCAGATCACGTCAGTCTCGTGCGTCGCGACCGACAGGGCCGGCAAGACCTACGAGCTGCAATTTGCGGCCGACGGCCAGCCGGCGACGATACAGAAGATCACGCGCGAGCCGCTGGAATCGGTCCGCCGCCGTGCCAGGCTAAAGGCGCTGAAGGCCTGCCGCGCCCAGGCCGCCGAGGCGAAGATCCTGCCGCGGGACGCCACGGCCTACATTCTGAACTGCCTGCAGCAGGGCGGCATCTCGCCGCTGTCGGACGATCAGTAGGTCGGGCTCGGGAGCCGGATTGTATGCAGAGTTCGGCTGATCTGCCCCAAGTGCGGGCGCTCGCTTGCGAGGCCCACCTTGCCCAGCAATTGGGCTTACTTGGTCTGTGCCATGGCGAGGAAGGTCAGTCCTCCCATAATGGCGGCCCAAACAATCAATAGATCAGCTTGCATCTTGCACTCCGTTGTGCGGTCCAAAGTGCTCTGCAAGAGGCGCGCCACAATTGGTTAACGCCCCACTCATGCGAGATGCCTGCCGATTGGGCGAATCGCGAGCACAGGCACAATGACCCGGATTGATCTCAGCACGCCGCTCCCCGAGTCGTGCCCGGCGAACATCCGACTCGCATCTACGCGCCGCGAATCATCACGACTTCTTCCTCTGCCGTCTGCCTTGTTCGAGTCAGAGGAGAACGACGCTGAGATTTTGTTGGAGAGCGTGGCATGTCGGCCACGATCGGCAAGATCTTCCGGATGCAAATGTCACGGTCATCTGCAGACATGCATACCGCAGCTGTTATCCCCATGAACCTGCCCGCGGTGATTTGCTCGCTTGCCTCAACAGTGTCACCGTTTTCCGATCAATAGATGATGTCCATGACGAATCGGCGCGACGTCGTGTTTGCACCACGCCGCCGCGCCTTGCCACCGTAACCGAAGGAGCGGTTCCAATGGCTGAAGACACTCTTGCTTCGGTTATCGCCTTACATCAACCCGAAAAGGGCAGAACCCGCTCGGAGCGGCCGCGGACAAGTGCGCCGCGCAAACGCAAGCCGAAGGCCGCCAAATCCGAATCTGCCGAATCTCTGATCCCGGCAGAGTTTTTGGCCCGGGATCCGGCGGCGGAAGCCGCCCCGGCGTTGCCGGAATCCCTGCCTGCGCCCTCTCCAGCCGCCCCGGCGCCATCCGTATCCGGCGTTGCGCCGGCGGGCCGATGGTCGGTCGCATCGTTTGTCCTGGCGGCCGCGGCGTTCACGCTCGCTGCTGTCGGTCTGGCGACGAATGGCTGGTTCGCGAGGTCGCTCGGATCGAGCGACGTCGCCGGATGGATGTTCATGGCCATTGGCGTGGCGGCCGATCTGGCGGCGCTCGTGACGCCAATATGTGCTGCGAGACTCTGGCACATCGGCCATCGCGGCGCGTCTCTCGCCGGATGGGCCGTCTGGGCGACGAGCTTCGTCTTTGCGGTCATCGCCGGAATCGGCTTTGCATCGGTCAACATCGCCGATGTCACGACGGCGCGGGCGGCGCGGGTGACGCCTGCGGTGGCGGCGGCTCAATCCGGACTGAGCGACGCCATGTCGGCGCGTGATCGCGAATGCGGCAATGGTGTCGGCAAGTTCTGCCGCGAGCGCGAAGCGGCGGTCGTTGAACGTCGCCAGATCCTGGATGCCGCCATGGTGCCGGTCCGGCAGACGGCAGACCCGCAAACGGATGCGGCGATCAAGATCGTCGCCTGGATCAGCAACGGAATGCTGCGGCCGTCGAGCGATGACTTTGCCATGCTTCGCCTCGTCCTGCTGGCCTTGCTGCCCCAGATTGGCGGTATCCTTTTGATGGTCAGCCGGTCAGCGATGCGGCCCATCGAAAAATCAGCGCAATCCTGACGTTCAATTTGCCGCGGCGATCCGGCTCGACTCTCCACTCGTCACACACGGCGTGAGGCGTCGGAAGAGGCCGTCGTCCATTGACCCTACTATACCAGTGATAGTACGTTTCACGTTGCGCAATTCAATCCACGGCTGCTCGCTGAGGCAGCACGCACAACGCGTAGAGGGATGTTGCCCGGCATGTCACGAAATTTCACACTATGCCTGTCAGGCGGCGGTTTCCGTGCGACGCTGTATCATTTGGGCGTCATTCGAGCGCTCTATGATTTCAAGCTTCTTCGCAATGTGAAGGAGATATGTTCCGTTTCCGGCGGATCCATTATCGCTGCTCATCTGGTACTCAATTGGGAGAAATACTGTGGGAGCGACGACAATTTTCGCGAAGCCGCGCAGGAACTAACTTCCTTCGTTCGTGCCGATCTCCGCGGGCGGATTGTTCGGCGATGGCTGCTGGCTGGCTGGTGGTGGCCAAGGTATAGAAGAATTAGTCAGCTGATCAGAGCGTACGACAAGCTGTACAAAGGCGCATTGCTTCAGGATCTGGGCAAAGCTGATGACCGCCCAACCATAGCGATCCTCGCCACGAGCATGATCAGCGGAGACGTGTGCGCGTTCACCTCGCGAGGCGTCCGGGTAAACTGCCTCAGAGACCCCAAGGAAGTTGTACTGCCGCGCTTGGCAGTCTCGAGCGCCGTGGCCGCCTCTTCGGCATTCCCTCCGCTATTTCCACCGGTAAAGCTTGACCGGAAGAAATTGCGAATAACTGGCAACGAGATGCAAGCTGGGGAGGTCCTTACCGATGCAGGAGTTATTGATAATCTCGGCGTTGCAGCGCTCCCGGAGAGTGAGATGCGGTTGTTCATAAGCGACGCTTCCGCCGCATTCCATGTGGAGCCAGGTGAAAGCTACGGATGGATAATCGATCGCACTATTCGCAGTACGGACATCCTGATGTCGCGGATCGCCAAGCTGGAAGAAGAAAAATTGGAACGAAGGCAGCCTCTCATTGCCAAGATATCAAAAATAGTGGCTTCCAAAGACGTGCCGAAATTGCAATTCGTGAAGGAGTCCATTCCAGTCCAGAGTCCTGCCGTGCAGGACTTGATCCAATTCGTTCGTACCGACCTCGATTTGTTTTCTGATGTGGAGATTGATTGCATTTTTCTACATGGATACGAGGTTGCCCTGGCCACAATCGCATCCCTCCCCGAACTTGATCCCAAACGATTGACCACCCGCGGCTTGGTTCAAAATCCTCTCCCATGGAGACCCTCCTCCATCAACAGCGAGGCGGACGACCGAAAGGATGCAGATAGGCGGAATTTCCAGCGGTTGATGGCAATGATCTCGGGTGGTGCGCAATCCACCAGTGCGCTGATGTCTGATCCTGAGCTGCTGAAGCACTTGGAGCTCTCGACACGCCGAAAACTTAGACTTTGGAATTCTCAGGACACGCTTTGCTGGATTGTCGCTTTGTTCCTTTTACTCGTTGTGCTGGCCGTCGCAGGTACTGCGATCTGGAAAATAGCCTTCGGTACCGCGTAACTGCGATTATGGGGCTAACGACGGTATCAATCGGGCCGGCATTGAAACGGCGCCGGTGCCGTTTTTGTTGCGACGCAAAAGGGCTGCGTGGTGCCGAACGGCACTCGCGCCTCTTGAATCTCCCACCCGGCTGACGAAACTGATGTGGTTCAGTTGAGTTGCTTGCTGGAGGAGGTTGCCATGGAACGCGCACGGTCGCCGAACGATCCGTCTGGCTATCTCGAGAGCCTGATGCAGGCCGGCCAGCAGTCCTTCAAACAGTTCGACGACGCCATGGCGGCGGCCATGGGCGTGGCCGACAAGCCGAAAGAGCAGGAGACTTCGCCCTTCGTCGCCGCCGCCAATTTGCAGCGCGACGCCATCCTGCAAGTCTGGAAGTTCTGGAACACGACGCTGGTCAAGGCGCTCGGCGTGGAAGGTAACGTCCAGCCGGGCAAGGGCGATCGCCGCTTCAAGGATGACGCCTGGGCGCAGGCGCCCTATTACGACCTGCTCAAGCAGTCCTATCTGCTGGGCTCCAAGCAGCTCTCCGATTTCGTCGAGCACGCCCAGGTCGACGAGCGGACCAAGCTGCAGCTGAAGTTCTACGCGCGGCAGTTCATTGACGCGATGAGCCCGTCGAATTTCCCCGCCACCAATCCGGAAGTGATCCGCACCGCGATCCAGACCCGTTCGGCGAGTCTCGCCGCCGGCATGCAAAACCTGATCGATGACGTCCAGAAGGGACGTATCACCCGCGTCGATGAGTCCAAGTTCGAGGTTGGCGGCAATCTCGCCAGCACGCCGGGATCGGTCATCTACGAGAATGAGCTGATCCAGCTGATCCAGTACACGCCGGTGACGTCGCAGGTGGAGAAGACGCCGCTGGTGATCGTCCCGCCCTGCATCAACAAGTACTATTTGCTCGACCTCGGCAAGGGCAATTCATTC
>Ga0081540_1002073_pt1 | contig 16717 bp, 19 predicted proteins | sample TabmetS2T1R1_FD_71024 | JGI IMG/M metagenome (GOLD analysis project Ga0081540, IMG submission 71024) | Tabebuia heterophylla rhizosphere microbial communities from the University of Puerto Rico - S2T1R1 | ecosystem: Host-associated > Plants > Roots > Rhizosphere ... | reverse complement strand
CGGCGTTGCTCTCGATCCACGCTCGCGTCGAGGGTGCTCACCCGTCGATCTGGGAGGACCCGTCGCTCGTCCAGCTCTGGGGGCCGCGCTTCAGCAACTACGTCGTGGCGGAGCGCGATCGCGCGCTGTTCACGCTCGGGCGGCTGACCGACGACGCGCGGGGCAGGCAACGGGCCGAGGACATCGCCGCTCGTCTCCACGCCTTTCTCGCCGGCCGGCGGATGGGCGACGGCGAGGCCGGGCGCGCGCTGGGCGTGAACTCGAACTCGTTCCGGTATGCAGCGCCGACGGGCACGGTTCTCATCCGCTGGGAGGGCGCGCGCCAGCCGACGATCTGGAGCGTTCCGCGCCCCGAGGTCGATCCGCTCGACGCGCGCCGCGAGCTCGCGCGGCGATATCTGCACGTCTTCGGACCGGCGACTCCCGTGTCGTTCGCCACCTGGGCCGGGATCGGACTGGTCGAGGCAGAAGGCGCCTTCGACCGTCTCAGGCGATCCCTGAGCGCGGCGCGAACACCGATCGGAGACGCGTGGATCCTGAGCCGCGACGAGGCTCTGCTCCGCGCTCCCCCCGGCTCCGATGCCGCAGCGCGGCTCCTGCCGAGCGGCGACGCGTACTACCTCCTCCGGGGCGTCGATCGCGAGCTTCTGGTCCCCGAGGCGGAGCGCCGCGATGCGCTCTGGACGTCCCGCGTCTGGCCGGGCGCGGTGCTCGTCGAAGGCGAGATCGTCGGGACGTGGCGCCGGGCGCAGGCGAACCTGACGGTCACGCCCTGGACGCGGATCTCGCGGGCGAAACGCGACGCTGTCGAGGCCGAGGCGGCGGGCCTGCCGCTCCCCGGAGTCGAGGGGCGGATCGCCGTTCATTGGGACGAGTGAGCGTCAGCGCCGGCGGCTGACGGCGAGGCTCACCCTGGTGCCGATGCGTCGTTCCGCACGAGCCTGCGGGCGCTGCGAGACGACGATCCCGCGCGGGCCGCGCGAAGCCCTGTAGCGGACCACGCCGACCGAGCAGCTGGCCCGCCGGATCCGCTCGCGGGCATCCGCCAGCCTCATCCCTGCCACCTTCGGGACGATGCAGGCCGTGAGCCAGGAGTACGCGAGCTTCGACCCGTCAGGTGACCAAGACGGCCTCGAATAGACGTCGCCGATCGCGCGGAGATTCGTCTGCCAGCTTCCGTCGGCGCTCATCACGAAGACCCGCGCCTGCACATGCCGGTTCCGCTTGCGCATGAACGCGATCAGGCGACCGTCCGGCGACCAGGACGGATTCGAGTCCAGCGGCGGGCTGTCCGTGAGATCGGTCAGCGGGCCCCTGTCCGGGTCGACGGCGTAGAGGTCCCCGTCCCAGAGGCCTCGCGAGGCGTCGAACGCGATCCGCGAGCCGTCGGGCGACCAGTCGGGGTTGTTGTCGTCGGCCGGGCCGACCGTCACCTGCTTCCAGTTCTCGCCGTCGGCGTTCATGACGACGATGCCCGCGATCTCGGCGAAGACGATGCGCGTGCCGTCGGGCGACCAGCTGGGATCCCACTCGCCCGGCCGATCTCCCTGCGTGAGCCTCGTCTCGCCGCTCCCGTCCGCGGCCATGACGTAGATGTGACACGTGCCCGCGCTGCAGCGGGTGAATGCGATGCGGCTGCCGTCGGGCGACCATGCCGCGTCAGAGGAGGAGCTGTCGCCCTGCGTCAACTGCACGGGGCTCGTCCCGTCCTCGTTCATGACGAAGATCTGGTAGTGGCCCCCGTCGGATCGCGAGAAGGCGATCTTCGTCCCGTCCGGTGACCAGGCGGGGTCGAACTCCTCGGCGGGATCTCGGGTCAGCCGCCTGCTTCCGGTGCCATCGGTGTTGACCACGTAGATGTCGCCGTTCCAGACGGTCTGTACGTGTGCCCGCGCGAGTGCCGCCCGCGACTCGCGGGACGGAGCCGTGGCGGCGGCGAGGCTGAGGGTCACGAGCAGCGCCAATCCAAGCGTTCGGTGCATGGCCAAACACAATGATTCCGGACCGCGCCACCAGGTGGACGCATCGGCTAAGGGTCGAAGACCGTCAGGCGGCGCAGAGCACGTACGCCCACAGCGACACCGAGGAGCTACCGGAGTTGCGGGCGCTCACGTCCCATCCGAACCCAGATGCCGACGGCTTCGACGAGTAGACCGACAGGTTCGGATCGCTGGCCTCGAAGCCGCCGCCGACGGCCTTGTAGCCACTGCTGCAGACGGCGCTGACCGTGCCGGCCGAGTTGGGCGAGATCGCGCCGACATTGTCGTTCGGAAGCACGTCGGTGAACCCGGGAAGGCCTTGGTTCCCTTGCAGGCCCCTGGGCCCGATCGGGCCTTGCTTCCCTCGAATCCCCTGGATCCCTTGCTTGCCCCTCATCGTCTTCTTCGCCGCGGGGGACAAGTCGATCGGCCGAATCGTCCCGTTCTCGATGTCCTTCGACGTAATCAGCACACGCGTCGCGGCCGCGCCGGAAACCATCGAGAGCGCGGAGACGATTGCGACCAAGATCACGACCCGACGGCTCATTCCGTCTCTATCGGCAGCCCGGGCCGCAATCCGAAGCCCGGGAAATCCGCACTATGCAACTGAATCGTGATGCCGCTCTTCTTCGCCTCAAGCGCGGCGCGGGATGCGGGAGCTGCTCCTCTGCATCGACGTCCGACCGGCTCTGGCTCGACTTCCTGGTCGTCGGCTCGTTCCTCGCGGTCACGGCGATCGTCGCGGCGAAGACGTATCGCGCCCGCAATTCTCTGAGTCCGGCAGCGGCTAGTCAGTCCACCAATCGCGCCGGCCATCGACGTCTCCGCGCGGATCCTCGCCGAGATTGGGCGCGCCGACGACGAAAATCTCGAGGCCCTCTGGCCCTGCTTCGTAGCCTCGCCACGTGCCGGCCGGGACGCGCACCGCGTCCCACTGCTCGAGCTCGACGATCTCGTCGTCGACCTTCATCCGGCCGCTTCCGCGCACGACCACGTACACCTCCTCTTGCGTCTCGTGCGTGTGGCCGTACGGAAAGCGATAGCCGGGCGGGACGCGCTGGTAGCTCAGGGCGGTCTTCTCGAGCTCGAGCGCCTTGGTCGCCGCGCGGAACTCGAGGTCCGGCGCGCCGTCGAACCCAGGGCCGATGTCCTCCAGGTCCTCCTTGATGTTCTTGAGCGTGAACGGCACGGCGCCCTCCTAGGGCGACCCAGGCTCACGAACGCCCGGGCTGGAAATGAATCCGCCGAAAGTCGTCACGCCCGCGCAGCGGGCGGACTTTCGGCAGTTTACGGGAGCGACGGGACTCGAACCCGCGACCTCCGGCGTGACAGGCCGGCGTTCTAACCAACTGAACTACGCCCCCGGGCGCGGGACAGTCTAGCTACGCAATTTCGGTCAAGCCGAGCTGTCTCAGGAGCGTGACGCCGTCCGAATAGACGTCCTTGCGCGCGACGAGGCCGTTGCGGATCGGGATGATGTCCATGCCCCGGTACTCGACGGTCCGGCCCGTGGGCTCGATCGTCATCCCCGAGCGGCTCATCGGCCCCTCGTGCGTGCCGCGGGCCGTCCACTCCTGGACGACCAGGTCGTCGCGCAGGTATTGGCTCCGCGCCTCGAAGCTGAGGTCGGGGAAGACGCCGAAGATGCCAGTGATCGCATTCGCGATCGCGTCCTTGCCGATGTTGACGTCGCCCGTCGTGTGGTTCTCGAACACCGAGTCCTCTGTGTGCATCGAGACGATCGACGCCACGTCGTGTTCGTTCCAGGCAGCGTTGTAGCGGTCGATGAACTCCTGGAGCTCGGGGCCGTCCACGGCGCAAGCCTATGGCACGACGGCGCTAGGGTTTGAGTCGTGAGCACGCCACCCGGTGCCCCCCGCGAGGGCTCGAGCGCGCCCCCGGCGCCGCGGGGCTCGTCGCCCCGCAAACCGCCTCGGTTCAGGCTGAACCGAAACTGGACGCTCTTCTTCCTCGCCCTGCTCGCGCTCAACATCTTCCTCGGCTCGCGCGCGATGAAGGAGCCGGCGCGTCCGCGCGTCCCCTACAGCCCGTTCTTCCTCCAGCAGGTGCGCGACGGCAACGTGAAGGACATCACGTCGAAGGGCACGGCGATCCAGGGCACGTTCAAGCAGAAGGAGCAGTACAAGGACTCGAAGCCGAGCGACCGTTTCAAGACCGAGGTCCCCGCGTTCGCCGACAACGACGCGCTCTCGAAGCTGCTTCAGAGCAAGGGCGTCGTCGTCAACGCGCAGCCGCTCGAGACCGGATCGCCCTGGTGGCAGAGCCTGCTCCTCTTCTTCGGGCCGACGATCCTCTTCGTTGCCTTGCTCTTCTTCCTCATGCGGCGGGCCGGGAACGTGCAGAACATCCTGGGCTCGTTCGGTCGCTCGCGGGCCAGCAGGTACCAGCCTTCCGAGGATCGCGTGACGTTCAAGGACGTGGCCGGGATCGACGAGGCCAAGGACGAGCTGTCCGAGGTCGTCGACTTCCTGCGGCATCCGGAGCGGTACCGCAAGCTCGGCGGCCGGATCCCGCGCGGCGTGCTCCTCGCCGGGCCGCCGGGCACCGGCAAGACGCTGCTCGCGCGCGCGGTGGCCGGTGAGGCGAACGCACCGTTTTTCTCGATCGCCGCGTCCGAGTTCGTCGAGGCGATCGTGGGTGTCGGCGCGTCCCGCGTGCGCGACCTGTTCGCGCAGGCGAAGGAAGCCGCGCCGGCGATCGTCTTCATCGACGAGCTCGACGCGATCGGGCGGTCGCGGACCTCCGGCGTCGCCGGATTCAGCGGGGGCAACGACGAGCGCGAGCAGACGCTGAACCAGATCCTCACGGAGATGGACGGCTTCGACACCTCCACGAACGTGATCGTGATCGGCGCGACCAACCGGCCCGACGTGCTCGATCAGGCTCTGCTCCGTCCCGGACGCTTCGACCGGCGGGTCTACGTGCAGCCTCCCGACCGGGCGGGGCGCGAGGCGATCCTGAAGGTGCACACACGCGGCGTGCCGATCGCGCCCGACGTCGACCTCAGCCGGATCGCCGCCACGACGCCGGGCATGGTCGGCGCCGACCTGGCGAACCTCGTCAACGAGGCCGCGCTGCTCGCCGCGAGGCGGAACCACGATCAGGTCACGGAGGCCGACTTCACCGACTCGCTCGAGCGCATCGTCCTCGGTGCCGAGCGCCAGGTGATGATGACCGCGAAGGACCGCCGGCTGACCGCGTACCACGAAGGCGGGCACGCGATCGTCGGCATGCTCACGGAAGGAGCCGACCCCGTGCGGAAGGTCTCGATCATCCCGCGCGGGCAAGCGCTCGGCGTGACCTTCGCGGCGCCGGAGAGCGATCGCTACAACTACCGCGAGCAGGAGGCCTACGCGAAGGTCAAGGTCGCGCTGGGCGGGCGCGCGGCCGAGGAGGTGGTCTTCGGCGAGATCAGCACCGGCGCCGAGTCGGACATCGCTCAGCTGACGGAGATCGCGCGCCAGATGGTCGGTCGCTGGGGCATGAGCCGCGCGATCGGCCCGATCGCAGTCCTCCCGCGTGACGGGAGCGGCCCGTTCCTGCCTCCGGGCAGCGAGGTCTCGCCGGAGACGCAGAAGCTCGTCGACGCAGAGGTGCGACGGATCGTCGAGGAATCGCACAAGGAGGTCGTCGCGCTGCTCGAGCAGAACCGGGACAAGCTCGACTCGCTCGCGAAGGCGCTGCTCGAGCACGAGACGCTCGACCAGGAGGACGCGTACGCGGCCGCGGGCGTCGAGATGCCCTCGGCGCAGGCGGCCGAGCCGTTGGTCGCCGCCGCGCGATCCCAGGTCGACGGTTAGCCGAGCAGGTCGAGGATCCCGAGCGGGCGCCGGAACGGCGCGACGACGTATGCGCCCTGCGCGCGTGTGCGCGAGCCTTCGAGCAGCTCGCGGCCGATCTCCATCCCGACTTCGGTGGCGCCCGGGCCGGCGTCGCGGAGGGCGTCGAGCACCGGCTGCGGGACGACGATTCCCGGCACCTCGTTGTGCAGGCGCAGCGCGAGCTGGTGGCTCCAGACCGGGAAGATGCCGACGAGCACCGGGATCGGCCACTCGCCGCCGAGGCGCTCGACGAAGCGGTCCATGTACTCGAGGTCGAAGAGGATCTGGGTCATCGCGAAGTGCGCACCGGCCTCGACCTTGCGGTGGAACCGCTCGAGCTCGGTGTCGAGGTCGTCCCCGGCGGGGTTGACGGCGACGCCGATGTGGAACGACGTCGCGGCGTCGATCGCGCGGCCGTTGTAATCCTCGCCGCGGTTGAGCCTCGCCATTAGGTGCGCCAGGCCGATCGAGTCGATCTCGTAGACGCCGCGGGAGCCTGGGTAGTCGCCGACTTCCGGCGGATCCCCGGTCACCGAGAGCACGTTCCGGATCCCGCACGCATGCGCGCCGAGAAGCTGCGACTCGAGTCCCATGATCGTGGCGTCGCGGGTCGTCAGGTGCGGGATCGTCTCGACGGCCGCGCGGCGCTCGATTTCGACCGCGAGCATGAGCGCGCTTGCCGCGGCGCGGGCGGTCGCGTTGTCGTTGATGTCGACGAAGCCGGCGTTCCCGGAGCCCTTCAGGGCGCGGGCGACGTCGATCATCCCGGCGTAGCTGCCGCCGAGCGGCGGGTCGATCTGCACGGAGACGACCCACTCCTGGTCGCGGAACGCGCGGGCGAGCTCGGTCTCCTCCCGCTGCTCCGGGACGGCGACCTGCACCTCGCGCTCGGCGAACACGAGCGGCGCGCTCGGCTCCCGCTCTTCCTTGACCGCCGAGGCGATGGCCGCGATCTCGGTTGGTGTAGTTCCGCAGCAGCCGCCGATCACACGGGCGCCGAGGTTGCGCGCGTGTGCGGCGAACTCGGCGAAGTACTCCGGCGATGCGTGCGGGTAGATGATCCGGTTCCCGGCCATGCTCGCGAGTCCGATGTTGGGCATCGCGGCAAGCGGGAGTCCGTTGCCGTTCATCTCGTTGAGCGCGGCGAGCGCGGCCTGGATGCCCGCGCCGTGGTTGGCGCCGATCGCCGCCACGCCGAGCTCGCGGAGGCGTGTCGCCGCTCGGGCGGCCGAGACTCCGGAGAGCGTCTCGGCGCCCGCGTCGAAGGTGAGCATGGCGAGGACCGGGAGGGACGAGACGCTGCGCACCGCCTCGATCGCGGACTCGAGCTCGTCGAGCTCGAAGAAGGTCTCGACCGCGAAGAGGTCGACACCCCGTCCCTCGAGGACGGTGGCCTGCTCGGCGAAGAGCTCGCGGCGCAGGTCGGGATCGAGGCCCTGCTCCCCGAGAGGCCCGATCGAGCCGGCGATGAAGACGTCGCGGCCGGAGATCTCGCGTGCTTCTCGTGCGAGCTTGACGCCGGCACTGTTGATCGCGTGCAACTCGTCTTCGAGGTAGTTGGCGGCGAGCTTCCGGCGGTTCGCGCCGAACGTGTTCGTCTCGATCACGTCCGCTCCCGCCTGGATGAAGCCGACGTGGAGCTTGACGACCGTCTCGGGCGCGCGGAGATTCGCCTCTTCGGGGATGCGGACGCGCGGCGCGGCGCTCGAGACGAGGACGCCCATGCCGCCGTCCGCCACGAGCGGAGGCCCGTCGGCGAGGCGTTCGAGCAGGCGGTTGGCCATCGGCGGAGCCTACTTCCGGCGCGGGGCCGGGTCGCGGGGCCTGCGTTGTCGAAGCATCGAGGTCACCTCCATCGCTCTCGGCGGTAGCACCGCACCCGCGGGCCGGTTGCTGCGACGTCTCGGGGCCGAGTCCCTCGGTCGCTCGTGATGGACGTGCCGAGCGTAGCAATCGCGGCCGTAGAATCGCCGCACGCCCCCACCCTGGGAGGGGATCGAGGTTCCACCCGCCACCCGAGTTCGAGTCTAGTCCCTGGAAATGGACTGATTCGACTCAAAAGGGTGTTAAGTGCGTCAACGCTTCGGCGTAGGTGAAGTGCCGATGTCAACCGCGAACGGGGGATAGATCAAACGATATTTGAGAGGCACACTCTGGGAGACCGAGCGGCCCCGATGCGGCGGGGGCTCTCGGAAAAACGAGTAGGCCCCAATGCGGCAGGGGCAACTCGACATCACTGCGGTTCTCTTCGGAGACGTCAGAGCGGGCCGGGCGGCGGCCCGCTCCGTCGTTCTCGGGTGAGGTGGGTTCCGCCTAAAGCTTCACGCCCGCTCCGCCGAAACAAGAAACGACTCCTTTCGTGGGCCGGGGGACTGACGGCAAGCATTCCTGCGGCTACAGGAGTGGCGAAGCGGCGGCGAAACCGCCGCTTCGCGCTATTCGTGCAGGAGCCGGCCCTCCATGCCGCCGGCAACGGTCACGACCTGACCGGTCACGTGCCCGGACAGCTCGTCCGAGGCGAGCACCACCACCTGCCGCGCCACGTCCTCGGGCTCCGCCACCTTGCGCAGCGGCATCGTCCGCGTCACGCGCGTCACCAGCTCGGGGTCGGTCAGCGTCGTCCGCGTCATCGGCGACTCGGTCCACCCTGGGCAGACGACGTTCACGCGACCACGCGGCGCCGCCCGCACGATCTCGTTCTTCAGGCTGAGCAGCAAGCCATGCGTGACGGCCGACTTGGCCGCGGCATAGTCCGCATGCCCCGCCTCGCCGAACAAACCCGCGGTCGACCCGATCATCACGAGACTGCCGTGGCCGTTTCGCGCCACCTCGCGGAGAAACGCCCGCGCCGTCAGGTACGTGACCGTGAGATTCGCCCGCAGCGTCGCCTCCCAGCGCTCGAGCGGCAGCTCCCAGAGCGGCAGGTCCTCCTCGGGCCACTTCCCGGCCACGGCCGCGCACACGTCGAGCCCGCCCAGTTCCTCGATGCTCCGCCGAAACAGCTCGTCGACGGCCGCTTCGTCCCGCAGATCTCCGCCGACGACCGGAGCCCCACCGAGCTCCTCGCTGAGCGCCTCCGCCCGTTCGCGCCCCTCGTGGTAATGGAGCACGACGCGGCTGCCCTCGCCGAAGAGCTCCCGCGCGCAGGCGCCTCCGATTCCACCCGAAGCCCCCGTCACGAGGACGCGCTTGCCCGCCAATCCCGTCTCCACGGCCAGAGGCTACGACCTGGGGATCAAGCGGGCGCGCAGAACGGCCGAAAAGGCGCTTGCCATGACGCTTCCAGCCGAGTTCGACCACCGGGAAATCGGCCTCGCAGTCCTCGAGGCGCTGGACCCGGACGAGGTCCTGAGCCCCGAGGAGCTCGATCATCGAGCATGGCGCCTCGGGCGGCTTCTCGAGCACGGCTACGACCTCGAGGACGCGCTGGTCGTCGCGCGTGCGTCGCATGTCGACCTCGACGTGGCGACCGCTCTGGTCGCCGAGCACGGCTGCTCGTCGCGCCTGGCAGTTCGAATCTTGCTGTGAGCAGCGCGGTTGCGCTTTCATTCAGGGGTGGCCGTGACCGAAACCGATGCGCAACTCGTCGCCCGCTGCCGCCTGGGGGACGACGATGCGTGGCGCGAGCTCGTCGATCGGTTCTCCCGTTACGTGTACGCGATCGCGGTCCAGGCCTTCCGCCTGTCCGAAGCCGACGCCGAGGACGTCTTCCAGGAGGTCTTCGCGCGCGCCTACCAGAACCTGCCCAAGCTCCGGGACGACGCGGCGATCCGGCCGTGGTTGGCTCAGCTGACGCGAAGGCTCTGCCTGGACACGATCCGAGCCGGCGCACGCGAGCAGCCGGGCGAGATCCCCGAGCCAGTGGGCGTCGACGACACGATCGCGAGCCTCGACGAGGCCCTGTACGTCCACGAGGCGCTCGAGGCGCTCCCGAGCAACTGCCGGGAGATCCTCGACCGCTTCTTCGCACGCGACGAGAGCTATCGCAATATCGGCGACGCGCTCGACCTCCCGGCGGGCACGATCGCGAGCCGCATTTCCCGCTGCCTCGTGAAGCTTCGCGCCGAGCTCGAGGGAAGAAATACGGCCCCTGCGGAGTCTGGTGGTTGATCACGTATGCGTAACTACGACGAGGAAACCCTGGCTGTGCTGCTCCGCACTCTTCCCGCCGCCCCCGAGGCGTGGGTCAAGGCTGCGCAGGAGATTCCGCTCGCGCGGAGAGGTCTGGACGACATCGTCGAGCGCGCTCGGGCCGACCGTGCCTTTCGCGAGGCGCTGATCGGCGACACCGAGACCACGCTCGAAGAGGCCGGATTCGACCACGATCCGGCCCTGACCGAAGCCGTTCGCGAGCACCTCTCCTCGTAAAGGCAGAAAATGGTCCCGGCATGGCCGGCGACCTGCTTGACGCACCCCTCGGCGAGCTGCTCGACACGCTCGCGAGCGAGACCCCGTCTCCCGGCGGAGGCTCTGCCGCCGCGATCGCCGTCGCCATGGCCGCCGGGCTCGTCTCCAAGGTCGCGCGCGCGTCGCAGGGCTACTGGGACGAATCCGGAGGCGTGATCGGCCAGGCCGAGACGTTTCGCGCGCGCGTCGCACCGCTCGCGCAGGCGGACGCGGACGCCTACGAAGAGGCGCTCTCCGCGCTGCGCGGCCGCGAGGAGCTCGTGGAGCGCTACCGCGACCAGCAGCTGCGCGCTGCGCTCGAGCGCTCCGCCGAGATCCCGATGCGGATCGCGGAGGCCGGCTGCGACCTCGCGTGCCTCGCCGCGCTGCTCGTCGAGAACGGCAACCCCGAAGTGCGGGTCGACGCGGCGGCGGCGTCGATCCTCGCGGAGAGCGGAGCCCGCGTCGCCGCGACCCTCGTCGAGACGAACCTCGGCGCGACGGACGAGGACCCGAGGGTGCGCCACGTGCGGTCGCTCGTCGAGGTCGCCGCCGATGCCTCGGAGCGTGCACTCGCCGCGTCCGAGTAAGCGTCGTACGATCCACTCATGGCGCAACCCGATTCCAACCAGGAGCCCCACGAGGAGCTCCGCCCTGCGTGGAGCCTGCCTGCGGGCGCGAGCGCGGACCTGGCGCTGTCCGTCGAATGGCCGGGCGAGATCACCCGGGACTGGGCGTGGGGCGGCTCGACGGGCAAGGGCGTTCGCGTCTGCATCCTCGACAGCGGCGTCGACGCGGAGCATCCGCTCGTCGGGCACGTGGAACGGGCCGTCGCCGTCTCGTTGACCCCGGACGGCGAAGCGGTGATCGCGGACGACAAAGAGGGCGACCTCTGCGGGCACGGAACCGCGTGCGCGGGCATCGTCCGCTCGATGGCGCCGGACTGCGACTTGACGAGCGTCCGTGTGCTCGGGGCCGGCTTCACGGGCAGCGGAGACATCCTCCTGGCCGGGCTGCGCTGGGCGGTCGAGCAGGGCTTCGACGTCGTGAACATGAGCCTCTCGACGACGAAGCGCCAGTTCGCCGGGATCCTGCACGAGCTCACCGACCGGGCGTACTTCCGGCGCACGGTGCTCGTCGCGTCCGCGCACAACATGCCGGTCGAGAGCTACCCGTGGCGCTTCTCCTCGGTCATCTCCGTCGGGAGCCACGAGGAGCAGGACGCGATGGCCTTCTACGCCAACCCCGACCCGCCGGTCGAGTTCTTCGCGCGCGGCGTCGACGTCGAGGTCGCCTGGACGGGAGGCGCCCGCATCCGCTGCACGGGGAACAGCTTCGCCACTCCGCACATGACCGGCCTCTGCGCGCTCGTCCTGGGCAAGCACCGCGACCTGACGCCGTTCCAGCTGAAGAGCGTTCTCTACCTGACATCGTCGAACGTAGGAGGAGGTCGATGAGCGAAGAGCTCAAGGCCGCGGTCGCCGCGGGCGTGGTCGGTTCGCAGGGCACGTTTCGCTCCCTGCTGGAGTCGGTCACCGAGGTCGCGCGCGCGATCTTCGGCGCACAGGCGGCGTCGGTCTTCCTGCTCGACGAGGAGACCGACGAGCTCGTGTTCGAGGCGATCGCGGGGTCCGGGGCGGACACGCTGCTCGGGCACAGGTTTCCGTCGAGCACGGGCATCGCCGGCTGGGTGCTCGTGACGCGGCAGCCGCTCGTGATCGAGGACGTGACCGAGGATCCGCGCTTCGCGAAGGACTTCGCCGAGACGACCGGCTACATCCCGAAGGGGCTGATGGCGGTGCCGCTGCTCCACGAGGAGCGGGCGCTCGGCGTGCTCGAGGTGCTCGACCGGCCCCAGCGCTCGCAGTTCTCGCTCGTCGAGATGGATCTGCTCGGCCTCTTCGCGAACCAGGCCGCGATCGCGCTCGACCTCCTGCGCCGGGCGCGCCACGCCGAGGCGGTGCTCGCCTCGAGCGGCGAGGGCGCCGAGGTCGTCGCCAGGCTGGCGACGACGATCGAGAGCCTCGAGGACGAGCAACGCGACGCCGCGCTGCGCATGCTGTCGGGGCTCGAAGAAGTCCTCAGACGCAACGAGGGCGGCTAGGCCGCCCTCGCACTGACGCGCCGTTTACCGCCGACTAACCGATGTTCTGGTCGGTCGGCTCGCCGATGTTGGCGCCGATGTTCTGGTCGGTGGGCTCGCCGACGTTCTGGCCGATGTTCTGGCCGATGTGGGCATGGCCCTCGACCTCTGGCTCGTCGTCGTCGGCTGCGCCGATGTTCGCGCCGACGTTCTGACCGACGTTCTGGCCGACGTTCTGGCCGACCTGGGCATGGCCCTCGACGTCGCCGACGTTCTGCTCCCGATCCTGACCGATGTTCTGCTCGCGATCCTCGCTCACTGTTTCTCCTTTCGCTGCATGCCGCGTTGCATCGAAGTGACGTCAACAAGACGCGGCCGAGTGGAGAAATCTTCCCTCTTTTCGAGCGAGGAGGTCAATAGGCCGTTGGGCCCTGGTCTCCCGTCGGCGACCCTGCAATTGTTCTGCTGTGCTCGGTTCGTTCCGCGAGCGGCTCGGGGAATCGATGGATGCGTTCCGGGCCGTCCTCACCAGCCCCGCGCTGAGGCGCGTCGAGCTCTCCTGGGCCGCCTCGATCACGGCGTACTGGGCGTTCATCATCGCGCTGGCCGTCTATGCGTTCGACCAGGGCGGCGCGGCCGCGGTCGGGCTCGTCGGAGTGATCCGCGTGCTGCCCGCCTTCATCGCGGCGCCGTTCGCCGGCGTTCTCGGCGACCGCTACCGACGGGAGGTCCTGCTCGTGATCCTCTCGTTCGTCCGCGCAGGCTTCATGGCCGCGACCGCGCTGGTGCTCTTCGCCGGCGGGCCGACCTGGGTCGTCTACACCCTCAGCGCGGGCGTTGCGCTGATGGCGAGCACCGTGCGCCCGATGCAGTCCGCACTCCTGCCCCAGCTCGCGAAGACGCCCGAGGAGCTGACCGCTGCGAACCTCGTCTTGACCACTGTCGAGAGCTCCGGGATCTTCCTCGGCCCCGCGCTCGGCGGGATCCTGCTCGCGGCGACGAACGCGCAGACGGTCTTCGCCGCCGCGTCGGCCGCGTTCGTGGTCGCGTCGGCGCTGCTCGTCGGCCTGAAGGTCGAAGCGGCGCCCGAGCGAGACGTCGAGAGCAGCTTCCTCCGCGAGTTCTTCGGCGGCTTCGGGGCGATCGCGAGCGACCGCAAACTCGCGCTGATCGTCACGCTGTACGGGATCCAGACGTTCGTCGCGGGCGCGCTCAACGTGCTGATCGTCGTCGCCTCGCTCGAGCTGCTCGACCTCGGCCAGTCGGGCGTCGGCTTCCTCAACTCCGCCGTCGGGATCGGAGGCCTCCTTGGCGCCGTCGCCGCCTTCGGGCTCGTCGGCCGGCAGCGCCTCGCCTCGGACTTCGCGTTCGGCCTGCTGCTCTGGGGGATCCCGATCGCGCTGATCGGCATCTTCCCGCGGCCGCCGCTGGCGATCCTCCTGCTCGCGATCGTCGGCGTCGGGAACACGGTCGTCGACGTCGCCGCGCTGACGCTTCTCCAGCGCACGGTGCCCGATGAGGTGCTGACGCGGGTGTTCGGCGTCATCCAGAGCGTCTTCATCGGCACGGTCGGGCTCGGCGCGATCGCCGCTCCGCTGATGATCAACGTCGTCGGCATCCGCTGGGCGCTCATCATCACGGGTGCATTGCTACCGCTGAGCGCAGGGCTCACCTGGCGGCGCATCACGTCCCTCGACGCCGACGTCGTCGCGCCGACGAAGGAGATCGCCCTCCTGCGGACGATGCCGCTCTTCAAGCCGCTCCCGGCGACGACGATCGACGAGCTGGCTCTGAAGCTGATCACCGTTTCGGCCGTGCCCGGAACGGTCATCATCCGCGAGGGCGAGCTCGGCGACCGCTTCTACGTGATCGAGTCCGGCGAGGTTGACGTTTCCGCGAACGGGGAACACCTCGGGACGATGAGCCCGGGGGACCACTTCGGCGAGATCGCGCTCCTCCGCGACGTGCCCCGCACGGCCACGGTCACCGCCACGAGCGACGTCAGCCTCTACGCGCTCGAGCGCGACGAGTTCCTGAGCGCGGTCACCGGCCATCCGGCGAGCGTCGAGGCAGCGGACTCGGTCATCGCGAGCCGCCTCTCCGGCCTTCGTCCCGGGATGGCCTCGATCTGATGGAGCCCACGGGCGTGCTGCTCGTGGGAGGGCTCAGCCGCCGCTTCGGCTCGGTCAAGGCGCTCGCACCGCTCGGGCAGCAGACGCTCGCCGAGCGCGCCTGGCAGACCCTGCGCGACGCGTTCCCGGACCAGATCGCGGTCGGCAAGGAGGCGGATCAGCTCGGCCTGCCGTTCGAGGTGCTCGACGACGGGATCGACGTGCGCGCGCCGATCGCGGGCGTCGTGGCGGGGCTCAGGCTCGTCGAGACGGCCGTCGCGGTTTTCCTTCCGGTGGACTGCCCGCTCGTCACGCCGGAGGCGCTGCACGAGCTGGCTGAGGCCTGCGCGGACGCCGCCGTGCCCGAGAGCGCCACGCTGCCGGGCGCCTACTCCAAGACCGCGCTGCCCGTGCTCGAGGCGAGGCTCGAAGCGGGCAAGCTCTCGCTGCGCGACGCGCTGACCGACCTCGAAGTGCGAACCGTCGAGCTCGACAGCGTCCTGCTCACGAGCGTGAACACCGAGCGGGAGCTCGACCGGCTACGTGCGGTTGCGACGTAGCGGCTCGGCTTCCGGCTCCGCGAACGCGTAGAAGACGAGGTAGCTCATCGCGAGGAACGCGGTGAACAGCACCATCACGGCGAGCGCCCGCGGATGGTCCTGCGGATGCGCGAGGCCGGTCAGCAGCGACTGGCCGAGGTGGCCGGGGCGCGTGAAGACGTCCCACGAGTTCCAGCGCTCGAAGCGTCCGAGGTAGACGCCGAACGCGCCGAGCCCGAGGGCCGCGAGCGCAAAGGCCCACGCACGAATCGGACCGGCCGCGCTCCTCACGATGCCCTGCATCAGATAGAGCGACGCGAAGCCGAGCACGAGCCCGCACCAGGCGGCCGCGGACACGAGCACGACGTCGTACCAGATCGGCGCCGCCGCCCACTCGCGGAGCCACTTGAAGTCCGTGACGATGTAGAGCGCGTTCGGGAAGAACAGGAGCCAGAGAGCGCCGGCTGCCCAGAGCTGCACGCGGCTCGCGTCCTTGCGGTAGGCATCGTGCGCGTAGACGGCGAGCCCGAGCGGGATCCACGCGAGGAACAGGTTCCAGACGAGGTTCGAGTAGGAGACGCTTCCCGTGTACCGCTCGCGCACCACGACCATCGCGACGACGAGGAGCGAGAGGCCCGCGAGGGAAGCGAGGATGGCGAGGCGCCGACGGCTCATCGCCGCCAGGTTAGCTCGTTTGCGGGGGAATTCTCTCCGGGTGGCGCGGGAGGCCGTCGTCCGGGATCGGCTCCCAGCCGGCGGCGTAGGCGACGAACTGCCGGTACGAGGGCCGGACGCCGGGGTCGTCGTCGAAGGCGCTCATGCGAACGGACGCGATCTCGTTCGTCTGCGGATCGACGCTCCAGAGCGCGGATCCGCACGCGGAGCAGAACGCCTTGGGAAACCCGTCGGGCGGCTCGTAGGCGCGGACGAGGTCCTGGCCGGAGGTGATGCGCAGCGATCCCGGGACGATCCGCGCCTGCGGAGAGGCAGCCGTCCCGGTGCGCTTCTGGCAGCGCGTGCAGTGGCAGTAGCTCGCGGAGACGGGTGGCTCGGCGACCTCGAAGCGAACCTGTCCGCAGAGGCAGCTCCCCGTGAGGACCTCGGCCATGACGGGAGTCTACGGCGCGGCTAGAGGACCGTGGCGATCGTCGCGAGCCCGGCCGGCCCGAGGAGCTCGGTCGCCCGGCGCAGCGCCTTGACGACGCCGGTTCCCGCTGTAACGAGGGCTCCCGCCTCCTTGAGCGCGCGCGCCGCCGAGGCCAGGTGCTCCGCGACCGTGTAGCGGTCCGGCTTCTCGACGGCGGCCTCCTTGGACGCCGCGTCGAGCGAGCGGTTCACCGTTTCCAACTGCTGCGCCGGCAGGCCCAGTCCCGCGACCTCCTCCCGGGTGAGCGCGATCGTGCGGCGAAGCTCGAGGGTCTCCCAGCTCGCGTTCGCGTAGACGCCGCCCTCGAAGGTCGCGTCGCCTCCGATGTTCTGGATGTTCGCTGCGTTCTGCTGTCCGATGTTGAACGTCGCCACGGCGCTACCTCCTTCCGAGGACCCGTCCGGTCAGCGAGACGACGATCCCGGCGGCGAACAGGAGCACCGCGGGCTTCCACAGGTCCGCGACCGCCCCGGTGTAGTACGAGATGCGCGGCGGCCAGAAGTCGTTGGCCAGGAGCGTCTTCGCGGTCCGGATGCCCGTCAGCACGAGCAGGCCGAGCCCCGTCATCCAGAGCGCAAGCCCGAGAACCGAGACCAGACGCGGAACGCGAGACCGGAGTTCTCCCGCGTA
>Ga0081540_1002072_pt1 | contig 16718 bp, 12 predicted proteins | sample TabmetS2T1R1_FD_71024 | JGI IMG/M metagenome (GOLD analysis project Ga0081540, IMG submission 71024) | Tabebuia heterophylla rhizosphere microbial communities from the University of Puerto Rico - S2T1R1 | ecosystem: Host-associated > Plants > Roots > Rhizosphere ... | reverse complement strand
AGGTACGTTGACGTACACCATTCCCGAATCGCCCAGCTGAAATGACTCCGGGTGCCCCTTCAACGGCAGATCACCCATCTTCTTCATTGAAACAGGGTCGATGACCCCAATATTGCCGCTCCCATACCCCACATACACTCGCCGACCATCGTGGCGTACGTTGTCCGCATCGTCGCCCAGTTCCACACGGCCTACCGGCGCATAGGTATGAACATCGTAAAAAACACATACCCCATCTCCACCGTTGGCCACAACCAGCCTTCCCAATGCCGGCAAGTAGGCCACCCCTTGCGGCTCATGTAAGCCGGAGAGCGAGTGAACGCGAGTCCGGGAAGCTAAATCAACCACTTCGACAGTATTATTCCCGAGCGCCGCGACAAACAACCGGCGACCGGCCGAATCATACGCCAGGTGATCGATCCGTCCGCTTACCCCTGATAACGGGATCTTCGCTTCCAGGTGCAACAGGTCCTTCTCGAAATGCGACGTATCCGAGGTGCCGCCGCAACCCAGCAACGCCGTCAATATCCATATCATTCCCATGACCCTCATTTTTTTGAATTCGTCTGATCCAGCGCCGCTTTCAACCCCTCTGCTATCTTGCCCGGTTCCCCGACTCCCCAAAAGTGCAGCATGAACAACCGCGGCTCGTCATACAACATATGGTTATGGATAGCTGTGACCGTGATGCCATGCGTCTCCAGCGCCTTCACGACCTTGTTGACCTCATCGGCAAGAAGCACGAAATCGCCTGTTGTGGCGACGCGGCCGCCATCCATTTGAAGATTGATGCCGGTGGCCATGCCCATCGCGGGCGGCATCTCCATGCCGCTTTCCATGAGCTTTTCGTTGCGGGGAAAACCATAGGAGATAATGTAGCCGGATTTGCGGCCTTTTGTGCCTAGTTGCGCTTCAACGACGGACCAATCCGGCGTGGAGGTGGGCGCGGCGGGTATGGTAGGTGTGCCGAGCGGGGTGCCGGTGAGGGCGAAGACTTGTTTGATCTTTGTGGCGAGTGTTGTTGCTTCGCCGCTACCGGAGAAGTGCAGGAACTTGATCGCCGGCTTCTCCCCGACAAGATGGTTGTGGATGGCCGTTACGCCGAGGCCCAGTTCCACCAGCTTCGCGACTACCGCCGGCTCTTCCGAATCCAGCATACACAGATCGCCCATCATCATCGACTCAGATCCCATGCGGTGCAGCGCAACCCAGGAGGTGAGGGCCAACCCCGGCGCAACCGAAAAATCCCCTACGCTGATCTTCATATCCCCCCGCGGGAACGTCACCCGGTAAACATCCCCCGCTACTGTTCCTTTCCGGCCAAATACCTTGTCCAGTGCCAGGGAATCCACCTGGGCGCTGCAATAAAATACTAAGAGTGTGGCAAAACAAAGCAAGGATAGCTTTTTCATGTTACAGGTATTTTGATGCACAAGGTTACATCCACATTTAGAAAACATTTGGAAGGTCCGTTTTTCTAAATTCTTTCTAAATTCGGCACTACCTTTACCCATTAATGAAGCTACTCGTCGTCGAGGATGAACCCAGTCTGCTAAACAGTATCACCCGGTATTTCCGGCAGGAGCAATTCTTATGCGAAGGAGTCAGCACCTACAACGATGCCCTCCAACGTATGGAGGATACCCAATACGACTGCATTATCCTCGATATCAACCTGCCCGGCGGAAGCGGTCTCCAACTGCTGAAATACCTCCGGGAGGACAAAAAGAAGGATGGTGTCATCATCCTATCGGCGCGCGATTCCCTCGATGACAAGATCATCGGTTTGGATTACGGCGCCGACGACTATTTGACAAAACCCTTTCATCTGCCCGAACTTAGCGCCCGGGTCAAAGCCCTGTTACGCCGCAAATACCTCGATGGCAACACCACTCTCGACGTAGGTATCCTGCGCGTCGACCTTGCCGCCCGATCCGTCACGACGGCAGGTCAGCCGATCCCACTCAGCCGGATCGAATACGACCTCCTGCTGTTCCTCGTTACGAACAAGAACCGCGTCGTCAGCCGCCAGGCCATCGCCGAACATCTTTACGACGGGCCAACCGATCAGGCCCCCGGCCCGGAATTCGTCTATTCCCATATCAAAAACCTGAAAAAGAAACTAAAAGAAAAAGGCTGTCCCGAGATCATCCAGTCGGTTTATGGCCTGGGCTACAAACTTGTCGTATGAGTCAACCCCTCCAACAAAAGAATACTCGTTCCTTACTCACCTGGCTTCCCCTGGTCATGCTGGCGGGCTCGGTATTCTTTTATTTGGTTCTGATCGGCCATATCCGGCACATGAAGCACCAGCAGCTACAGCTGAAACAGACTAACTTCTGGACTGCGTATTCGCATGATACGGTAAAGGTCCCAACAGCCTTGACGGGAGAATACAACATCATTCCCGGCGAGATCCAGGGGGATATCGAATCCGATTCCGCCAATCTTGCCTACATGCGGCAAACGCATCCCTTAAACGGACGGCCGTATATTGTTACCACGTATATCTCCGCAAAGGAGTACCGTCATCTGCTGATCAAGGTGGGCATTTCGGAAGCCGTCATCTTCGTTGTATTGCTTATTGCTATCGTAGTTGTCAACCGATCGTCCTCGCGCCGTCTTTGGACCCCCTTTTATTCGACCATGTCCGCCATCGGTGATTATGACATCCGTCAAAATAAGGTCCTCTCTCTGAACGCTTCTACCGGCATCGAAGAATTCGACCGGCTCAACCACACGCTGCTGGCCCTGATCGACAACGTCAACCAGGCTTACCGCAATCAAAAACAGTTCACCGAAAACGCCTCCCACGAACTACAGACCCCGCTGGCCATCATCCGGTCCAAAGTTGAGCTGCTGACAGAAAGCCCTGGACTTAATGAAGACACTGCCCAGCTGCTGCAAGAGATCAACGAGGCCAATGAACGCCTGAGCCAGATGAATAAAAACCTGCTGCTGCTGACTAAGATCGAAAACGGCCAGTTCCCCGACGCCACGACCATCGACCTCTCCCAACTGGTGCAGCGGCTTATCCAGTTCTTTAAGGAGTACTATGAGAATGAAGGCGTCAACACCACCATCACCCTTGAACCCGCGGTCCAGATAACGGCAAACCCCGCCCTCATCGAGATCCTCGTCAACAACCTGCTCAGAAACGCCTATATTCATAACATCCCCAACGGTTGGGTCATGGTCCGTCTCACGCAAACAGCGTTGACCATCGAGAATTCCGGCCCGCCGATAGAAGGCGATCCCAGTCGATTGTTCGACCGGTTCCGCAAAGGTCGTGTCGACAACCGCACCACCGGTCTTGGACTTGCCCTGGTTAAGCAGATCGCTCAGTTGTACCAGTATGATATCCGGTATACCTATGTCGAGGGAGTACATCAGCTGCAGCTATCCTTCCCAGGAGCATAGCCGGTGTTCCAAATGTTTTCTAAATCGGTCTTTAGCTTTGTTTTTCCAAAGCAAGTAGCCGATGATCCCCCGCCTTTTTATCGTCACCAGCATCCTCTTTTACCAGGCTGTGCAAGCGCAGCCACATGCGCTTTCCATCAAAGAGGTGCTAACGCTCATCGAAACCGGCCAGCCGCGTCTTCGGGCCTATAAAGACCAGGCGGCGGCAGCCGGTGATAACATCGATCTCGCCCGCAATACCCTCGTCCCCAATCTCACCGCGGGCTACCAGGCCGGTTACGCCACCGACAACAACAGCACCGGCATGACCTATCCCGGTCTGATGATGCCCATTTCCGGTCCAGTGAATGCCAATAGCAGTAATACACTCATCCCCGGTACCGCGCTCGCTGCTTACCTGCAATGGACACCCATCACCTTTGGTCAGCGCGCTGCCGCCGTCGAAAAGGCCGCCGCTCAGTTCAGACTATCCGGCACCGCCTACGACAATGCCCTTTTCCAGCAGCGGTATGCCGGTATCCTCACCTACCTCAGCATCGTCTACCTCCAACGCTTGCTGCATACGCAACAGGCCAATATCGACCGGACAACTACCGGGTTAACCCAGTCCCTTGAACTCGCCAAACAAGGTCTTCGGCCGGGGCTAGATACGGTGCAATTCCAGTCCCTGCTCGCGCAGGCGAACATGGAACGGTTGAACACGCAAAAACTCTATACTGCGCAGGTGCTTGAACTTTGCCGACTCACGGGTCTTCAAGACCAACCTGAAAACCTCCGTTTCACCGACACGGCGCTGGCGTTGCAACCACCCCTCCTGCCCGATACCACCGGCGCCTATACGAAAAACCCTGGTTACCAGTTTTATCAAGCACAAGTCGCCGTAAGTACGGCTAATTTAAAAGAGATAGAGCGCGGCTGGCGACCCCGTCTCGACCTCTGGGCAAACGCTTATTCCCGCGGCTCCGGCATCGACCCCAATGGAGCGATCAACAAGGCTGATGGCTGGCAGCTTTCACGCACCAACCTGGGCGCCGGCGTACAATTGAGTTTCCCCATCTTTCAGTTCACTAAAGTCAATATTCAGAAACGCCAATACCGCAATCTCCTACAGGCCGACCAGGACCAGCTTGCCCAGGCCGACATCGATCTTAAACGACAGGTAGAAACCGCCGCGTCCAATTACCGGCAAAACCTGCTGATCGCAAAGGAAGCGCCCGTGCAGTCCCGCGCCGCCCGCCTTTCCTACCAGGGACTCGAACTCAGTTATAAGAGTGGTCTCGTAGATTTCACCCGCCTGACGCAAGGACAATATCAACTATTAAATGCGGAAATGACCGAGGCCGACGCCAATCTACAGGTATGGCGGGCGCTGCTCGATATCGGCGTAGCCAAAGGCAACCTTAACCTCTTTACCGATCAATTGAAATAGACCAGCCATGAAACTCGTTATAGCCGCACTACGTCATCCCATTACTATCCTGGTCACGGTGATCGCTATCTTGTTCTTTTCTGTATTGGCTATCCAAAACAGCAAGATCGATATCTTCCCCAAACTCGGCCTACCGACCGTGTACGTCGCCCAAACCTATGGCGGCCTGTCGCCCGACCAAATGGAAGGCTTTATCACCTCCTACTACGAATACCACTTTCTCTATATTACCGGAGTCAAATACGTCGAATCAAAAAGTGTTCAGGGCGCTGCCATCATCAAGATCGAATTCAACGAAGGAACCGATATGAGCCAGGCCATGGCCGAGGTTGTCGGCTATGTCAACCGCGCCCGTGCTTTCATGCCCCCCGGCACCGTCTCGCCTTTTATAACCCGGTTCGACGCCGGTAGCGTTCCTGTGGGACAGCTCGTCTTTAGCTCCGACAGCCGCTCCCTCGGCGAGATCTCCGATCTAGCCCTCTTCCGCGTCCGACCCATGTTCGCCACTCTGCCTGGCGTCAGCGCGCCGCCTCCCTTCGGTGGCAACCAAAAGACTGTCGTCGTCACCGTCAACCCGCAGAAATTACAGGACTACCATCTTTCTCCCGACCAGGTCGTTCAATCCCTTGTCAAGTTCAACAGCATCACTCCTGCCGGCAATGTCAGCATCGGCGACACCACGTACCTGACGCCGCAGAACAGCGTCATCGAAGACGCGCAGGATTTGCAGAAGGTTCCCCTGCAACTCGGCAGCGGGCCTGCCGTCTACCTCCGCGACGTTGCCACCGTCAGCCTTGGCGCAGACATCACCACCGGCTATGCCCTGATCAATGGCAAACGCTCCGTCTATATTCCCGTTACCAAACGCGCCGACGCCTCCACCTGGGATGTCGTAAAGCGGGTGAAAGCCGCCCTGCCGGATATGCAGGCGGCAATCCCTGCTGATATAAAGGTTAGCTATGAATTCGACCAGTCTGGCTACGTCATCAACTCACTCAAAAGCCTGGTGTTCGAAGGGGGTCTCGGCGCTTTGCTCACGGGTTTGGTTGTGTTGTTATTTTTAAGGGATATTCGAAGTGGGCTGATCGTTATTATGACGATACCGCTGGCTTTGTTATCGGCAGCTACCGTACTGTATCTGTGCGGGCAGTCGATCAATATCATGACCCTTGGAGGGCTTGCGCTGTCAGTGGGCATTTTGGTGGATGAAACCACCGTTACCGTCGAGAACATTCATCGGCATCAGGAGATGGGCAAAGACCGGGGGCGGGCCATCGCCGACGCCTGCCTGGAGATCGCCGCTCCCAAACTGCTGATCCTGGTATCCATCCTCGCCGTCTTTGTACCTGCCCTGTTCATGAACGGCGTACCCAGGGCCCTGTTTCTCCCGCTCTCCCTGGCCGTTGGCTTCGCCATGATCGCTTCCTTTCTTCTCTCCCAGACCTTTGTGCCGGTGGTTTCCAACTGGCTACTCCGAAACCACCTACCTACAACGAACAAACGAAAAACCACTCCCTTCAACCGGTTCAAAGACTGGTACACCCGGTCGGGTGAACGAGGCCAACACCGCTACGTCCTAACCACGGTGCTGTTCCTGCTCGGCGGTTTCGCCCTCGTCGCCTTCCTCTTCCGCGTCACCGGCACCCAACTCTTCCCCGACACCGACAGCGGCCAGGCCCAGGTGAGACTTCGCCTCCCCGTGGGCACCCGATTTGAACGAACGGAAGACGCCACTCGCACCCTGCTAGGGCTCGCGGACAGCATCGCCGGCAAAGGCAACGTCGAGATCACGTCCGCCTTTGTAGGCACCCAGCCCTCCAGCTATCCCGTCAGCCTAATCTTCCTCTGGACGGGCGGCCCTCATGAATCCGTCACGAAGATCAAACTGAAGCGAGGCGCCTTGCACATTGATGATTTCCGGGAGCGGCTGCGTGCCGCTGCGGCAAAGTCATTGCCCAATGCCAAACTCTCGTTCGAGCCCGGCGACCAAGTAGAGCAGGTGCTAAACCTCGGCAGCACCAATCCCGTGGAGATCGCCGTTACCAACCGCAACCTCGAGCAGGGGCAGAAAACCGCCGCCGCCCTGATGCAAAAGCTGTCGGCGATATCCGAGCTGCGCGATTTGCAGATCGCCACGCCCCTGGGCTATCCCGCCATCAAATTGGACGTCGATCGCATTCGTGCCGGCCAGTTGGGTCTGTCCGGTGACGAGGTGGCCCGGTCCACCGTCGCCGCCACCTCGTCCTCCCGCTTCACTGCCCCGAATTACTGGCTCGATAAAACGACCGGCACCGCCTACCAGGTACAGGTCCAGTACCCCGGTTACCAAATGAACAGTACCGCCCGGCTCGAAGCGATCCCTGTTTCCTCCGGTGCGGGCAGCACCCATTACCTTGGCGAACTCGCCAGTTGGAACCGCACGACAGTCCCCGGCGAATACGATCGGCTCAACCAACAGCGATTTATTACCATCACTGCCAATATCGCGGCAAAAGATCGCGGCGCCACATACGCGAAAATTCACCAGGTGATCGATGGCATGGGCAAGCTGCCCAATGGTGCGAAGATCCTGCTCCGCGGCCAGGCCGACCTTCTCCAGCAGACCCTTCAAAGTCTCCAATTCGGAGTCCTTATCACTATTGTCGTCATCTTCCTGGCCATGGCCATCTTCTTTCAGTCCTTTCGCGTGGCACTGGCCACCCTCTCCGTCGTTCCGGTTGTGGTAGCCGGTTCCCTGTTCCTGCTATTCATTACGCGGAATACGCTAAATATCCAGTCCTATATGGGCACTATTATGGCCGTGGGCGTCGCCATTGCCAACTCCGTCTTATTTATCACCAACGCCGAGCAGCTGCGCCGCACCGGCATCAACAACGCCCAGCTCGAAGCCGCCAGTCGCCGGCTCCGGCCGATCCTGATGACAAGTGTCGCCATGATCGCCGGCATGATCCCCATGGCCCTTGGCCTTACCGAGGGAGGTGACCAAACGGCTCCCTTGGGCATCGCCGTTATCGGCGGACTGTTCTTTTCTGCCTTCGGCGTTCTGTTCTTCCTGCCTCACACCTACCAATGGCTCGCCGGCCGGAAAAGGTATGAACCGGTATCGCTATATCCCGACGACATTGAACCCAACCATCAAACGAACCATTAACATGCACCAGACCAACCGTTATATGTCTTTCCTTCTTCAGTGTATCGCGGCATCCATCGCCGGCGCCATCCTGTTCACTGCCTGCGGCGAGTCGCCTTCAAATAATCCCGCGGCCAATAACGCTTCGCCCGCAACCGACACGGTCGCCGTGTTCCTCCTGCACACCGACACCCTGAAAAAAACCGTCGACCTTCCCGGCGAGTTGCAACCCTATCTTCAGACCGACCTTTTCGCCAAGGTCCAGGGTTATGTTCGCCAAATGAAAGTCGATCTTGGCGACCGTGTCCACAAAGGCCAGATCCTCGCCGTCCTCGAAGCCCCGGAGGTCAACACGCAGGTGAGCCAATCCGAAGCGGCCCTCGCCTCCGCGCTCTCCAAATACACCGCCAGCAAGGATAAATACCAGCGCCTTTACCAGGCGTCACAAAGTCCCTCGCCGGGAATCGTTGCACCCGCCGATCTCGTCAACGCCCACGACGGGATGGCCGCCGACAGCGCGGGGTATGAAGCCTTGCGCCAGCAGGCAAAAGCCTATAAAGAAGTGTCCGGCTACCTGTACATCACCGCCCCTTTCGACGGAGTGGTCATTGCCCGCAAAGCCGACCCCGGTGCTCTTGTCAGCGCCAGCAGCATGTTGCTTACCGTACAGGATAACAACATGCTCCGCCTGCGCATATCTGTCCCCGAGACCTATGTCGCTGCCGCCACAGGCAAAAAAGATCTCTCTTTTGCCGTAGACGCCTATCCCCAGCAACGGTTCACCGGGACCCTCACCCGTAAGTCCGAAACCATCGACCCTGCCACCCGCACCGAACTATGGGAATATGATGTCGACAATCGCCAGCACCTGCTCAAGGCCGGCGCCTTCGTGTATGCCCGGCTCAACATGGAACGCGGTGCTCCGTCGATGATCCTACCTCCTTCGGCTATTGCCACCACCCTCGAAAGAAAATTTGTCATCCGCGTCCGGGACGGGAAAGCCCAGTGGGTCGACGTGCGGCAGGGCATGACCACCGACAAAGGCGTCGAGGTCTTTGGGGAGCTTCATCCCGGTGACACCTTATTGACCAAAGCCACCGACGAACGCAAAGCCGGCTCGTCTGCGTACTGGAAAACCACGCATTAAATACGTCATAATCAATCAAAACAGTCTTTCCTCAAAATCTCCGCCTACCTTCGCAGCCCATGCGCGCTGTCTCAACCATATTATTGCTAACGTTGCTCGTATGTAAAGGGCATTCTCAGGGCACCACTCCCGAATCAAAATCTGGAAAGATCAGTGGCAAGGTCGTAGATTCCGTTTCGGGAAGCCCCATCGAATATGCAACCATCACCCTCTATCAGGGCAGCAGTCCCAAACCTGTCGCCGGCATTTCAACAGACAAGAAAGGACAGTTCAACATGGATAACCTTGCTTTGGCAGACTATCGCCTCGTCGTTGACTTTATTGGCTATGGGTCCCGAACCCTTCCTATTAAAGTTACCTCGCGGCAGCCCGCCGTCAACCTGGGTGTCATAACGCTGTCCAACCAGGCACAAACCCTTGCCGGCGTCACTATCACCGGCCAGAAAAAACTAATCGAAAGCAAGATCGACAAGATCGTGTATAACGCCGAAAGGGATCTTACCTCGCAAACGGGTGTGGCCACCGATATCCTGCAAAAAGTACCCCAAGTCTCTGTCGATGTGGATGGCAATGTTGAACTGCAAGGCAGCAGCAATATTCTCTTTCTGATCAACGGAAAACCCTCCACCATTTTCGGCAGCAATATCACCGATGTCCTGCAGGCCATTCCAGCCAGCGAGATAAAGAGTATTGAAGTCATTACGAACCCGGGCGCCCGATACGACGCGAAGGGTTCGGGCGGCATCATCAACATCCTCCTGAAACACAACACGGCTCAAGGGATAAACGGTAATCTGTCGCTGACGGCCGGAACGCTCCTGCAAAACGGCTCCTTCAATCTCGATGCGAAAAAGGGAAATTGGGCCATCAATGCTTTCGTCAATGGTAACGCCCGCCTTTCGCGGACAACACCCAGCACTTCCCTCCGCACGTCAACCGATACCGCAACCGAAGCCACCGCCTTGCTGCAACAGGATGGCGCCAATACGTTCACACGGCATGGGTACCAATCCGGGGTCGGCTTCGATTGGACGATCACCGAAAAGAACGACCTGTCGGGCGGCTTGAATTACCAGAATTTCGGCAACCGCGCGCATGGCTATGTCAACCAGCTCGAACAAACGCAAACCACGGCTGGCGGCCCCTTCCAAGATCTAAGTACCATCAACCATACCTCCCACGCCTTCACCCAGTACAGCTTCGACCCGAATCTTAGCTTTAAGCATAATTTTTCGCGGAAGGATCAGGAGTTGGAAATAATCCTGGACGGTAGTTTTGCCCACAATTCCAGTACCGCCGGCAATGATCAGTATTTACAACCAAAGGATTCCCTATCGTACGCCACCCGAAACGACAATCCTGCAAAAGAAAATGAATATGAGGCGATGGTGAATTATACACAGCCTTTGCGAGAGAATATCAGCCTCGGCTTAGGCGGGAAATTCAGCGGATATGATATCACCAGCTCCGCGAACGCTTCGTTATGGAATCCATTTGCGAATAGCTATCTGTACGACTCCGCTCTTTCCAACAATCTCAATTATCACCAGCGAGTGTATGCCGCGTATGCCGAGCTGAATTTCCCTATCACCAAGGCTATCGACGCCCGGCTGGGCGGTCGCTACGAGCGCACGCAGATCAATTCCTTTTACGCCAATGCGCACGAGTCCATCCACAACGGCTACAACACCATCATTCCCTCTATTTTCTTACTGCATAAATTGGGGGAAACTCAAACCATCAAACTCAGCTTTACCATTCGCATCAACCGGCCGGACTATTCCGACCTGAATCCGTTCATCAATACCAGCGATCCGAAGAACATCACCACCGGTAACCCCAGCCTGAAGGCGGAGATCTGGGACCGGTATGAGGCATCCTATAGCAAGGAATTCGGAAAGATCGGTTCCTTCATCACGACGTTGTACTATCGCCAAAGCAACGGCGACATTCAGCCCTTTATCGTCTACTATCCTTCCTTTACGGTGGGAGATACCGCCTATACCAACGTTTCCGTCACCACCCGGCAGAATATCGGCATCGAGAAAAACGCCGGAGTCAATCTTTTTGCCGATCTCCATCCTACGGATAAATTCAGCATCCGATCGAATATGATCGTCTTCTACCGGTACACCATCAACCAGGTCGACCCCGGCTACAACAGCCACACCACCATCTACCGTTTCAACATCAATACAGCGTACCAATTCACCAGCAATTTTGCCGCAGAATTCTTCGGCAATTTCAATTCGCACCACCACGAAGCCCAAGGGTACTACCCCTCCTTCATCTCCTATAACATCGCTCTTCGAAAGCAATTCTGGAATAAGAAGGGCAGCCTTGCTCTCACCGCCAATAATATCTTCGCCAATTCCGTCTCGCAGCGCACCGAACTCTTTGGCCCCGGCTTCACCAGCAACAGCGTCCGCCAGATCCCCTTCCGCTCCATTGGCATCAACTTCACCTGGAAATTCGGTTACCTCGTTATCAAAAAGGAAAAACAGGACGATACCCCCGACTTGAGCCTACCGCAGCAATAACAAAATATAAAAGCTCCCAGCGGGGCTGTCTCTTCAAATCAATTATCCCGTCGATTTTACCGACCTTTGTAACCCAAGCCGGCATTGTCCATCCAGCGATAGCCTTGGTTAATAACAAGCTTATGCCAAAATTAGACCAATTCGATGCTGCTGATGTCGCATTGTATCACATTGTATTTATCGGCAATTCGATCGACAACACGATCAAGGCCTTCGCCGCTATCATTGATAAGGTGGGCTTGGAGCACGAACGCGCGCTTTACGTTTCCACGTATTCCCAAGTCCTCATCCAAACTGTTTCCTTTCTGGATGAATATCACAATTTTGTAAAATCCACTGATCCGGCTCTGGACGTGGCGATCAAAGCGATCAAAAAAGCGGTTCGACCAGCCGTGGTACAGATCAACGAGTGGAAAGAGCTTGAAGCATTTCGGAATAACGCGTTGGCACATAATCTGCGCGACGCAAAGAACAAAACCTCAGTTTTTCAACGCGGGCTCAGCTCCTATGATGTTCCCAAAACAGGCTTCGAGCTGTCGGTGTTGCAAAACTGCATCGTCATGATCAAAAAGACCTTCGAATCGGCCTTTCGGGAACGACTGCGAGCCATTCAGGATTACCTGGATCGAACCGACCGGCCGGCGGAGCAGGTTCGGGTAAAAGACGAGCTGGATATGCGGGATAGAATAGAGCGGATCACCTCGGAGATTAATCGCAACATTCTCGAATTGAAAAGAAGCGTATCCGCCCAGGCGGATACTGACTCCTCGAATACTGAATGAGGAAACAATTGGAAATTCGCGGCGGCTAAACCGGTCGGGGACTTCGAACACCTTTCCACTGCTCAGTGTAGCACGAGTTTCTATAGTATTCGACTCATTATCTTTTTCCCTATTTCAAACCGGCCAATTTATAGCGAGTTATGTATAGCAAACTTTCAACAAATTTTGAAAGGTGTTCGAACCAGTTCCCCAACGCGGTACTTATAGATTACACTTAAAATTAAAAGGTCGCATCTACAAATGCGGCCTTTATTCTTTTATTTTGAGGCATTTAAATAATCCACTTTCTTCTAAGAGTTTGGACTTTTATATCTCAAGCTCACCATATTAGTTCGAACACCTCGTTTTATAAATCATCATGCATTAGTCAAAGTCTATATAATGTATTGTTCCTCGGAAACCTTTTCCATCCAATCCACCATCTTCCCGTCCAGGCCCTCTTGAATGGCGATATGCGTCATAGCCATTGTGGGTGACGCTCCATGCCAGTGCTTTTCGCCAGGTTCAAACCAAACCACATCCCCTGGTCTGATTTCCTGAATTGGCCCATTTTCCCGTTGTACGCGGCCTGTACCAGCAGTAACGATCAATGTTTGCCCCAAGGGATGGGTATGCCAGGCAGTTCGCGCCCCAGGCTCAAAAGTAACGGTGTTACCCGCCGCCCTGGCAGGGGGAACAGGCTGAAACAAGGGATCAATACGCACTGTTCCCGTAAACCAATCTTCCGGTCCTTTACCGGAAGGTTGCGAACCGACTTTTTTTATCTCCATAAATTAATAATTATTATTCCTGTATTCCAGCGGCGTCATACCCGTTTTCTGCTTAAATAATCTGGCAAAATGCTGCTGGTACTTAAATCCCAGGTCAAAAGACACATCATTAATAGACTTAGACGTATCAAATAACCGTGTCTTCGCTTCATCTATGGTGCGGCCCTGGATATAGTCTAACGCCGTACTACCCGTTTCTTTTTTGATCAAGTCCCCAAAATAATTAGCCGACAGATGCAATTGTTCAGCACAATATGTCACATTGGGAGTTCCCAGCTCACGACCTTTTTCGGAGGCGAAATAGTCGTCCAGCAGCTGCTCGAACTGTAACAAAATATCCTTATTCGCGTTAGCTCTGGTAATAAACTGGCGATCATAATACCGCATGCAATAATTCAACAGCAGTTCGATGTTGGACGCGATCAGCGTCTTGCTATGCCTGTCGATATTCAATTCCAGTTCACCACCGATTTTCTTCAGGCAATCCACGATAGCGTCCCTTTCCTTCCTCGACAAATGCAACGCCTCCTTCACTGCGTAAGAAAAAAAAGTATAGTCCTTAATTTTCCGGCCCAAATCCGTTCCTTTTATCATATCGGGATGGAAAACCAAGGCATACCCGGACGGCACCATTGCCACGCCTTTACTGTCAATGCCATAGATCTGTCCAGGGGACACGAAGACCAGCGTACCATCCTCGTAGTCATAAGGCTGGCAACCATAGGTCATGTTTCCGCACTTGATGTCTTTCAGAAACAAAGCATAGATGCCCATAAACATCCGGAAGTTGATCACCTTCGGCACTTCATTAAAGTTAATGACGCTAACAAGCGGATGAAGTGTATCAACACCGATATAATCGTTGTAGTTCCTCACCGTATCGACTCTCAAGATCTCTTCCATAGCTGGGCTATTTGACACTCAAAGTTATCCCAAACTCTTAGGTTTTCAAGCCGCCACATCAAAACCTGTAAAAATGGTAAATTAATCAGGATCATATATAACGGTCCGCTCCCGGCTCGTAGCGAAATTTGCCAAAGAAATACCCGATAGTACATGAACTCCAACACCAATTCACCAGGGATCTTTGAGCGCCTTCAGGCGGGCCAGCCGATCCGAATGGACGACCCAGAATATTATAAGATAGGCGAGGGCGTAAAAAGAACCATGGCGCTTTCCCAACGACTTAATACCGCAACAGATCCGGATCAGGTCCGGTTCTATTTGGGGGAGATCACCGGTACCACGATCGACCCAAGCACGACGTTGTTTACGCCGTTCTATACCAATGTAGGCTCTTTCATCACCATCGGAAAGGACGTGTTTATCAACCATGCGTGTTCCTTCCTCGATCTGGGCGGGATTACTATAGAAGACAACGTGCTCATCGGCCCCAGAGTAAACATCGTGACCGAGAGTCATCCGTTAGACCCTGCGGACAGAAAAGCATTGGTCGCCCGGCCTGTCACTATCAAACGTGGAGCGTGGATCGGTGCCGCAGCAACTCTACTGCCTGGTATAACCATTGGAGAAAATTCCGTAGTGGCAGCCGGATCAGTCGTATCAAAGGACGTTCCGGCAAATGCAATCGTAGCCGGCGTACCCGCTAAAATCGTGAAATCGGTTCCTTTGTAATAATAAGATCAGCAAACATGAAGTACTTACTTATATTTCTCCCGACTATTCTGAGCACAGTCTTCACTGGTTCAATAAATGAAAAAACCACTTTTCAACCAACGCCAATACCATCTAAATTGAAAATTACTATCGGCACCAGCACATTCGAAGCAACCCTGTACGATAACGAAACAACCAAGGTCTTTAAAACCCTTTTACCCTTGAGCATCCAAATGAGCGAACTAAACGGCAATGAAAAATACTATTATTTAGATAGCCACCTTCCTTCAAAGCAAACCCAAGTCGGGAAAATACAAGCAGGCGATATCATGCTCTACGGAGACAATTGTCTTGTGGTGTTCTATAAAACTTTCATCACCTCATACACCTATACTCCACTTGGTCGGATAGACAACATTACCGGACTGTCTGCCGTAGTAGGAGCCGGCAAAGCCGCGATCACCTTCGAACTTAAGTAAGACAACCCATCTAAGAGAAGGCATACTTGAAATAAAAAACTAAACATGAAACGATTCCTTCATCTCATTTACATATCTGCGCTATTGGCCTTCATGTCATCTTGCAGCCAACACCCAAATCAGCAAAATCAAAGTGCTATGAAAAGTGCAGACCAAAATGACTACTATACTTTTCCACTAAGTGACAAGGTCATTCGCCAAAAAGTATCCTACAAAAATAGGTATGGCATTGCCATTTCGGCAGACCTGTATCTTCCTAAAAATATCGATACCACAAAGAAATATCCGACATTGGTACTCAGCGGACCCTTTGGAGCGGTAAAGGAACAATCTTCAGGGCTGTACGCCAATGAAATGGCACAAAGAGGCTTTATAACCCTGGCTTTCGACCCATCCTTCACCGGCGAGAGCGGTGGCGACATACGAAACGTCGCTTCCCCAGAGATCTTCACCGAAGATTTCAGCGCGGCCATTGACTATCTCGGACTGCGGTCCATCGTTGACCGCAACCGCATAGGTATACTTGCCATTTGTGGACTAAGTGGGATGGCATTCACCGCAGCTTCAAGTGATTCCCGGATCAAAGCCGTCGCTACGGCATCCATGTATGATATGTCCCGCAGCATAAGTCGGGGTTACAAAGACTCTTATACCGTAGAACAGCGCCATAAGATCATTGACTACCTCAGTCAGCAACGATGGACAGATGCCGAGAAAGGCACCTACGCCCTCGGCTATCACGAAATCCCCTTTGACACTAGCGGAAATATCGTAAAAGGCGACAAACTAATCCCTGACACCCTGCCCCCCAATCCCAACCGCATCCTCGCCGACTTCTATTCCTATTACAAAACGAAGCGCGGCTATCACACCCGGTCCATCAATTCCACTTCCGCCTGGACCGCAACCACCCCCATGCCGTTCTTCAGTTTCCCAATGATGGCTAATCTAAGCATGATCTCCCCACGTCCCATTATGTTGATCGCCGGGGAAAAAGCACATTCCCGTTATTATTCCGAAGATGTGTACAAAATGGCCTCTGAGCCCAAACAACTTGTGATAATTCCGGGCGCAAGCCATTGTGATTTGTACGACAAAAAAGAACTAATCCCATTTGACAAATTGGAAGCTTTTTTCAATGAAAATCTGAAATGAAACATGGAAAACAATAAGAAGTGATCGCCCTCCTTTTATGCGGAAAGGGAAAAGGATATTAGTGATATCCGACCTAATACGTCGGGGAACATGTAGGGGACTTCGAACACCTTTCCCGAGTCCATTGTAGCACGCGAATCCCACAGCTTAAACAAATAACAATTTCCAATTATGCCAAACCGGTTAATTTGTACTGTGCTATGAACAGTAAACTTTCAACAAACTTTGAAAGGTGTTCGAACCAGTTCC
>Ga0081540_1002071_pt1 | contig 16719 bp, 13 predicted proteins | sample TabmetS2T1R1_FD_71024 | JGI IMG/M metagenome (GOLD analysis project Ga0081540, IMG submission 71024) | Tabebuia heterophylla rhizosphere microbial communities from the University of Puerto Rico - S2T1R1 | ecosystem: Host-associated > Plants > Roots > Rhizosphere ... | reverse complement strand
GGCGGCTCGGCTGCTGGCGCTGCGGCAGGGAGGCCTCGATCCGGCTGCGCAAGCTTGCCGGCGCGGTGTAGCGCAAATCGGTGTCGGCGAGAACGCGCTGCATCTCGCGTTGCGCGGCAAACTCGGCGGCGCAGTCCGGGCAGCTGGCGATATGGGCCTCGACCTCGCGCGCATGGCCGGCGTCCAGCTCGTTGTCGAGCAGCGCGTGAAGCAGGATCTTTGCTTCGTCGCAGGTCATTTCGAATGCTCCTCTTCCGCCGTCCAGGCCGCGCGCAGCATGGCGCGGGCGCGGGCGAGGCGGGACATCACGGTGCCGACGGGCACGCCGGCGGCCTCGGCGATTTCACGATAGGACAGGTTATTGATCTCCCGCAGCACGAATGTTTCCCTGAATGGCTCGGCGAGCGCGTCGATCAGCTTGCGGATCGCGCCGGCATCGCGGCTGCGCAGCACCTCGGTCTCGGGGCTTGCTTCGCTCTCCTGCCATAGCGGCGTCTGCTCGGCCGCGCCGGGCGCATCCTCGATCGCGCTGGGCCGGTGCGCCCGCCGCGCATATTCGGCGTTGCAGACATTGCGCAGGATCGCGAACAGCCAGGGCTTCATCGCCGGCCCTCGATAGCTGTCGAAGTGCTTCAGCGCGCGCAGATAGCACTCCTGAACCGCATCCTCGGCATCGGAGGCGTCGCGCAAGAGATAGCGCGCGAGCGTATAGACGTCGTCGAGATAGGGTAGCGCCGCCTCGCGGAAGCGCTGTGCCTTCTGCAGATCGTCGTTGGCGGGCATCGCTCCTCGCTTTGCCTCTTGTTTTGCTTCCGCTTTGGCCGCGGTCGAAGACGCGTGAGCCCGGCCGGCGTGGGACCACCGGCCGGGCAAGACGTTGATGCCTTGGTTGAAGACGTTACTCAACCTTGATCATCCCCGTCATGTGCGGGTGCAGCGAACAAAAATACTTGTAGTCGCCCGCATTGGTGAAGGTGAACGAGAACTTGTCGTCGGTGTCCAGGGTCTTGGACCTGAACTTGCCGGCCGACACCACGGTGTGCGGGATGTCGTCCCGGTTGGTCCAGGTCACGGTGGTGCCGACCTTGATCTTGAGCTCGGCCGGCTGGAACACGAAATTGTCGATATGCACTTCCAGGTCGTTGTCGGCACGGGCTTTTGTTGCGGGCAACAGGATGGCCGCGGCCAAAGCGAGACCGAGGTCGACACCGAAGTCGCGGCGATTGAGTGTCTTCATTGTCAGCTTCCGTCTGGCCTTGCATCAACCCTGGAGGGGCGTGTCGATGATCGCGAGCCGCTGCTCGTTCTGCTTGAAGTTGACGCTGGCAACGCCGAGCATGGAGCGGAGCTTTGCGTCCTCGACCTTCATCGGTCCGGGCGAGGGGGCGGCTCCCGGCGCCGGCTGCGGGAAGGCGGTCGAGCGCGCGGTGTGGAAGGTGACGTTGCCCTCGACCTTCTGCATCACCTGGTGGATGTGGCCGTTGAGCACGGTGACCGAGCCAAAGCCTTTCACGAGCTCGAGCGCGCGGCCGCCGTCCTCGGTGCCCCAGCCCCATTCGGGATAGACGGTCCAGAGCGGGATGTGGGCGAACAACACGACAGGCGTCGATTTCGACTTGCCGCGCAGGTCGTCCGCGAGCCATGCGAGCTGCTCGGCGCCGAGATTGCCGAGGCCGCCGGCCTTGAGGTCGACGACGTTGACGAGACCGATGAAGTGCACGCCGCCGGCGTCGAAGGAGTACCAGCCCTGGCCCTTGGTGCCGCGGCCGTAGCGCTCGCGATAGAACTTCACCTCCTCGTCGAGGAAGTCATGCTCGCCCGGGACGTAGTGCACGTCGAGCTTGCTCTGCGAGATGATGCGCTCGGCATTGTCGAACTCGGCGGCCTTCGACAGGTGGGTGATGTCGCCGGTGTGGATCATGAAGGACGGCTTTGCCGGCATCGCGTTGATCTTGTTCACGGCCTCCTCCAGCGTGCCGAGCGCGTTGGGATTGGCCGGCTTGTCGAAGCCGACATGGCTGTCGCTGATCTGCAGGAAGGTCATGCCAGGGGCCGCCGCGGTCGCGGCCTCAGCGGAATCAATAATGCCGAGCGAGCGCGGCACGCCGCCCGTAACCGTCCAGAGCACCCCGGTGCCGGCCCAGGTCATGCATTCCAGCACCTTGCGGCGGCTGACGCCGTCTCCGTGATCGTGTCCGCTCATCCCACGTCTCCACTTCGCCCGGAATTGGGCTTCGGGGAGGTGATCGGGGGAGGGCGGGGCTTATTCCCGGTTGTGATGACGTTTTCGTGAGGTGTGCGGTCTCGTGTCCCGGACGCGCTGCAACGCGGAGCGTTGCTGCGCAGAGCCGGGACCTAGAAAGCGGCACGGAGTGCGCAGGGAGATGGGCCCCGGTTCTGCAGCGCACCACTCCGTGGCGCGCCGCGGCCGGGGCACGAGACCTACTTTGAAAAGTCTCTCACCGCTTCCACAACAACCGCCGGCACTTCCTGCGCCACGCAATGCCCGGCGTCCTCGAACACCAGTGTGCTGACGCGCGGAATCAGCGACACCGCGCGCGCGGCCATCACCTTGTAGACCGGCCACGACTTCGCGGCGGTCGTGACGCGCACTGGGCAGTCGATCTCGGCGAGCGAGGCAAACGGATTGCCGCGGGCATCGCCAACGTAGACCTGCGTCATCGCCTCGTAGATCGGACGCAGCATCGCCGACTCGATCTCGGGCGTGCAACAGAGCCGGACCCGGCCATCCTCGATCGGCACGAAGCCGTGACGCACATAGGCCCGCAGCGACGTTTCGGTCCAATCCACGAATGCCGGTGCCGCGCGGTAGCGGTTGAAGACGGCATCCTGGCTGTCGAATTCCGCCTGCCGGCGCAACGCGCCTTGCACGCGGGACAGGGAGTCTCCGTCCAATTCGCCGGCGCGCGCCGCGCGCGGGTCCATGATGGTCGGCTCCATCACGAACAGGCGTGTGAAACATCCGGGGAGGAGCTTTGCCGCGAGCAGGAGATCGGTCGCACCTGCACTGTGGCCGATGCCGTAGACGTCGCGCAGCCCGAGCGCATCGATGACCCTGCAGACGTCGTCGGCAAAGTCCAGGAAATGATAGGCGCTGGGCTTGTGGCTGTCGCCGTGGCCGCGGCGGTCGAGGGCGTAGACCGTGTAGGTCGATGCAAGCTCGCGCGCGACCTCGTCCCAGACGTCGGCGACGAAACCGGTGCCGTGCACGAGCAGGGCAGGCGGCTTGCCGCCCTCGCCCCATTGCAGCATGGCGATCTCTGCGCCGGCGGGGCCGATTGAAAAGCGGTGCGGATTGATCATAGCGACGCGATGCTACTTCGCATCCTCCAAGATCATCGTCGCGCCCTTCTCGGCGATCATCGCCGTCGGCGTGTTGGTGTTGCCCGAGGTGATGGTCGGCATGATCGAGGCGTCGACGATGCGCAGGCCGCCGAGGCCGTAGAAGCGCAGCCGTTCGTCGACCACCGCCATGGGATCGTTCGCCGCGCCCATCTTCGCGGTGCCGACGGGATGGAAGATGGTGGTGCCGATGTCGCCGGCGGCTTTGGCCAGCGACGCATCGTCGTCGCCGACGGACGGGCCGGGGAGATATTCGCTCGGGCTGTATTTTTTCAGCACCGGCTGCCGCATCAGTCTTCGCGTGGTGCGGATCGCGTCCGCGGCAACGCGGCGGTCCTCGTCGGTGGCGAGATAATTCGGTGCGATGACAGGCGCGTCATCCAGTTTCGATGACCGCAGGCGCACCGTGCCGCGCGAGGTCGGCCGCAGGTTGCAGGCGCTGACGGTGATGGCGGGGAAGCGGTGCAGCGGATCGCCGAACTTGTCGAGCGACAGCGGCTGCACGTGGAACTGGATGTTGGCGCGCTCGCGATCCGGATCGGAACGCGTGAAGATGCCGAGCTGCGAGGGCGCCATGGTGAGCGGCCCGCGGCGGCGGAACGCATAGTCGAGGCCCATCAGGCCGCGGCGGAACAACGACCAGTAGGTCTCGTTCAGCGTGCGCACACCCGAGACCTTGTAGATCGCGCGCTGCTGCAGATGGTCCTGCAGATTGCGGCCGACGCCTTGCTTGTCGAGGATGACGCCGATGCCGAGCGACGACAGCCATTCGGCCGGCCCGATGCCGGAGCGGTGCAGCACCTGGATCGATCCGATCGAGCCGGCCGTGAGGATCACTTCGCCCCTGGTGCGGGCCTCACACATCTCGCCATTCTGCATGAAGCGCACGCCAACCGCGCGTCCTTGTTCGATGATGAGACGGTCGACCAGCACATTCTTTTCCAGCCGCAAATTCGGCCGCGTCAGCGCCGGCTTGAGAAAGCCGCGCGCCGCGGACCAGCGCCGTCCGCGCTTCTGGTTGACATGGAAATAGCTGATGCCCTCGTTGTCGCCGGTGTTGAAATCAGGGATTTTCCGGATGCCCATCTCTTCGGCGGCATCGCCCACCGCGTCCAGAATGGTCCAGGACAGCCGCGGCGCCTCGATGCGCCAGCCGCCGCCGACGCCGTGATGCTCGCTGGCTCCGAGGAAATGATCCTCCAGCCGCCGAAACGCCGGCAGCACGTCGTCATAGCCCCAGCCGGTGAGGCCCAATTGCCGCCAGTGGTCGTAATCGGCAGCCTGCCCGCGCATCGAGATCATGGCATTGATGGCGGAGCAGCCGCCGATCACCTTGCCTCTGGGGTAGGCGAGCGATCGGCCGTTCAGGCCCGGCTCGGCCTCGGTGCGAAACATCCAGTCGGAACGGGGATTGCCGATGGCAAAGAGATAGCCGACGGGAATGTGGAACCAGATCCAATTGTCGTTGCCGCCCGCTTCCAGCACCAGCACGCGCTTGCTGGGGTCAGCCGACAGGCGGTTGGCCATGATGCAGCCCGCGGTGCCCGCACCGACCACGATATAGTCGTAATCGCCCTCGAGCCGCCGCATGCTTTCGTCCCGCTTCACGTCACTCGATTTCGAGATTGTTCTTGCGGCCAATCTCGCTGACGTCCCTGATATAGGACCCCATCGCCTTGGCAAATACCTCGGGCGACCCGCCGACGATTTCGAACCCGTTGGCGGTCAGGGCCTTGATGACATCCTGATCGGCGAGCGCGATATTCGCTGACTTGTTGATGCGGTCGACAATCGGCTGCGGCGTTCCGGCCGGCGCGACAAAGCCGTTCCACGCATAATACTCCACGGGATAGCCCAGCTCCTTCAAGGTCGGCGCATCCGGGAATGCGAACCAGCGCTTCTCGCCTGTCGTCGCCAGCACGCGCAGCGTGCCGCCCTCGACATGGCTGCGGATGATGTTCGAAGCGGCGAAGTCGACCTGGCCGGAAATCAGATCCTGGATCATCGGCGCTTCGCCGCGATAATGCACGGCCTGCATCGACGTCTTGCTGGCCTGTGCCAGCATCAAGCCGATCAGATGCGACGTGTTGCCGGGACCGGGCGAGCCGTAGTTGAGCGGCTTTGACTGGCCGGCGGCCTGCTTCACGAGATCAGCCAGCGTCTTGTAAGGGGAGTCAGTACGGACGACGACGGCAAGCGGCGCGCGCACCGTCATCATGATCGGCACGAAATCCTTGATCGCGTCGTAAGGCATCGACTTTTTCAGCGCCGGCAACAGGCCATGGGTCGCGGCGTTGACGTAAAGCAGCGTGTAGCCGTCCGGCGGCGCGCGTTTGACGCTTTCGCAGGCCAGAATGCCGCCGGCGCCGCCCTGGTTTTCGACGACCAGCGTCTGTCCGAGATTCTTCCGCATCTTGTTCGCCACGATGCGCGCGGGCGTATCGGTGACGCCACCGGCCGCCGCGGGCACGATCACCTTGATCGGCCGGTCGGGATAGCTGTCGGTTGTCTGGGCAAGCGCCGTACCGGTCAGTGCTGCGAAGATGGCTGCCGCCGCGGTTGCGCCAATGGCTGCGCTTCGCATGATGCTTCCTTCCCGGGCGTTTCTTGTTCGGACGAGGCCAGAGTAGCCAACCTTGTCGCAGGAAGGCAACGAAGCGGGCGGCGGCACTGCGCCACGCCTGGCAGCGGTGGCCCTGGGTGGCAGTTTAGAGCGTGTACTCATAAACGCCCATGTGTCTGCTTTTCGGCGCAAACCGGAAAACATTTGTTTGGTCTGAGGTTTACGCTTTTCACCCTGGACGGACAACGGACCGGCCTCCCGCGTGTTCCATGGACAATTGCTGGCGCGAGACTCAGGTCGTTCTTGCATGGCGAAATGACTGCGGGCATGACGGCACGTCATGCCATTCCCCTCTCACCGGGGCAGAAATGTTGTAGGTTGGGACCAGTGGGCGCATAGGATCGTTGGCATAGGATGAATCCGCTCCGAACCACTGTAGTCATGAAGACTGACATCAGCGGCTCGACATCCCGCTTCCGTGAACTGCTGGCCGCGGACCTGCAAGTGCTTCTCTCCGACCATCGCGATTTCCTGGCGCGGCACGCCGCTGAACACGACGGCCAAATCATCAAAGCCGCGGGCGACGGCTATTGGTTGGAATTTCCCAGTGTCACCGGCGCGGCCAAAGCGGCGATCGAGATGCAGGAGGCGTTGCGACTGGCGCAGCTAAACCGGGGTGACGATCGCCTGGCGATACGTATCGTCATCGCGCTCGGTGATATTGCCGTTCAGGACGGTGACTTCATCGGCGATGCCTTTGCGCTGGCCACCCGCGTCGAGGCGGTAACGCCGCCCGACGAGATCTATCTCACGGCTGCTGCTCGGCTCGCGCTCACACCGGCGGAAATCCAGACCGGGCTCGTCGAGAGTTTCGCATTCAAGGGATTTGCCGAACCGATGCCCGTCTACCGTATCGAGCGACGCCATCGCACGCGCATCATTGCCGACACCTACATCGTGTTCTCAGACCTCAGCGGCTTCGGGAGGATGATGGATGCTGGGCCCGCCAGCGCCGCGGTGGAGCGTATCCTCGACGCACTCGATGCGCTAACTCGTGGCAACGCGCAGGAGTTCGGCGGTACGGTCCGCTTCAATCTCGGGGATTCCTATTGCGTGACTTTCGCCGAGGCCGCGCAGGCCCTCGCGTGGGCAGAGCGCCTGACCGGGAACTGGGAAGCAATTCGGCATCAGGAGCAATTCGGCTGCACGATCAGCATCGGGCTGCACCGCGGTACACTCTACACGTTCCGCTCCTTTCTCTACGGCCGCGACGTCTGGATCACCTCGCAACTGCAGAGTGCATCAGCCAAGCTCTTGGGGAGCGGGGAGTACGGCATCTTCGTCACCGGCGCAGTCCGCAGCGCGCTATTCGGCACTCCATCGCATAACCGGCTCCAGCCCGTCACGCTGCTCCCGTTGCCACGGTCCCTTGCCGGGATGGAGGTCTATCGCTTGTGCAATGAGGCGCCTGACTAGGCAGATTGTCCGTCGTTTCCGGGTGCTGGGCCGGGCGGCCGGAACATGCTAGATATGGCAAAACAACCGAAAATGGACCCGAGAACTCCAATGCCCATCGTCAACCGCGTCGCCGACCTGCAGCCCGATATTCAAGCCTGGCGCCGGGACATCCACCAGCATCCGGAACTGCTCTACGACGTTCACCGCACCGCGGCATTCGTGGCCGAGCGCTTGCGGGAATTCGGCTGCGATGAGGTCGTCACCGGCATCGGCAAGACCGGCGTGGTGGGGGTCATCAACGGCAAGAGGCCGGCCGGCAATGGCGATCTCAAGGTGATTGGCCTGCGCGCCGACATGGATGCGCTGCCGATCGTGGAGGAGACCAATGTTCCCTATGCCTCGAAGACGCCGGGCAAGATGCACGCCTGCGGCCATGACGGCCACACCGCGATGCTGCTGGGCGCCGCGCGTTACCTCGCCGAGACCCGCAATTTTGCCGGCAAGACGGTCGTGATCTTCCAGCCCGCCGAAGAGGGCGGCGCCGGCGCGGCGGCGATGATCAAGGACGGCCTGATGGATCGCTTTGGCATCGAGCAGGTCTATGGCATGCACAACGGCCCGGGTATCCCGGTCGGCCAGTTCGCAATCCGCACCGGCCCGATCATGGCGGCAACCGACGCAATCGACATCAAGATCGAAGGTCTCGGCGGACACGCCGCGCGGCCGCACAAATGCATCGATTCCGTGCTGGTCGGCGCGCAGGTGATCAACGGCCTGCAGTCGATCGTCTCGCGCACCGTCGATCCGCTGGAGTCGGCGGTGATCTCGGTCTGCGAATTCCACGCCGGCAACGCCCGCAACGTCATCCCGCAGACCGCGGAGCTGCGCGGCACCATCCGCACCCTGACCGAGGAGGTGCGCAGCCTCGTGGAGAAACGCGTTCGCGAGGTGGTTGCGGGCGTGGCGCAGATGACTGGCGCCAAGATCGCTCTCGTCTATGAGCGTGGCTATCCGGTGACGGTGAACCATCCCGCTCAAACCGAAGTCGCCACGCGCGTTGCCAGGGAAATCGGCGGTGAGAACGCCGTCGGCGAGACGGCGCCGATGATGGGCGCCGAGGATTTCGCCTACATGCTGGAGGCGCGGCCCGGCGCCTTCATCTTCTGCGGCAACGGCAACAGCGCCGGCCTTCATCACCCCGCCTATGATTTCAACGACGATGCGATCGTCTACGGCACGTCCTACTGGATCCGCCTGGTGGAGAACTCGCTGGCGGCGTGAGGCGGCCTGCCCGCCTCGCGCAAGCTTGGGGGCCATATGACTGGCACGCGTGCCTATGCCCTGGCCATCGTGCTAGCGGTCGGCTCGTCCGTCCAATACTCCGCGTCGGCGCAATCCTGTCAGGGCATGCAAGTCGAAATCGGCGCGGGAGAGCAGCGCTGCGTTCGGCCCGGCACCGGTGAATCATTCAAGGACTGTCCCGACTGCCCCGAGATGGTGGTTGTGCCGGCCGCCAGCTTCATGATGGGCGCGGCTCCAGATGAGTTGGTGGCTACCATCCCAGAGGACCGGGTCCGGGTATCCATTGCCCGGCCATTCGCGGTCGGAAGGTTTGCCGTCACGCGCGGCGAATTCGCTGCCTTTGTCGCGGCGACAGGTCACGGCATGGAGGGGATTTGCCATCGCCTCGGCGTGCCCGGACGGAATCCGCAACTCGGCTGGCAATCGCCGGGCTTCGTGCAGACTGATCGTCATCCCGTCGTCTGCGTGAGCTGGCACGATGCAAAGGCCTATGCCGCGTGGCTCTCCTCCGTGACGGGCAAGCGATACCGGCTGCTGTCGGAAGCCGAGCGCGAGTTTGTCACCCGTGCAGGCACTGTAACGGCGTTCTGGTGGGGCAGCACGATCTCGACCGGTCAGGCCAACTACGATGGCCGCGTCTCCTATGCCGGTGGACCCACGACCGAGCGGCGCAATTCAACCGTGGAAGTCGACAGCTTTCTCGCCAACCCCTGGGGTCTCTACAATGTACATGGCAACGTGTGGGAATGGACGGAGGATTGCTGGAGCGACAGGAACGCGGGTAACCCTGGTGATGGAACGGCGAGGTCGAGCGGAGACTGCAATCTTCGCGCCGTGCGCGGTGCGTCGTTCAACAATTTTCCACACACGTTGCGCGCGGCAAGGCGCGAGAGCGAGCCGTCGGAGAACCGCCTGGTCAGCTTTGGATTCCGTGTCGCCAGGAATTTCTGATTGGTCGCTCCGGCTCACGATCAGGCAAAAAAAACAAAGGCCCGCACTGATGGTGCGGGCCTTTCCTTCTCAGGGTTACTCGGTACGCGTACCCTAGAAGATGTTTGCAAACAGCACGTAGAGGCTGGCCGACAGCATGATCGCGCACGGCAGCGTCAGCACCCAGGCCATCAGGAGGTTGCGGATGGTGGCCATCTGCAGACCCGAGCCGTTGGCGGCCATGGTGCCGGCGACGCCCGACGACAGCACGTGGGTGGTCGAGACCGGCAGACCGAACACGTCGGCCGCACCGATGGTGGCGGCGGCGACGAGCTCGGCCGAGGCGCCCTGCGCATAGGTCAGGTGCGACTTGCCGATCTTCTCGCCGACGGTGATGACGATGCGCTTCCAGCCCACCATGGTGCCGAGACCGAGCGCGATTGCGACTGCGATCTTGACCCAGGTCGGGATGAACTTGGTCGCATTGTCGAGCGAGGTCTTGTAGTCCTTCAGGACCGTGACCTCTTCCTTGTTGAGGTCGTTTTCCTTGTCCTTCATCAGGAAGCGGATCGCTTCCGAGGCCAGGTACATGTCGTTGCGGGTGTTGCCGACGGCGTCCGCCGGCACCTTGTTGATCGCGCCGTACTTGGCGACCTGTTCGCCGACGTCCTTCACCAGCACCGCGAGCGAGGGATAGGTGCCCTCGTTGATCTTGCGGGTGGAAACATAGTTCGTCACGGCAGGCCGTGGATTGCCGATGATGCTGTGGCCGGCGCCCTTGGCGGCAACCACCTTTGCGGCGGCGTCCGAGGTCTTCTGGAACTGGGCGACCTGGGAATCCGGCATCGCGCGGTTGAGCGCGTACGCCGTTGGCACGGTGCCGATCAGGATCAGCATGATCAGGCCCATGCCCTTCTGGCCGTCGTTCGAACCATGCGCGAAGCTGACGCCCGTGCAGGTCGCGATCAGGATGCCACGAATCCACAGCGGCGGCGGCGTGTTGCCCTCCGGTGCAGCGTAGAGCGCCGGATTGCGGACGATGAACTTGAGCAGCAGCAGCAGGATCGCGGCCATGATGAAGCCGAACAGCGGCGAGAGCAGCAGCGCGTAGCCGATCTCGGTTGCCTTGGTCCAGTCGACGCCCGAGGTGCCGTCACGGCCGTGCATCACGGCGTTGGCGATGCCGACGCCGATGATCGAGCCGATCAGGGTGTGGGAGCTCGAGGCCGGCAGGCCCAGCCACCAGGTGCCGAGGTTCCAGATGATGGCCGCGATCAGCAGCGCGAACACCATGGCAAAGCCAGCGCTGGAGCCGACCTGCAGGATCAGTTCGACCGGCAGCAGCGAGACGATGCCGAAGGCCACCGCGCCGGAGGAGAGCAGCACGCCGAGGAAGTTGAAGAAGCCCGACCACATCACGGCGAATTCGGCCGGCAGCGAGTGGGTATAGATCACGGTCGCGACCGCGTTGGCCGTGTCGTGGAAGCCGTTGACGAATTCGAAGCCCAGCGCAATCAAAAGAGCAACGAACAGAAGAATATAGGGCAGGTAAGCAGTGATTCTGGTGCCGGTCGCATCGACATCGGAATAGATGCTGTAGGCGACGAACAATAGTCCCGCGGCAAGGATGCCGAAGAACAGGATCAGGGTGAGTGGATTGAAGCCCTTGTCGAGATTGGGCCTGGAGGCCGGTTGAACCGGTGCTTCTCCAAGCGCAGAATTTGCAGTGATATCAGTCATGATGACGCCCCGTCATATACTTTTTGGAAGGCCCAGTTTTACCGACGGACTTGAAGGTTAGATGACGGTCGGCGGCCGGCATGCATGCCGGCTGTGCACGAAAAGGCGGTCGGCGCACCGCCCGGCCCGGGGCTGGATCGAGCCGCGCAGCGCGCCGACCTCATGGGAACGTCCAGGCGTCGGGGACGACCCAATGGGAGGGAGAATGTGATAGTATCATTCATCAATTAAAGGTTGTATATCGAATTGCAAAAATTTCTCACTGATCACAATATTTTGCGCTGGAACTTGTCAGGCGGCGTGTGCGGAACTCTTGAGCAGTTTTGCCGCGAGTTCGAGGTCCTCGACAAAGCGCCTGTATTCGCGCGCTTTGGCTTCCTCGTCCGGAAGCCGCAGCAGATAGGACGGATGCACGGTTACCAGCACCTTGGTTCCATCTTCCGCGGCGATCATCCGTCCGCGATTTTTGTTGATGGGCGTGATCTTGCCGAGCACGGATTGCGCGGCGGTGGCGCCCATCGCGACCACGAGATCCGGTTGCACTGCGGCAAGCTCGCGTTCGTACCACTGCCGGCATGCCCTGATCTCGGGCGTTGAAGGCTTCTGATGCAGGCGGATCTTGCCGCGCGGCACGAATTTGAAATGCTTTACCGCGTTGGTGACATAGACTTTTTCCCTGATGATGCCGGCCTCCTCGAGCGCGCGGTCGAGCATGTTGCCGGCCGGCCCCACGAAGGGTTTTCCGGCCAGATCTTCCTTGTCGCCGGGCTGCTCGCCGACCAGCATCAGCCGCGCGCGGGAAGGGCCTTCGCCGAACACGGTTTGCGTGGCGTCCTTCCAGAGCGGGCAAGCGCGGCAGGAGGCCGCTTCCGCGCGTAAGGTCGTCAGGCTTTCGGCGGCCAAGGGTTTGTGAGTGAAGGGCTTGCGGGTCATGGCTGGCTCCCGAGGGGCAATCCTCGGCGCCTGCTCCAGGTTCCCTGAATAGGTCGCCGGCACCGTCTTCATCCGCGCCGGATTAAAGATGTCGGCGCAATGGGTTTGCCAGGTTTCTTCCAGCCGGCTGGCATCGGGCATTTCGCAGAGGCCCGGCGTGATCGTCACGGCATAGCCGTCCCAATGTGCGCAGGCATCGAACGTGAGGATCGACCAGGGCATGTCGGCAAAGCGGCTGGCAAAAAAGGGCGCAGCCGCCGCCACGATGTGGTGCGCCGGCGCGAACCAGGCGACGAAGTGCGCCTTCTGCTCGCGGCCGATTTCGCGGAAGCGCAACTGCGCCTCCATGTTCCTGATGTCGCGTTGTACGGCCTCAGCCATGTCTGATGCTGTCGCGACGTCGGGATCGTCAGCCACCATCAACAGGTCGTGGTGATGGCGCAGCCGCCACAGCAGACGGTAGAGCAGGGCGAAGCGTTCCGGGCTGCGATGCAGGATCACGAGCTTCGCCAGTTCGATGAATTTTGCCGGCACGCTGAATGTGCCGTGCGGCGGCTCCAGCCCAATCGCGCTCGCTGGCTGCTCGCGCGCATTGCGCATCTCCCAGGTCACTTCCCAAGTCACTTCTGAGGGCGGGACATCATTCAGCACCAGCGACCGGGCCGCGCGGCGCCAGCCGTCAAAGTCGGTTTCATGGTCGAGGGGGATGAGGTGCATGTCGGCAAACTCCGTACGCTGTCTGAATCTCCTTGATTCCCTTCATGAATCTGCAGGGTCGGAATCCCGATTGACTCTGCAGGGCCTGTTAGCTTTATATTAGAACATATCATGAACAAATGGGCCAGCTTCTGGTTCTCTCCCTGAACTGAACTGGCCCCACTTTCCGAGGACGGCGACGTATGAACGGCGCACGCATGAGCACGCTTGCGTCCCTGCGCGGCAGCATCGAGCGCATCGAAGCACCCGGCGAGGTGCACGGGCTGAGCCGGATCGCGCTCGGCCACAGGGCGGCCGATGCGATGCTGCGCGGCGGGCTCGCGCTCGCCGCTATGCACGAAGTATTTGCCGAGGGACACCAGGGTGCGACGGCGACCGGTTTCATTGCAGCCATCGCCGGGCGAATGGCGCCGCGCAAGCCGCTGGTCTGGGTGCGGCAGGATTTTGCCGAGATTGAATCCGGCATGCTGTCGCCGAACGGGCTTGTCGAGCTTGGTCTCGATCCGCGCCTCATCGTCACCGTGCGCGCGGCCGATGTCGAGGCGGCGCTGCGCACCACGGCGGATGCGCTGGCCTGCGATGCGCTGGGCGCCGTCGTGCTGGAGACGTTTGGCGAGGCGCGCCAGCTCGACCTCGTCGCCAGCCGCAAATTGACCCTGGCCGCGCAATTCTCCGGCGTCACCGCGCTGCTGCTGCGGGTGGGAGCAAGCCCAGCACCTTCCACCGCGGAAACGCGCTGGATCGTGCGAGCGGCGCATTCGCCGCCGGCTTCACCTTCAATGCTGGCAGCGCCTTCAGTGCCTTGGAGTGCGTGGGGCGCGCCGGTGTTCGACGCAGAGCTTATTCGCAACCGTCATGGCCCGGTCGGCCGGTGGATCATGGAATGGAAATGTGATGAGTGCCAATTCAGCGAGCCGTCGTCGTATCCTCAGCCTGTGGCTGCCACAGCTGCCCATCGACCGCATCCGGCGAAACTTATCCAGCAGCGACGTGCAGGCTGATTTCCCGCGCGTCGTCGTCGCCAAGGAGCACAACGCGCTGCTGCTCTATGCCATCGACGAGGCGGCTGTCCGCGCCGGGCTTTCCACCGGCCTGCCGCTTGCCAATGCCCGTGCCATCTGTCCCGAGCTCACCGTGTATGACGCGGATGAAGCCGCCGATCGCAAGACGCTGGAAGACATCGCCGACTGGTGCGACCGCTTCACGCCGCTGGTGGCGCTCGATCTGCCGCATGGGCTCTTCCTCGATATCACCGGATGCGCGCATCTGTTCGGCGGCGAGGCGGCACTGCTGCGGCAACTGACCGGCGCGCTGACGCGACAGGGTTTTGCGGTCAGCGCCGCAATCGCGGCCACCTCGGTCTGCGCGCGCACGCTGACGCGCTGCGCCTCCGGCATGATCGTGGCCGATGGCGAGGAGGCCGATGCCGTCGGCCCGTTGCCGGTGGCGGCGCTAGGCGCCGACGACGCCATCACCAAAGGCCTGCGACGCGCCGGGCTGAAGACCATCGGCGATGTTGCCGCGCGCGGCCGTCACGAAATCTCCGCGCGGTTCGGTTCGCGCTTCACCACGCTGCTCGTGCATGCGCTGGGCGAGGGCGATGCGCCGATCAGCCCGCGCAAGCTGCCGCCGGACTACATCGTCGAAAAACGCTTTGCCGAACCGATCGCGACCGCAAGCACGATCTCGATCACGCTGTCGAGCCTGGCGGCCATGCTGGTGTCCGCGATGGACAAGCAGGGCAAGGGCGCGCGGCGGCTGGAGGCGGCGTTCTTCCGCACCGATGGCGCGGTGCGCGTCATCGCGGTCGATACCGGCCGCCCCGTGACGCGCCCTGAGGCGGCCATCCGTCTGTTCCGCGAGCGGTTAGAGGCGCTGAGCGATCCCCTCGATCCCGGTTTCGGCTTCGACCTCATCCGCCTGTCCGCCGGCCGTACCGAGATCGTGGTGCAGGAGCAGCGCGATCTCGATGCCACCGTGCATGACAATGACGAGCTTTCCGCCCTGATCGACCGCATCGCCGCCCGCATCGGCGGCAAGCGCGTCGTCGTGCATCTGCCGCAGGACACCCACATTCCCGAGTGCGCCGCGCTGGCTGTGCCCGCGCAGCATCATCTGGCCGCCAGTGCGCAGGCCGCATGGCCGGCGCGGCATGAGGGCGAGCCGCCGCTGCGGCCCCTAAGGCTGTTCGAAAAGCCCGAGCCCATCAAGGTGCCGTTCGCCACTGTCCCGGACGGCCCGCCGCATCACTTCACCTGGCGGCGCGTCACCCATGCGGTGGTGCGCGTCGAGGGCCCCGAGCGCATCGCCATGGAATGGTGGAGGCAGGAAGGCCACGCGCTGACCCGCGATTACTTCCGCGTCGAGGACGAGGAGGGCCGCCGCTTCTGGATCTTTCGCGACGGGCTCTACGAGCGCGAGCTGGCCGACGAGCAGGGCAAGCCTGTAGCGGCCAACTGGTACCTGCACGGGCTGTTCGCATGAATACGCCCGCTTACGCCGAGATCGGCATCACCACCAATTTCTCCTTCCTGCGCGGCGGCTCGGATCCGCGCGCCTATGTGCATGAAGCGAGCCGCTTAGAGATTCCCGTCATCGGCATTGCCGATCACAACACGCTGGCCGGCGTGGTGCGCGCCTATAGCGAACTCGACAATCCCGCGCTCGAATACAAGCCGAAGCTCCTGATCGGCTCGCGCATCGTCTTCATCGACGGCACGCCGGATATTCTGGTGTATCCGCACGACCGCGCAGCTTACGGCCGGCTCTGCCAGCTGCTCACCCGCGGCAAGCGCGGCAACGATATCGAGCGGATCGAGAAGGGCGAGTGTCATTTGCGTCTGCCCGATCTCCTCGAATTCGCCGAAGGCCAGCTTCTCATTCTCGCATTGCCGCATCGGTTCGATGCCCAACATGCTCAAAAAATTCTGGAGCGGTTACGGGGTAGCCGCGCGGATGGCGTGTGGCTGGCGGCAAGCCTGCTCTATCGCGGCGACGACAGGCGCCGGCTTGCGCGGCTGCATAATCTTGCGCAAGCCGCAAACGTGCCGCTGCTCGCCACCAACGAGGTGCTCTATCACCACCCCGCGCGCCGTCCGCTGCAGGATGTGCTGACCTGCATTCGCGAGAAAACCACCATCGAGGCCATCGGCAGGAAGCTGGAGGCCAATGCCGAGCGCTATCTGAAGCCGGCACATGAAATGGCGCGGCTGTTCCGCGATCTCCCCGAGGCAATCGCCGAAACCATGCGCTTTGCCGACCGCATCACCTTTTCGATGGATCAGCTGAAATACCAGTATCCGGACGAGCCGGTGCCGCCGGGCAAGACCGCGCAGCAGCATCTGGAAGACCTCACCTGGGCCGGTGTCGATACTTATTTCGGCGGCGTCATCGACGACACGCTGCGCGCGACGCTGAACAAGGAGCTCGCGCTGATATCAGAGCTGAAATACGCGCACTACTTCCTCACCGTGCACGACATCGTGCATTACGCGCGGAGCCAGAACATCCTGTGCCAGGGCAGGGGATCGGCGGCGAATTCCGCGGTCTGCTATGTGCTCGGCATCACCTCGGTCGATCCGACCAAGGTCGATCTTTTGTTCGAGCGCTTCATCTCCAAGGAGCGGCTGGAGCCGCCCGACATCGACGTCGATTTCGAGCATTCGCGGCGCGAGGAGGTGATGCAATATGTCTACCGCCGCTACGGCCGCCAC
>Ga0081540_1002070_pt1 | contig 16720 bp, 13 predicted proteins | sample TabmetS2T1R1_FD_71024 | JGI IMG/M metagenome (GOLD analysis project Ga0081540, IMG submission 71024) | Tabebuia heterophylla rhizosphere microbial communities from the University of Puerto Rico - S2T1R1 | ecosystem: Host-associated > Plants > Roots > Rhizosphere ... | reverse complement strand
GTCGCATTTGACGACGACGAAATGGCGCTTCATATCTCTGCCTGACGCACTGAACATCGTGCGGGCCGCGACGATTCTCGCCCTTGCCCTCGTGGTGCTCGACTACATCTACGTCGCACCCTCGGTGGATGGCAGCACATTCTTCTTCGGGCGCGTCACCATTGTCCTCTATTGGTTTCTGGAAATCGCTTTCCTGAGCGTCACGCGCTTCACTTATCGCTATTTCCGCTACACCCGCGCGCGCCGCCATGCGCGCACCGACAGTGCCTCGCCGATGCTTCTGGTGGGACGTGCGGCCGACGCCGAGGTGCTGCTGCGGGGTATCGAAAGCGGTGCGGTCAAGCAGCTTTGGCCGCTCGGCATTCTCTCGCCATCGCGGGCGGACTTCGGCCAGTCGATCCGTGGCATTCCCGTGCTGGGCGGTGTGGACGACCTCGAAGAGGTCGTCGGCGATTTTGCGCGCCGGGACAAGTCGATCGTGCGTGTGGTGATGACCCCTTCGGCGTTCGAGCCGGAAGCGCACCCCGAGGCGATGTTGATCCGAGCGAGGAAGCTGCGGGTGAATGTGAGCCGCCTGCCGTCGCTTCAGGGCGGCGAGGCTCCCCGCCTGACCCCCGTCGCCGTCGAGGATCTTCTGCTGCGGCCGGGCGCGCACATCGACTATGACCGTCTTGAAGCCCTTGTGAAGGGCAAATCCGTGATCGTCACGGGCGGGGGAGGTTCGATCGGCGCGGAAATCTGCCATCGCGTCGTGGCATTCGGCGCGGCGCGGCTGTTGATCCTCGAGAATTCCGAGCCGGCGGTTTATGCGATTACCGAAGCGCTCGAAGCGCAGGAGCAGCCAACTGTTGTCGAGGGACGAATCGCCGATATCAGGGATCGCGATCGCATCCACCGCATCATGTCCGAATTCAAGCCCGACCTCGTGTTTCACGCCGCTGCGCTCAAGCACGTGCCGATCCTAGAGCGCGACTGGAGCGAAGGGGTCAAGACCAACATCTTCGGCTCGATCAACGTTGCCGATGCGTCGCTGGCGGCGGGAGCCAAGGCGATGGTGATGATCTCGACCGACAAGGCGATCGAGCCGGTTTCGATGCTGGGCCTGACTAAGCGTTTTGCCGAGATGTACTGCCAGGCGCTCGACCACGATCAGATGGGAGTGGGCAGGATGCGGCTGATCTCGGTGAGGTTCGGCAATGTCCTGGCCTCCAACGGATCGGTAGTGCCCAAGTTCAAGGCGCAGATCGAAGCGGGCGGCCCGGTGACCGTCACCCATCCGGAGATGGTCAGATACTTCATGACCATCCGTGAGGCCTGCGATCTCGTGATCACTGCCGCAACCTACGCGCTGCAAGCCGAACAGCCGAGGGTCGCGGTCTATGTGCTCAACATGGGACAGCCGATCAAGATCGTGGAACTGGCCGAACGCATGATACGGCTTTCGGGCCTCACGCCGGGCCACGACATCGAGATCGTCTTCACGGGCATGCGGCCGGGCGAGCGGCTCAACGAAATCCTGTTTGCGAGCGAGGAGCCTCCGATCGAGATAGGCATTTCCGGCATCACGGCGGCGAAGCCGAAAGAGCCGCCGATGCAAACGCTGCGCAAATGGATCACGGCGCTGGAGCATGCCGTTGCGACCGACGATCTCGCCCTGATCAAGACCGTATTGAAAGATGCGGTCCCCGAATTTGGCGGACCCGAAATCGAGCGCGACGTCGCGGTTTGAATGATGTCCGGCGCGCCAAACGTCATCGTTGTCAGCCAGCACTATCCTCCCGACCGCAGCACGACGGCCGCCATTCTTGCCGAGATCGCAGAACACCTCGCCAAGACAGCGCAGGTCGTGGTGATGTCGGGTACCCGTGGCTCGTCCGGGCAGGCGGGCGGTCTCCCGGTCGTCGAAATCAGGAACTGGATGCCGCGAAAGGGCGCGCTGATCCGGCGCGCGGTGGCGGAGCTTCTGTTTGCAAGCCGCACATTCTTCGTACTCCTGATCAAGGTGAAGCGCGACGATGTCGTGCTCACGGTAACCGCGCCGTTCCTGCTGCCCTACGCGGTCGCAGGGGCCTCGCGGCTGAAGGGAGGAAAGTCGATACTTCTTTTGCACGACCATTTTCCGGAAGTGCTCGTCGTTGCCGGGGTTACCGGTCCGGAGTCGCTGCTCGCAAGGGCGCTCCACGCGGTGAACCGGGCCATGTTTGCCGCATTGAGCGCAGTCGTGACGATCGGCCGGGATACCGAGCGCCTGCTTGCGCGCTACGGAACCGCGGTCCGCGACAAGATCGTCTTGATTCCGAATTGGGCGACGTTGCCCGCATGGACCCGACCGATCAGCGATGACAATCCCTATCGAGCATCATGCCGCGCATCGTTCGTCGTGGGATTGTCAGGCAATCTCGGATTTACCCACGATCCGCTCGTCGTCTTCGAGGCCGCGCGATTGTTGCGGGACGACCCGAACATTCACTTCCTCCTGTCGGGCTGGGGTGTCGGCTTTGACCGGCTGAAGCGCAAGCAAGCCGAGGTCATGCTTCCGAATGTCGCCATCGTGGATCGGGTCGAGCAGCAGGATCTCGAAAACCTGCTTTCTGCCGCGGATGTCTGGATTGTGCCGTACCGGAAGAACGCGGCGGGTGTTTCGATCCCGAGCCGAATCTACAATCTGCTCGCGGTCGGACGTCCCGTGGTGGTCGTTTCCGAGGATGATGCGGAAGCGGCCGTCATCGTAAGGGGGAACGACGTCGGCTGGGTTGTGCAACCCGATGACCCGGACGGACTTGCAGTGGCGCTGCGTACCGCCTGCCGGTCGGCGGACTCGCAAAGAGCCGAAAGAGCCGTTGCCGTCGCGAAACACTACAGCCGCGAGCGTGCCCTGGATGATTACGCCAGGCTTGTCGATGGCTTGTTGCGTCCAGCCAACTCCGTCGGAAAATTGTCATGATCGAAGGACAGCCTGTCGTTCTGGTGACCGGAGCCAGCGGCTTCATCGGCCGGCATTTGACCCCGATGCTGGAAAGCGCCGGCTGGATTGTCCGTCAGGTGTTGCGCACGACCCTCACACGTCGCGGAGATGTGTTGATCCCGTCAATCGGCTCGACCACCGACTGGCGCGAGGCCCTTGCCGGTGTGGACGCGGTGGTTCATCTGGCTGCCCGCGTCCATGTTACGGAGGCGAACCAGCGCACGGATCTTTACGAAGACACCAATGTTGCCGGAACTCTCAACCTTGCTCGGAGCGCCAGCGTTGCTGGCGTCCGCCAGTTTGTGTTCGTCAGCACGGTTCTGGTCAACGGCAGGAGCAGCGACGGCCTTCATCCTTTCAGCGAAAGTGACGAACCGAGGCCGCGCAACATCTACGCCCGGTCGAAGGCCGCAGCGGAAACGGGGCTTGCGGAGTTGGTCCGCGATGATGGAATGCCCATTACCGTCATCAGGCCGCCAATGGTCTACGGTGCCGGCGCAAAGGGAAATTTTCGGGCGCTTATGCAAGCGATCGGGCACGGCATTCCACTCCCTCTTGCCGCGATCCACAATCGGCGCGCCTTCGTGTCCGTTCAGAATCTCGCGTCGTTCATTCTGGCACGCCTTTCCCGCTCAGAGCGGAATTACGACGTATTCCTTGTGGCTGACCAAGAGCAGGTCTCGACGCCGGAATTCATCCGGCGCCTTGCAAGCGCGGCGGAAATGCGGGCGCATCTTTTTCCGATGCCGACGTCCCTGTTGGACATGTTGCTCAAGTTCAGTGGCCGCCCGGAAACCCGAGAGAGCATTATCGGCTCGCTGGAGCTCGATTTATCCAAGGCCATGGCAACAGGATGGCGGCCGCCCCTCAGCCTTGATGAAGGGCTTCGTCTCGCGACGAAGGGCCTTGCTGCCGACTGACGCCGAAAGAGCTAGCGCGGGCCGCTATCCGGCCGGCGCGGCTGCGAGAAGCCGTGCATGACGATGGACACGCCAGCCAAGCCTGCGCCGATACAGGCGATCAAAGCGATCGCAGATTGAACCATCGTGGTTGCGATGGCCAATGCCGCAAGACAGATGTTGAGCGCAAAGACCCGGCCGACGATTTGTGGCACGGTCAGGCCGTTGTCGGTTGCCTTCTGATAGAAGTGCGACCGATGCGCGCTCCAGAATTCTTCTCCGCGCAGCAGTCTTCGCAGCAACGTCAGCGTAGCATCGGCGAGATAATAGAGAGGTAGAAGCAGCGCGGCCGCGGGGTGTCTGTAGGCCAACTCTAGCAGGCACCATCCGAGCAGCAGGCCAATGGAAAGGCTGCCGACGTCCCCAAGAAAGACTTTCGCCTTCGGTCTGTTGAACGGCGCAAACCCGAGCATTGCCCCGCAAAGCGCGGCTGCCACGATCGTCACCTGAAGGGGAAGATCGTCCGTGATGCCAAGGATGACGATCGCGGCGGTAACCGGCACCACCTCGGCGGCCGTCATCCAGTCGAGCCCATCCATGAAGTTGACCAGATTCACAAACCACAGGCAGGCCAGCAGAGTGAGGCTGCGCTCCAGCAGCCACGGACATGGCAGAAAGAGTCTCAATTCGGCGGGAATGCAGAAAACAACCGTTCCCACTGCAACGGCCTGCAATGCGAGCCTCGGCAATATGGGAACCGACCTCAAATCGTCTGCGAACCCAACGGCTGCCATGAAAAGCGCAGCAAGGAGCACCACCGTGGGGATTTCGCGGCCGGAGGTGCTGAACCAGACGAGTGCGACGACGGTCGCAACCAGCGTCGCTGCAATCACCGCAATTCCGGCGCCTTGCGGCGTTGGAATGCGATGTGAAGAGCGAGCGTTCGGCTTGGCGAGCGTGTACTTGAGAAGCAGCGGATAGATCGTAGGTATTGTACCGGCAGCGAGCAGCGCCCCGAGCGCCAGCGCAAGCAAAGCATGGATTGGCGCCGACGCGATCATGCGTCCATGACCTGGATTGGTTTTGCGCCCTTTGCAGCCTTTTCTGGGCTGAAAATCCAGACGAGGCCGCCGCACGCGCCGAGTATGAAGAACACAGCTCCAAACAGGAGTGAAACGTTTACCCCCTCGCTGGTCATTAATCCCGCGTAGCCGAAGGCCAGGCCCATCGTGGCCTCGCGTACGCCCCAGCCGGCGATCGAAATCGGCAGCATCGTGATCAGCATGACGGGTGGAACCAGCTGGAAGACCTGGTCGAACTTCACAGGTGCCGCGATCGATTGAGCGACGCACCAGGCGATCACGACGGCCAGGACGTGGACGAGCAGCGAGAGGATTGCGATCTTCGCTCCACGATGAGGACTGAAGATGGCCCGGTCGGCGATCACCGCGCAAGCATGGATGTGATGCGTGCCCCACCACCGCTTCAGCCACTGCCAGCGCAGGAAACCAAACAGGAGAAAGCCGAGGCCGCAGGCAAGCGCGGCGAAATCCAACAGCAGCAGCGCCGAGCGACCCTGCGAATCCGTGATGAGATGATAGCTCCAGGGCAGGCTGGCCACGATGATGACGGCAAGCGCGATCAGGCCGATCGCGCGATCCACAAAGATGGAATAGGTCGCCGTACGCCATCCTGCGCCGGCGCGCGCGACCAGCCAGAGGCGCACGGCGTCGCCGCCGATCGAGGAAGGCAGGGTCTGATTGAAAAACGTCCCGATCATGTTGAAGCGCATGGCCTGCCCGACGGCCAACGGCGCGCCGCACTCGGCTGAAACCTCGCGCCAGCGCAGCACGCCGACAAAGACCTGCAGAAATGCGGTAGCAAGGGCCAGCAACACCCAGCCCAGGCTGGTGAGACTATTGATGCGCGAGGCGAGATCGCGCAAGTCGACCTTGCGGAGCGCGAGATAGAGCAGGGCCCCGGAGATCAGTATCTTCAGTGCGGAGAGCAGGATTTGCCGCATTTCGCCCGTGCTTGTTGGGGTTGGAGCCGCTGCAACAGCACGCGCTCGCCGGCGTGCCCTGCGCGCCTTGGTATGGCTTTAGCGGCAATCTGGCAATAGCGCGCCGATTCGCTATTGCGACTGCCTGTACATCATGGCTAAACAGGAGGCGGCTGCGATAGTGACGCCCTTGGGATGCAATGTCGAATCAACCCATATTGGTAACGGGCGCGGCGGGATTTATCGGCTTCTATGTTGCCCGCCAGCTGATAGCGGAGGGTCATGCAGTCGTGGGCCTCGACAATCTCAACGCCTATTACGACCCGGCGCTGAAGCAGTCTCGTCTCGAGATCCTGCTCGGACAGAAGAGGTTTCAATTTGTCAAGGCCGACCTCGCCGATCGTAAGACCATGCAGGCGCTGTTCGCGCAGCACGGCTTTGCGACAGTCATACATCTCGCCGCGCAGGCCGGCGTCCGCTATTCGATCGATCATCCCCATGCCTATGTCGAGGCCAATCTCGAGGGCTTCACCAACATGCTTGAGGGATGTCGTCACAATGCCTGCCGGCACCTGATCTATGCTTCCTCTTCATCGGTTTACGGCGCCAATACCAAACTGCCGTTTTCCGTTGCCGACCAGACCGATCGCCCGATAAGCCTCTATGCCGCGACCAAGAAGGCCAATGAGCTGATGGCGTATTGTTACAGCCACCTCTATCGGCTGCCGGTCACGGGATTGCGCTTCTTTACCGTGTACGGACCGTGGATGCGGCCCGATATGGCGGTTTTCCTGTTCGCCAAGGCCATTGTCGAGGGTAACCCCATCAGACTGTTTAACCATGGCAAGATGCGCCGGGACTTCACCTATGTCGATGACGTCTGCCGTGTAGTAACAAGACTCGTCAGTTTCGTCCCGACCGGCGATCCGTCTGCCGGCAATCCACCGGCGCGGGTCTATAACATCGGGAACAGCCATCCAGAGGAGCTGATGCATGTGGTTGCTCTCCTGGAGAAGGAATTGGGTCGCAATGCCGTCCTGGAAATGCTGCCGATGCAGCCCGGAGACGTGACAGAAACGTTTGCCGACGTCGGAGAGTTGACCAAGGATGCCGGCTTTTCTCCGTCGACCACTATTGAGGACGGCATCGCCGGGTTCGTCACCTGGTATCGCGACTATTACAAGGTTTGAGGTGTCGGGTGGGTAACACAATCATCCCGCTGATCATGTGCGGTGGTGCCGGAACCCGGCTGTGGCCGGCTTCGCGCGAGGTTCGCCCAAAACAGTTCCTGCCACTGTTCGGCGCGGCTTCGACTTTTCAGGACACCATTCGCCGGGTGTCGGACGCCGACCTGTTCGGGCGCCCGATCGTGATCACCAATGCGGCCTATCGCTTCATGGTGCAGGAGCAGCTCGCCGAGATCGGGATCGAGGCGGATGTGCTGCTGGAGCCGGTGCGCCGCGATTCCGGACCTGGGATCGCGGCAGGTAGCGCGTTCGCACAGACGCGTAGTCCAGACGCGGTGGTGCTGGCGCTGGCCGCCGATCACGTCGTGGGCGATACGGCGGCCTTCGTTGCTGCCTGCCGGCAGGGATTGGCGGCAGCCAACGGCGGCTACATCGTGACCTTCGGCATCGAACCACAACGGGCCGCCACCGAGTACGGCTATGTCAAGCCGGGTGAAACGGTTTCCGGCAAGGTGCGGGCCGTGACCAAATTCGTGGAAAAGCCCGACCAGTCGAAAGCGGCCGAATATATCAACAGCGGCTATCTCTGGAATAGCGGCAACTTCATGTTCCGCGCCTCCGTGCTGCTCGACGAGTATCGCAAGTTCGATGCCGAAAGCATCGAGGCCGTGACCAGCGCAGTGGCAAAGGCCGGGCGCGATCTCGGTTTTGTCACGCTGGACGCCGAAGCGTTTCGTTCCGCGAAGGCCATCTCGATCGACTACGCGGTGATGGAGAAGACGACGCATGCCGCGGTGATCCCGGCTGCCTGCGGCTGGTCCGACGTGGGTTCCTGGCACACGGTCTGGGAATTGTCCGAAAAGGACGGGCAGGGCAACGCCTCGCGAGGCAATGCCGTGTTTGAGGATTCGCGCAACTGCATCGTCGCGAGTGACGGGGCGGTGGTCGCGCTTGAAGGCATCGATGATCTCGTTGTCGTCGCAACCCAGGACGCCATACTGGTGTCGCGACAGAAGGACGCAAGCGGCCTGAAGCGACTGGTGGCGAAACTCAAGGACGTCGCGCCAAAGGTCACCGAGGAGCACATCAAGGTGCATCGGCCCTGGGGCAGCTACCAGTCGGTCGACAATGGCGAGCGTCATCAGGTCAAGCGCATCGTGGTCAAGCCGGGCCAGCGCCTCTCGCTGCAGAAGCATTTTCACCGCGCCGAGCACTGGATCGTCGTGCGCGGCGCGGCGCGGGTGACCGTCGATGACCTTGTCAAGACCGTGCACGAGAACGAGTCGATCTATGTTCCGATCGGCGCGATCCACCGATTGGAAAATCCGGGCAAGATCGTGCTCGAGCTGATCGAGGTGCAGACCGGAAGCTATCTTGGCGAGGACGACATCGTCCGGCTTGAGGACGATTATCGGCGGTCGTGACCCTGCTGAGGCAGGGTTGCCGCCGCCGCAAACCATTCAGGCGCAATCGGCGAACAACTCGAATTTGCTGCTCGGGTTTGCATAGGCCGCAAGCATAGCCTTGGCGATGATATCGGGATTATGCCACTTCTCGACATACGCTCGGCTTTGGATGCCCCGCGCCCTCCATTCCTGCCTTCGGTCAAGGATCCGGGCGAGGTCCTCGGCAAGCCTTGAAGGAGTGATGTTGAAGACTGGAATTTGCTCGCGCATCGCTGCCGGCACGAACGGCATGTCCTCGTCCCGGAGATAGCAGGCGACGGGCTTGCCCATCGCCATCATCTCAACCGCGAATCCGCCGTACCAGCCTGCCAGCACCTGGTCGATTGCCAGGTCGGCAGACTTGTAGATCTGCAGAGCTTCCTCGTGGGTCTTCTTTTCGACCAGGATCAACTCGAAATCGTAACTGGATTGCAGCCGGGTGAGGGCATCGAGGATCAGGGGCGTGCCCTTTATCCCACCCGCGGTGGGAGCGTGAACGATCCGCAGTTTGCCGCGGTCGGAAGCCGGTGAAAGCCCAAATTTATCGATCTCGACATTGGCATAGGGTAGAAAAGTTCCGGTCGGAACAACATGCCCGAGCTCCGGATTGAGGTAGAATACTTGATCAAACAGCGGAAGGATTCTGTCGATCAGAAATCGCCGCCTGTGGTCGAGCGAAGTCACACACTTGTCGTACATGTCGCAGTGGCCCGGCGCGCACATCGTCCAGTCGTTCCTGGCATTCCCGTCTTTGGCCAGTCGGACGTCGCAGCCTTGCAGGGTCATGAACAATTTCCGGCCGAGAAAGCGAGCCACGCTCAGATCGAGCGTGGTTAGCCGGCCGAAGATCTCGTTCAGCGTACCGTTCCGGGAAAGTGGGAAGCCCGGTGAAAGGAAGGTCTGTCCGAAATAGAAGTGCAGGACGTCATAGCGCCATTGGCCAGTCAAGCCGTACGCGATGCTCCGCAAGGCTGTTTCGGCGAGTCCCGCGCCTTCAGGCGCCAGCACCCGATCGGTCGGATATTTCAGCCATGTCTGGCCTCGCGTCGTCAGCTCGCTCGCGACGCCAAGCCGGCGTTCGGCGCGCGAGAGCACCCAAGGTTGATTGCCGACGTTGACGGGAGCGTGCAGGACTCTCATTGGTCACGCGGCATTTTATCCGACAGGGGAATGGTCCTGTTCAAGGTCGTCGATCCTGGCTTTCAATTTTCGGTTCAGATCGTCCGGGAAGTTCGCTGTCTCCAGGTAGAGCTTTCCCAGCCTCGCTGCGACGGCGCGAAGGCTGTAATGCTTTTCCACATAGCGGCGTCCATTTCGGCCGACTATCTCCAGATCGATCTCGCCGCGCAGACACTTCTTGAGCACCGCGTAAATTTCTTCAGGGCGTGTATTGATAATCGGACACGCCGCCGGATCAATCATCATCTCGTCGTTGCGCAGGAAACAAAGCACCGGTTTGGCGACAGCCATCGCCTCGAGAGTGGTATACCCGTGGAAGCCGGCGACGAACTGGTCGGCGACGATGTGGGCGGTGCTGAAGAGCTCGATGACTTTCCGGTTCGACACCCCCTGTACACACACCAGCTCGATTTTTTCACCTTCCCTTGCGAGCCTGTCGATCGCCTCCTTCAAGAGACTCGTTCCCTTGAAATGCCCGTGGTTCGGGGCGTGCGCGACCCGTAATGTATCGCCTGCACGGAACGTCGGCGGCCGGGCATCAAACTTATCCGGGTTGATCGGCCAGTAATGCATGTCGCGACAGCCGGGCACGTAATCGACCATGTCGCCCATCGCAATTTTCGCTGTCGCCCGTCCGGCAAGTCTGCCAAGCGAAGACGCAAGCGACTCGTTCGTGCAAATGCAGAACTTGCCGGGCTCGGGACAATCCTGGCACAAGTTCGGGGAAGGCAATTGCAAGGTCCTTTCCCGCGTTCTGACGTCGGCGCCGTATGCGTAGGTGTATAGCCGCTTACCGGAGCGGTGGAGAAGTTCAAGCTCCTCGGGGTTGATGCCGTAACGGCTGTCGCTCGGCAGCAGGCCGCGATCGTAGAAGTAGTTGAAGGTGTCAAAACGCAGCAGCGCCCATGCGAACACGATCCAGCGAAAAAATGCCAGGCATGCGCGACTGCGGGTCAGGCGAACCGCCCCCTCGAAGAGGATGAGGTTTATGTCGAACGATCGCGTGATGTAGTAGGTTCGAAAGACAAGCGAGGATGATCGAAAACCAAGGAGCCGATCGCATTCCGCGAGCAGCGGCAGGGTAAGAATGGGCGTCGACGCCCAGAGCGAGCGTGCGGTTCCGTTCTGGATTCGCTTCTCAGTGAGACGGCGCGCCTTCGTTAGGAGCGCCTTAATGAGTCTCCGCTTGATAGCGCCCGTTTTCGTGCGCGAAGTGTTATCGCGCATGGTCTGGGAGAGGGTGAAGGGCCGATCCATCGGATTCGGACTGCTCAATTTCGTCTATCCATGCAGGGCCGGTATGACCGCTTAGTCCATCAAATCCGGTCCGCTTTCAAGCACCGATTTGGTTGACTGCGCCGTAAAGAATTGCGTGCTTGCACATTATCAGGAAGCCCGAGCAGCTGCAAAAGCCGGCAGGATCGGCCTGACCCGGAGGGACCTCCACGGGCGGCCTGAATCTCATGGACAATATTGGTGGCGCTGGGCTAGTACCGGCTGGTTCCGATCGTGACCGCTATTCAGTCTCTCGCCAATGAGTGACGATGGATTGCAACCTGCCGGCAAGACGTTTGCGCAGCCGGGATTCTGATTGCGAGCGTGGACCTGGATAGACGAGCGTGTGCGGAATTTTTGGCATTCTGAATAAGCTCGGGCCGGCCAACGTCGACATGGTTGGAAGGCTCACAGATCTCGTCGCCCATCGCGGTCCGGACGGGCGCGGTGTGAGGGTCAGTGGAAACGTCGGGCTCGGTCACCGGCGGCTGGCCATCATCGATCTGACCGATGACGGCGCCCAACCGATGCGCCATCGGCAGCATCCCATCTGGATCACCTACAACGGCGAAATCTACAACTATCTGGAACTGCGCACCGAGCTCGAGGCGCTTGGGCATGTTTTCCACACGGCGTCCGATACTGAGGTACTGCTAGCGGCCTACGTCCAGTGGGACGAGAAATGCCTCCATCAATTCAACGGCATGTGGTCGTTCGCCATTCATGACGAGCGCAGCAATACTCTCTTTTGCGCGCGCGATCGTTTTGGCGTGAAGCCGTTCTATTATGTCGACACCGACAATGAATTCGCGTTCGGCTCGGAAATCCGCCAGTTACTGCCGCTGATCGGGCGCGCCGTTGCGGACGACCAGATGATCAATGACTTTCTGATCACCGGCCTTTCCGACCACACCGGCCGCACGTTTTTCAGGGGAATTGAAAAGCTGCCGCCCGGTCATCTGCTGCGCGTCGATATTTCGACGGGCAAGCTCGAGCTTGAGCGCTACTATTCGCTGGTCGCCCGGCCGGCGGAAGAGGGCGGTGCATCGGTTCCGGAGCTGGTTCACGAGATGCTCGATGATGCCGTTCGGCTGCGCCTTCGATCGGATGTTCGCGTTGGGACATGCTTGTCGGGCGGGCTGGACAGTTCAAGCGTCGCCACGCTGGCGGCGAAGCGTCATGCCCAGAATTCCAACGAGGCGTTCTACGCGATCACGGCCGTCAGCCAGCAGGCGAGCAACAACGAGGAAAAATTCGCAGCGGAGGTCGCGGACAATCCACGTTTCAATTGGGTGCGCGCCGAGCCGACCTACGAGCAGTTTGCATCGACCGCCGAAACGCTGGTGGAGGTTCAGGAGGAGCCGTTCGCGGGCCCCTCGATCATGATGCAGTATGAGGTGATGCGGACAGCGAAATCGCGCGGCGTGACGGTACTGCTCGATGGTCAGGGTGGTGACGAGACTCTTCTGGGGTACTATCGCTATTATCCCGCCTGGCTGCTGGATCATCTGCGTAGCGGGGGTATCAGCGGATTTCTCACTGCGTTCGCCGCCGCCATGAAGGCCGGCATGCCGCCCCATCGGCTGCTCACCTATCTGCTGGGCGTCGGTTTTGCGGGCTTGCGCGAAGCCGTCTATCGATGGCAGTACGGCTTTCTCAGGACGGCGGCCTTGCCAGCTCCACTGCGCCGGCTGGCAGGCAGCATTCGCAATCCACAGGCCATGCAGATCCTGGAGATCACCGAATCCAATTTGCCGATGCTGTTGCGTTTCGAGGACAAGAATTCGATGCGCTTTGGTATCGAGACGCGGCTGCCGTTTCTGGATTACCGGTTCGTCGAGTTTGCACTCAGCCTGCCTACTCGAATCAAGCTGAACCATGGCTGGTCGAAATGGCCGCTACGGGCCGCGATGCAGAACGAACTGCCGCCGTCCATCAGCTGGCGGAAGGACAAGATCGGTTTTGCCGCGCCCGACCAGCTTTGGCTGAACCGGCATTCGCCGATCATGTACGCCAAGGTTGTCGAGAGTACGCTTCTGGGGCGATACGTGGACATGGCCAAGCTGAGGAAGCGGTTTGATCAGCTCGATCTCGGAATGCGTTGGCGGCTTTATTGCGTCGCGCTCTGGGGAGAGATTTTTGATGTCGAGCCGCGTGCATGAACATCTGGCTGCTGCATCCATTTGCCGGAGGGCCGGGACTCGGCCGCCATTGGCGCCCCTACTGGCTCGCCGATGCTTGGCAGAAGATGGGACATCGGCCGCTGGTCATCAGCGCCGCGTTTCATCATCTGCATATGGAGCCCCGCCGTCCGGGCCTGCAGCACATTGGCGGCGTCGACTTCTGGTTCGTCGATACGCCGAGCTATGGCGGCAATCTTAGCCGCATTCGCAACAATCTCGGCTTTGGATCCCGATTTCGCAGCGACGCGAACGGCATCGCCGCTACGCGGGGAAAGCCTGACCTCATCATTGCTTCCAGTCCGCATCTGTTCTTTGTCTCCGCCGCGCAGCGGGTGGCGCGACAGTTTGGTGCAAAATCCTGGCTGGAGGTCCGCGATCTCTGGCCGGAAAGCATTGTCGCGCTCGGGATGACGCCGGCCTGGCATCCTGTGGTGAAACTGCTCGAGTGGAAGGAGCGATCGGCTTACAGGCACGCCGACCGCGTCGTCAGTTTGCTGTCCGGCGCGGAGAGCCATATGAGGTCGCGCGGCCTTGCGCCGGGCAAGTTCGTCTGGATTCCGAACGGACTGTCGGAACAGGATTTGCAAAGCGCATCGAATGCGGAGGGAACAAGCCATCCGATGGTCGAGCGCCTCAATGGCTTCAAGCAGCAGGGAAAGCGCATCGTTCTCTACGCGGGATCGATGGGGCCGCCGAATGGCGTCGAAGTGATCGTCGATGCGGCGCGCGTTTTGGCGGAACGTGGTTCCGCGATCCAGCTCGTGCTGATCGGCTCAGGGACCTCGCGTGCTGAGCTTGAGCAGCGCGCCGCGGATCTGCCGAACGTGCAATTTTTCGACGAGGTCGATCGCCCCATCGCACACGCGATGATGCAGGCGTCGGACACTGCGGTCGTGTCGTTCCGCAAGACACCACTTTTTCATCACGGGATCAGCCCGAACAAGTTGTTCGACTATTGCCTGTTCGCGCCACGCACCGTGATCGCAAGCGATCCGGAAACGCTGGCGGGTTTTGAGGATCTGGTGACGATGCGATCCGAGCCCGACGATCCGGCCGCACTGGCGAGCGCATTTGAAGCCGCCCTGCTGCTTCCGCCGCGAGGGCGTCAGGAGCGTATTGCGCTGGCGCGAAGTTATAGCTACGCCGAACTTGGCGCCCGATATCTGGCAGAATAGCTGCTCAGGTTCCGACCCCGACTAAAATATCTTTTATGAACAATATGTTACATCGTTCACAAGATGAACAAAAGTGCTTGACGTTCACTGAATGAACGCGCTATGACGCCCCCTGCAATGGGGGTGTAATGGGCGGCTTACTACCCACGGACGAGAACGGCGCGGACCGGATTGTTCTCGGCCTTCTGAATTCGGTCGAGACGGACGGGACGCGGTCGCAGCGACGTATCGCTGCCGAACTTGGCGTCGCCCTTGGACTCGTCAACGCTTACCTCAAGCGCGCCGTGAAGAAGGGACTGGTCAAGGTCGGCTCGGCTCCGGCGCGCCGATACGCCTATTACCTCACGCCGCAAGGCTTTTCAGAGAAGTCCCGCCTGACGGTCCAGTATCTCTCGGATTCGTTCTCGCTCTTTCGCAAGGCCAAGGAAGATTACATGCAGATCTTCGATCGCGTTCGCGCGATGGGCTTTCAGAAGATCGTGCTTGCGGGCCGGTCGGATCTTTGCGAGATCGCGCTGCTGTGCGCGGTCGACAGTCCCATCTCCATCGTCGCTCTGGTCGATCCTGACGAGGCCGCGCCGCGCTTCCTCGGCATCGAGGTCTTTCACTCCTACGAGGACGTCGATGTGCCTTTCGATGCTGTGGTGGTGACGCACCTCACCCAGGCCAGGAGCGCCTTCGAGCATGCCATCGCGAAATTCGGCGCCGAGAAGGTGATGGCTCCGGATCTTCTCGGCCTGCGGCTGAGCGGGAAGGGAGGCTAGCGTCATGGAGAGTCATTCCCGCTGGTATGTCGTGCAAACGAACATCAATTCGGAGTCCAAGGCGGCGGCAAATCTGTGCCGGCAGGGGTTCTCCGTCTATATGCCCCGCTATATGAAGCGCCGCAGTCACGCCCGCAAAGTGGATGTCGTGCTTCGGCCGCTGTTCCCGCGCTATCTGTTCGTTGCCATCGACGTCGCTTCGCAGCGGTGGCGTGCCATTCAATCCACCCTCGGCGTTTCGCATCTGATTTGCCGCGAGGGTGGTCCCGTTGCCGTTGAAGACAGCGTGATCAGCGCATTGAAGGCCCGCGAGGACGAAGCCGGCTTTGTCCGGCTTGCGCCGCGGCCGTCGTTCTCGGCCGGCGACCGGGTTCGGATCGTGCAAGGAGCCTTCGCGGACAGTCTTGCGCTGGTCGAGGGCGCCAACGATCGCGATCGCGTGGCGCTCCTGTTGGAATTCCTGGGCCGCAAGGTCCGCGTGAAGGTCGAGGCCGAGCTGATCGCCGCGGCCTGAACTATCGCCGGCAGGTCTGCGCCGGCGGCTGGAACAAGACGAACTCGCGGGTGAAAGTCGATTCACCCGGAGTGCGGTAGCGTGCCTGAAGTGCGCAGGACCGCGAGGGGAGGTTCGGATGAAGACTTACGGATTGATAGGGGCTGCGGGCTACATCGCCCCCCGGCACATGCGGGCGATCACCGAGACCGGTGGAAATCTCGCGGTCGCATATGATCCGAACGACTCGGTCGGCATCATGGACAGCCATTTTCCGGACGCCGAGTTCTTCACCGAATTCGAGCTGTTCGACAATTATGTCGACCAGCTGCGGCGCAAGGGCCGCAAGCTCGACTACATTTCGGTCTGCTCGCCCAACTATCTCCACGACGCCCATTGTGGCTACGCGCTACGCGCGGGCAGCGATGTCATCTGCGAAAAGCCGCTGGTTCTCGATCCCTCGGGCATCGACGAGCTGGCCGAGATCGAGCGGGCGACGGGGCGGAAAATCTCGACGATCCTCCAGTTGCGCCTGCATCCCGCGATACAGGCGCTGCGGGATCGCTTCGCCAAGAGCAAGCAACGCCACAAGGTCGAACTGACCTACATTACCTCGCGTGGCCGCTGGTATCACGCATCCTGGAAAGGCGTCGACGCAAAGTCGGGCGGTGTTGCGACCAACATCGGCGTGCACTTCTTCGACATGCTGAGCTTCGTGTTTGGTCCCGCGGTTCGCAACGAGGCTCATTTGCGCGAGGGCGAACGGGCTGCAGGCTCGCTGGAGTGCGAGCGCGCTGACGTCAGCTGGTTCCTCTCTTTGGACCGCAACGATCTGCCCGACAGCGTCAAGGGAAAGAAGACGACGTTCCGCTCCATCACGGTGGACGGAGACGAAGTCGAGTTTTCCGAGGGGTTCACCGACCTGCATACGCTAAGCTACGAAGAGATCGCCGCCGGCCGCGGTTTCGGTCTTGGGGAGGTTCGCCCCTGCATCGACATCGTGTCCGATTTCCGGGTCGCGCCGATCGTCAGAAGCAACCGCGTCCATGCCTTCGCGCAAGCGGCCCTGCATCGATGAGCCAGATGCGCGAGGATCCGCGTTTTCCCGGCGTGCTCATCCACGAATCGAGCTACGTGGACGATGGCGCCGTGA
>Ga0081540_1002069_pt1 | contig 16724 bp, 14 predicted proteins | sample TabmetS2T1R1_FD_71024 | JGI IMG/M metagenome (GOLD analysis project Ga0081540, IMG submission 71024) | Tabebuia heterophylla rhizosphere microbial communities from the University of Puerto Rico - S2T1R1 | ecosystem: Host-associated > Plants > Roots > Rhizosphere ... | reverse complement strand
CTGCGGGACGCGGTGGACGTGCTGCTGGAGGCCAGCCCGCGCGGGATCGACCTGACCGAGGTCCGTGCGCACATGACCGCGCTGGAAGGGGTCAAGGACGTGCATGACCTGCACGCGTGGATGATCACCTCCGGGCTCCCCGTGCTGTCCGCGCACGTGGTCGTGGACCCGGCGGTGCTCACCGGCGACCGGAGCGCCGCCATGCTGGACGCGCTGCAGTTCTGCCTGCGGGGGCACTTCGACGTGGTGCACTCCACCTTCCAGCTCGAGCCCGCCGGCCACGCCGACCACGAGCCCTCCGTCTGCCTCTAGCGCCCGCCGGTTCCTGGCCTGGAGTGCGCCCGTACCGGCAAGTAATATGAGGGCAACGTCAGCCCGGGAGTCCGCCGTGAGCACGTACGACCACTACGCAACCCCCGTCGCCCCCGGCACCTGGGACGTCCCCGCGGCTGGTGCGGCCCGCTTCACCTGGGAGTACGACGACGGCAGGCGCCGCCTGCTCGACCTGTACCAGCGGGGCAAGGACAAGCAGTGGGACGCCGCCAAGCGGATCGACTGGGGCATTCCGGTCGACCCCGCCAACGTGATGGGGATCTCCGAGGAGTTCTCCCCCATCTACGGGTCCCGGCAGTGGGAGGTGCTGTCCCAGCCCGAGCGCGACGAGCTCGGCATGCACCTGTCCTCGTGGTTGTTCAGCCAGTTCCTGCACGGTGAGCAGGGGGCGCTGACCGTGGCCGCCCGGATCGTCGAGTCGGTCCCCGACATGGACTCCAAGTTCTACGCGGCGACCCAGGCGATGGACGAGGCGCGGCACGTGGAGCTGTTCTCCCGGTTCGTGCGGGACAAGATCGGCCTGCACTACCCGATCAACACCGACCTGGGGCGGCTGCTGGCCGACGCGCTCGGCGACTCCCGCTGGGATCTGCCCTACCTCGGGATGCAGGTGCTGATCGAGGGGCTCGCCCTGGCCGCGTTCGGCGTGCACCGGGACATGGCGACCAACCCGCTGGTCAAGCAGATCCTCGCCTATGTGATGCAGGACGAGGCCCGGCACGTGGCGTTCGGGCGGCTCGCCCTGCGCGACTATTACCGGGAACTGACCCAGACGGAGCGGGCCGACCGCGAGGAGTTCGTGGTCGAGGGGTGCTATCTGATGCGCAACCGTTTCCGCGCGCAAGAGGTGTGGGAGCGCATGGGCTTCGACGTCGCCGAGTGCCTGGAGTTCACGGAGAACTCGCCGGTGCAGCAGACGTTCCGCGCCCTGCTGTTCAGCCGGATCGTGCCGTGCGTGAAGGACATCGGGCTGTGGGGGCCGGGCGTCCGGCGTGCCTTCGCCGACCTGGGGGTCATGGACGCCGCCAAGACCGACCTGGAAGCGCTGATGCGCGAGGACGAGCAGATCGCCGAGGACGTAGACCGGCGCAAGTACGAGGCGGAGCTCGCCGCCCGCCAAGCGGAGGTGGGCGCCGCCATGGCCGACGGCGGGGCGGCCGACGGCGGCGCGTGAATCGCCGCGCGGCGCGGGCGACCCCGACGCTGCGCGGCGATCGCACCGCCGCCGTGGCGGTCAGCCCCGGTGCGTGCCGGCCGGTTCCGGATGCGTGCCCGCCGGTTCCCGGTCCGTGCCAGCCGATTCCTGGCCCGACCCGGCCGCTTCCCCCTCCCCGGCGGCCGGTTCCTCGCGTCGGCCCGCCCGTGCGGGCAGAGCGAACATGAGCAGGAAGCTCAGGACGAACGCGCCAACCTGGAACCACAGGGTGCGGACCAGCGATGCCACGAAGTCGTGGCGGACCGCGGTGGCGCCTGCCTTCGCGAGAACACCGCGGGCGGCGGGCGGGATGACCTGGCCCGCACGGGGCTTGCACGACGCGGGGGTGACCGTCGGATCGGAGGCGACCAGCCGGTCGTGCAGGCAGGCGCGGAACTGGGTCTCGATCGTCCCGGCGTTGCGGGCAGGGACCCCGGCGGCCACGACTCCCGAGCGCAGCGCCGGCGCGACGCTGCTGGCGGCCGGCCCGGACTGGCTGCCGAGCATCCCGAAGAAGATCACGCCGATCAGCGCGATGCCGATCGAGTTACCGAGCTGCAGGCCGGTGTTGAACACCCCGGACGCCGAGCCCGCGTCCTGCTTCGGCACCCGGTCCAGCACGATGTCGGCCAGCGGTGCGATCACCGCGCCCAGGCCCAGGCCGGCGGCGACGAGGGCCGGCACCAGCTCCCAGGTGGTCACGGCCGCCCCGTAGTGGTGCACGGTCGCGATCAGGCCGGTTACCCCGGCCGCGATGATGAGCGCCCCGGCCATCGTGACCCCGCGCCCGAACCGGGGCGCCAGCCGGGCCGCCGCGCCCGAGGAGACCAGGATGCCCAGCGAGAACGGGAGGAACGTCAGCCCGGCATGCAGCGGGGTGAAGCTGAGCCCGAGCTGCAGGAACAGCGTCAGCACCAGCCCGAATGAGGCGATCCCGAGGAAGAACGTCAGCGCGATGGCCATCCCGGCGCTGAACCCGCGCTCGCCGAACAGCCGCATCGGCACCAGCGGCGAGCCGTCCCTGCGCTCCTTGACCCGCTCCCAGGCGACGAACAGGGCGAACACCGGCGCCGACGCCGCCATCGAGACAAAGGTCCAGGTGGGCCAGCCGAGCTGCCGGCCCTGCACGAGCGGGTAGAGCAGCAGCAGCAGCGCCGCGCTGATCAGGCCGACCCCGACCGGGTCCAGCCGGGGCGGGCTGGGCGCCTTCGACTCGCGGACGAGCACCGCCGCGGCCACCACCGCGATCACGCCGACCGGGACGTTGATCAGGAAGATCGGCCGCCAGTCGAGTCCGAACAGGTTGTGCTGGATGAGCAGCCCGCCGATGAGCGGCCCGCTGATGGTGCCCAGGCCCGCGGTCACGCCGAACCCGGCCAGTGCCTTGATCCGCTCCGCGGGCGGGAAGATCACCTGGATGACGGCCAGCACCTGCGGGACCATGATCGCGCCCATCGCGCCCTGCACCACCCGGAAGGCGATGAGCTGGCCGGGGCTCTGCGCGGCCCCGCACAGCGCCGACATGATCGTGAAGCCGCTGACACCGATCAGGAAGAGCCGCTTGCGCCCGAACGTGTCACCGAGCCTGCCGCCGGTGATCAGGACCAGCGCGTAGGCGAGTGTGAAGCCGGCCAGCGCCCACTGCACGTCGGCGTAGCTGGCGTTCAGATCCCGCTGGATCGACGGGATCGCGATGTTGACGATGGACACGTCGAGCAGGTTCATGAACGCGGCCAGCAGCAGGATCGTCAGTGTCAGCCAGCGCCGGGGATCGGCGCCGTCGCCCGTGGCCGCGGGACGTGCCAGGATCTGAGCGTCCGAAGTCATCGTGGTCTCCGCTCACATGGAGGATTTCGAACTACACTAGGGACGCTAACATCTTGGTAAGTGATTGTCTAGGTTAATTAGATAAAAGGGAGCCTAGCTATGTCTGAGGAGCGGGGCGCGGCGGCTGGCGCCGGCGCCGGGCGGGACGGCACGGCCGGGCAGGACGGCACGGCCGGGCAGCGTAGGGCGGCCGAGCAGGCCGGGGCGACCAGGCAGAACGCCGCGGCCGGGCAGGGTGGCGCCGCGGGCGGGGAATGGGAGCTGCCGTGGGCCGCGCCCTTCGTGACGGATGGCACCCCCGCCGAGCGCGCCGAGCTCGCCGCCGCGTTCGGGGCGGCCATCCGCCGAACCGGCTCCCTGATGCAGCTCATGGGCATGGCGGCGGCCGACCGGATCGGCATCAACGCGACCGACCTGAACTGCCTCAACATCCTCAGCTTCAGCGGGCGCATGACGGCCGGGGAGCTGGCGCGGGCCACCGGTCTCACGACCGCGTCGATCACCGGCGTCGTCGACCGGCTGGAGGAGGCGGGCTTCGTCACCCGGGAGCGCGACCCGCACGACCGCAGGCGGGTCGTGGTCCAGGTCGTCCTCGAGCGGGCGATCCGGGACGTCGCCTCCGTCTTCTTGCCGATGATCCAGGACTGGCAGAAGGTGGCCGCCCACTACAGCGACGACGAGCTGCGCCTGATCGTCGATTTCTACGGGCGCATGGAAGAGGTGTTCCGCAAGCACCTGGCCCGGCTGCGCGGCGGCCCGGAGCCGACCGAGCCGTAGCGCTCCCGGCGGTCCGCCCCAGGCGGCGGCCAGCGTGGCCGGGCGCGCTACCGCGGCGCCTTGACGCCGAGGTCGGCGAGCACCGTCCTGGCGGCGCCATCGCCACACATGCCGTGCACCCCGCCGCCGGGCGGGGTGGACGACGAGCACAGGTAGACGCCCGGCAGCGGGGTACGGTACGGGTTCCAGGCCGGCGTCGGCCGGAAGATGGTCTGCAGTAGCGTCCCCGCCCCGCCGTTGATGTCCCCGCCCACGTAGTTCGGGTTGTAGCGCTCCATGGCGGCCGCCGTCCGGACCGACTTGTCCAGGATCAGATCCCGGAAGCCCGGCGCGAATCGCTCGATCTGCGCCTCGATCCGGCCGGACATGTCGGCGTCCGAGCCCGAGGGAACGTGGCAGTACCCCCACAACGTCTGCCGGCCCGGCGGGGCCCGGGTGGGATCCACCACACCCGGCTGCGCGATGAGGCAGAACGGCCGCTCCGCGTGCCGGCCCTTGTTCACCTCCGCCTCGCTGCGTGCCACCTCGGCGAGCGTCCCGCCCACGTGCAGCGTGCCGGCCTCCCGGCAGGGCGCGGCCTCCCAGGGCACCGGCCCGGACAGCGCCCAGTCGACCTTGCAGACCCCCGGCCCGTACCGGAACCGCGCGAGTGCCCGGCCCTGCCAGCCTGGGAGCGGGCCACCGGCCATGGCGGCGAGCTGGCGGGGCGTGACGTCGAGCAGGATGGCCCGGGCCCGCGGCAGGCTATCGAGGGATCTGACCCAGCGGCCCGTCTCGACCCGGCCGCCCAGCGACGCAAGCTCGGCCACCAGCGCGTCGATGAGCCGCGCGCTGCCGCCCTCGACCACCGGCCAGCCGACCGCGTGCGCGATCATCACGAACGACAGCCCGTAGCCGGCGGTGGCCGGCGCGGTGAGCGGGAGCATGGTGTGCGCGGCCACACCCGCGAGCAGCCCGCGGGCCTCGTCCGTGCGGAACCGCCGCGCCAGCAGGCTGACGGGCAGGATGCCGTCCAGGCCGAACCGCGCGAGGGCGAGCGGGTGCCCGGGAACCGAACGCATGATCGGCGCGAGGATCTCGGGCAGCGTGAGGGGAACCTCGCGGACCAGCGGGCCGAGCAGCCGGCGGTAGGCCGGGCCATCGGCGCCCAGCGCGCCAGCGGTCTCGTCGACCGAGCCGGTGACATACGCCGCGCGCCCTCCGTCCAGCGGGTGGGCGAACGCCACCTTGGGCGTGCGCAGCATGGCCCCCAGCGCTGCCAGATCGACCCCCTGGAAGAACGGGGAGGCGGCGGCGAGCGGGTGCACCGCCGAGCACACGTCGTGCTGGAAGCCGGGCAGCGTGAGCTCCTGCGTCCGGCAGCCGCCGCCGGGCGTGGGCGCTCCCTCGATCACCTGCACCGCGAGCCCGGCCCGGGCCAGCATCACGGCGGCGGCCAGCCCGTTCGGCCCGGAGCCGACGACGATCGCGTCCGGCGGCCGGATGCCCGCCGGGCTAGCCACGGGGAACCCGCCTCCGCGGCGGCATCGGGCGCACATTCATAGCTCGAGTATCCCGCCCTCGGCCGCGACGATGACGTCGGGCCGCCCGGCCGGGGCCGCCAGGCCTGCCCCGAGCCGCGCGCCCAGCAGGTCGAGTTCCCAGTCGGTCCGGCCCGGCTTGTGGTGGGCCAGCACGACCCGCCGGGCCCCGGCGCGGCAGCCCAGGCCGACCGCGTAGTCGGCAGCGCAGTGCCCGAAGGACGCCTCGGCGGCGACCTCCTGCGGCAGCAGGAACGCGTCATGGATCAGCAGGTCCGACCCGGCGGCGAGGTCGAGGGCAGCCGGGTGGTACTCACCCCATCCCTCGGGCCCGGGGCCAGGCGCGGTAGGGCAATGATCGGGTATATAGGTGATCACCGACCGCCCGTCGCTGACGCGGTACCCGAAGGTCCGCCCGCCCTTGTGCGGCACCTCCCGCGCCTCCACGGTGAAGCCCTCGGCCTTGAGCTGCCCCGTCTCGATCATGTCGAACGTCCAGTATCCCCGCAGGCCGTCGGGCCCGATCGGGAAGTGCGGCGGGGACATGCCCCTGGCCAGCACGTCCGCCGCCGAGCCGCCGGGCTGTTCGGGCAGGAAAAGCGTCACCCTTGCGTCGTGGCGATCGCCGCCCCGGAAGAAGGGCAGCCCATGGACGTGGTCCCAGTGCAGGTGGGTGAGCACGATGGTGCCCGCGAAAGCGTGGCCTCCGAGCAGCCTGGTGACGCGGCGCAGGCCGGTGCCCGCGTCGAGGATGAGCGACGGCGCGGCAGCGCCGTCGTGAGCGAGCGCGACGCAGGAGGTGTGGCCGCCGTAGCGGATGAATTCCGGACCCGGAGCTGGGGTCGAGCCGCGGACACCGCAGAGGTGTATGCGCACCCTCAGTCCCGGCCGGCGTCTTCGCGCCGGTGCCCCCCGGACAGTTCCATCAGCGCCGACCGGTCGAACTGGCTGGCGTCCACCGACGCCACCCGGCATGGGGTGACGGCGACCAGTGTCGACGTGCGCTCGCCGCCCTCCAGGTGGGCGCGCTCCCCGAGCAGGGCGCCCGGCCCGTACTCGGCGAGCCACTCACCGTCTCGCTCTACCCGGATCACCCCGTCGAGGATCAGGTAGACGTCGGTGCCCCGCTCACCCTGGCGCACCAGCACCTGCCCCGCGGGCATCTTGGCGATGCTGGGCCTGCCGCTGCCGTGCATCAACTGCACGGACAGCTGGTGCTCCAGCGCCGTCTCCACCGCGGTGACCAGCGCCTCGGAGTCCTGATCGCCCCACGGGGTGTGCGGGCCGAACGACACCGCCATCCAGTTGCTGAAGTCGGTCAGGCCCGACTTGTGCGTCAGGCTGCCGCGGTCATCGTAGATCCAGTGCCGCGGGAACTTGCTCGCCCCGGTCATCGCCGACTCCGCCCTGCCGTCGGCGTGCAGGGTGAGCGACAGGGTCGTCCACACCAGCGGCGCCTGCCACTGGATGTAGGGCGGGTGCCGGACCTTGCGCGGAGCCGGCACCGCGGTCCGGCCGCCCGCGGTCTGCGCGAAACGCACCCAGCCGTCCCCGCGCTCGGGCTCGCGGCGCAGGTCGGGCAGCAACGCGTTCTGGAACGTGTGGCGCAGGCCGCCCAGCCTGACCGTGGTGCTGCCGATGAGGCCGCCTCCCCTGTAGCCGCAACCGCTGACCGCCCCGGCGGCGTCCACATCGATCCAGGCCCGCAGCACGTTGGCGAAACGGAACCTGTCCGCGGACCGCAGTGCCTCGATGTCATCGATCTGCGGGGGCGGGGGCTCGTCGTAGCGGGTGAATCCGGCGTCGAACGCCACCCGGGCGCCCCCGGTGACCGCTTCCGACGGAATCCACGACAGTGAGGTGACGCTGCTCTCGTATCGCATGACCCCATGCTCCCCGCACCAGGTGCCCGCCCGCCAGGGTGGTGGCTGGCCTTTTCCGGTGTGCCTGCCACCACCGGGCCGGGACGCCGGGCACGGCTGTGCCTGCGCCCACCGCGGATGATGGTGGCTGGCTGGCGCCGGGTGTGCCTAGCACCACCAGTCCTGCACGTGCCTGCCCACTGGCGGGACGCCGCCGTGATGTGCGACAACTGGGTAGATGGACCACCATGATGCGCAGGCACCGGGCACGATCACGGTTTTCCTCGCGGACGACAACCTGATCGTGCGCGAGGGAGTCCGCGCTCTCATCGACAGGAACGCCGACTTGCAGGTGGTGGGGGTTGCCGCCGACTACGACGAGACTGTCAGCGGTGCGTCCGCCACCAGCCCGCAGGTGCTGGTGACCGACATCCGGATGCCGCCGACCTTCCAGCGCGAGGGCATCGACGCGGCCAAGGAGGTGCGCAAGCGCCACCCCGGGACGGGGGTCGTGGTGCTGTCTCAGTACGAGGACCCCGAATACGCGGTCTCCCTGCTGGCCGAGGGCTCGGCCGGCTACGGCTACCTGCTGAAAGATCATGTGGCCGAGGGAAATCAGCTGGCCGACGCGATCCGGGCGGTAGCGACCGGTGGCACAGCGCTGGACCCGGCGATCGTGGAGGCGCTCGTCCAGCCGGTCGTCCCGGCCGACGGGCTGCTGCCGACCGAGGAGGAACTCCTGTCCATGGTGGCCGAGGGCAAGCCGATCAAGGCGATCGCCGCGGCCAGGCACGTCCCTCCGGAGGCCGTCGACGCCGAGGTGGAGGAGGTCTTCGTCAAGCTGGCCGAGGGCGTCTCCGCGGGGAACCAGAGCGCGCTGCGCCGGCTCCGCATGCTGCATCAGGCCATCATCGACCGCGAGGAGCAGGGTGAGACGCTGTCCCGCCTGCTCCCCGGCGGGCTCGCCGACAAGCTCCGGCAGGAGCAGCGGGACATTGGCGAGACCGAGCGGGTGGTGGTCACGGTCCTGATGAGCGACATCAGGTCGTATTCGACGATCGCGGAGCACGCCGACCCGAGCCAGCTCGCCGGGCAGCTCAACACGCACCGGGCAGCGATGAACCACGCGATCCTCGGTGAGGGCGGGACCGTGATGCAGTTCGTCGGTGACGCCGTCATGGCCGTGTTCGGCGCGCCGTTCCCGCAAGACAACCACGCGGACCGCGCGGTGGCCGCCGCGTCGGCGATGCATGGGCTTCAGGCAGACATCAATGCCCGGTGGGCGACCGATGGCCTGCCCGCCTTCGGCCTCGGGCTGGGGCTGTCCACCGGCGAGGCCGCGGCGGCCCTGCTCGGCTCGGCCGAGCGGCTGGAGTACACGCTCGTCGGGGACACCGTCAACCTGTGCCAGCGCCTGCAGCAGTTGGCGGGCAAGGGCGAGACCGTGGCATCGGAGGCGACGGTCGAGGCACTGACGGTTCCGGTGGACACCGTCCTGCTCGGTTCTCAGCGCGTGAAGGGCCGCGAGACGCCGGTCATCGCGTACAAGATCGTGTGTCCCGGTGCCGTCCACAGCACCACGACCCGTCTGGGGGGGTTATGTCCGAGGAGCAGGCCGCGCTCACCGCGCGCGGCGTACGTAAGACATTCGAGGCGGAGAACGCGCCGGTCCGCGCCTTGCGCGGGGTCGACCTGACGGTCGCCCGAGGGGAGTTCGCGGCCTTGATGGGACCGTCGGGATGCGGCAAGTCCACCCTGCTGAACCTGGTCGCCGGCCTGGATACCGCCGACGAGGGGGAGATCAGCGTGGCGGGCGAAGAGGTCACCGGCCGCAGCGAGGATGACCTGGCCAGGCTCCGGCGCCGGCATATCGGGCTGGTCTTCCAGTTCTTCAACCTGCTGGAGGGCATGACCGTACTGGAGAACGTCGCACTGCCGGCGGTGATCGCTGGCCGCAGGCGCAAGATGGCCGAGACGCGGGCCGCCGATCTGCTCGACCTGCTCGGCATCGGGGACAAGGCCCGCGCGGTGCCCGGGGTACTGTCCGGCGGTCAGCGCCAGCGGCTGGCGATTGCGCGGGCCCTGGCCAACGAGCCCACCCTGCTGCTGGCCGACGAGCCAACCGGGGCGCTTGACTCCGAAGGCGGCGAAGAGGTCATCGAGCTGCTGCGCCGGCTGCACGCCGGCGGCCAGACGATCGTCCTGGTCACTCACGACGCCGGAGTGGCCGCCGCCGCGGAACGGGTGGTCCGGATGCGGGATGGGCGGATCGTCACGCCCGAGCCGGAGCTGCGGCCCGACAGCGACGAGGCCGTCGTCATCGAGGCCCTGTTATGAGCAGCCGGGCCCGTGGACGGCCGGCGGGCCCCGCGCGGCGCCGGGGAGACCGGCGGTGAACGGCACCGTCCGCGGCCCCACGGCGGCGGCCGGCCCGCGCGCCGCCGCGGGCCACCTCATGACCGGGGTGGTCCTGCCGGTCGTGACGGCGGCCGTCGCGCTCGCCGGGCTGCGGGTGCCGGTACCTGGCGGCGTGTCCGTCCTGGACGGGATGGCGGTCGGCCTCGTGCTGATCTGGGTCGTAGCCGGGGTCATCAGCGCGCGGGTACCCGGCCGCGCCCCGCAGTGGCCGCTGGCGGTCGGCACGCTGGCGGCCGCTGTGGCGCTGACGGCGGCCCGGCTCGCCGATCAGCCACCGGCGGGCCAACAGCAGCCGGCCCGCGCGGGAGCGACGCTGGCGGCTGCCCTGGTCGTCGCGTCTTCCTGCCACTTCTTGCTCGCCCTCCCCGATGGCCGGCTCGGCAGCCGGGCGCGGCGCGCCGGCGCCGGCGTTGCCTACCTCGCGGCGCTGGGCACCGGGCTGGTGTTCGCGCTGGCCGGCAGTTCATTGCCGCCGCTCGCCGTCGCGCTGGGGCTGGTGGCCGCCGCCGGGTGCGCTCTGCCCGCCGTGCGGCTCCGCTACCTCCGCGCACCGGCCAGGGACCGGGAACAGCTGCAGTGGCTCGCGATCGGCGTGGTCGTTGCCGGGGACGCCGCCCTGATCATCGCCACCTTGCATCTCCTCGTGGACTGGCCGACCGCGGTCGCGGCGGCCACGGCAGGCACCACCGTGGTGATCCCGCTCAGCCTGGTCGCCGGCGGCATCCCCCGGCTGGCGCCGCACGGCGGCCGGCTCCTCGTTCACGTGCTGTGGGTGGCGGGCTTCAGCCTCGTCGTCTCGGCCGTCTACGTGGTGGTCGTGCTGGGCCTCGGGAGGGGGCCCGCCGACGCGGGTGACCGGGAGATCCTCGGCCTCTCCATGCTCGCCGCGGCGGTGGCGGCGGCCGTCTACCTGCCGTCGAGGGACCGGCTGCTGGCCTCGGCCACCCGGTTCGTGTACGGGGCGCGCGAGGCGCCGGACGAGGTGCTCCGCACCTTCGGCAGCAGGATGACGCGGGCCGTCGCCATGGACGAGCTGCTGCTCCAGCTCGCCGAGTCTCTGCGCAAGACCATGGGCCTGACCAGGGCCGAGGTCTACACGGGCGGCGAGGTACTCGAACGCGCCGTGTCGGTGCCCGACGCGGGCCGGCGGACGATCCTGATGTCCGAGCGTGAGCGCCCGGTGGTGACCAGGGCCGGTGTCTCGGGAAACGCATGGGCCGCGGTCTGGCTGCCCGCCCTGCTGGATGGCAGGGAGGGGTCCCAGCTGCGGGTGGCACCGATCAGCCACGCGGGTGAGCTCCTTGGCCTCATCGTGGTGGAACGCCCGGCGGAGGCGGACGCCTTCTCCGAGGAGGACGACCGCGTGCTGACCGAGCTGGCCCGCCAGGCCGGCCTCGCCTTCCACAACGTACAGCTCGACGCCGCCTTGCAGACCACCCTGGACGAACTGCGCAAGCAGGCCGATGAGTTGCGCGAATCGCGGGCCCGTATCGTCGCGACCGGCGACGCGGAACGCCGCCGGGTGGAACGCGACCTGCACGACGGGGCACAGCAGCACCTGGTGGCGCTTGCCGTGAGCCTCCGCCTGGCCCGGGACATCCTGGCCGACGATCCGGCCGCGGGAGCCGAGCTCCTCACACAGATGGCGGAGGACGTTCAGGTCACGATCAGGGAGCTGCGCGAGCTCGCACACGGGATCTATCCCCCGCTGCTGGCCGACGCCGGCCTCCCCGAGGCACTGCGCGCGGCGGCCGCCCGGTCCACGATCCCGGTGAGCGTCAGCGCCGACGGCATCGGGCGCTACTCCCAGGGCGTGGAGACCGCGGTCTACTTCTGCTGCCTGGAGGCCCTGCAGAACGCGGCCAAGCACGCACCGGAGGCGAGCGCGCAGGTACGCGTGTGGGAGGAATCCGGCGGGCTGCTGTTCTCGGTCAGCGACAACGGGCCGGGTTTCGATCCCGAGAAGGCGCGTGCCGGGCACGGCTTCGTCAACATGTCGGACCGGCTGGGCGCCATCGGCGGCACCGTCCGCTGGGAGTCGCAGCGGGGGCGCGGCTCCACGATCACCGGGTCGGTCCCGGTCATCTGATTCCGTCCCGTCCCGGCCGGGGTGGCCCGTTCGCGATGCCGGGTGGCCCGTTCGCTATAGAGCGCCGGGCCTGCTCAGGCGGTCGCGAACGACCCCGAATCCCGGTCCGCCCAGAGCCGGCGCAGCGTCTCGACCCCGAACCGCTCCTTGTTGAGGTAGGCGCTCGCGCCGCTGTCGGCGGCGCCCGGCGGCAGGTCCTCCACGTCGTAAGTCGAACAGAGGAACACCACGGTCCCCGGGTGCGCGGAGACGATCCGGCGGGTGGCCTCGATCCCGTTCATCTCCGGCATGTTGATGTCCATCAGCACCAGCGCCGGATGGAGCAGCTCGACCATCTCGATCGCCTCCGGCCCACTCGAAGCCTCGCCGGCGAGCTCAAAGCAGTCGAGCCGCCTGAGCACCGCCTTGGCGGCCAGCCGGAACGGCGCCTGATCATCGACTACGACCACTGAGTGCGGGATGGTGGTCATGGTTCAAGCTTCCCACGACCGCCCTGACCTGGGCAGGGTGCTGACACCCTGGCGACGGTGTGGTCAGCTTCCCTTGCCCTCCGCCAGGAACAGCAGGACCGCCTTCACCCGGCGGTTGAGGTCCTTCTCCTCGCTCAGGCCAAGCTTGGCGAAGATCGAGTTGGTGTGCTTCTCCACCGCGCGCTCGGAGACGCTGAGGGCGGCGGCGATCGCGGCGTTGCTCTTGCCCTGAGCCATCTCGGCCAGGATCTCCGACTCCCTCGGCGTCAGCGAGGCCATGCCGAGCTGCTGCTGGCCCGACCGCGATCTCACCAGCTCGTCGACGACGAGCGGATCGATCACCGATCCGCCGTTGGCCACCGCGCGGATGGCCCGCGCCAGTTCGTCGACGCTGGCAACGCGCTCCTTGAGCAGGTATGCGCGGCCGGCGGAGCCGTGCTCGAGCAGCGCCATCGCGTACGCGGGCGCCGTGTACTGGCTCAGCACCACCACGCCCACCTCCGGGTGGTTCTCACGCAGCCAGGCGGCAGCCTGGATGCCTTCGTTGGTCCCGGTGGGCGGCATCCGGATGTCGGTGATGACCACGTCGGGCTGCCGCTCACGCACCAGCGCGAGCAGCTGCGGTAGGTCGGGAGCGGTCCCGACCAGCTCGAACTCCTCGTTCGCCGACACCAGCCGGGAGACTCCCTCCCGGAGCAGGACGTTGTCTTCGGCCAGCACGACCCGGATCGTTTCCATCAGGCGGTGATCGTAGCGCGCCTCAGGGCCGGCGGACAGTGCAGGCCGACACGGTGCCTGCCAGCACGCCGGCCGCGGTGAAGCCCAGCCTCCATGACGTCTCGTCCTAGCACTATTGAGACCTGCCGTCGGCTGCCCGGTACTGACAACATGATCTCCGGCCCGACAGCGCGGAGGTGAGCCAGCCGTGAGCGCGGCCCTGGCGCTGGCCGTCGCGGCCGGCGCGGTGCTGTCGCTGGCGCTAACCTTGCTCGCGTCGGTCCGCCAGCGGCGCCGCGAGCTCGCCCTGCTCAAGACGCTGGGTCTGACCCGGCGCCAGGTCATGGCGGCGGTCGCCTGGCAGGCGAGCATGATCCTCGTGGTAGCCGTCCTGGCAGGCGGGCCGCTCGGAGTGGCCGCCGGCCACTGGGCGTGGGCCGCGTTCGCCTCCTCGCTGGGCGCCGTCCCGGTCACCGTCGTGCCCCTTCCTGCCCTGCTCGCCGGGTTCCTCGCGCTGCTGGCGGCGGGGAACCTGCTGGCCGCCGGCCCGGGCGCCGTCGCCGCCCGGACGCCGGCCGCGGCCATGCTCCGGGCCGAGTAGCGGGCGGCACCGGCGCGAGGACCCCGCGACGAAACTTGACCTCACCGCCGCCTGATCGAATGGGCCCATGGAACCTCTCGACAGCCAGGTCGGGTTCGTGCTGGAGGCCGACCGCCTCAAGACCGTCCTGCGGCAGTCCACCCTGACCGACCGGTCCCGCCGGGAGAACTCGGCGGAGCACTCCTGGCACCTGGCGCTGATGGCCCTGGTACTGGCCGAGCACTCCCCGCCGGGCACCGACCTGGCCAGGGTGATCGCGATGCTGGTGCTGCACGACCTGGTCGAGATCGACGCCGGGGACCTGTTCGTGTACGCCGCCCAGCCGCAGCACGCGCGGCAGGCGGAGGCCGAACGGGCTGCGGCCGACCGGCTCTTCCCGATCCTGCCGCCGCCGCAGGCGGCCGCGTTGCGCGCGCTCTGGGACGAGTTCGAGGACCGGGCGACGGCAGAAGCGAAGTTCGCCCGCGCGCTGGACCGGCTGCAGCCGATGCTCATCAACATGGTGACCGAGGGCGGGACCTGGGCCGCGCACGGCGTCACGGCCGACGAGGTGCTGGCCAGAGTCGCCCTGATCGAGGACGGCTCACCGTCGCTGGGCGCCTACGCGCGGGACATGGTCGAAAACGCGCTGGACCGCGGCATCCTGGCACCCCCCGCGGGCGGGCCGGGTTAGGCCAGACGGCGCCGGCCGGGCGACACCGGCCAGAGCCGCCGGGCCATGCACCGTTACGCCAGCGTTAACTCGGGCCACGGTAAGTAGGCGCTTGGCCGGGTAGGAGGGAACATATGAGCCCATCCCACGCCAGGCTCTTTCCCCGGCGCGGCGGCCGTTCCCGCATCTCCCGTCCTGGCCTGAAAGTGCTGTCCGCCCCAGCCGACCTCGCCGGACGCCTGGAACACGCCCAGACGCTCGACCGGGTGGCCCAGCCGCTCACACGCGCGGTCCAGCGTGGCCTGGCGCCCGGGGCCAAGGCGGACGCGCTGCACGGGGTCTGGCTCGGCCAGCCCGTCCACCCGGCGCTGATAACGCTCCCGCTCGGCTTCTGGACGTCCGCGACGGTGCTGGACTTCGTGCCGGGCACGGGGCGCGCCCCGCGGGTGCTGCTGGCCCTGGGGCTCGCCGGCGCGCTCCCCGCAGCCGCGGCCGGGTTCGCCGACTGGTCGTCGCTCCACCGCGAGCAGCAGCGGGTCGGGCTCGTCCACGCTGCTTCCGGCGCCGGCGCCTCGGCGCTGTTCGCCGCCTCGCTGCTCGCCCGGATCGCGGGCAGGGACGGTGGCGGCAGGCTGCTGGCTCTCGGCGGCCTCGCCGCCATGACCACGGGGGGCTTCCTGGGCCGGCACCTGGCGTTCGGCCTCGGCGCGGGCGCCAGCCACGCGGAGCCGGTGGCGCACCTGACGGCGCTCGGGTGGCATGACCTGTGCCGCGTCTACGAGCTCCCCGACGGCCGCCTCGCCCGGCGCCAGCTCGGCTACCTGACCCTCACCGTGCTCCGCCAGGGCGGGGATGTGCTGGCCCTCGCCGATCAGTGCGCGCACCTTGGTGGCCCGCTCCACCAGGGCCGCCTCACCGATAACGGCGGCGGGCCGTGCGTCGCCTGTCCCTGGCACGGCAGCACGTTCCGGCTCACGGACGGCACCGTCGTGCACGGGCCGGCCACGGCACGGCAGCCCGCGTTCGACACCCGGGTCGTCGAGGGCGGCATGGTGCAGGTCCGGCCCGCCCAGCCCTTCCGGCCAGCCCAGGCCCGCTGAAACCAGCTCGCGCCAGCCAGCGGCGTTCACGATGATGGCCGCCGCCCGGCCGAGGCCGTCAAACGCCCGGATCGGCTGAGCCGGCCTGAACTAAGGGCCGGCGGCTCGCTCGATGAGGGCGGCCGCCGTTCGCACGCCATCACGCTGCTGGATGACCCGGGCCGCGTCATCAAGGTGGGCCCGCAACCGCGTGTCGCCCACCAGGCGGCTGATCGCCCCGTGCATTTCGGCATCGGTGAAGCCGTAGGCGTCGAGCCGGACGCCGAGCCCGAGTTCGTCCATCCGTTGCGCGTTGTCGTACTGGTCCCAGAAGAGTGCCAAGAGGATCATCGGCTTCCCGAAGTGCAGGCTCTCCGTCGTGGTGTTGTTGCCGCCATGCGTGATCACCAGGTCCACCAGCGGGATCACCGACGTCTGGGGGACGAACTCGGCGCCCCACATGTTCGGCGCCAGCTCGATCTCGGTGTGCAGCGGGCCCTTGGACACGATGTAGCGGTGCGGCGTGTCCGCCAGGCACGAGATCACCCGCCGCATCAGCCCGGTGTCCGCCGACCCGAGCGAGCCCAGCGAGAAGTAGATCAGTGCCCCGTCGCCGGCGGCGAGCGCGGGGGGCAGCGTGAACCCCTCGTCGGTCCGGCGCACCGAGGAGTCGAGCCGGTGCCAGGACTTCCCGAGCGGCCTGTCGCGCCGGTAGTCGGCGAGTTCCGGGTAGACGTACAGGTTGACGTCGCCTGCGGCGACGAACTCCAGGTCGGGTAGGGGCCGGGCGCCCTGCGCCAGGTACCAGCCGTTGAAGTCCTGCCACAGCGGGCGGTGCACCCGGTCGTATTCGTCCCGGAACTCGCGCCACCCGGTTCGGTCCCCCGCCGGGTACCCGGAGAACACGGGCGGCACGTCGGGGCTCTTGATCTCCAGCGGGTTGCAGGACACGATCCGCACGAACGGCACGCCCGCGGTCACCAGGGCGGGGAAGCCCACCACGTTGTCCTCGACGATGACGTCGGGGCGGACCCGGTCGACGATCGCGCCGAGCCGGTCGTGGCAGTATCTGGCGCCGCCCGTGAGCTCCTCCCAGACCGGTTTGATCCAGGTAGCCAGCTGCTCGATCGTCGGCTTTCCGTACTCCGGCCCGGGCTGCGCGACGAAGTCCTTCCCCAACTGCC
>Ga0081540_1002068_pt1 | contig 16736 bp, 13 predicted proteins | sample TabmetS2T1R1_FD_71024 | JGI IMG/M metagenome (GOLD analysis project Ga0081540, IMG submission 71024) | Tabebuia heterophylla rhizosphere microbial communities from the University of Puerto Rico - S2T1R1 | ecosystem: Host-associated > Plants > Roots > Rhizosphere ... | reverse complement strand
CCAGCGCGCGGCGGAGCCGGCCCGGGCCGTGGAGGCGCACGGGCCCGTCGAAGCCCGCCACCGGCTCGAGGCCCCGCACCAGCACGGCCGACGGCCGCCCCTCGGGTCCGGTCACGGCGTTGAAGCACCAGTGCATCCCGTAGATGAAGTAGACGTAGGCCCGGCCGGGCGGGCCCCAGAGGATCTCGGTCCGGGCGGTGCGGCCGCGCGAGGCGTGGCAGGCCAGATCGTGCACACCGACGTAGGCCTCGGTCTCCACGATCCGCCCCGCCCGGGCGCCGTGGACCAGCACCTTGCCGAGCAGGGCGCGTGCGACCACGCGCGCCGGTCGCTCGTAGAAGGAATGGGGAAGCGGATTTCCCGGGGCCATGGGTATGTTCACTGTCCCGGCCACGCCCTGAGCTCCGGCGCGAGGTCGATTGCGTCGAGGTGCGTTCGGTGCAGATTCGGGCGACCATGTTCGACACCGGTCGCGTCTCGGGCGTGCTCCTCCCCCTGTTCTCGCTCAGGAGCCGGGACGACTTCGGGATCGGCGACTTCGGCGCGGCCGAGCAGTGGGTCCGCTTCCTGCGCGCCGCCGGACAGCGGCTGTGGATGATGCTGCCCTTGCTCCCCACCGCCCGCGGCGACGTGAGCCCCTACGCCACCCGGAGCGCCTTCGGCCTGAATCCGCTGTTCATCCATCTCGATGCGGTCCCCGAGTACCGGGAGGCGGGCGGCGTGTCGACCCTCTCCGACGAGGAGCGGTGGCTCGTGGAGGAGGCCCGCTCGGCCCACCGGGTGAAGTACCCCTCGGTCATCCGGGTGAAGTGGGCCGCGCTGTGGACGGCGTTCCGGCGCTTCGAGGAGCGAGGGACGGATCCCGGCGGCCGCTTCGAGGCCTACCAGCGACAGAGCGCGGTCTGGCTCGACAGCTACGCGCTCTACGCCGCCATGGCCGAGGACCAGGAGCAGCGCCCCTGGTGGGAGTGGCCCAGGGGGGTCCGGGAGCGGCAGCCGCAGGCGCTCTCCGCGGTCAGTGACCGGCTGGCCAACCGGGTTCGCTTCCACGCCTGGCTCCAGTTCGTGGCCCAGGAGCAGTGGAACGCGCTCCGGGTCGTCGCCCGCGAGGTGGGCGTGCTCCTGGCGGGGGACGAACCGTTCATCATCGGTCAGGACAGCGCCGACACCTGGGCCAACCCTCGCTACCTGCGCCGCGACGCGCGCCTCGGCGTTCCCCCCGACGAGTTCTCCGACACCGGCCAGGACTGGGGCCTCCCCTACTTCGACTTCCAGGCGATGGAGAAGGACGACTGGGGCTGGCTCCGGCTCCGGGCGCTCCATGCCGCGGCCGACTACGACCTGCGCCGGGTGGACCACGCGGTGGGCTACTTCCGCCAGTACATCCGCGACGAGAAGACGCCCAAGGGTCGCTTCCTCCCCGCGGAGGAGCCCGTGCAGCAGCGACTGGGGACGCGCATCTTCCGGCTCTTCTCGGAGGGCAGCGGAATCGTGGCCGAGGACCTGGGCGTCATCCCGCCCTTCGTCAGGAAGACGCTGGCCGAGCTGCAGATCCCTGGCTACCGGGTGCTGCGCTGGGAGAAGGACGAGAAGGTTTACCGGAACCCGCACCAGTTCCCCGAGGTGTCGCTGGTCACGACCGGGACCCACGACACCGAGACGATGCGCGAGTGGTGGGAGGCGATGGACGACGCCGAGCGCGCGGCCGCCGCGGAGGCCTGGCCGGAGTTCGCGGCGATGCGCCCACCTCCGGAGACGTTCACCCCGGAGGTCCACCTCGGTCTGCTGGCCACGGCGGAGAGCGCGGCGTCGCGCCTGTGCGTGCTGCCCTGGCAGGACGTGCTGGGGGAGACCGAGCGCATCAACCTCCCTGGCTCCTTCGGCGACGCCAACTGGGCGTACCGCATCTCGGCGCCCGTGGAGGATCTCGAGGGCCGGGAAGACGTGCGAGAGGCGACCGCCCGGCTCCGCACGCTGACCCAGGCTGCGGGCCGACTCCCCGGAGCATGAGCCCGGGCCAGGGCCAGCGGCTGGGCGCGCTGCTCGCGCTGGTGTTCTGCGCCTGCGCCGGGAAGCAGCCCAACCCCGACGAGCCGCCGATTCGCTCGCTGAAGATCGAGGGGACGAAGCAGGTCTCCGCCGGGGACATCGAGGAACGTCTCCTCACCACCGGGCCCTCCTGGTGGCCCTTCGCCCCGACGCCGTACTTCGACCCGATCGCCTGGCAGGCGGACCTGCGACGCATCGAGCGGTACTACCAGGCGCAGGGCTTCTACCAGGCCCAGGTGGTGTCCGAGGACGTCAAGCACGAGAAGGACGGCGTGGCCCTCACCGTCCAGGTCAGCGAGGGCCGGCCGACGCGGATCAGCGCCATCGACATCGAGGGGCTGGACGAGCTTCCTCCCGACTTCCAGCAGCGGATCCGCCGCGCCATCCCGGTGAAGGTGGGCGACATTCTCAGGGAAGAGCAGTGGGAGAGCGTGAAGAGGGAAGTGCTCAGCGCGCTCCGGCAGCTGGGCTATGCCGAGGCCGACGTCCGGGGCGAGGTCTTCGTCGAGACCACCGACCAGACCGCGCGTGTGCGCCTGGTCTGCGTGCCGGGCCCCCGGTACAAGTTCGGCAACATCTTCGTCGCCACCGGACCCAGGCCCTCGGTGCAGGTCCGCTACATCATCGACCAGGCACAGGGCGCGATCCGCAAGGGCGACTGGTTCAGCGAGAGGGCGCTCGACGAGGCGCAGCGCCGCGTCTTCCAGATGGGCGTCTTCGGCGCGGTGAAGGTCACCACCGGCACCCCCGACCGGCAGAACGCGGTCATCCCGGTGGTGGTGGACGTGCGCGAGGCTCCCTTCCACACCATCCGCTACGGCGGCGGCATCGGCGTGGATCCGGTACGGCAGGAGTACCGGCTGATCGCCGAGTACACCGACCGGAACTTCCTCGGCGACCTCCGGCGCCTCACGCTGCGGGCCAAGGTGGGCTGGGCCTTCCTCCCCGCGCTGTGGAACGTCTCCCAGCACGCGCCGATCTTCGACCTCTATGCCGAGTTCGAGCAGCCGCGCTTCCCGGGCCGGGACTTCAAGTGGCTGAGCTCGCTCGACTTCTACAAGAACATCGAGCAGGCGTACGGCTACATCGGGGTGAAGGCGAAGACCGGCATCGTCTGGCAGCCGCACAGCAGCTTCCGCATCTACCCCTCGTACAACATCGAGGTGGACCGCATCACGGGCATCACCAACGGCCTCACCGGGAACGCTCCGCAGCTGGCGTACGGCTGCAACCTGACGCCACAGGACCCGGTCTGCTACCAGTTCCTCTCCTTCCTCGAGCTGCTCATCGAGTGGGATCGGCGCGACGACAAGCTCGAGCCGCGCAACGGATGGTTCGTCTCCCTCGGTATCCAGCGCGGCGGCGGATTCCTCGGCGGCGACTACGCCTACTGGCGGCTCTTCCCGGACCTGCGGGCCTACAAGTCGTGGGGACCCTTCACCCTCGCCGGCAAGCTGCGGATCGGCACGCTGCTCTCCAGCCAGACCAGCCCCATCACCGCCCGGTTCTTCTCCGGCGGCGGCACCTTCCACCGCGGGTTCGGCAGCCGGCGTCTGTCGCCCATGCTCCCCGTGCCGAACAACAACGCCACCCCGACCAACCCCCTGGTGGGCACCATCGGGACGCCTCAGCTCAACGGGACCTACGTGCCGGTGGGTGGCGACGGCATCTGGGACAGCTCGATCGAGCTCCGGTACCGGATCATCGGCCCGCTCAGCGTGGCCGTCTTCCTCGACGCCGGCTTCGTCAGCGTGGGCTCGTTCGACTTCAAGGACGTGGGCCCGATGATGCAGTACGCGGTCGGCTTCGGGTTCCGGTACAACACCATCATCGGGCCCATCCGGCTCGACTTCGCCTACCGGTTGAACGCGGGCGGGCCTCTGCCCATCATCAGTGACCCGACGCATCCGGTGTATGCCCCGGCTGGATCGGAATGCTTCGGCATCGGGACTGGAAGCACCACCTACGGCGGTTATCCGGAAGGGCGCTGCGCCCTGACCATTTCCATCGGCGAGGCGTACTGAAGTGAGGGAGCAGTCCAGAGTTCCGGAGCAGCCACCCGCGGCGCCGCCGGAGCCGCCCCGCCCTGCCCCTCGCCGCCGCCGCTGGCTCCGGTGGCTCGTCCGGGGGGTGCTGGGGCTCATCCTCCTGGTCGTGCTCCTCGTGCTGGGGGTCCTGGCCTACGTCCAGACGCCGGGCGGCGGTGCACGCATCCTCGCGATCGGGGTCCAGGCGGCCAACGAGGCCCTCGCCGGGAAGCTGAGCGCCGGGTCGCTGCTCATCCAGGGCGGGCACATCGTCCTCCGTGACGTCACCCTGGAGACCCCGGAGGGCGAGCGGGTCGCGCACGTGGACGTCGTCGAGATCCGCGCCTCCCTGTTCGCGCTGATCGGCAAGCGGGTGCACCTGAGCCTCGTCCGCCTCGAGCACCCCGAGGTGTGGCTCACCCTCGACGAGGAAGGCTCGAACCTCTCCCGTGCCATCGCCCCGAAGCACCCCAAGCCCCCCGAGCCGTCCTCGGGTCCGCTTCCCTTCACCTTCGTGGTGGACGACCTCACGCTCGAGCGTGGGGCGGTGCGGCTGGTCCAGGGCTCGGGCAAGGAGGCGAGGAAGGTCGCGCTCACCGGCCTCGGGCTGCATGCCGCCGGCAAGTACGCCGGGCCGACCGGGGCATTCGACGGCAAGGTGGAGGGGCGCGGGGCGGTCTCCGGTCTGCTGGAGGGCCCGCTGCGGCTCGCCGCGCAGGGAAAGGGCGACGAGAAGGCGCTGGAGGCCAACGTCGACCTCGGCCTCGCGGGGCTGGTGCTGAAGGGCTCGGGCACCAAGAAGGGCTCGGCGATGGAGGCCCGGCTGGAGCGGCTCGTCGTTCCGCCGACCGTGGGGCGGGCGCTCACCCCGTCCTGGACCCCGAGCGTCCCGGTCGAGCTCTCCGGCGAGGGCGGGCTCGACGGCGATGCCGCCCGGGCGGATCTCCACGGCCGCGCCGGGACGACCGAGCTCGCGCTGCAGGCGCATGGAGACGTGAAGGCGGCCAGGGTCGACCGCGGCCACGTCGAGCTCAGGCACGTCAACCTCTCGCAGCTCCTCGCCGACGGGCCGGTGAGCGACCTCGCCCTCACCGCCGATGTGAAGGGGAGCGGCACGAGCCTCGAGACGCTCACCGGAACGGTCGACCTGTCGGTCCCGCCGAGCCAGATCCGCAGGACGAGGGTGGGCCCGGTCGAGGTGCACGCCACCGCCGATCGCGGCACCTACGACGTCCGCGAGCTGCGGGCCGAGCTCCCCGGGCTGCGCGTGCAGGGGAGTGGAAAGGGCACGGCGAAGGCCATCCGGGCCTCGGTCGATGCCACCGCCACCGACCTCTCGCTCCTGGCCCGGACCTTCGGCAGCCTCTCCGCCGCGCGCGTTCCGCCGATCGCCGGCTCGGGAAGGCTGCACCTCGAGGCGACCGGCCCGCTGCGGCACCCGGGGGTGAGCGCCGAGGGCAGCTTCGCCTCGCTCCGGCTCAACGACGTCCGGGTGCGGGCGCTCACCATCTCGGCACAGATGGCGGACATCGATCGGCCGCTCGATGCCAATGCCCGCATCGGGGCCCAGGAGCTGCGGCTCGGCGAGCGGGTGATGCGGCCGGTGAGCTTCACCTTGCTCACCCGCGGCCGGGCGATCGACCTCCACGCCGGAATCGGAGGGTCGCTCCCCCTCGAGCTCCACGTGGGCGGAACCGTGGACGAGGACCGCCGTGGCCTGCAGATGGAGCAGTTCGCCCTCCGCTACCCCGAGGCTTCCTGGACGATGGAGGCTCCCGGCCACCTGCGCTTCGCGACCAACGACCTGTCGCTGGAGCCGATCCGGCTCGTGGCCGACGACCAGTCGATCCGCCTCGGCGGCTGGAAGCGCGGCAACCGGGTGGAGGCGGCCGTGGCACTCGAGTCGGTGGACCTCAAGAAGCTGCCCCACGCGCTGGTGCCCCCGAGCGTCCCGCTCTCGGGGCGGGTGTCGCTCGACGCGAAGGCCAAGGGAACCCTGGACGATCCATCCCTCGAGGCGACGGTGGACGCCGTCGATGTCACCGCCGGCAAGGTGCAGCACCTCTCCCTGAAGGGGAACGGCTCATGGGTCTCGCGGCGCGCGAAGGCGCAGCTGCATGCGCGCGGGCTCGGCACCGAGCTGACCGCCGACGTGGACCTGCCGGTGGACGCCCTCCGCCGGAAGCGGCACGAGCCGGTGACGGCCCATGTCGCGGTGCCGACCTTCGACGTGGCCCAGGTGGTGTGCACCGCGGTGCGGATGAAGCTCATCAACGGGGGGTGCACCGAGGACAAGGCCGAGGTGACCGGCAAGGCCGAGCTGCAGCTGGATCTGTCGGGATATTCCGACGCGCCGGCGCTGAAGGCCGCGGCCAAGACGCACGACATCCGCTACCGGAAGCTTCCTCCCACCGACCTCGCGGTGGAGGTGGACGGGCCGGAGAAGGGAAATCTCTCGGTCTCCGCCAAGGGAAGCGCGCTCCACGGCACCATCGACGTCCAGGGATCTCTGGGCCGCTCGCTCGCCAAGCTCGTGTCCGACGCCAACCCCGGAGAGACGATCCGGACCTCGACGATCACCGCGAAGGCGCGGATCGCCGGGCTGCAGCTCAAGCCGCTGCGCGAGTCGGAGCTGGTCCCACGCGACATCAGTGGAGTGGTCTCGGTGTCCGCCGACGTGGCGGGCACGGTGAGCGCGCCCACCGGCGAGGTGAAGGTGGAAGGCCGGCAGCTGCTGACTCCGCCGATGGACCCCACCGACGTCGACGTGGATCTGAAGGCGGAGAAGACCATCGTCGCGACCGTCCAGGCCCGCGACCCCCGGGGCGAGCTGGCCATTCTCAAGATGGACGTGGCCGCCTCACCTACCAGTCTCCAGACCCGGAAGACGTTCGACGACGTCGCAGTGAACGTGGACGGCAAGTTCGGGCCGCTCGACCTGGCGCGCTTGCCGATCATCATCGGCGAGGGCCGGCAGGCGCGCCGCCTCCGGGGCTCGATCGACGCGACGGTGCAGGGGCGTGGCACGCTCCAGGCGCCCACCCTGGTCGCCGTGGCCCACAGCGAGCAGCTGGGCGCAGGGGAGACTCCGCTGGGGAAGGCCATCGTGAAGCTGGAGTATCGCGAGGCGAAGAGCCAGCTCCTCGCCGGGCTGAGCTCGATCAACGGCGGCTCGCTGAACGTCCAGGCCCAGGCGAACCTCGACCTCTCCTACCCCGCGTTGCGAAAGGGGCTGAAGCCGACCACCGCCCCCTTCGAGGCCACGGTGAAGGCGCAGAACTTCGACCTCGCCTTCCTCACCGGCTTCGCCACCACCCTCCGCAGGGTGGCCGGCACGCTCGATGTCGACGCCCACGCCAGCGGCACCGCGGACAGTCCCCAGGGCCAGGGCAAGCTCGAGTGGAAGAACGGAGCCCTCGGGCTCGCGGGGTACGGCCAGTACCAGCGGATCCACCTCCTCCTGGAGGCGAGCAACGACCGCATCTCGCTCGACGATCTGCAGGCCTACACCGAGGCCGGGTCCTTGAAGCTCACCGCGCTCGGCACGCGCGGCGGCCAGGAGTGGACCCTCAAGGCCAACGGTGAGGCCAACGCCTTCCCGGTCTTCGCCGACGACCAGCTGGTGGCCACGCTGAGCCTCCGGACCAACATCGACGGCACGGCGCGGAAGGGGCACATCGAGCTCGACAAGGTCCACATTCCGGAGGCCCACATCGACCTGCCGACGCAGAGCCGGCGCAACCTCCAGCCGCTGACCCGTCCGGACGACATCATCCTGCTCCGCAACGGCAAGCCGGTGGATCCGAGGCGCGCCCGGAGGCTCCTGGCCCAGGATCGAACCGCGCTCCAGGCCCTCGGCGGCAGCGGCGAGTTCCAGGAGCCGAAGCGGACCACGGCCGCGGTCATCGTCCTCGACGCGACGAAGAACATCTGGGTGAAGGGGCAGGACCTGAACCTCGAGGTCGGGATGAGCCCGGACTTTCGCGTCGAGATCGGCGAGGAGACCGATCTCTTCGGCGAGGTTCGAATCATCCGCGGGCGCCTGGACGTGCTCGGGCGGCGCTTCGACTTCCAGCGCAACAGCGTGGTGCGCTTCACCGGGCCGCCGACCGAGCCGGCGCTCAACGTGACGGCCATCTACAACAACGTGAAGGCGGGGGTGAAGGTGTCGATGCACGTGCAGGGGCAGGGCCGGGACATCCAGCTCGTTCCCACCAGCGAGCCGCCGCTCACCGAATCGGAGATCTACACGCTGCTCGCCACCGGTCGGACGAACCTGAAACGCGGGAGCGGCGGGTCGGAGATCGGATCGGCGCAGGCGGTGTCGGTGCTGGGGTCGCTTGCCGCCTCGCAGCTGAAGAGCGCAGTCAGCGACAAGGTCGGCCTGGACGTGCTCTCCGTCGAGGCAGGCGACAGCGGCCAATTGCTACAGGGGGCCAGCCTCGAGGCCGGGAAGTACATCACCGACGACATCTATCTGGGGTACGCGGGCAAGGTGGGCGCCGACCCCACGAAGTACGAGAACTCCAACGCGGTCAAGCTGGAGTACCAGTTCCTCCCGCGGTGGAGCCTCGAGGCGACGTACGGCGACGCCAAGTCCGGTTCGGCCGACATCGTGTGGACGCGTGACTACTAGACTCGCGGGGGTGGAGCCCGGTGGCATCCAGTTCGGCCGCTTGAACCGTACTTCCGGTCTGAGTACGAGGACGACGGCGCCATCACCATGACTCTTCCTGTCCTCGCGCTGGCCGAGATCGGCTGGCTCACCGGCAAGCTCCTCCGGATCACCCTCTCCTCCGCCGAGTGGGTGCTCTGGCTGCTGGTGGCGCTCTCGGTGGCCTCTCTGGCGGTGATCCTCGAGCGCGCGATGTTCTTCCGGGCCCGGCGCCTGCAGCGGGCGGACGAGATTGCCCAGAAGCTCGCCCGGGGTGAGCTGGACGGGCTGCGGCCGCTGCTCGAGGGGCAGCTGGCGCTCGAGGCCCGGGTGGTCCATGCGGGTCTGGGCGTGCTCGGTCAGGGACCGGAGATGGTCGAGGAGGTGATGGCCGCGATCATGGCTTCCGAGCGTCCCCGCTACGAGCGCCGCCTCTCCTTCCTCGGAACGCTGGGGAGCAACGCGCCGTTCATCGGGCTCTTCGGGACTGTGCTGGGCATCATCAAGGCGTTCAACGACCTGGGGGCCGTGCAGATCCGGGGTTCGGCGATCCAGCAGACGGTGATGACCGGAATCTCCGAGGCGCTGGTGGCCACCGCGGTGGGCCTCGCGGTCGCGATCCCGGCGGTCGTGGCCTACAACCTGTTCACCCGCGGCCTGAAGAACCGGGTGACCCGGGCCCAGGGGATGGCGCACGCGCTGGTCGCGGCGGCGAGGAGCCCGCGGACCGAGGCGGCGGCGAGCCGGCCGGTGCGCGGCGTGGTCGAGGGATAGCGGCGTGGCGGCGGCCTTCGGTCAGGACGACGACGACGAGATCACCGGGATCAACGTCACCCCGCTGGTGGACATCGTCCTGGTGCTGCTCATCATCTTCATGGTGACCGCGAACTTCATCGTTCGCGAGACGATGGAGGTTGACCTGCCGCGGGCCGCGAACGCCGGCGCCACGGTGCAGGGGCTGATCAACGTGGTGATGGATCGCCAGGGCACCCTCTACGTGGACGGGACGCCCACCGACGAGGCGGGGCTGCGCGCGCGGGTGGCCGCGGGGGTGAAGCAGGATCCAGAGACCCGGGCGATCATCAGCGCGGACCAGTCGCTGCCCTACGGACGGGTGATGCACCTCATCGATCTGGTGAAGGGCGAGGGCATCGCGAAGTTCGCCCTGAACATCGAGAAGGACGCGCAGGCGGCGTCCCCACGACCGTGAGCGCGCTGGTCCTCCCCGCCCCCGAGCCGCAGACCCGGGCCTGGGTGCCGTGGGCGTTCCTCGGGCTGTCGCTCGGGGTGCACGCGACGGTGCTGGCCTGGCTGACGGTGGCCCGGGCTCCGACGGTGCCGCAGAAGCGCGCGACCGAGCTGGTGATGGTCGAGGTGGAGCGGCCACCACCGCCGCCTCCTCCGGTCGCTCCGCCGAAGCCGGAGCCGGTCGAGGTGACCCGGCCTCCGCCGCGAAGGATGGCCTTCCGTCGCACCGAGCCGCCGCCGAACGACACCCCGCCGGAGGTCAAGCCGGCCGAGCCGCCGCCGGTGGTGGTGGGGCTGACGCTGCGCTCGACGACGACCGCGGGGAGCTTCGATGCGCCGGTGGGGAACACGCTGGCCGGGAAGACGCCGGAGCGCGCCGTCGATCCGGCGAGCGTGAAGCCCATCCCGGTGCCGCTCTACGAGCTGGACAGCCAGCCGACGGTCATCGGCGACGTGCGCATCCCCTACCCGGAGGATGCGCGGAGCCGCGGCATCGAGGGCACCGTGGTCCTCTCGGTGCTGGTGGACGAGACCGGGCAGGTCCGCGCCGTGAAGGTGGTCTCCGGGCCGGGCAGCGGGCTGGACCAGGCGGCGGCGAAGGCGGTCGAGCGCATTCGCTTCCGGCCGGCGATCCGGAAGGGCAAGCCGGTGCCGGCGCAGATCACCTACCGCTACACCTTCCTGCTGGACTGACGCCCGCGGCGCCGGGACGGTCCGGGAGCGCGAGGCTTCCGGGCGGGCTTCCGGACCGCCGCGGGACGCGACGAGCGCTTCGACGCGGTCGGACCCCGCTCGAGCGCGGCGGCGTGCGCCCTGCGGACCCAGGGGGCGAGGCCGTCGGCGTCGTCGTGGAAGGACTCGGGGACCAGCACCCACTGCCGCACCACCATGTCCCGGTGGCGCCACGGGTCGGCTCCCGGGAGCGCGCGCAGCTCGGGGAGCAGCTCGTCCGGCAGGCGGAGCCCGATGCGGCCCTCGCGCCAGACCATCGCGAAGATGGCGCCGCCGGCGAGGAAGGCGTCGCAGCCGAACATCCGGCGCACCGTGACCCGGGGAAGGCCGTCGGTGAGGTCGTCCAGCCGGGAGCGGAGCTCGAGGAGCAGGGTGCGCATGAGGAGGCGAGGGAGCGGGCGGCAGTGTACCCGGACGTGGCCCCGCTCGGGCCATGCTGAGCACTGGCTGCAGACCTCGAACTGATCGGCGAACGCGACGCGCGGCAAGCAGCTGACCTGCATGTCGCTGCCTTCCCATCGTCCTCCGATCGATTCCCCGCAAGGAGTGCACCGGATCAAGCTCAGCCCGCACCGGACCACCGAGCCCCTGACCGCCGTCGAGGACCTGTTCGTCCTCTGCCACCTCGGGATCCCCCGTGTGGACCCTGCCCGCTGGTCGCTGCTCGTCGACGGTCTGGTGGGGCGCATCCGCACGTTCCGTCTCGACGAGCTGATGGCGCGGCCGAAGCGGGTCGTCGAGGCGATTCACCAGTGCTGCGGCAACCCCCTCCAGCCCACGCTCCCCACGCGCCGGATCACCCACGTCCGCTGGGGCGGGCTGGATCTCGCCGCGCTGCTCGACGAGCTGGGGGTCGACCCCGCGGCGCGGTTCCTCTGGTCCTCCGGGCTCGACGGCGGGACCTTCGCGGGCGAGTCCATCGACTTCTTCACCAAGGACCTTCCGCTGGAGCGCCTGCGGGCGGGTGAGGTGCTCCTGGCCTACGAGCTGAACGGGGCGCCTCTGCCGGTCGAGCACGGGGCCCCGGTGAGGCTCGTGGTGCCGGGCTACTACGGAACCAACAGCGTCAAGTGGCTGTGGCGTCTCCGCCTCGCCGAGGACCGGCACCGGGGGCTGTTCACCACCCGCCTCTATGACGACGCCGCGGACCCGGCCCTTCCCGCGGGCTCACCCGAGCGACGGCCGGTGTGGGCCATCGCCCCCGAGTCCATCATCGTCGCTCCGGCTCCCCAGGCGGTCGTCCGCAGCGGTGAGCCGGTCGAGGTCTGGGGCTGGGCCTGGTCGTCCGCGGGCGTCTCGGCCGTCGAGGTGAGCGTGGACGGCGGCGCCCGCTACCACCCGGCTTCGCTCGAGGCCCGGCGCGGCTGGAGCTGGCAACGGTTCTCGTTCCCCTGGCGGCCCACCGAGCCGGGGAAGGCGGTGCTCGCGGCCCGGGCGCTCGAGGCGAGCGGCGCCGGCCAGCCGGGCGACCGTGCGCGCAACGCGATCCATCGGGTGGAGGTCACGATCGACTGACCGCGGGCGACGGTCGCCAGCCGCTGGCGTTGCCCAGCGGACGCCCGGAGCGTACACCTCACGTCGACGATGGACGCACCCGAACGGGAGACGGCCCGCCGCGTCCTCACCGGTTACCGCGACGGCGCGGTCTCACTCGAGTCGCTCATCTCCTGGGCCGAGCAGCTCGAGGCCAGCGCGCCCGTCGACCCGTGGCTCCGCCGGACGGCGCAGAGCCTCGCCGACCCGCTCCTGTGCCGCGAGCGGGCGATGGCCTTCGTCCGGGACCTGCTCGGCGACTGAAGCTCACTGCGGTCCGGCATCGGCCGTCGTCGCCGCCGCGGCCGCCGCATCCGGGCGCGTCTTGACCGGCACCGCGAGCTCCGGTCCGCGCTTGCTCGTTTCCACGTCGGTGTAGAAGGCATCGAGCGTCAGCTGCTCGCCGAGCGGGTCGACGTCGTCGAAGGTCACGACCCCGTCGAACCGCTCTCCCGGGCCGAGCACCTGCTCCAGCCACCCCGGCACGCCGGCGTCCGAGGTCCGGGTCCGGACGACCTCGTGCGTCGACCCGTCGGCAGAGACGAGCCGGAAGTTCTCCTCCTGGAGGCGGATCGGCCTGTCGGAGTGGTTCACGACGTGGATCTCCACCGGTAGCCGCAGCGGACCCGGCTTTCTCGTCGGATGCACGCTCGCCGTCAGCTCGACGTCCTGGAGCTCGCGATGGGTGACGTTCGCGTTCGACGGGGGCGGTGCCTTGTGGGTCGTCGTCGGGCCCTCGAAGGCGCAGCCGAGGACGCCGGACAGAACGAGGCCGGCGAGCACGTGGAGCGCCGACACGGAGCGGTGCACGCCTCCGAAGATGTGCAGCGACGCGCGCGGAGGTAAGGGCCGCCGACTCCGGCGCCTCGTCAGCCCGGCGGCCGGGTCAGCCGGGCGCGGGCCTCCTGCACCTTCTGGAGCGCCTCGTCCGGCGTCGCCCCGATGGCCGACAGGTGCCCCATCTTCCGCCCCGGCCTCGCCACCCGCTTCCCGTAGAGGTGAACCTGCACCCCGGCGATCTCCAGCGCCTTGTCGAACGGCGGCACCGCGTCGTCGACCCAGAGATCGCCGAGCAGGTTGATGATCGCCGCCGGCCGCACCAGCTCCGTCGACCCGAGCGGCAGGTCGCAGACCGAGCGCGTGTGCTGCTCGAACTGGCTCGTCGCGCAGGCAACCTCGGTAGAGTGAAACGTGTTGTGTGGCCGCGGCGCGAGCTCGTTCACGTAGAGCTCCCCCGCCCGGGTGAGGAAGAACTCCGCCACCAGCAGCCCCTCCACGCCCAGAGCGGCCGCGATGTCCCGGGCGATCGACTCGGCCTGATTGGCCACCGCATGCGGGAGCGGCCCCGGGAGCACGCTCCACTCGAGGATGCCCTTCACGTGGTGGTTCAGCGCCGGCGCGTAGGTGCGCGCCTCGCCCGAGGGCCGGCGAGCCACCAGCACGCTCAGCTCCGAGTCCAGCTCGAGCGCCTTCTCCACCACCACCGGCACGGCCCCGAGGAAACCCCAGACCCGCGCCGCGTCGTCCGGGCCGGTGAGGATGTCTTGACCCCGGCCGTCGTACCCGCCGCGGGTCGCCTTGACGTAGCACCGCCCACCGAAAGCCTGCGCTGCCTCGCGCAGCTCGTCCTCGGTGCCGGCCTTGCGGTACGGGCCGACCGGGAAGCCGCGCTCTGCGAGCCAGTCCTTCTGGCGGGCCCGGTCCTGCACCACGTGCAGCACGTCCGGCCCCGGGCGCATCGGGATGATCTCCTGGACCGCCCGCATGACCTCGATGGAGATCTTCTCGATCTCCACGGTGGCCACCTGGCATCGCCGGGCCAACTCCCGCGCCGCCTCCACGTCGTCGAACCCCGCCGTGAGGCAGGTCTCCACCAGGAAGCGCGCCGCGCACGACGGATCCGGATCCAGCACTGCCAGGTGGTACCCCAGCGAGCGCGCCGCCATGGCGGTCATCCGCCCCAGCTGGCCGCCGCCGAGAATGCCGATGGTCGCTCCGGGCAGGATGATGCTCACGGCAGCGTGCTCTCCCGCGCTTCCTTGGTTCGGGCCGCTCGCCAGGCGCGGAGCCGCTCGCGAACCTCGGGCCTCTCCAGGCCGACGATCTCCGCGGCGAGCAGCGCCGCGTTCGCCGCTCCCGGCTTCCCGATGGCCAGGGTGCCCACCGGCACCCCCTTCGGCATCTGGACGATGGACAGGAGCGCGTCCACGCCCTGGAGCACCGTCGCCGGCACCGGCACTCCGAGCACGGGCACGAGGGTCTTCGCCGCCACCATGCCTGGAAGGTGGGCCGCCCCGCCCGCTCCGGCAATGATGACTCGGAGTCCGCGGGACTCCGCCGTCGACGCGTACTCGAACATCCAGTCCGGTGTCCGGTGGGCGCTCACCACCCGGGCCTCGAAGGGGATGCCCAGCTCGGCCAGCACCTCGCCCGCCGGGGCCAGGGTGGACCAGTCCGACGAGCTCCCCATGATGATGCCGACCAGCGCCGGAGACGGGTCTGCCATTCGCGAAGTGTAGCTCAGATCAGGCGCCGACCTCGCGCTGCACCTGACGCACCGTGTTCTCGATCAGCGTCTGGATCTCCCGGAGGCGCCCCTCGGTCTTCGCCTCGAAGCGGAGCACCAGGAGCGGCTGGGTGTTGCTGGCCCGGATGAGCCCCCAGCCGTCGGCGAAGGTCACCCGCACGCCGTCCACGTCGATGATGGAGTGTCCGGCGGCGCGCAGGACCTCCGTCGCCCGGCGCACCATGGCGAACTTCTTCTCCTCCGGGACGTCGAAGCGGATCTCCGGGCTGGCGAAGGTGCGCGGCACGTCGGAGAGCAGCGCGGAGAGCGGGCGCTTCTCGTGGGTGAGAATCTCGAGCAGTCGCGCCGAGCTGTACACCGCGTCGTCGAAGCCGAAGTAGCGGTGCTTGAAGAAGATGTGCCCGCTCATCTCGCCGGCGAGCTGGGCGTGGGTCTCCTTCATCTTGGCCTTGATCAGGCTGTGTCCGGCCTTCCACATCACCGGCGTGCCGCCGTGCGCCGCGATGTCGTCGTAGAGCGTGGCGGAGCACTTCACCTCGCCCACGATGAAGGAGCCGGGTGCCTCGGCCAGCACCGAGCGGGAGAAGAGGATCATCAGCTGGTCGCCCCAGAGCACCTTGCCCTGATCGTCGATGACCCCGATCCGGTCCGCGTCGCCGTCGTAGGCGATGCCCACCTCGGCCTTCTCGGTCTTCACCGCCCGGATGAGGTCCTGGAGGTTGTCCAGCACCGTCGGGTCCGGGTGGTGGTTCGGGAAGCGGGCGTCCATCTCGCAGAACAGGGGCACCACGTCGAAGCCCATGCTCCGGAAGAGCGGGACCGCCACCTCGCCACCGGTTCCGTTCCCGGCGTCGATCACGATGCGCATCCCCTTGCGACCGACGCGCACGGTCTGGCGGACGAAGTGCCCGTAGGGAGTGACGATGTCGAAGGGAGTGGAGCGGCCCGGGCGGCCCACCTCGAAGTCGCGCGCCTCGATCAGCTGCCGGAGCGCCTGGATCTCGTGCCCGTGGAGGGTGGTCTTCCCGTGGCCGATCTTGAAGCCGTTGTACTCGGGCGGGTTGTGGCTGCCGGTGATCATCGCCAGCCCATCCACCGGGAGGGTGTTGGCCGCGAAGTAGGTCAGCGGCGTCGGCACCACGCCCACGTCGAGCACGTCGAGCCCGGTGGAGTTGATGCCGGCCACCAGCCGATCGCGGAAGCGGGTGCTGGACTCGCGGCAGTCGCGGCCGACCACGATGCTCTTCCCGCCCTTGCGGCGGACGACCGTGCCCAGCCCCTTCCCCAGCAACTCCACGACCTCCTCGGTCAGGTCCTGATCGACCAGCCCGCGGATGTCGTACTCGCGAAAGATGTGAGCGTTCATCCTCTGCCTCGCCTCATTCGAACTTGCCCAGGCCCTTGCTCTTCAGCGACTGCACCACGGCCCGGACGTCCTGGCTCCGGTCGCGGGGCACCACCAGCACCGCGTCTCCGGAATCCACCACCACCATGTCCCGCAGCCCCACCACGCCCAGCGGCCGGCCAGACCCCACCACCACGCAGCCCGACGAGTCCACCAGCACCGCGCCCTTCCCCACGACCACGTTCCCGCTCGGGTCCGCCGGGCGAACCTCCGGCAGCGCGGCGAAGCTGCCGACGTCGGACCAGCCGAAATCGCCCGGAACGACGGCGATCTCCCGGGCCTTCTCCATCACCCCGTAGTCGATGGAGATGGCCGGTGCCTTCGGGAAGTATTTCCGGAGCGCGGCGGCGTAACGCGAGGTGCCCACGGTGGGGGCGATGCGCTCGAGCACCGCGTCCAGCGCGGGCAGGTGGCGGGCGATGGCGTCCCGCATCGCGCGGGCGGTGAAGACGAAGATGCCGCCGTTCCAGAGGTACTCGCCTGAGGAGAGGTACCCGGCGGCCGTCGGTGCGTCCGGCTTCTCGACGAAGGCGCGAACCCGGGCCGCCTTCCCGTCGATGG
>Ga0081540_1002067_pt1 | contig 16739 bp, 15 predicted proteins | sample TabmetS2T1R1_FD_71024 | JGI IMG/M metagenome (GOLD analysis project Ga0081540, IMG submission 71024) | Tabebuia heterophylla rhizosphere microbial communities from the University of Puerto Rico - S2T1R1 | ecosystem: Host-associated > Plants > Roots > Rhizosphere ... | reverse complement strand
CGGCGCAGGCGTCGCTGAAAGCAGCGACAGAATCGCAACAGTACCGAGCAATTTGAAACGGGTCATGGATGTACTCCCTGTCATCGGGCTGCACGCTGCAGCCGTCAGGGAGTAGATTGCCGGATCCGATCACGAATTCCTGCCGCACCATCACGCCTTGGCGATCAGAACAGCGGCGGCACCTGGCCTACTTTCACCGGCCCGAACAGCACCGCGCCGTTGGCGAAGCGCAGCGGGAAGGAGCGCGCCTTCTTGCCTTCGAGAGTGGCTTGGCTACCGATGGAATTGAGCGTGACGGCGACGCCGACATTGGCGTTCTGCTTTACGATCTTGCCAAGGCCCGGAATGGCCTTGTCGAGGGCACCGAAGAGATTGTTGACATCCTGCGTCTTCACGCCGGGCGCAACGCGGTCAAGCGTCGCCTGGGGAATGCCCTCCTCCAGGATCTTGTCGATGCCGAGCGCCGGCACGATGCGCTCGAGGCCCGTGACAGTCATCTGCAATTCGCCGTCGAGATTGCCGTTGGCGTTGAGTGCGAGCGTACCTGCGGCAACGGCGATCATCTCGCCCTGCTGGATACGCGACTGCACGATCTCGACCTTGCCGCCGGCAGCCGCAATCTCGCGAAAACGCTCCGGCCAGGGTTTTGGCGCGAAGTCTTTCAGACCGAACAGCTTGGCGCGAACGTCGGCATTGAAGGGCTCGGCGAGCACGGGATGCACGCCCTGCACGCTGCCGTCATTCATCTGCAGCACCGTCTCGATCACGGGATGATCAGTCGGCGAACCGTCGGCGAGACGGCCGTGCAGCTCGACATGCTTGGCGCGCGCAACCGGCACCTGGATCGAATTGTTGTTGATGCGATCGATCGCGACATCGTCGAACACCAGCGAGCCGCGCTGCGGCACCGCAGGCAAGCCGACCACGCTGGCGCGACCCTTGCTCCAGTCGACCCGCAGCGGCGGCTGATCGGGGATCGCGATGCTGGCGGGCGACTTGAATTCGGCGATCACGAGCGTTGGATCGTAGATCTGCGCCACGACGAGGATCTCGCCGAGCTTCGCCGTGAACGGCACATTCGACGCGGTCTGCGAGACCAGCGCAACGCTGGCGCCTTCGCAAGCGATCTCGAGCCGGAACGGGAAACCGGCCACGCTGCGCCTGGCGCAATCATAGTTGCGGCCGGATTTGGCCTCCTGCGCACGCCAGGCGTCGGCGCGCACGCCGACTTGCGAAGCGGCATAGAACCAGAAGCCGCTCCACGCCGCCGCGGCGATGACGAGCAATGCGGGGACAATGAAAAGCCGCCAGAGCGGGCGCCGTCGCGAGGCTGGTGTATCGATTTGCATGGGCGGCCCTTTGATGGACGATTTTGTCAAATGTAAGCGGGCTTGGCCGCGCTTAAAGGCGTGGAATTCACCTTTCAGGTCTGCTAGCCGTGCCAGCAATGGCGGCAATCAACGTTTCAGATCACGAATCCGGCAAGGGCGACCTCTGGGTGTTCGGCTATGGCTCGCTGATGTGGCGGCCGGGCTTCGAGTACGCCGAGAAGGTTCCGGCCCGTCTGATCGGCGAACACCGCGCGCTCTGCGTCTATTCCTTCGATCATCGCGGCACCCCGGAAAAGCCGGGCCTGGTGCTGGGCCTCGACCGCGGCGGCGCCTGCCGCGGCATCGCCTTCCGCGTTGCGCCGGAATTGCGCGATAGCACCATCGAGTATCTGCGCGCCCGCGAGCAGACCACCCACGTCTATCGCGAAGTAATGCGCTCGGTCTGGCTCAACAACTCGTCGCAGCAACGCGTCAGCGCGCTGACCTACGTCGCTGATCGCAGCCATGTGCAGTATGCCGGCCGGTTGCCGCTCAACGAGCAGCTCCGCATCGTCCGCCAGGGACACGGGCGCTCCGGCAACAACCGTGACTATGTGCTCGCCACCGTCAAGGCGATCGAGGCCGAAGGCTTTCGCGACGACCAATTGCACAGGCTTGCGACGATGCTGCACGACGCTCATGTGCCGTCTCCTCCGGCTGCCGGCGAAGCCCAGGAGGCCTGACTCCTTTTGTTTGAGCATGATCTTGATCGGAAAACCGGTACCCACTTTTCCGGATCATGCTCTATTCTCCGCGCGCCGGCGCGACCGGCACCCGGCCGAACAGCTTTGCTTGCTCCTCGCGCGCGTCCTTGACGATACGGTCGGTAGCGCCTTCGATGGCGTCGCGGACGCGGTCGATGAATTCGTCGCGTGAAAGGCCCGGCGGCAGCAGATCCAAAAACTCCACCACCAGCGTGCCGGGATAGCGCATGAAGGTGCGGCGCGGCCAGAACAGGCCGGAATTGAGCGCAACCGGCAGGCAGGCGACGCCGCAATCCTTGTAGACCTGCGCCACGCCGTGCTTGTAGCGCGGCGGCGCCTCGACCGGACGCCGCGTGCCTTCCGGAAAGATGATGAGCTGCCGGCCGTCGCGCACCGCTTTACCGGCGCGCCGCACCATATCCCTCAGGGCCTTGCCGCCGGCGTCGCGCTCGACGTCGATCATGGCGGCCTTCATGATGTACCAGCCGAAGAACGGAATGAATTTCAGCTCGCGTTTGAGGATGTAGAGCGGCTGGTCGAAGAACTGCAGAAGCGCAAAGGTTTCCCACATCGACTGGTGCTTTGAGGCGACGATCAGCGGACCCTGCGGAATTTTCTCCACGCCGCGGAACTCGACCTTGGTGCCGCAGATGAGGCGCATCAGCAGGATGTTGCTCCTCGCCCACCAGGCGGCGACAGTGAGGATGGCCTTGCGCGGCATCAAAAAGGTCGGGATCGCAAACAGGATCCACAGCACCAGGAAGAAATAGAACAGTACGTTGAAGACGAGCGAACGCAGGAAGATCAAAGCCATCGCGATTCCGGATTAGTTGGCTTGCGCCGTGGCCGGCCGGCGCGGCGGCCCGATCGGCTGGTCGGCGGCCTCGGACGCAAGCCCGACTGCGGCCAGCCGCACCCGCACTTCCGCGGCGACATATTTGGCGTATTCCGATAGCAGGAGCCGCAGCGTCGCGCCACTCGTCCACCATGGCTCGTCGCGCCATTTGTCGCCGACGACCACGAAGGGAATCAGCGTGACGTCGGGCATGGCATGCGACAGCTCCACGATAGCCCGCGGCATGTGATAATTCGATGTCACCACGATCAGCGACCTGAAGCCGCGCTCGCGCGCCCAGCGCCTTGTCTCGGCGGCATTGCTGCGGGTATTGATCGCCGAGCGGTCGAGATCGACGCAGCAATTGAGGAGCTTGTGGTTGTCCGGCAGCGTGCGCGAGATGTCGCCGACATCGTTGGTCGGGTGCACGCCCGAGATCAGCAGCCGCTTGCCGTAGCCGGCGGCGAGCAGCTCCATGGCATCGGACACCCGCGACGAGCCGCCGGTCAAGACCACGATGCCGTCGGCAGTGCGGGCGGGCTTTTCCTCGGCGCCGCGCAGCTGCGAGAGGAAGGCGATGAAGCCGAAACCGGCGCCGACGAATCCGAGCGCCAGCGCACCGACGATGGTGGCGCGCAGCCAGCCCCGCGGCCGCCGGGCCGCAGCATTTTGCATCTGCTCGTCGGGCTCGCTCATACGAAGCTAGTGGACCTCCCCCGGCAGCAATTTTAGAGCCTTTTGAGGCGATGTGGAGTCCGGTTTGGCCATCAGTCGATGTCGTCAAGCGTCGCCAAAAGCGTGCGCCGCGCAGCCCAGGCGGTGATGGCGGCGATGGCAACCGCCTGGATCGCCAGCACCAGATAGCCCGAGGGCCGCAGCGAGAAGGTGCCGAGCAGCGCCGAGAACTGGTCGCCGACCGGCGTGCCGGAAAACCAGCCTGCGATCGATTCCGAGAAGCCAAAGGCGAGCATGGCCGCCCCGCCGCCGATCACGCCGCCTTCGAGCCCCAGCCGCAGGAAATGGCGCAGGAAGCGGTTGGCGATATAGGCATCGCCCGCGCCGACAAAATGCAGCACCTCGACAATCGGCCGGTTCGCCGCCATGGCGCCGCGGGTCGCGAACGACACGGAAATGATGGTGGCGATGATGACGAGCGCGAGGATGCCGATGCCGGCGAACACGGTAGCGCCGGTCATCGAGCGCATGCGCTCGATCCAGGCGCGGTGGTCGTCGACGCTGACGGAAGGCGCGATCCTGGTCACGCGCGCCCTTAAACCCACGAGATCGAGCGCCGTGCCCGGCTGCACCCGCGCGACGATGACGCGCGGCACCGGCAGCTGGTCGAGCGACAGCCCGGTGCCGAGCCACGGCTCCAGCAGCTTTGCCGATTCTTCCCGGCTGAACGGTCGGACCTCGATGATGCCGGCCTGGCCGCGCACCGCCTCGACCACAGCCGCAGTGTCGCGCTCGACGTCGCGCCCCGCCAGCGGGCGGACCTGGATGGTGATTTCGCTCGCCACATCCGACTGCCATTCCGCCGCGGAGGCGCTTACCAGCAGCACGGCGCCCGTGGTGATCGAGGCCAGGAAGGTCATGATCGCCACCACCGCGACCAGCGCGCGGCCGGAGATCGAGGCGCGCGGCACGATCGGCGACATGATGCGCGCCGTGGCCGGCACCTGGGGCCGCTCGTTGCCGAGGTCGACCAGCGGCCTGTGCTCGTCGACCCTACTCATAGATGTGCAACCGTCCGTGATGCAGCACCAGACGCCGCGCGTCGTACTGCTCCATCAGGGTGATGTCGTGGGTGGCGATGACGACCGCGGTGCCGGACCTGTTCAGCTCGATGAAGAGCCGCAGCAGGCGCCGCCCCAGCGTCGGATCGACGCTGCCGGTCGGCTCGTCCGCGAGCAGCAATTGCGGCCGCGAGATTACCGCGCGGGCAATCGCAGCACGTTGTTTTTCGCCGCCCGACAGGATCGGCGGCAGCGCGTCCATGCGCTCGCCAAGCCCGACCCATCTCAGAAGGTCGATCACCTCGCGGCGATAGCTCGATTCCTCGCGGCCCATGACACGGAATGGTAGGGCCACGTTCTCATAGGTCGTCATGTGGTCAAGTAGCCGGAAATCCTGCAGCACGATGCCGATGCGCTTGCGCAAGTCCGCGACCTGCTCCTTGCCGAGCAGCGAGACGTCCTGGCCGAACAGGTTGACGAGCCCCCTCGTCGGCCGCAGCGACAGGAACAAGAGGCGCAGCAGCGACGTCTTGCCGGCGCCGGAGGGACCGGTCAGGAACTGGAAGGAATGCGCCGGGATCAGGAACGACAGGTCGCGCAGAATCTCCGGCCCGAGTCCGTAACGCAATCCGACATTTTCGAACCGGACCACCCTCAGCTCCGTTCGATGGGCACGAAACCCGGGGTCTTGCCCCCGCCCCGGCCACGAACCGCCCATAAAGCTTGTGCGGCTTTTATGGTTTCCGATTCGTTAACGGTCGGCTTGTAGCATCCCATCGCTACCATGGGAGATGGTCTCCATGCATATCGTTTGCCCCAATTGTACAACGTCTTTCGCCATCAATCCCGCGGCCCTTGGCGCGACCGGGCGCACTGTACGCTGTTCCCGCTGCAAGTTGACGTGGCTGGCCCGGTCGGAGGATGCGCTCGAGACCGTGGCGGCGCCAGCGATGGCGGCCGCCCCGGCCCCGCGCGACGTCGCGGCCGAGTGGGACGCCATGGCGCAGGAGGACACCCCGGTCGTCGATAGCCCCTCGGTTTCCCCCGACTGGCCCTCGCAAGCCTCGCTGCACGAGGCCGAAGCGGATTGGACGACGGCCGCCCGCCGCGACATCCATGACGACGAGGACGAGCCGCCGAAACGGTCGCGCCTGCGCGAGCTGTTCGCTCTGCCGCCCTTCCCGCCGATCCCGCTTCTGCGCGGCGCGGGCCTCACCGCCACCTGCGCCGCCATGGCCGCCCTGGTGGTGGCGCTGGTTGTCTGGCGCAATGACGTGGTGCGGCTGCTGCCACAGACCGCGGGCTTCTACCGGCTGGTCGGGCTCGAGGTAAACCTGCGCGGGCTTGCCTTCAAGGACATCAAGATCACCTACGAGACGGTCGATGCGAAGCCGGTGCTGGTCATCGAGGGCATGATCATGGGCGAGACCAGGGAGCCGGTCGGCATCCCGCGACTGCGCTTCTCCGTACGCGACGCGCAGGGCGCGGAGGTCTATGCCTGGAACGCGGTGCTGGAACAGAGCGTGCTCAAGCCGGGCGAGCGCGCCTGGTTCAGGACCCGCCTTGCCTCGCCGCCGCCGGAAGGGCGTAATATCGACATCCGCTTCTTCAACAAGCGCGATCTCGCCGCCGGCCAGGCCTGAGCTGGTGGAGTGAATTTGACATTCGCTCAGAGCTAGGCCACGGACTCGTGAAGCGAATGTCAAATCCGCTCCACTAGAAAAATATGAATGGTGGCCCGATTCTAACATTCGCTAAAGTGCCTCCTGAAGCGGTGAGCGAATGTTAGAATCGGTCCACCAGCCCACGACACGCGCCTGAGGGGTTTCCGAACCGATGCCGCGCGTCCTGATTGCCGACGACGAAGATTCCATGCGCCAGCTGGTGTCGCGCGCCATCGCCATGGACGGCCATGACACCGTCACCGCCGAAGACGGCGCCGAGGCGCTGGAGATTTTGACCCGCGAACGCGGCGCGTTCGACCTCTTGCTCACCGACATCCAGATGCCCGTGATGGACGGCATTGCGCTGGCGCTGACTGCGGCGCGCGATTTTCCGGAATTGAAGATCCTGCTGATGACGGGCTTTGCCGACCAACGCGAGCGCGCCTCGGGGCTGAATGCGATCGTGCATGATGTCGTGACAAAGCCGTTCTCGGTGGCGGACATCCGCACGGCGGTGGCGGACGCGCTGGCGGCGCGGAAGGCGTAAGGACAATCTGTCAATGCATACGGACCTTTCACTCTCCTCTGAAGGAGGAGCGCTGTGTCCGCTAGCCCGCTGTTCGCAAACCAGCCGACCACCCGCTCGGCGCATCAATGTCAAACGTCATCGTCTTTCGCATCATTTCCTACTGAACGTCTTGCATCCATGCCAGGCGTTGTTCGAGCACGTTCAAGGCGGGATACTTCCCGTCAATGTCCTCCGCAGGGCGCGCCCATATCAGGACCCATACGCCGCCAGAATTACAATCAGAGACGACCAGATATTCCTTTTTCATGGCCCCTACCCGCCACCTCCGGATTGCTGTGTCATTGCCACATATCACAATGGCGCGGAAGCATACGTTCTCATTCCCGCGGCCCGTTTCGCCCGGGTTCTGCCATCTCGCTGCCCTCTCTCAGAGAGGGCGCAGGGAAAGCCGGGCGCTGGCTGCGCCCGCAGCGCCGTGTGCGAAAGGAAGCGAAAGAATGCACACGGTTTTGACAGGTACAGCCGAGACATCCCGGCTTTCCCCACGCAATGGTTTTACGGCTTATACGTGCTCTCCCCGGGGAGGCGGCCTGTCTTGCCCCCGTTGCCGGCGGGAGTATGCCCGCCAACGTAGCGCCAGGGTCGCGGCGCCAGGACCACACGACTTCGCCGTCCGCTATAGGCGTTTTCGTCCGGTGCGTTTTGTTTGGGCGTGATCCTTATCGGAAAACCGGTTTCCACTTTTCCGGGATCACGCCGCCACACCTGACGCCACAGCGTCCATCGCATCCCGTGCCCTACGTGTCGTGACGATCGCGAAACGTCCCTCGAGTTGGGCGCGGGACGACGAACTAATACCGCAAATCAGAATTACGGTAAAGCAGAATATTTTTGCCTTTGAGGCTTGACACGAGACGAAGTGATTTGCCCGTCGTGCTGAATTTGCAACACTTGTCCGTCGTCATTCCGGGGCGAGCGAAGCGAGAGCCCGGAATCCATAACCAGCGCCTTTGGCCCGCCCCGGAAATGACGGATGGAGACAGCGCCACGCTCTGGCGGCGTCGTCACCCGCGAAAGCGGGTGATCCAGCACTCCGAGGCGTTTCGGTTCAACAATAGCTGTCTCTGGAATACTGGGTCGCCCGGTCCCGTCTCCGCCAAAGCTTTGACGAGGCTTGCCCACCCGGCTCGCCGAAGCTTCAGCGAAGGCGGCAAGCCGGGCGATGACAAGCGAGCAAGTCGGTCAATAATCCTTCAACAGCCGCTCGATGTAGTCGAGCTCGATCTGCGGACGGTTGGGATCGGCCAGGCGCCGGCGGAGTTCTTCGAGGATGCGGCGGGCGCGCTGGACATCGATCTCGCCGGGGATTTTCACGGTGAAGTCGTCGCCGAATTCGCGGCCATGGAGGGGCCGGCCGAGCGGATCGGTCTGGTTGCCGCCGCTCTGCTGGCGGCCGGCGCGGTTGCCGGGGCCATCCATCTGGCCGTCGCCGTCGCCCTGCTGCATGGCGTCCGCAAGGCTCTGCGCGCCCTTGCGCAGCGCGTCGAGCGCCTTGCCCTGCGAGTCCACGGCGCCTTCGGCATTGCCTTCGCCGAGCCGGCCGGTGGCATCGCCCATCGCGCTGTCGGCCTCGCCAAGCCCGTCGTCGCCGTCGCCCTGGTCGCCTTGCTGACCTTGCTGGCCTTGCTGGCCTTGCTGACCCTGATCACCGCGCTGGCCCTTGTCGCCGCGCTGGTTGGGGCCCATGCCGCGCTTGGCCAATTCTTCCTGCAGTTTCTTCAGGCGGTCGCGCAGCGCCTGCTGGTCCTGCTGCAGGTCGCCCATGCCCTGGTCGCCCTGCTTGTTGCCGCGATTGCGGTCGCGCCGCGAATCCTGGCCCTGCTTGAAGGTCTTGTCGCGCAATTGCTGCTGCTTGCGGATCATGTCGCCGAGCTCGTTCAGCGCCTGCTCCATCTCGCTGTCGCCCTGGCCGGGCTGCGCCATTTGCAGCTCACGCATGATGTCGCCGAGACGCTTGAGCGCATCCATGGCGGCCTCGCGGTTGCCGCGCTTTGCCTCGCGCTCGATCTGCTGCAACAGGCTGTCGAGATCACGCTGGGTCAGCATTTTGGTGTTGGGGTCGAGCGGGCGCGATAGCTGCTGCGGATTGTTCTTCAGCTGCTCGGCGAGCTGGCGCAAATACTTGTCGAGCGCCGCGCGCAGGTTTTCCGTGAGCTTCTTGATCTCCTCGTCGCTGGCGCCGCGCTCCAGCGCCTGGCGGAGCGCTTCTTCCGCCGCACGCAGCGCCTTCTCGACGTCGGAGATGTCGCCGTCCTCGATGGTGACGGCGAGCGCCCACAGGCTCGCAACGACGCCGCGCCGCGCATCGTCGGTGCGCGCGGCTTCCAGCTCCCGCGCCACGCTGTTGAGGCCGAGATAGTGCCCGGCCGGCGTGAACAGATCCGGCGCGATCATCAGCGCGTCGAGCGCGGCATAGACCTGGCCGTCCTGGTTGGCGTCGAGCGCGAGGATGCGGCGCTGCTCGATCAGCGCGCGCGCCAGCGGTTTTGTGAACAACCGCTCCGGCAGGCGCATGTTGAACGGCTCGCTCTTGCCGGTGTTGCCGGCCTCATCCTTGGCCGTCAGCGTCAGCGTCACGTCGGCGCCGGCATAGGGGTCTTCGCTGAGATCCTTGAGCGTCTGGCCGACGCCGTTGCGGGTGCGCGCGTTCGGCAGCACCAGTCCAAACTGCGGCGGCTCGAACAGCGGCCGCGGCGGCGTAGCGTTCTTCTCGCCTTCAGCTGCGCGTGCAACAAACTGCGCGCGGGCTTCGGTGACGCCGTAGTCGTCCTCGATCTTGTAGGACATCTGCAGCGAGCCGCGCGGCTGGCGCTCGGGGTCCTTTGCCAGCGCAATGGTCGGCGGCCGATCGGGGGTCGCGGTAAATTTCCACTGCGGCTGGCCGCTCGGCGCACGAACGTGGACCGTGCCGTCGCCGGTGACCGTGAAGTGCCGCTCATTGGTGCCCTTGGGCGCCTGCTCGGCGGCAGCCGCTTCCGTCACGCCGCCGCCTGCGACGACATCGAGCGTGCCGCCGCTTGAGCGTACGATCACTGTGCTGCCGGCCGGCACCGCCAGCGGGCCGCTTGCCGGCAGCCCGCTTTCCTTGTTGGCGGAGGACAGGATGATCGGCGGCTTGCCGGTATAGACCGGCGGCGTCACCCAGGCATCGACGCGGATGTTGGTCGGCGCCAGCACGCCGTTCCAGTCGAAGGCGGATGCCACGCGCAGGCTTCGCTCATCGCCGGCGGCGACATAGGCGGCCACCATCATGACGACAACCAGCCCGCGCACCGCCCAGGGATCGTGGATGACCAGCCGCGGCGACGGCAGGCCGGCGCGGATGCGCGTTAGCGACGCCAGCGTGCGGGCGCGGCTCTCCTGCCACAGCGCCAGCGCCACCGGATCCCTGGTGGAGACGGTGTCGCTCAGCGCGGTTGCAGGCCGGTGGCGGATGCCGGTGCCGCGGTCGAGGCGGCCAAGCGCGTCGGTGCGGGTGGGCCAGCGGAAGCGAATCAGCGGCCACAGCACGGCAATGGCGGCGGCGGCGAACAGGACGAGCCCGGCCGTACGTGCCAGCGAAGGCAGCGCCAGCCAGAGGCCGGCCCAGGAAACCGTGAGGAACAATCCGACAAGGGTCAAAAGCCGCGCCAAATGCGGCCAAGCGCGCTCCCAAGCGATCGCGTATTCCGCCCGCTGCAGCGCCTGCGACAATTTCAGCCGCGCAACGTCATCCGGCTCGTGCGCGGGCTTGGAAGGATCGGGGTTGACGCCGTTCAACAACATCTCCGGGTTGACCGAAGCAGACACTAACATAACGGCGGCCCTGAGGCACGCGTTCCAGACCCTATCCCACCGCTAATGTCGCATAACACGAAGGCGTGACTGGCGCGGACAGACCCCGTAATTTCCCTGCCCGAACCATCAGAACACGACCAAGAGGAGACGTCATGGACCAGAAGATGTGGGACAAGGGCTTAAGCATTCGCAAAGCCGTGCTGGGCGAGGCCTATGTCGCCAACGCGATGAAGAACGTCGATGCCTTCAACGCGCCGTTCCAGGACCTGCTCAACGAATATTGCTGGGGCACGGTGTGGGGCCGCGAGGAGCTGCCGCGCAAGACCCGCAGCATGCTCAACATCGCCATGATCTCGATCCTCAACCGCCCGCACGAGCTGCGCGCGCATCTGAAGGGCGCGCTGACCAACGGCGTGTCGCGGGAAGAAATTCGCGAGATCCTGATGCAGGTCGCGATCTATGCCGGCATGCCCGCGGCGGTGGATAGCTTCCGCATCGCGCGCGAGGTGTTTGCGGAGATTGATAAGGGCTGACTCTCCGCCGTCGTCCCGGCGACCCGTCTCCGCCAAGGCTTCGCCGGGGTTTGCAGCAAGGCCCGCCGAAGCTTTAGCGAAGGGCGGCAGGCCGGGACCCATAACCACCGGTGGATGTGATTACGAAGACTCGGAGTGACCGCTTCGCGCAATAACCCAACCCTGGGGTTATGGGTCCCGGCCTTCGCCGGGACGACATTGGATGTGTGGCGCGCACTTCGCTGAAAATAACGAAGAAGAGGAAACCTCATGGATATCGGATTCATCGGCCTCGGGAAGATGGGCTTTCCGATGGCGCGGCGGCTGATCGAGGCCGGGCACAGGCTCACCGTGTTCGACACGCAGAAGGCGGCGGTGGACAGGCTCGTTGCGCTCGGTGCGAAAGCCGGCGCCTCGCCAAAGGATATCGCCGACGAGGTCGGGACCGTGATGGCGAGCCTGCCCTCGCTGCAGGCCTCGCTCGATGTCGCGACCGGCAAGGGCGGCGTCATCGAAGGCAAGCGCGTGAGACGCTTCGTCGATCTCTCCACCGTCGGCTCGCAGATGGCGGTGAAGATTCACGACCTGCTGGCAGAGAAGAATATCGTGCAGATCGACAGCCCCGTGAGCGGCGGCGTCGGTGGCGCCGAAAAAGGCACGCTAGCTGTGATGGCGTCGGGCCCGCGCGCCGAGTTCGAGGTTGTGAAGGTGGCACTCGGCGTGATCGGAAAGGTGTTTTTTATCGGCGAAAAGCCCGGCTCCGGGCAAACCATGAAGCTCGCGAATAACTTCCTGTCGGCGACCGCGATGGTGGCGACCTCGGAAGCCGTGGTGATGGGCGTGAAGTCCGGCCTCGACCCCGCCGTCATGATCGACGTCATCAATGCGGGCTCCGGCATGAACACCGCCAGCCGCGACAAGTTTCCGCGCTCGGTCCTGCCGCGCAGCTTCGACTTCGGGTTCGCGACGGGCTTGATGGTGAAGGACGTGCGGCTTGCAGTCGAGGAGATGAGGCAGCTTGGGCTATCGATGGAAGTCGCCGAAGCGGTCGGGCGCTTGTGGGAAGTGGTGATCCGCGAAGAGGGTGCGGAGTCGGATTTTACGGCAGCGATCAAGCCGATCGAGAAGAAGGCCGGCGTGATCGTCGGCCGCAGGGGCGCGCACGCGGCGAAGTAAAACTCCAGCCGCATCGCACGCCTCGAACGCTACCTTACGCGATCAGCCCGGAATCAGCCCGCACGCGCACAGCCCGGAATGCGACGGCGCCGGTATGGGTCTGCAGGCCGATGAAACCGGAAAGAGGATCCTGGCTCGCAGCGCGTCCCCGCGACATATCGTTGTTGGTGAACGCCGCAGTCTGCAATCCATTCAGCGCGACCGTGTAGGTGTCGCCGACGACCTTGATCTCGTAGTCGTTCCATTCGCCCGGTTGCAACGACGAGGCCCTGGCAAAGGTTTGTTGCCCGACAGCACCGCCGAAAGGAATTGCGTATACTGCGCCGGTCCGGTGCAGATCGGCGCCGTCATTCCTCGCCTGCTCGTCGATCTGGATTTCAAAGCCGGTGTCGACGGCAAGCCACGCCGGATTGCCGGCGATTCTGGGATCGTTCACGCCTGCGGGCGGCGGCTGCCGGGGATCGCGGAAGCGGACGAAGACGCCCGAATTGTCCTGCCGCGAATCCAGCCGGAACTGCAGCCTCAGCTCGAAGTCCGAGTAAGCCCGGGCAATAAAGAACAACAGCCCAATGCCGCTCCCGGGCCGGGCGGCGATCACCCGCTGGTTTGAATCGTAGTCGAACCCGCCGGGACCGACATGCAGCCAGTTTGCAAAGCTGGCCTGGCTTCCGTCGAACAGCGATATGAACCCTGGCTCAAGCGACGGGGGCGGCAACGGAGCCGCCAGATGCTCGGCAAGCCGCCGCGCAAGGGCCACGCCCGACAGCATCGGATTGGGCGAGCCGATCGATGGCAAAACAGCAGGCCCTGCCACGTAGGCATTCACCACGTGATGCATGCGGCCGTGCGGCGTCGTCACCGAGGCGGCAGGCGACGTTCCCATCCACAGGGTACCGCCCTCATGATGCGTCGTGCCGAGGCCGTCGCGGCGGTCGCCCGGCAGGTCGACGGCGCCCGGCGCGGCATCGGCAAATATCTTGCGAACCTGATCGGAGGCGTGATCCATCGCGCTCCACGTCTCGGCGTCGTTCTGCGTCGGATTGATCGACACAAATGCGCGGCGCATGCCGAACTCGTCCGTCTCGCCGCCGAGCGTCACCCGGGTTCCCGGATTGCCGGCCTGCAATTCGCCGACGGCGCGAACCATCACGACGATGCTGTCCTCGTCCGCCTGTCGAAAGGTGTCGAGCGTGTCGATGTCGGGAATCTTCTGGAACAGCTCCGCTTCGGAATTCGCCCCGATGCCCTTCATTCCGGCCGCAGTGATCTGGAGGTGAAAATGGCTTACCGATCCGTCCGCATGCGCCTTGCGGCACTTCAAGAACATGGCTGAGGCCTGCAAATCCTTGCCGGCAAGCAGCGGCACCACGGCGCGCGGCAGACGGAAGGAGTAATTCGATCGCAGGTGGCTGGTCAGATTCGTTCCGATCAGGTCGTAGCCGATGGTGCCGGCAAACGATTGCAGTGCCAGCCGGGTGCTCTCGATGGTGCCCGCCGCAAGCACGACCACGCCGCGTGGCGGCACGTCGATCCGTCCCTGATTGGTGTGGACGGCCGTGACTTGTCCGGCGCCTTGCGAAACGTCGGTGGCCAGCTGCGTCACATGACAATTCGGAACCACCATCACCCGCTTCTTGATGTCATCGCCGGGAGATTCAAACCAGGCCTGCCGCGAGGCGCGCGTGATCAAGGGGACGGAGCTGAATTTATTGAGCGGGAAGAAACCGGCGCGAGGGGCCCGTCCCTGCACCGCCAGAGGCGCTTCGAGCTTTTCTATTCCCGACGGGCCGGTGGGCCATCGCGGGAGGGGAAGCTGGACAAGCGGAATAGCGTCATCGACGCTTGCAAGACCGTCGAACAGAAGCTTCCGCAACGCCTCATGCATGTCGCCGAAGATGAAATCGTTGGTCTGGTCGACACCGATCTGAATGCCGGCTTCCGCGAAATATTTGCTCTTCAGGTCGGAAACGACCTGCGCCGGCCAGCGGCTCGCGGGCATTTCGGCGTCGAGAAGTTCCGGCGACCAGCCGCCCCAGAACAGCGAGCGTCCTCCGATGCAGTAGGCAAGCCCGGGAAATCCCTTGGGCACGTCGGTGCGCCATGGCAATCCCCACACTTCCGCTCTCGGCACACCCGGATCGACCGTCGTCGGTCCCGGTGCCGCAAGACCCAGTGTCGGCAGGTTTTGCACGTGCTCCGCCAGGGCGAACGGTCCTGCCTCAAGCAGCAGAATGCGATGTGCCCTGGATTTGTCGCTGTAGAGCAGGTGTTGGGCGAGCGCGCCGCCGAACGAGCCGCCTCCGATGATGATGATGTCGAAAGGCTTTGCGTCGACCCGTCCGCTCGTGCTGCGCAACGCTTCGTCGAGGCCGTTGCAAATGTATCGTCCGAGAATGTCCTTGCTGAAATCGGTGTATTGAACGGTCTGACTTGTCATGATGTCCTCCGATGAGGCGGAGAGGAGACGATGCGCGCCGCATTTTCTCAGGAATTCTTCTGTGCGTTTGTGATCTAAATCACTCGTCAGATGCAAAAATGGAAAATACAACCCAGACGCAGAAATTTGCAACGATCGCGCGAGCGAAAAACGGCAAAGAGCAAGCCGAATTCTGACGCCGCGACCGGGCGTTCTGAATCACCGCTGCCGCCGGAGCGTCAAGTCTGCTGACATAGAGAAGGCTGCCTCACAACCACGGCGCGGTGCGGTCCATCGCGATCAGCGCGTCGGCGTCGATACGCGGGCGGACCACCGCGTATTCGTCATCCTTGACCAGCACTTCCGGCACCAGGGGCCGGGTGTTGTAGGTGCCGGACTGCACGGCGCCATAGGCGCCTGCGGTCATGATGGCGATGAGGTCGCCGGCTGCAAGCTGCGGCAGCTTGCGGTCAAGCGCGAGATAGTCGCCGGTCTCGCAGACGGGGCCGACAACGTCGGCGGTCAGCATCGTAGCGCCCGCATCCGCCTGCCGCACCGGCAGGATGTCGTGATGCGCTTCGTAGAGCGTCGGGCGGATCAGGTCATTCATCGCCGCGTCGATGACGACAAAATTCTTGCCGTCGCCGTGCTTCATTACGATCACGCGTGCCACCAGAATGCCGGCATTGCCGACAATCAGCCGGCCCGGCTCGAACATCAGCGTGCAGCCCAGATTACGCGTGACGCGCTTGACCATGGCGGCATAGACGTCGGGCCCGGGCGGAGCTTCGCGATCCATGTAATAGGGAATGCCCAGCCCGCCGCCGAAATCGATATGCGAGATATTGTGTCCGTCAGCGCGCAGCACATGCACGAAGTCGGAGAGGATGCGGTAGGCAATTTCGAGGCGGCTGAGATCGGTGATCTGGCTGCCGATATGCATGTCGACGCCGGTCACCGTGAGTCCGGGCAGCTTGGCAGCGCGGGCATACACCGCGCGCGCATGCGCGATCGGGATGCCGAACTTGTTCTCGGATTTTCCCGTGGCGATCTTGGCATGGGTGCCGGCATCGACGTCGGGATTGACGCGCACCGAGATGCGCGCGGTCTTGCCCGCTTCGACCGCAAGGCGTGAGAGCAACGCGAGTTCGGGTTCGGACTCGACGTTGATGCAGAGGATGTCGGCGGCGAGTGCCGCGCGCAGCTCGTCCTCGGTCTTGCCGACGCCGGAGAACAGGATCTTGCTGGCGGGAATGCCCGCGGCCAGCGCGCGCTTCAATTCGCCGCCGGAGACGACGTCGGCGCCGGCGCCGAGCTTCGCCAGCGTGCGAAGCACCGACTGGTTGGAGTTCGCCTTCATGGCGTAGCACACCAAAACCTTCTCGCCGGCGAAAGCTTCGGTGAAGACGCGATAATGCCGCTCCAGCGTCGCGGTGGAGTAGCAATAGAAGGGCGTGGCGACGCGGTCTGCGATGTCCAACAGGCTGACCGCCTCGGCGTGCAGCACGCCGTTGCGATAATCAAAGTGATTCATGGCGTGGCTAGTCTAGTTGCCCAGAAGCGGGTCGAGAACAAACGGTCGTTTGCGGCCTTTGGGCGCGGTGGGGCCGCCTTCATTGCTGTAGGCCGGATTGGCGGCGCCCGGCGGGGCCACGCGCTCGGCCTCGGCATCCGGCGCCGCATCGGAGGCGGCATTCATGGCATTCGGCGGCAGGTCGAGGCCGCCCTTGCGGCCGCAACCGCCGAGCGCGAGCGCGGCAGCGCTCAAGACGATGATGGCCCACCCCGACGGGGTCAGGCGCCGCTTGCTGATCACTTCGAAATCCCCAATGCGGGCCGCACCATACAAAGATTGCTTTGGTCTGGCGAGACCCGGATGAACATGAAATCCCAGCGAAATTTGGGACAGAGGCCCTACTTTCGCTGTTTTTCCAGCCGCTTTGCCCAGGCTTTGGCCTGG
>Ga0081540_1002066_pt1 | contig 16743 bp, 18 predicted proteins | sample TabmetS2T1R1_FD_71024 | JGI IMG/M metagenome (GOLD analysis project Ga0081540, IMG submission 71024) | Tabebuia heterophylla rhizosphere microbial communities from the University of Puerto Rico - S2T1R1 | ecosystem: Host-associated > Plants > Roots > Rhizosphere ... | reverse complement strand
GGGGGGGGATTGGGTGGGGCCCGGCGGCACCAGGGCACTGAGGGGCCATTCGGCCGTGGTCCTCGGGTACGCGGCGGGCGCGCCGGAGCTGACCGCCCGGCTGCGGGTGTGGCGGGACTCGGCCGGCGCGGTACCCGGGCCCTTCGAGGCGTGGCTCGCCCACCGGTCACTGTCCACTCTGGACCTTCGACTGAGTCGCCAGTCAGCCAACGCGGCCGCGGTGGCGGCGCTGCTGTCCGGGCGCCCGGAGGTCGTGTCGGTGCGCTGGCCCGGGCTGCCGACCGACCCGGCCTATCCGGTGGCCTCCCGACAGATGCGCCGCGTCCCCGGCATCGTCACGTTCACGCTGCCCGACGCCGCGCACGCGACCCGGTTCCTCATGGCGTCCACGCTGGTGTCGGCGGCCACCTCGTTCGGCGGTACGCACACTACGGCCGACCGGCGGGCACAGTGGGGCGATCCGGTCCCCGAGGGCCTGATCCGGCTGTCCTGCGGCATCGAGGACACCGAGGATCTGCTGACCGACATCGCCGTGGCGCTGGACGCCGCCGCGGCCGGCTAGCCAGTTCGCCGTAGCACCACCAGCCGGTACCACCACCGGCGGCAGAACACCACGATGGCGCCGATCGCGCGGTTGCGCAGCCGCAGCACGGCGAAGAACGCGAGCCCGGTGGCCACCGCCATCGGCCCGACCAGCACGGCGTCCGGTACCCACTCGGCGTTCCAGAACACCGCGAGGTCCACCGCGACGGCCACCTGCACTACCGCGCCCGCCATCGGCCACCGGTCCCGGCGCACCAGCCGGCGCAGCGCGGGCGGCAGCCGCCGGTACCGGCGCAGCGCCAGGGCTCCGCCGCCGGCCAGCATCGCCAGGCACGCCCCGACGAGTACCGGCATCGGCGAGCCCGCCCACGCGATGGCGAACACCGACAGCCAGATCGCGCTGGTCGCGTCCATCAGCCGCACGCCCCAGGTACGCGCGGCGGTCCGCGCGTTGTCCTGGTACAGCGACTCGGTCGGGCGGTCGGCGAGCACCTCGCCCAGCCGTTCGCCGGCCAGCGTGGTCCGACCCTGGCGCAGTTCCACGATGGCCAGGTTGTTGCGTGCGGTGGGGTTCTGCGGGTCCAGCCGCAGCGCCTCCTGGTAGCTGCGCCGGGCAGCGCCCGGGTCGCTGATGGCCTGGAACACCCGGCCCCGGCTGTTGTGCACCTCCGGCTCCTGAGGCGCCAGCCGCTGCGCGTGCACCGCTGCCTGGAACGCGTCCCGGCGCGCGTCCGAGCCCCCGCTGGCCAGCAGCGCGTCGACCATGATGACGTAGGGCTGCCAGGCGTACGGCGCGAGTTCGACCGCGCGCCGGGCGGCGGCCAGCGCCTGGGTCGGCTGCCGCAGCTTGCCCAGCGCGATCGACCGCAGCCGGTGCGCCCACTCACTGGTCGGCGAGGCCGCCACCGCCTGGTCGGCCGCGTCCAGCATGTCCTGGTACTCGCGGGCGAGCTGGTGGCTGCGGGCCAGCAGGCACAGCGCCTCCACGGACTGTGGCGAGGAGGCGAGGAATTCGCCGAGCGCCACCCGCGCCTGTTCGTGCCGGCCAACGTCCAGCAGCGCGCGGGCCCGCTGAAGGTCGCCGTCGGCCATCAGATCAGCTTGCGCTTCTTGAGGTACGCGGCCAGCTCGTCGTAGCTGCCGCCCTCGTTGGCGAACAGCGCGACGTTGCGGGCGGTGGCGAACCAGGGTCCGGTGGACGGCCGCACCTCGCGCAGCGCCAGGTCGAAGTCCCGCTGCTCGATCATCCGCACCGTGCCGGACGAGATGGAGTCGTGCATGGCGTGCTCGGCGGCCGTCTCGCACAGGTGGGCCAGGTCCGCGCCGGAGAAGTTCTCCGTGGCGTCCACCAGGCGGGTGAGGTCGATGTTCGCGATCGGCCGCGCGCGCAGGTGGTACTCCAGGATGGCGGCCCGGGCCGGCTGGTCGGGCGGGAGGACCAGCGCCATCCGGTCCAGCCGGCCGGGGCGGCGCAGGGCGGCGTCCACGTCCCAGGGCGCGTTGGTCGCGGCCAGCAGGAAGACGCCCTCGTTGTCGCCCTCCATGCCGTCCAGCTCGGCCAGCAGCTGGTTGCCGAGGGTACGCATGGCGGAGGACTGCAACTGGCTGCGCTTGTGCCCGAGGGCGTCGATCTCGTCGAGGAACAGCACGCACGGCGCGTTCCGCCGGGCGGTACCGAAGATCTCGTGCAGGTTCTTCTCGGAGTTGCCGATCCACATGTTCAGCACGTCCACAATGGACAGCGAGATGAACCGGGCACCCATCTCGCCGGCGACCGCGCGGGCCAGGAACGTCTTCCCGCAGCCGGGCGGACCGTAGAGCAGCAGGCCGCCGCGCAGGCTCTTGCCGTACATGGCGCGCAGTTGCGGGTTGCGCAGCGGGCCGAGGAAGGCCAGCTCCAGCCGGCGCTTCACGTCGGCCATGCCACCCACGTCGGCCAGCCGGATGGTGCACGTCTCCACGTCGAAGGCGCGGTCGGCCTCGCCGAGGATCTGGTCCGCCTCGGCATCCGCGCGGGCGAACCGCGGCGGTACCACGTCGGAAAGCTCCTCCTCCAGCGCCCGCCAGTCCACCGTCGGCGCCTCGGACGGCGCGGGGTTGGCCTCGGCGGACAGCGGCTCCACGAAGTCCGGGTCGATGGCGAGGTCCGGGTCGACGGGCAGGCCCAGCTCGGGCGGCCCGGCGTGGTCGGCCGGCGCGCCGATGGCGCGGCTCATCAGGGCCCGCGCGACCGGGCTCTCCGGCTCCCGTTGCAGCGCCTGGGCGACGTGCGCGATGGCGTCCGTCTCGTCCCCGGCGTCCAGCAGCAGCTCGGCCAGGTGCAGGCGGAGCGGGACGTCGTCGGGCCGGTCCTGCACCGCGGCGCGGATGCTGGCGATCAGCGGCGAGTCGCTCATGCCCATGGGCGCACAGTATTCGCCGGCTCGCCGGGCACGTAAAGGGCCCTCCCGTTCAGGCCCGCTAACCTCTGCTCACCGCGCGTAGCGGGGTGGGGCATCCGCCCGCGCCGGACCAGCGGCGGTGTTAGGGTCACCGAAATGACCACCCCACAGAGGGTGCGCGTGGCCGTCGTCTTCGGCGGGCGCAGCACCGAGCACGCAATCTCCTGCGTCAGCGCGGGCAGCGTTCTGGACGCCCTCGACCCGGACGAGTTCGAGGCGGTGCCGGTGGGCATCACCCGCGCCGGCCAGTGGGTGCTCACCGACGGCGCCAGCACGGGCCTGGCCATCGCCGGCCGTCAGCTCCCCGAGATCACCGCCTCGTCCGGTACCGCCGTGGTGTTGCCCGGCGACCCGACGGCACACGGGCTCGTGGTGCTCGACCCGGCCGACGGAGCGACCGCGCTCGGCGGCGTCGACGTCGTGTTCCCCGTGCTGCACGGCGCCTACGGCGAGGACGGCACGATCCAGGGTCTGCTGGAGATGGCCGGCATCCCCTATGTCGGGGCCAACGTGTTCGCCTCCGCGGCCGGGATGGACAAGGAATTCACCAAGAAGCTGGCATCCGCCGAGGGGATTCCGGTCGGGCCTTATGTCGTGCTGCGGGCCGGCGACTCGCTGTCGGCAGCCGACAAGGAGCGGCTGGGCCTGCCGGTGTTCGTCAAGCCGGCCCGGGCCGGCTCGTCCTACGGCATCACGAAGGTCAACGACTGGGCCGACCTGGACGCGGCTGTCGCGACGGCCCGGGAGGTCGACCCGAAGATCCTGGTGGAGCAGGGCATCTCCGGCCGCGAGCTGGAGTGTGGCGTGCTGGAAGGCGAGTACGGTGGCGGGCCCGAGGCGTCCCTGCTCGCCGAGATCCGGGTGGTCAAGGGGCACGAGTTCTACGACTTCGAGGCGAAGTACCTCGACGACTCCTGCGAGTACGACATCCCGGCCGACCTGCCAGCGGAGGTCACGCGGCAGGTCCAGGAGTATGCCTGCCGGACGTTCACCGCCCTGGACTGCGCGGGACTTGCCCGGGTGGACTTCTTCGTCACCCCTGACCTGCGGGTCTACCTCAACGAGATCAACACCATGCCCGGGTTCACCAGCACCTCGATGTTTCCTCGGATGTGGGCGGCGACCGGGCTGGAATACCCGAAGCTGGTGTCCCGGCTGATCCGCACCGCGCTGCGGCGCGGCAGCGGCCTGCACTAACCGTCCTTGCAGCCGGTCGGCACGTCGGTGAGCGCCCGGATCGACCCGCCGACCGGGTTGGAGAACTCGATCGCCCACTGCGCGGCCGGCTGGTACGCGGGCGGCAGGTGGACGGTGACAGATACCACACGGTCGATCGGGTACCAGGTGGTGCCGTCGCTGTCGTCCGTCTCGTACCAGCAGACGTTGTTCAGCACCAGCAGGTCCGCGGTCGGCGCGATGGACGGCCGTGGCCCCGCACCGCACGCGAGCGTGATCGGGGGGTCGCCGTACGCGGCGTTCTGCTCGGCCCCGGCGGTCACCGGCCGGCGCGGGCGGTCGCGCAGCGCGGCCGGAAGCTGGGACAGCAGCGCCCGGCAGGCGACCGCGGTGTCCTCGGGCAGCGTCGGCGCCGCCATCGTCACCGGCCCGGTGGCCTGCACCGACGGCAGGGTCGGCCCGGGGCTGCCCGGGGTGCGGTTGAGCCCCCAGAACGCGAGCAGCCCGGCGACCAGCGCCACGGGTACCGCGACCAGCGCCGCCGTCCGGGCCGCGCTGCGACTTGTCTGGTCGGCCACCTACAGACGCACCACGGAGCAGGTGAGCGTGCGGGTGATGCCGGGGACGAGCTGCACCTTGCTCACGATCATCTTGCCCAGCTCGTCGACACTGTGGGCCTCGGTCAGCACCACGACGTCGTACGGCCCGGTGACCGCGTCCACCCGGACGACGCCGGGGATGTCGGTGATCGCGGCGGCGACGTCGCGCGCCTTGCCCACCTCGGTCTGGATGAGGATGTACGCCTGGACCACGTCACGCCCCCTTGTCGGCAAGGTCGCGGGTTGCCGTGAAACTACCGTACGAACTTGCAGATTCGCAGAGGGGATTCCTCCCGGGCACGGAAAGGGGCGCGCAGGCCGGCCATGAGTGTTGCTGACGCAGGAGAGTTCGGGCTGATCGCCCGGGTCACGGCCCGGTTGGGCCGCACCCCCGCCACGCTGCTGGGTCCGGGCGACGACGCGGCGATCGTCGCGGTTTCCGACGGCCGCGTGGTCGCCTCCACCGACGTGCTGGTCGAGGGCCGGCACTTCCGGCGGGACTGGTCGTCGGCGGTGGACGTCGGGCACCGCGCGGCCGCCGCCAACCTCGCCGACATCGCCGCCATGGGCGCCTCGCCCAGCGCCCTGCTGGTGGCCTTCTGCGCGCCGGCGGACCTGGACATCGGCTGGGCCGAGGAGCTGACCGACGGGCTGGCCGCCGAGGCCGCGCTCGCCGGCGCCGCGGTCGTGGGCGGGGACGTGTCCTCCAGCCCGGTGCTGACCGTCGCGGTCACCGCGCTCGGTGACCTCGGGGGGCGGGCGCCGGTGCTGCGCTCGGGCGCCCGGCCCGGGGACGTGGTCGCGCTTTCCGGCCGGCTCGGCTGGGCGGCCGGCGGGTACGCGGTGTTGTGCCGGGGGTTCCGGACCCCGCGGGTACTGGTGGAGGCGCACCGTCGGCCGGTCGTCGGGTACCCGGCCGGACCGGCCGCGGCGGACGCCGGCGCGACCAGCATGATCGACGTGTCGGACGGGCTGCTCGCCGACGCGGGGCACATCGCCGCCGCCAGCCGGGTCGCGATCGACCTGGACCGGTCGGCGTTCGAGGTGCCGAAGCCGCTGGCGGACGCGGCCCGGGCACTGGGCGCCGACCCGTACGCCTGGATCCTGACCGGCGGTGACGACCACGCGCTGCTGGCGACCTTCCCGCCCGAGGCCGGGCTGCCCGGGGACTGGCGGCCGATCGGGCTGGTCGGGGAGGGGACCGGGGTGACCGTGGACGGGAAGCGCTACGAGGACGGACCGGCCGGCTGGGACCACTTCCGGTGAGCGGGACGGAGATCCGGCGCACCGGGTACCTCGACCCGGTCGCCCGTACCCTCGTGGACGCCGCGATGGCCGACCTCGCCGCCCGGTACGGGTCGGGTGACGACACCCCCGTGGAGCCGGCCGAGTTCGCTCCACCGGAGGGTGACTTCCTGGTCGCCTACCTCGACGGGGTACCGGTCGGCTGCGGCGGCTGGCGCTCGCACGGGCCGGACGGCCGGGTGGCGGAGATCAAGCGGATGTTCACCCGGGCCGGGGCGCGCCGCCGCGGCGTGGGCCTGGCGCTGCTGCTGGCCGTCGAGGACTCCGCGAGGGAGGCCGGCCGGACCCGGACCGCCCTGGAGACGGGCACGCGTCAACCGGAGGCGATCGCCATGTACGAGGCGGCCGGCTACGAGCGGATCCCGAACTTCGGCTACTACCGGGACGAACCGGGCGCCGGGTGCTACGGCCGCCAGCTGTGAACGACCGGCCGGCGCCTAGCGTGCCAGGCCGGTGGGAATGGGCGGCGTCAGCCGCGGGCGACCTTGCCGGCCTTCAGGCAGGAGGTGCAGACCTGCATGCGCTTGGTGTTGCCGCCACCGGCAGGGGTGCGCACGGTCTGGATGTTCGGGTTCCAGCGGCGGTTGGTCCGCCGGTGCGAGTGGGAAACGTTGTGGCCGAAGCCCGGCCGCTTGCCACAGACGTCGCACACGCTAGCCACGGTAATCTCCTGGGTTGATCGTCGTCCCGTCCCCGGGCTCGTCCACCGGGCAACCTGACAAGGTTAGCCGATCCGTCCTCCGCAGGGCCAATCGGCTCCTCCCCTGGGCACGGCCGGCCGGGATCCGGGCAATCGTCGCAGCCCCCGGCTACGCTTCGGGCCGTGCTGGAAAGCCTGGACGCCGCCGCCGTGCGCCGCTGGTGCACCGCGGGCCTGGACGCCATGCGCCGGCACCAGGAGGAGATCGACCAGCTCAATGTGTACCCGATACCCGACGGCGACACCGGCACCAACCTGGTCCTCACGCTCAGCGCGGCCTACCAGGAGCTGGTCGCCGACCCGGACGGCGGCGCCGACCCGGACGGCGAACTGACCGGGCTGGGTCTCGTGCTCCGGCGGATGGCCCACGGCGCCCTGCACGGCGCCCGGGGCAACTCCGGGGTCATCGTGTCGCAGTTGCTGCGCGGGCTGGCCGAGTCGCTGGCGACCACGCCGGCCGCGGCCGGCCTGGCCCTGGCCAGTGCGCTGGACCGGGCGGCGACGACCGCCTGGTCGGCGGTGTCCGCACCGGTCGAGGGCACGGTGCTGTCCGTCGCCACGGCCGCCGCCCGGGCGGCCAGCGGCGCCGGCTCGGACGACCTGGCGATGGTGGCGCGGGCCGCGGCCGAGGGCGCGGCCAAGGCGCTGGCCCGCACGCCCGAGCAGCTGTCCGTGCTGGCCAGGGCGGGTGTGGTGGACGCCGGCGGGCGCGGCCTGGTGGTGCTGCTGGACGCGCTGGTCGACATCGTCGACGGGGTCGAGGCACAGCCGGCCGGCTCGGGTGCGGCCCGCGTGCCCGGCTCGTGGAGCCGGGCGCCGGCCGCCTCCGCCGCCCGCGAGGCCGGTTCCGCCGAGTTCGCCTACGAGGTGCAGTTCCTGCTCGACGCCCCGGAGGCCGCGCTGGACACCCTGCGCGACGAGCTGGCCCGGCTGGGCGACTCGCTCGTCCTGGTCGGCGACGGCGCGCAGACGTGGAACGTCCACGTCCACGTCAACGACGTGGGCGCGGCGATCGAGGCGGGGGTGCGGGCGGGCCGGCCCCACCGCATCTCCGTCGTCCGGTTCGAGGACCTTCCGGGGGCGGCCGGCCGGATCGCCGACCCGCACGCGCGGGCCGCGGTCGTCGTCGCCTCCGGGGATGGTCTCGCCGCGCTGTTCGCGGCCGAGGGCGCCACGATCGTCCCCGGTCCCAGCCCGTCAACCGGCGAGCTGCTGGCCGGCATCCGGGCCAGCCGCGCGGGCCAGATCGCCCTGCTGCCCGCCGACCGGGCCACCCAGTCCGTCGCGGGGCTCGCTGCCGAGCAGGCGCGGGCCGAGGGCGTCCAGGTCGGTGTGGTCCCGATCCGGTCATCGGTGCAGGCGCTGGCCGCGCTGGCCGTCCGCGACCCGTCCCGGCGCTTCGAGGACGACATCATCGCGATGGCCGAGGCGGCCGGGGCCTGCCGTTATGCGGAGGTGTGCGAGGCGGCCCGGGAGGCGGTGACCGTGGCCGGGCTGTGCCGCCCGGGCGACATCCTGGCCCTGGTCGAGGGCGAGGTGAACCTGATCGGCACCGATCTGCGGCAGACCTGCGTGGACCTGGTGGACCGGCTGTTGACCGGCGGCGGAGAGCTGATCACGCTGCTGACCGGGACCGGCGCGCCCGCCGACCTCGGCGGCCTGCTGCACGCGCACCTGGCCCGGCGGTGGCCGTTCGTGGAGGTGCAGCTCTTCGACGGCGGTCAGCCCCGGTACCCGCTTCTGGTGGGGGTGGAGTGACCGAGTTCGACACCCCGTTGCGGAAGGTGGTCGGGGACAAGACCGGCAAGGCCCTCGGCGCCCACCTGGGCCTGGAGACCGTCGGCGACCTGCTCTACCACTTCCCGCGTCGGTATGACGAGCGCGGCGAGCACACCGACATCCGGGCGCTGAGCATCGGGGAGCAGGTCACCGTCCTGGCCCAGGTCAGGCGCACGAACGTGCGGCCGATGCGCGCCCGGCGCGGCCAGCTGCTGGAGGCCACCGTCGGTGACGACAGCGGCGGGCTGCTGACCCTGACGTTCTTCAACCAGGCGTGGCGCGAACGGGACCTCAGGCCCGGCCGGTGGGGCCTGTTCGCCGGCAAGGTCACCGAGTTCCGCGGCCAGCGCCAGCTCAACGGCCCCGACTACCAGTTGCTGGGCGAGGAGGACGGTGCCGAGGAGATCGAGGAGTTCGCCGGCGCGCTGATCCCGGTCTACCCGGCGGCCGCCGCGGTACCGACCTGGGTGATCGCCCGGTGCGTCCGGGTGGCCCTCGACACCTTCCAGCCGCCACCCGACCCGCTCCCGGACGGCCTGCGCGACCGCCACCGACTGCTGGACCTCGGCACGGCGCTGCGCCAGATCCACCGGCCCGCGAGCCGGCCCGACCGGTTCGCCGCCGAGCACCGGCTCAAGTGGGACGAGGCGTTCGCCGTCCAGGTCACGCTCGTGCAGCGCAAGCTGCGGGCCGCCGACTGGCCGGCCCGGCCCCGTCCGGAGCGCGCGGACGGGCTGCTCGCCGCGTTCGACGCCGGCCTGCCCTACGAGCTGACCGCCGGGCAGCGCGCGGTCGGCGGGGAGATCGCCGCCGACCTGGACCGGCCACACCCGATGCACCGGCTGCTCCAGGGCGAGGTGGGCTCGGGCAAGACCGTGTGCGCGGTGCGCGCGATGCTCCAGGTGGTGGACGCGGGCGGGCAGGCCGCGCTGCTGGCCCCGACGGAGGTACTGGCGGCCCAGCACCACCGGGGCATCGCCGACCTGCTCGGGCCGCTGGGTCGGGCCGGCGAGCTGGACGGCGACGCGGACGGCACCAAGGTCACCCTGGTCACCGGCTCGCTCGGGGCGGCGGCCCGGCGGCGCGCGCTCGCCGAGATCGGCGCGGGCGAGGCGGGTCTCGTCATCGGTACCCACGCCCTGCTCTACGAGGGCGTGGACTTCAAGGACCTGGGTCTGGTGGTGATCGACGAGCAGCACCGGTTCGGTGTCGAGCAGCGTGACGCCCTGCGCGCCAAGGGCGTCCAGCCGCCGCACGTCCTGGTGATGACGGCTACCCCGATCCCGCGCACGGTCGCCATGACGGTCTACGGCGACCTCGAGGTGTCCACCCTGACCGAGCTGCCGCGCGGCCGGTCGCCGATCGCCTCCCACGTGGTACCGGCGGCGGACCGGCCGACCTTCCTCGACCGTGCCTGGCAGCGGCTGCGCGAGGAGGTGGCCGCGGGGCACCAGGGTTACGTGGTCTGCCCCCGGATCGGGGAGGGGGAGGCGGCCGAGCCGGACGCCGAGCCGGAGGCCGACGACGCCCGCCGGCCGCCGCTGGCCGTGCTGGACGTGGCCCCGCTGCTGCGGGACGGGCCGCTGCACGGGTTGCGCCTGGGCGTGCTGCACGGCCGGCTGCCCTCGGACGAGAAGGACGCGGTGATGCGCGCCTTCGCCCGCGGCGAGCTGGACGTCCTGGTCGCCACCACGGTCGTCGAGGTCGGCGTGGACGTGCCCAACGCGACCACGATGATCGTGTTGGACGCCGACCGGTTCGGCGTGTCCCAGCTGCACCAGCTGCGCGGCCGGGTCGGCCGGGGCAGCGCGCCCGGCCTATGCCTGCTGGTGACCGAGGCCGCCGAGGAGAGCCCGGCCCGGGAGCGGCTGGCCGCGGTCGCCGCCACCCTGGACGGTTTCGAGCTGGCCGAGCTGGACCTGGAGCAGCGCCGGGAGGGAGACGTGCTCGGCGCGGCCCAGTCCGGCCGCCGCTCGCACCTGCGGCTGCTGTCGCTGCTGCGCGACCGCGAGCTGATCGGCGAGGCCCGTGCCGAGGCGCTGGCCCTGCTGGACGGTGACCCGGAGCTGGACCGGCTTCCCGCCCTGCGGGACTGGATCGCGTCCCTGGTGGACGAGGAGCGCGCGGAATACCTGGAGAAGGGGTGACGCGCATCATCTCCGGCCGGTACGGGGGGCGCCGGCTGGCCACTCCCGATGGTGCGGACACCCGGCCGACGGCGGACCGGGTGCGCGAGGCCCTGTTCGGCGCGCTGGGTCCGCTGGACGGGCTGCGCTTCCTCGACCTGTACGCCGGCTCCGGCGCGGTCGGGCTGGAGGCGCTGTCCCGGGGGGCCGACCACGCTCTGCTGGTCGAGTCCGATCCCCGGGCGGCCAGGGTGGCCCGCGAGAACGTCGCGCTGCTGGGCGCCGTGCGGCAGGCGGTGCTGGCGGTGGGCCGGGTCGCGCAGACCCTCGGGTACGGGCCGAACGGCGATCCCTACGACGTGGTCTACGCCGACCCGCCGTACCCGACGCCCGAGGACGAGGTCGGTGCGATGCTCGCCGCGCTGGTGGACAAGGGCTGGCTGGCGCCGGACGCGACCGTGGTCGTGGAGCGGTCGAGGCGGTCACCGGAGCCGGCCTGGGTGCCCGGGATCACGTCGGAGCGTTCTCGCCGGTACGGGGACACCGTCCTTTGGTACGGTCGCGGATCGTGAGACGTGCGGTCAGCCCCGGGTCCTTCGACCCGGTCACCAACGGGCACCTGGACATCATCGACCGGGCGTCGAGGCTGTATGACGAGCTGATCGTGGCCGTCCTGATCAACCAGTCCAAGCACGGCCTGTTCACCGTCGAGGAGCGGCTGGACATGCTGCGCGAGGTCACCAAGGGGTACCCGAACGTCCGGGTCGAGTCCTTCCACGGGCTGCTGGTCGACTTCTGCCGGGCGCAGGGCGCGACGGTGGTGGTCAAGGGGCTGCGGGCGGTCAGCGACTTCGACTACGAGTTGCAGATGGCGCAGATGAACGTCGGGCTGGCCGGCGTCGAGACGCTGTTCATGCCGACCAATCCGCTCTACTCGTTCCTGTCCTCCAGCCTGGTCAAGGAAATCGCCAAGTGGGGCGGCGACGTCTCCGCGCACGTACCCGAGGTGGTCGCCGCCCGGCTGGCGGAGCGGATGGGCCCGGGTACACCGAACGGATGACCCCGGCCGGCACGGTCGGTGAGGGTACCCGCGACGCATCATTGTTTCCGGCTCGGCGTGACGGGCTGGCGAGCGTCCGGCCGTCATGATGGGTCTGCCGGCGACAACGGGGAAAGTCGCGGTACCGCAACAGTTGACAGGAGACCGACGGTGGATCCGATCGACCGCATCGACGAGATCATCGCGCTCGCGGAGGGCGCGCGGTCGGTGCCGATGTCCCGTAACTGCATGATCGACCGGGGCGAGCTGATCAACCTGCTGGACCAGTTGCGGGGTGAGCTGCCCGGGGAGCTGCGCCGGTCGGTGGCCCTGCTGGACGAGCGGGACAAGATCCTGGATGCCGGCCGCAATGAGGCGGAGCGGATCATCAGCGAGGGCGAGGCGGAGCACGCCCGCCTGGTCTCGATCAACGAGATCACCGTGTCCGCCGAGCACGAGGCGGCCCGGATCGTCGGTGAAGCCCGGTCCGAGGCCCAGCGCCTGCGCGACGAGGTCGACGACTACGTGGACACCGCGCTGGCCAACTTCGAGCAGTTCCTGACCCGGTCGCTCGCCTCGATCGAGCGCGGACGTGACAAGATGCACGCCCTGCGTGAGATCGGCTCGTTCGTCCCGGATCAGGAGGCGGGTCCGCTTCCGCTGTGAGGGCGATTCGACGGGCCTGCGGCGGCTCGGGTAATCTTCTTCGACGGCCTCTCCTGGCCGGAGTCTGACGATGCATGATCATTCGCCGAGTTCGCACCTTGACCCTCGGGCGCCACTGGTCTTCGATACCCGAGACCTGCCGCGCCGCCCGGGGGCCATGCGTGTCGTGCGGCGGGCGGTCCCGGCACCGGCGGACCTCGGCCTGGAGCTGATCGGGGTGCCGCGCGGCGCCGACCTCGCGCTCGACCTGCGGTTCGAGTCGGTCTCCGAAGGCGTTCTCGTCTCCGGGACCGTGACCGCCCCGGTCGAGGGCGAGTGCGGACGCTGCCTGGTCCCGATCAGCGACACCGTGACCGTGCCGATCCAGGAGCTGTACGCCTACGAGCACAGCACCACGGACGAGACGGCCGAGGAGGACGAGGTGGGGCGGCTGCAGGGCGACCTGTTCGACCTGGAGCCGGCGCTGCGGGACTCGGTGGTGACCGCGCTGCCGACCAACCCGCGGTGCCGGGAGGACTGCCCCGGGCTGTGCCCCGAGTGTGGGACACCCTGGGACGACCTGCCGGCCGACCACAGTCACGCGCAGGTCGACCCACGCTGGGCCGCGCTGCGCGAGCTGGCCGACCCCGCACAGACCGAGCAAGCTCGGGCCGCCCGCGGCCCGGACCCTGAGGAGAACTAGCCGTGGCCGTACCCAAGCGCCGGATGTCGCGTAGCAACACCCGGTCCCGCCGGGCCCAGTGGAAGACCACCGCGGTCGCGACCGTGGCGTGCCCCCAGTGCCGGTCGCCGAAGCTGCCGCACGCGGCGTGCTCGGTCTGCGGCACGTACAACGGCCGCCAGATCATTGAGGTCTAACCCTGGCGACCAGGGGTGACGCGATCCGAGCGGCCGCAGACCGCGCGGATCGCCGTCGACCTCCTCGGCGGGGACAGCGCCCCCGCCGTCGTGGTTGACGGCGCTCTTCGCGCCTTCGACGCAGACCCCGATCTTCACCTGCACCTCGTCGGACCGCCGGAGGTGGCGGACGAGGTGCGTTCAGCGTGCCCGCCGGAGGCCCGCGCCTGGCTCAGCAGCCAGCCCGTGGCCACCGTGGTCGGCATGGCCGACTCGCCAGCCCGGGCCGCGCGGCCGGATACGACGGTACGGGCGGCGGTCGCCGCGGTCGCTGCCGGCCAGGCGGACGCGGTCGTGTCCGCGGGGGCCAGCGGGGCCACCGTGACCGCCGCGGTACTCGGGCTGGGTCGTTCGGCCGGGGTACGGAAGCCGGCCCTGGCCGCCGTGGTACCCAGCGGGGCCGGCCCGGTCATGCTGCTGGACGTGGGCGCCTCGCTGGACAGCGCGGCCGCGGTACTGGTGCAGCACGCGGTTCTCGGCACCCGGTACGCGACGGCCCTGCTCGGCCTCTCCGAGCCACGCATCGGCCTGCTGTCGGTGGGTGCCGAGGAGGGGAAGGGTGACCGGATGCGGCGCATCGCGCACGAGCAGCTGCGCCGGACGGTCCCCGGGTACGTGGGCAACGTCGAGGGTCACGACGTGCCGCTGGGCGGCCGCGCTGACGTCGTGGTGACCGACGGGTTCACCGGCAACGTCCTGCTCAAGGGCATCGAGGGCGGGTTCGCACTGGCCGGCGGAGTGGCACCGGTCCCGGACACCCCGCGCGGCGCCGCGCTGCTCGGCGTGAACGGCCTGGTGGTGGTCTGTCACGGCGCCGCCACGGGTGCCGACATCGCCTCGGGCATCCTGCTGGCGGCCCGGCTGCACCGGGCCCGGGTACCGGCCGTGGCGCCGGCCCCGGCGACCTGGCGGAAGCGGTGGTGACGGGGTGGGCAACGGCAACGGCGCGAATGGAGGGCATCACGCGATGAAGGGTCGCCCACCGGTCGCCGCCCTGACCGACGCGTTCGGCGTGGACCTGGAGCCGGCGCTGCTCGAGCGCGCCCTGACCCACCGCTCTTTCGCGTACGAGAACGGCGGGCTGCCGACCAACGAGCGGCTGGAGTTCCTCGGCGACTCCGTGCTCGGCGTGGTGGTCACCACCGCGCTGTTCAACGACCACCCCGACCTGCCCGAGGGGCAGCTCGCCAAGCTGCGGGCCAGCGTGGTCAACATGCGTGCGCTGGCCGACGTGGCGCGCGGCCTGGGTCCCTTCGGGCTCGGGCCGTACCTGCTGCTCGGCAAGGGCGAGGAGGCGACCGGCGGGCGGGACAAGGCGAGCATCCTGGCCGACACCCTCGAAGCCCTGCTCGGCGCGATCTACCTCGAGCACGGGCTGGACCGGGTGGCCGAGGTGATCCACCGGCTGTTCGACCCGCTGATGACCGACGCGGCCGGCCGGGGCGCGGCGCTGGACTGGAAGACCAGCCTGCAGGAGCTGACCGCGAGCCGTGGGCTCGGTGTCCCGGAGTACCGGGTCGAGGAGGCCGGGCCGGACCACGCGAAGGTGTTCACCGCCTGGGCGATGGTGGCCGGCGAGCGGTATGGCGGCTCCGAGGGGCGCAGCAAGAAGGAGGCCGAACAGCGTGCCGCCGCGGCTGCCTGGCGCGACCTGTCGGTCGCCGGGCAGCCCGAGGAGAAGCCGGAATGACGGACGTGGCCGAACAGGCTCGGGCCGAGGCGGACGGCGCGGTGACACCGCGGCGACTGCTGCCCCGGGGGGTACCGGCGGTCCTGGTGCTGTACCTGTTCACCCGGGTCGTGCAGTTCGCGTTCATTGACTGGCTGGCACCGGCCGACGGACCGTCGATCAAGGACCGGCTGCTGGTCTGGGACGGCGGATGGTTCACCCGGGTCGCGGTCGAGGGGTACCCGCACACGTACAGCTACGACAAGTCCGGCCAGATGGTCGGCAACGGCCTCGCCTTCTTCCCCCTGTACCCGTGGCTGATCCGTGGCCTGCACTGGCTGGGCATGGACGCCGGCTGGGCCGCCCTGGTGATCTCCTGGGCCGCGGCCGGAGTGGCGGCCGTGCTGCTGTACCGGTTCGGCACCGCGCTGCACGGCGAGCGGCTGGGCTACGCCCTGGTCGTGCTGTTCTGCGCGCAGCCGATGTCGGTCGTGCTGTCGATGGGCTACAGCGAGGCCGTGTTCAGCGCCCTGGTGATCGGCGCGCTCTACGCCGCCTACCGCGACGCTTTCCTCGTCGCCGGAGTCCTCGGCCTGCTGGCCGGGCTGTGCCGCCCAACCGGGCTGGCCGTCGGCCTGGCGGTGACCGTGGCCGCCGCCCTCGCCCTGTACCGGCGTCGGGGCGGCTGGCGGGTCGGTGTCGGCGCCCTGCTCGCGCTGTCCGGCGTGCCCGCGTACCTGCTGTGGGTCGGCAACCGGGTCGGCGATCTCAACGCCTGGTTCACCATCCAGACGGCCGGCTGGGGCACCACCTTCGACTGGGGGTCCTCGACCTGGACCTTCCTCTGGGTGGCGATCACCCGGGGCAACAGCTGGGTGCAGATGAGCGTCGCGTTCATCCTGATCGCCGCGCTGGTCGCGGCCGTGTTCGCGCTGACCCGCAGGATCTGGCCGCCGCTGCTCGTGTACGGGCTGCTCGTGCTGGGGCTGGTGGTCGGCCAGGCCGGCTACTACCACTCCAAGCCCCGGCTGCTGGTACCGGCGCTGCTGATCCTGCTGCCCGCCGGCTACGCGGCGGCCCGGGCGCGTACCCGCGGCGCGGTACTGGCGCTGACCGGGTACGCGCTGTTCGGCCTCTGGTACGGCGCCTACATGATCACCGTCTGGCCCTTCACGATCTGACCAGGGGACCGAGAGATGCCTGAGCTGCCCGAGGTGGAGACCGTGCGCCAGGGCCTGGCCCGGTGGGCGCGCGGCCGGCGGATCGAGGCGGTCGAGGTGCACCATCCCCGGGCCATCCGCCGGCACCTGCCCGGGTCGGAGCACTTCGCCGCGGTACTGGTCGGCCGCACCATGGTCGACGTGTGCCGGCGCGGCAAGTACCTGTGGATCCCGCTGGACTCGGGGGACGCGATCGTGGCCCACCTCGGGATGTCCGGGCAGCTGCTGTTCCAGCCGGCACAGGCGCCGGACGAGACGCACCTGCGGGTACGCATGTCCTTTGTGGACGGTGACCCGGAGCTGCGCTTCGTGGACCAGCGCACGTTCGGTGGCCTGGCCGTCTCGGAGGGCGGGGCGGAGCTGCCCGCCGAGATCGCGCACATCGCCCGGGACCCGCTCGACCCACTGTTCTCCGACGCCGACTTCACCGCCGCCATGCGCCGCAAGCAGACCGAGGTGAAGCGGGCGCTGCTGGACCAGACACTGATCTCCGGGGTGGGCAACATCTACGCGGATGAGGCGCTGTGGCGGGGCCAGCCGGACCGCGCGCGGCCCACCCGGGGGCCGGCCAGACCCCGATCCG
>Ga0081540_1000693_pt1 | contig 16745 bp, 15 predicted proteins | sample TabmetS2T1R1_FD_71024 | JGI IMG/M metagenome (GOLD analysis project Ga0081540, IMG submission 71024) | Tabebuia heterophylla rhizosphere microbial communities from the University of Puerto Rico - S2T1R1 | ecosystem: Host-associated > Plants > Roots > Rhizosphere ... | reverse complement strand
ACTCGTCGGGAAACCTCGCCTCCCACTCGAGCAACAGCAGGGCATAGGGCATAGCCGTGCTCTCTCGATGGTCAGTGAAAGCGCTGATGGGCGAAGACAGCAAGTATCGAGAGGCGTCCTGCAAGGCGGACACTCGCCGGTCCACATCAGCTGCGAGGCCCGGCTCGGTCGGGTGCAGGGTTCCCGTTCGGTGCCGTAATTCGTTGATTCGTTCCTGGGCGGCGCGACAGGCATCCAAGGTCTGAGCATGGCGATCCCGTGCGCTTGCTCGGCGCACGGGATCCGAAGAAACAAGGTCGAAGGCCCACTCGAGATCGAGCCCCTGTTTCCAGCCCGCCACGAGGACAGGATGCTACGCGGCTGTGCGAGCGATCCCGACAGGGCAGGTCATGCCGTTCGGCCCGTGGTTGCAGTACCCGTACGGGTTCTTCGCGTCCGACAGGTACTGCTGGTGGTAGTCCTCCGCATAGAAGTACTCGCCCAGCTTCTGGATCTCAGTCGTGATCTCACCGCGACCCGCAGCCCGTACCACCGGCGCGAACGCGTCCCGCGACGCCAGCGCCTCGGTCAGCTGCTCGTCCGTCGTCGTGTAGACCGCCGACCGGTACTGCGTACCCACGTCGTTGCCCTGCCGGTTGCCCTGCGTCGGGTCGTGGTTCTCCCAGAACACCTTCAGCAGATCCTGGTACGTGATCTTCGTCGGGTCGTAGACCACCTCGACCACCTCGGCGTGGCCCGTGTAACCCGAGCAGACCTCTTCGTACGACGGGTTCGGGGTGATCCCGCCCGCGTAGCCCACCGACGTCGAAACCACTCCGGGGAGCTTCCAGAACATCTTCTCCGCGCCCCAGAAACAGCCCATCCCGAACACCGCGATCTGCGAACCCTCCGGGAAGGGGCCGCGCAGCGGGGTGTCGAAGACCGTGTGGCGTGCCGGCAGCGGCATCTGGGTGTCCCGACCCGGCAGCGCGTTGTCGGCGGTGGGCAGCTCAACCTTCTTGAATCGACCAAACACGTTGGCGCTCCTTGAATCCGATTTGCGGCGCTTGACCCCGGTGCCCAGTTCTACCGCACCCACGGGCCCACGACTCGCGTCACCTACAAGCCTCCGCCACCGGTGGCTATTCCCCACTTACGAAGCGGTGAACGCTTCCGCGATGGCCGTCGCGACCGAGTTCGCCTCGGTGTCCGACGCGTACTTTGTCCGGGGCCAGAAGAAGCCGCGCAGGCCGTCCTTGTGTCTTCGCGGTACGACATGGGTGTGCAGGTGCGGAACGCTCTGGCTGATCTTGTTGTTCATCGCGACGAACGTCCCGTCCGCGCCCATCCCGGCCTCTACCGCGGCCGCCACCCGCTGCACCAGGGCGAAGTACCCGGGCAGCAGCGTGGCGGGCAGGTCGGTCAGGGTCGGGATGTGCTCCCGGGGGATCACCAGGGTGTGTCCGGGGAAGACCGGCCGGGTGTCCAGGAAGGCGATCCCCGCCTGCTGCGAGGCCACCATGAACGCCGGTACCGAGCCGGAAACGATGCCACAGAACACGCACTCCGCCACGCTGGAGACCTTACGGGGGGTTAGCCTCCCAGGCATGACCCATGGCTTCGAGACCCTCGCCATCCACGCGGGGCAGGACCCCGACCCGCGTACCGGCGCCGTCGTGCCGCCGATCTACCAGACGTCGACGTACGCGCAGGACGCGGTGGGCGCGCCCCGGCTCGGGTACGAGTACTCCCGCACCGCCAACCCGACCCGGGACGCGCTGCAGGACTGCCTGGCCGCGCTGGAGGGTGGCCGGAAGGGGCTGACGTTCGCCAGCGGCCTGGCGGCCGAGGACGCCATCCTGCGCGCGCTGTGCCGGCCCGGCGACCATGTGGTGATCCCGGACGACGCGTACGGCGGCACGTTCCGGCTGTTCGCGAAGGTGGCCGAGCGCTGGGGCCTGTCCTGGACCGCCGCCCATCTGTCCGATGTGGACAAGGCGCGCGGCGCGATGCGGGACAGCACGAGGATTGTCTGGGTCGAGACGCCGACCAACCCGCTTCTGGGCATCGCCGACATCGCGGCGCTGGCGCAGGCGGCGCACGAGCGCGGCGCCCTGCTCGTGGTCGACAACACCTTCGCCAGCCCGTACCTGCAGCAGCCGCTGGCCCTGGGCGCGGACATTGTCGTGCACTCCACGACGAAATACGTGGGCGGGCACTCGGACGTGGTGGGCGGTGCCCTGGTCGTGAACGACGAGGAGCTTGCGCAGACCCTGGCCTACCACCAGAACGCGATGGGCGGCACCAACGGCCCGTTCGACGCCTGGCTGACCCTGCGCGGCGTGCGTACCCTCGGCGTCCGGATGGACCGCCACTGCGACAACGCCGAGCGGATCGCCGAATATCTGACCCGCCACCCGAAGGTGACCAGGGTCCTGTACCCGGGCCTGCCCGACCACCCGGGCCACGAGACGGCGGCCAAGCAGATGCGTAGATTCGGCGGGATGGTCAGCTTCCGGATGCGCGACGAGGAGGCCGCGGTCGCGGTCTGCGGCCGGGCCCGGTTGTTCACGCTCGGCGAGTCGCTGGGCGGTGTGGAGTCACTCATCGAGCATCCTGGTCGGATGACCCACGCGAGCGCGGCGGGTTCACCGCTGGAGGTACCGGGCGACCTCGTCCGCTTGTCGGTCGGCATCGAGACGGTGGACGATCTCCTCGGGGACCTTGACCAGGCGTTGAGCTGAGCGGACGGGCGCCGAGCTAAGAGGACATCAGGGGAGGATGCCATGTTGGCCGGTTCGGGCGGCTGGGTCGGTGCGACCGCGAAGGAGATCTCCCGGGCGGTGCGCCGGGGCGACACGTCCGCGACGCAGGTGCTCGCCGACCACCTGGACTACATCCGGGCCCACGACGACGTGGTCAACGCGTTCCGGCTGATCCGCCCGGAGGCGCTGGCCGAGGCCGAGGCCGTCGACGAGCAGGAGGACCTGGGCAACCTGCCGCTCGCCGGGGTACCGGTCGCGGTGAAGGAGAACACGGCGGTGGCCGGGCTGCCCACCTGGCACGGGTCGGCGGCGGCCCGGGGTCCTGTCTCGGAGGCCGACCACGAGGTGGTCCGGCGGCTGCGCGGCGCGGGCGCGGTGGTGGTCGGCACCAGCCGGATGCCGGAGATCGGCCTGTGGCCGACCACCGACGACGAGACGGCGGTGACCCGCAACCCGTGGCGCACGGACCGCACGCCGGGCGGTTCGTCCGGCGGCGCGGCGGCGGCGGTCGCGGCCGGGCTGGTGCCCATCGCGCACGGCAATGACGGCCTCGGGTCGGTGCGCATCCCGGCGGCCTGCTGCGGCCTGGTCGGGGTCAAGCCCGGGCGCGGCGTGGTACCGGCGCAGATGCCCTCGGAGGACTGGTTCGGCCTCACCGAGCACGGGATCCTGGCCACCACGGTCGCGGACGCGACGGTCGGCCTCGCGGTGCTGGCCGGCTGGCGGCCGCCGCAGTTGACCGAGCCGCCCCGGCTGCGCATCGCGGTCAGCACGCGTAGTCCGGTGCTCGGGGTACGGGCGGACAAGCCGGCCCGGGCGGCGGTCAGTTCGGCGGCCCGGCTGCTGGTCGGCGCGGGTCACGACGCGGTGTCGGCGAGCCCCACCTACCCGACCCGGCTGGGCATCAGGGTGCTGGCGACCTGGTTCCTGGCCGCCGCGCGCAGTGCCGAGGAGGCGGGGCTGGACGTCGACACCCTCCAGCCGCGCACCCGTCGACACATCCGCAACGGCGCCTGGGCGGCGCGGCGCGGGCTGGTGCGTGAGGAGGACCGGACGGCGTTCCGGGCGTCCTGCGAGCGCTGGTTCGCGGGCGGGTACGACGCCCTGGTCACCCCGGCCCTGGCCGGTACGCCGCTGCCGGCCGTCGACTGGCACGCCCGGAGCTGGCGGGCCAACATGCTCGCCGCGCTGCGGTTCGCGCCCTACTCGGCGCCGTGGAACGTGGCCGGCTTCCCGGCCGTCGTGGTACCCATGGGGGTCCGCCCGGACGGCCTGCCGGTGGCGGTGCAGCTCGTCGGGCCGCCCGGCTCCGAGCTGACCCTGCTCGGCCTGGCCGGCCAGTTGGAGCAGGCATCACCCTGGCTGCGGCACGCGCCGGGCTGGCCCCGCCAGGAGGGTGCTGCCCCGGTCAGCGGCCGAACGGCCGGGTCACCATCAGGATCGTGATCAGGGCAACCAGCACCAGCACCAGCGCGCCCGAGCCGATCACGCGGCCCGCGATGCCGTTCAGCCGCTCCCGGGTCGCCGCGTTCCGGGCGACGAACCCGGGCGGGGGCGCCGGCGTGTCCCCCTCGGAGTCGCCCTCGCCGGCCACCGGTGCGGGCTGCTCGACCGGTACCGGCTGGTCGCCGGCCTCGATGAGCGCTGCGGCCTTGCGCATCGCCGGCACCGTGTACCCGGTGGCCACGCCCATCGCGACCACGTACAGGGTCAGCGAGATGATCACCCACGGCGTGCGGAACGTGTAGCGGTCGGAGCTGCCCAGCGCACCGACCCCGAGCAGCGCGACGACCAGCGAGCCGATGCCGAAGCGGGCCATGAACCGGGCCGCGTCGCGGGTGTCGTCGGCGTCGTTGCGCCGGATCGCCCGGTGACCCGCGAAGCCGGCCAGGGCGAACGGCCCGATGATCAGGACCGCGGCTAGCACGTGGAGCGTGACCACGAATTTGTACACGGCACGATCGTAAGCCGACGAGGCCTGCGGAGCCGGCCAAGGCAGCGCTCGGCGGGGCAAAGCGTGCCAATCGCGCGGTCTCCGGGCCGGCGGCGCCCAACGCGACCACGCCCGTCCCGCCGGGGAGTGCGACTATCGGCAACATGAAGACCGACCTCCTCAACGTCGAGGACATCGAGGCGGCCCGCGCGCTGATCGACGGCGTCGTGCGGCGCACCCCGCTGGAGCCCTGCCGCCCGCTGACCGCCCGGCTGTCCGGCCCCGCCTGGCTCAAGTGCGAGAACGTCCAGCGCGCCGGCTCCTACAAGGTCCGCGGCGCCTACGTCCGGATCTCCCGGCTGTCACCCGAACAGCGGGCCGCCGGGGTGGTCGCGGCCAGCGCGGGCAACCACGCCCAGGGCGTGGCGCTCGCCGCCGGGCTGCTCGGCGCGGCCGCCACGGTCTTCATGCCGGTCGGCGCGGCACTGCCGAAGGTCGCCGCCACCAAGGGGTACGGCGCCAATGTGCGCCTCGTCGGGTCCACAGTGGACGAATCGATCCTGGCCGCCGAGGAGTACGCGCTGTCGACCGGCGCGGTGTTCATCCACCCGTTCAACCACCCGGACATCATCGCGGGGCAGGGCACCGTGGGGCTGGAGATCCTGGAGCAGTGCCCGGACGTGCGCACGATCGTGACGGCGGTGGGCGGCGGGGGACTGCTGTCCGGGTTGGCCGTGGCGGTCAAGGCGCGCAGGCCGGACGTGCGGATCATCGGGGTACAGGCGGCCGAGGCCGCGGCCTACCCGGCCTCCCTGGCCGCCGGCCGGCCGGTACCGCTGCCACCCGGGTTCTCGACGATCGCTGACGGGATCGCGGTCGGCTGCCCGGGCGATTTGACCTTCGCCCACGTGAGCAAGCTGGTCGACGAGGTCGTCACGGTGTCCGAGGAGGACATCTCGCGGGCCCTGCTGATGCTGATGGAGCGCTGCAAGCTGGTCGTTGAGCCGGCGGGCGGTGCGGCCGTCGCCGCCCTGCTGTCCGGTGCCGCGCACGTCGAGACGCCGGTGGTCGCCGTGCTGTCCGGCGGCAACATCGACCCGCTGCTGATCCTGCGGGTCATCGAGCACGGCCTCACCGCGGCCGGCCGGTACCTGCGGTTCACGGTCCGCTGCGGCGACCGGCCAGGGCAGCTTGCCACCCTTCTGGCCCAGATCGCCGGGCAGGGCGCCAACGTGGTGGACGTCGAGCACCAGCGCCGCGACCCGCGACTGCGGCTGGGCGAGGTGCAGGTGGACCTGTCCGTGGAGACCCGGGGAGCGGAGCACTCCGACCGGCTGGTCGCGGCGCTGCGCTCCGCCGGGTACACGGTGAGTTTCGACCGGTGAGCCGGGCGGGTCCGGCGGTGCTCAGCCGCCGAACGGCTCGAAGCTGACCACGGTCACGGCGATGTCCGCGCCGCTGGGTGCGGTGTAGCTGACCCGATCGCCCGGCCGGGCGCCGAGGATCGCGTGGCCGAGCGCCGACTCCGGGCTGTAGACGGTGTGCTCGGTGGTCGAGGCGATCTCCCGGGAGCCCAGCAGGAAGGTCTCGGTGTCGTCCTTGTCGTCCTCGAAGTAGATCGTCACCACCATGCCGGCGGCGACCGAGTCCGCCCTGGGCGCCTCGCCGACCTTCGCGTTGCGGAGGAACTCCTGCAGGTACCGGATCCGGCCCTCCTGCTTGCCCTGCTCCTCGCGGGCCGCGTGGTAGCCGCCGTTCTCCCGCAGGTCGCCCTCTTCCCGGCGCGCGTTGATCTCGGCGGCGATCACCGGCCGGTTCGCGATGAGCTGCTGGAGCTCGGCCTGGAGTCGGTCATGGGCCTCCTGGGACAGCCAGGTGGCCTCGCGGTCGGTGGTGGACACGCTGCGTTCTCCTCGGGGATGGACAGTCGGAATCTTCAACGGTACCAGCGCAGGGGTCACCGGGGGATTACCCAACACAGGACGGATAAGCGTCGCAAACCGGCACCCGGAACCTGGCCGGAGCGGTTCTGTCAGGCGGGTGCGACACAATAGGCGGGTCAAGGACGGCGGCCTTCGTAGCAGGAGCGGTGAAGTGACTCAGCGGTTGCGCCTGATGGCGGTGCACGCACACCCGGATGACGAGTCGAGCAAGGGCGCGGCCACGATGGCCAGATACCGCGCCGAGGACGTCGAGGTCCTGGTGGTGACCTGCACCGGCGGTGAGCGCGGCAGCGTGCTGAACCCCAAGATGGACCGACCGGAGGTGTGGCGCGACATCGCCGAGCTGCGCCGCAAGGAGATGGCCCGGGCTCGGGAGATCCTCGACGTCCAGCAGGCGTGGCTGGGCTTCGTCGACTCCGGCCTGCCCGAGGGCGACCCGCTGCCGCCGCTGCCGGAGGGCTGCTTCGGCCTGCAGGACCCCGAGGAGGCGGCCCAGCCCCTGGTCAAGCTGATCCGCGAGTTCCGCCCGCAGGTGGTCCTCACCTACGACGAGAGCGGGGGCTACCCGCACCCGGACCACATCATGACCCACAAGATCTCGGTGGTGGCCTTCGACGCGGCCGGCGACCCGGACCGCTATCCGGAGGCCGGCGAGCCCTACCAGCCGCTCAAGCTCTACTACCACGCGTGGCCGCGGGCCAAGTTCGTGCTGCAGCACGAGGCGATGCTGGCGGCCGGCCTGGAGTCGCCCTACGGTCCGATGCTCGAGCGGATGGCGGAGTGGCCGGACAACGACCACCTGATCACCACGAGGATCGTCTGCGACGACTACTTCGAGGTCCGCGACGACGCGCTGCGCGCGCACGCCACCCAGGTCGACCCGGACGGCTTCTGGTTCCACACGCCGCTGGACATCCAGCGCAAGGTCTGGCCGACCGAGGACTACCGGCTGGTCCGCTCCGAGGTGGAGAGCCCGGCTCCGGAGGACGACCTGTTCGCCGGCGTGCGGGGGACCGTTGAGGCCGGCGTAGGCTATAGCCCTCAGTAATCGGCCCAGGCCGAGCCGGCTCGGCCGGCGCCCGGAGAGGTAGGCGATCGTGTTCGGGTTCCTCGCCGAGGGTGGCGGTGCCACGCCGCCGCCGGCGCACAACAACTTCGGCGACACCATGTCCGACGGCATCGCCGGCCCGCTCGCCCTGCTGATCATCCTCCTGCTCGCCGTCGCCACGGTGCTGCTGATCCGCAGCATGAACAAGCACCTGCGCCGGCTGCCGGAGAGCTTTCCCGCAACCCGCGAAGCCGACCGCCGTGGCACCAGTGGCGGCCCGCAAGGCGGCTCGGACGACGGCGACGCGCCGGACGGCGGGTCGACCGGGCGCGCCGGGGCGGACACTGTCGCACCGACTGGGCCCGCGGCACCGGCCGGAAGCTGACGATCCGGGCACGATCAGGCGCAACAATCCGACCAGTGGGTGGCTATACGGCAAAGGCCGAAGAAGACTACTGACGTCGGACCCTTCCGTAGCTTAGCCTCGGCAGGGGCCACAGGCCCCGTCGATGCTTGGGAGGTGGCGGCGATGGCGCGCAACAACGCGGTCGGCCGCGTGCTCGCCAGCTCGTCCGCTCGCCTGCGCGCCTTCCAGATCGCGGTGATCGTCGGAGCCGTGGCGACCGTCGGCGTCGGGCTCGCCGTGGACACGCCCCGCCACGCGGCCGCCGTCGACCTGGTGCGGTTCGCCGTTGCCGTGGCCGTATCGGCCGTCGCGCTGGTCGGACGGGTCCGGATCAGGGTCAACGGCAGCTACGTATCGCTCGGTTGGGGCGAGGCCGCACTGATCGTCGGGCTCTACCTGGTACCCGCCGGATGGGTGCCGCTGGCCATGCTCGTCGGCGTCGGCATCGCCATGCTGGTGCTGCAGTTGGCCAAGGAGTCGCGCACACCGATCGTCATGCTGTTCAACGCGGCGAGCCTGACGGTCGCCGGTGCGGCCGCCGCGCTCGTCGCGGAGGTCATCGACCCGCCCCACCTGGCCGGGTTCGGCCTGCGGGTCGCCGCGGCCCTGGTGATCGCCGCCGTCGCCTACTCCGTGGTCGGCCTGGTGCTGGTGGTCGCCTCGGTCAGCGCCGACTCCGGCACGAAGCTCACCACGCTGGCCGCCCGCACGGTGTCCGGCAAGATCTACATGATCGTCGGCAACATCACCGTCGGCGTGATCATCGTCGTCATGGTCGGCGCGGACCTGCGCTGGCTGCTCGCCCTCCCGCCGGTGTTGTGGCTGCTCCGCCAGGCATACGCGTACCGGATGCGGGCCGACGGCGAGCGGCACGGCTGGAAGGAGTTCGCGGCCGCCACCCAGGCGCTCAACCGGCTCGACGAGTTCGACGCGGTGTCCGCGGCCATCCCGGGCGCCGCGCGGCTGTTCTACGCCGACACGGTCGAGGTCAGCATCCGTCGCGCGGACGGCAGCATCCAGTACTACCACGGCGGCGCGGCCGGTCCGGTGCGCACCGGGCGGGTGGTCGAGGACGCGGACACCAACAGCGACCGGGTGGCCTCCCGGCGCCTGGTCGTCGGCGAGACCGACCTCGGCGAGCTCCGCCTGCGGTTCGCCAGACCGGTGCGGCTGACCAGGCGCGAAGGCATGCAGCTGTCCGCCTTCGGCGACGCCCTGGCCGGCGCCCTCCATGACGCGGCCTCCCACCAGGAGTTGCAGGCGCTGTCCGCGCGCAGCTCGCACGAGGCCCTGCACGACCTGCTGACCGCGATCGGCAACCGGTCGGCGTTGCTGACGCACGGCCGCACCGCCCTGCGTGACCTGGAGCCGGAGGCGCCGGTCGCCCTGCTGCTGCTGGACATCGACCGGTTCAAGGAGGTCAACGACACCCTGGGCCACGCGGCCGGCGACGACCTGCTCCGGGTGACCGCGGAACGGCTCGACGCCGCTCGCCGGTCCGGCGAGGTGGTGGCCCGGATGGGCGGCGACGAGTTCGCGCTCCTGCTCACCGAGCTGCCGGTCGGCGCGGGCGACGAGGTGGCCGCCGTCCGGTACTCGATGCGCCGCGCCCGGGAGCTGGCCGACCTGCTCGCCCTGCCGACCCAGGTGGCCGGCGTACGGCTGGTTGTCGAGGCGTCGGTGGGCGTGGCGGTCGCGCAGGCCGGCGGCTGCGACGTCACCGAGCTGGTGCGCCGCGCGGAGATGGCCATGTACCAGGCGAAGGAGGCCAGCGGCGGGATCGCGGCCTACGACAGCGCCGGAGACGCGAGCAGCACGGACCGGCTGGCGTTGCTCGCCGACCTGCGGGAGGCGCTCCACTCGCCGGGTCAGCTCACCCTCGCCCTGCAGCCGGTGATCGACCTGGCGACCGGCTGGCCGACCGGTGTCGAGGCACTGATCCGCTGGAACCACCCGCGCCGTGGTGACCTCAGCCCGATCGAGTTCATCGACGTCGTGGAGAACAGCGAGCTGGTGATGCCCTTCAGCGCATGGGTCATCGACCGCGCGTTGGGCCTCGCGGCCGGCTGGGCGGCCCAGGGGCTGACGCTGCCTATCTCGGTCAACCTGTCGCCGCGCAGCCTGCTCGACCCCGGCCTGCCGGCGGCGATCGAGGAGATGCTGGACCGGCACGGGGTACCGGCGAACCGGCTGATCCTGGAGATCACCGAGACGGTCGTGGTACCCGAGTCCCGGACGGTCACCAACGTCCTGGCCGAGCTGCGCGGGATGGGCGTGCAGCTGGCGGTCGACGACTTCGGCACCGGGTACTCGTCGATGACGTTCCTGACCCGGGTACGGGTGGACGAGGTCAAGGTGGACCGCACCTTCGTGGCGAAGATGGCCGAGTCCCCGGAGGCCACCGCGATCGTCCGTACCATCGTGGAGCTGGCCCGGCAGCTCAACCTCCGGGTGGTGGCCGAGGGCGTGGAGACCGCCGAGCAGCGTGCGGTGCTGACCCGGCTGGGTTGCGACTCGGCCCAGGGGTACCACTTCTTCCGCCCGATGTCGGCGGAGAAGATCGTGGGCGTGCTGCACCAGCTGATCCAGTCCTCGGGCGGCCGGATCATCCCGTTCCGCCAGGAGGGCGCCTCCTGACGTCGGGCGACCCGCCCGGGCCCTCGCTTGTGGAAGGGTGGACGGCGTGAACCGTCTCGGCAACGCGACCTCGCCCTACCTGCTGCAGCACGCGGAGAACCCGGTCGACTGGTGGCCGTGGCAGCCGGAGGCGTTCGAGGAGGCCCGGCGCCGCGACGTGCCCGTGCTGATCTCCGTCGGGTACGCCGCCTGCCACTGGTGCCACGTCATAGCCCACGAGTCTTTCGAGGACGAGGGGGTCGCCGCGCTGCTCAACGAGCGGTTCGTGGCCGTCAAGGTCGACCGCGAGGAGCGTCCGGACGTGGACGCGGTCTACATGACCGCGACCCAGGCGATGACCGGCCAGGGCGGCTGGCCGATGACCGTGTTCGCCACCCCCGACGGGCAGCCTTTCTTCTGCGGCACCTACTTCCCGCGGCAGCACTTCGTCAGGCTGCTGGAGTCGGTCTCCGCCGCCTGGCGCGACCAGCGGACCGCCGTTGTGGAGCAGGGCGCGGCGGTGGTCGAGGCGGTCGCCGGGCTCACCCTCTCCGGCGGCCCGGCGCGCCCGATGACCGCGGAGGTGCTCGACGCCGCCGCCGAGGCGCTCGCGGGGGAGTTCGACGAGGGGTACGGCGGCTTCGGCGGCGCGCCCAAGTTCCCGCCGCACATGATCCTGCTGTTCCTGCTGCGCCACTACCAGCGCACCGGCTCGCAGCGGTCGCTGGAGGTCGTGCGGCACACCGCCGAGCAGATGGCCCGGGGCGGCATCTACGACCAGCTGGGCGGCGGGTTCGCGCGGTACAGCGTGGACGAGACCTGGACCGTGCCGCACTTCGAGAAGATGCTCTACGACAACGCCCTGCTGCTGCGCGTCTACACCCAGCTCTGGCGGCTGACCGGTGACCCGCTGGCCGCCCGGGTGGCCCGGGAGACCGCCGACTTCCTCCACAGTGGACTGTCCACCCGGGAGGGTGCGTTCGCCTCCGCGCTGGACGCGGACACCGAGGGCGAGGAGGGGCTGACCTACGTCTGGACCCCGGAGCAGCTCACCGAGGCGCTTGGCGAGGAGGACGGAGGCTTCGCCACCGACCTGTACGGCGTGACCCCCGCCGGTACGTTCGAGCGGGGTACCTCCGTCCTGCGGCTGTGCCGCGACATCGACGGCACCGAGCCGGTGATCGCCTCCCGGGCGCTGGCCGTGCGCAACCGCCTCGGTGCCGCCCGGGCGCAGCGCCCCCAACCGGCGCGCGACGACAAGGTGGTGGCCGCCTGGAACGGGCTGGCCATCACCGCGCTGGCCGAGTATTCGGCGCTGACCGGCCAGGACAGCCTCGCGGTACCGGCGGCCACCCTGATCGCCGACCGGCACTTCGTGGACGGGCGGCTGCGCCGGGTGTCCCGGGACGGCAAGGTCGGCGAGCCGGTCGGCGTGCTGGAGGACTACGGCTGCCTCGCGGAGGCGTTCTGCGCGGTGCACCAGTTGACCGGCGACGGGCGCTGGCTCGCGCTGGCCGGGGAGCTGCTGGACATCGCGTTGGAGCGCTTCGCCGACGGCAAGGGCGGCTTCTACGACACCGCGGATGACGCCGAAGCGCTGATCGCGAGGCCGGCCGACCCGACCGACAACGCGACGCCGTCCGGCCAGTCGGCCATGGCCGCCGCGCTGACCGCCTTCGCCGCCCTGTCCGGCCAGCCGCGGTACCAGGAGTCCGCGCAGGAGGTGCTGCAGTCGGTCGCGCCGCTGGCCGCCAAGCATCCGCGGTTCGCGGGGTACTCCTGCGCGGTCGGCGAGGCGCTGCTGTCCGGCCCGTACGAGATCGCGGTGGTCGGCGGCGAGGGTGAACTGCTGGACACCGCCTGGCGGCTGGCTCCGCCCGGCGCCGTGATCGTCCCGGGGGAGCCGGACCGGCCGGGGGTACCGCTGCTGCGCGACCGGCCGCTGGTCGACGGGCGACCCACTGCGTACGTGTGCCGGGGCTTCGTCTGCGACCGCCCGGTGACCAGCGCTGCCGACCTGGCAGCCCAGCTCGGCCGCCCACTGGGGTAGGTACCTCGCTTGTTTTCGCCGTCGGCGGACGGCGCTTCCGTGCGTCCACTTGCTGTGTAACTCTGTAATCAGTGAAACGCTAGCAAGGGAGGAAGCAATGCGACGGGAGCACTTCGGCCCACCCTGGGCCCGCGGCGGCCGCGCCGAGCCACCGCCCGCCGAGGACGCACCGGCCTGGATCGCCGGGGCCCTCCCGGACGACTGGTTCGCCGGGCGCCCCGACATCACCGTCGACCGCGACGAGATCGTCATCGTCGGTCGGCTGACCGAGCCGACCCTGGACGCCGAGGCCACCGAGGCGGAGAAGTCGGCCGCCGAGGCCGGCCGGATCGCCAGCTTCCGCGAGGCGACCCGGGACCGCCGGATCGGCATCGCACAGCAGCTCGAGCACCGGTACCGGCGGAAGGTGGCCTGGGGTGCGACCTGTGGCGGCCGGCAGGAGCTGTTCACCACGTTCGCCGCGCCCGCCATGACCCGGCTGCGCCAGCCCGAGCGGCAGGTGCTCGACACCCTGGTCGACGCCGGCGTGGCCCGCTCGCGCTCGGAGGCACTGGCCTGGTGCGTGCGGCTGGTCGGCGAGCACGCCGACGCCTGGCTCGGCCAGTTGCGGGACGCCATGGGCGCCGTCGACGAGCTGCGCCGGCAGGGCCCCGAGCTGTAAACGCCGCTGGCCGGCTCCGCGGGCGTCGCCGGGGCCGGCCGGTAGGCTGGCGGCCGAGATGGATACCCGAACCGGACTGCCGGTGGTCGGCATGGTGGGCGGCGGGCAGCTGGCCCGGATGACCCACCAGGCGGCCATCGCGCTGGGACAGTCGCTGCGCGTGCTGGCCGCCGCGCCCGACGACGGTGCCGCGCTCGTCGCCGCCGACGTCCACATTGGAGATCACACCGACCTGGACGCCCTGCGCACGTTCGCGAAGGGCTGCGAGGTCGTCACTTTCGACCACGAGCATGTCCCCCAGTCCCACCTCGTCGCGCTGGCCGCCGAGGGCGTGAACGTCGCGCCCGACGCGGCCGCGCTGCGGTACGCCCAGGACAAGCGCGCCATGCGCGAGCGCCTCGCCGAACTCGGGGTACCCGTCCCGCGCTGGGCGCCCGCGGCCGACCGGGAGGCGGTCTCCGCGCTGGCCGCCGAGGTCGGCTGGCCGGTCGTGGTCAAGGCGGTCAGCGGCGGATACGACGGGCGGGGCGTCTGGGTCGTGGGCCGGGACGACGAGCTGCCCGCCACCGAGCTGATCGTCGAGGAGAGGGTGCCGCTGCGCCGGGAGCTGTCCGCGCTTGTCGCGCGGTCACCTTTCGGGCAGGTGGCGGCCTTCCCCGTGGTGGAGACCGTGCAGCGCGAAGGGATCTGCGTCGAGGTGCTGGCTCCCGCGCCGGACCTCGACCCGGAGCTGGCGACCTGCGCCCAGGAGCTGGCCATCCGGCTGGCCACCGAACTCGGCGTGGTCGGCCTGCTCGCGGTCGAGCTGTTCGACACGGGTACCGGACTGCTCGTCAACGAGCTGGCGATGCGCCCGCACAACTCGGGGCACTGGACGATCGAGGGTGCCCGGACCTCGCAGTTCGAGCAGCACCTGCGGGCGGTGCTGGACTACCCGCTGGGTGACACCGCGCCGACCGCCCCGGCCGTGGTCATGGCCAACCTGCTGGGTGGCGAGTCGGGCGGGATGTCGCTGGACGAGCGGCTGCACCACCTGTTCGCGGCCGACCCGGGGATCAAGGTGCACCTCTACGGGAAGCAGCCGCGCCCGGGCCGCAAGATCGGGCACGTCACCGCGCTGGGCGAGGACATGGCGCCGACCCGGGAGCGGGCCCGCCGGGCCGCCCGCTGGCTGCGCGACGCGACGTGGGATGAAGGCGCCGCATGACCGTCGGCGTGATCATGGGAAGCGACTCGGACTGGCCGACCATGCAGCCCGCGACCGAGGCGCTGGAGGACTTCGGCGTCCGGTACGAGGTCAGGGTCGTCTCGGCGCACCGGACACCGCACGCGATGCTGGACTACGCGGGGCAGGCGCACGGGCGCGGACTCAAGGTGATCATCGCGGGCGCCGGGGGCGCGGCCCACCTGCCGGGCATGGTCGCCGCGGCCACCCCGCTGCCGGTCATCGGGGTACCGGTGCCGCTGCGCCACCTGGACGGGCTGGACTCGCTGCTGTCGATCGTGCAGATGCCGGCGGGGGTACCGGTCGCCACGGTGTCGATCGGCGGCGCCCGCAACGCCGGCCTGCTGGCGGTGCGGATGCTGGGCATCTCCGACCCGGCGCTGGTGGAGCGCATGGTCGGTTACCAGCAGAGCCTGGTCGAGCTGGTGGTGGAGAAGGACCTGGCGCTGCGCGAGCGCGCCACCTGAGCGGTGGCCGGTGCGCTCAGCGCATCCGGCCCAGCGCCCCGCGCAGCCGCTGAAGTTCCCGCCGCCGCTTCTCGTAGTTGGCGCCCAGCCCGATCAGCACCGCGCCGATCAGCGCCATCACGGTCCACAGCAGCGCGGCGGTGGACACAACGGCCAGCTCGTGCAGCGCCGCCACGCCCAGCGTGATCCCGCCGATCACCACCGGGGCCTGCAGCCGCAGGACCGACCCGAGGATCAGCACGGCGGCGGCCGCCACGATGAGCAGTCCCCGGCGCAGCGGGGTCTCGCCGGTGCTGAGCACGATGGCCAGGCTGGGCAGGAACGCGGCGACCAGGGCCACCCCGTACGCCAGCCAACTGGACACCTCGGGGTGCCGGCGGGCCTCCAGGTACCCGATGACCAGCGCGGCGGCCGCGACCGCCAGGGTGTACGCCTCGGGCAGGGCCACCCGCGACACGTCCATCAGCAGCCACCAGGCGAGCACCTCGTGCCCGGTGGCGAACCAGATCAGGCCGTTGCGGTACAGCCTCGGGCGGTTGGGCCGGGCGGCGGCCACGGACAGCACGGCACCCCACGCGCACGCGAACACCGCGAGGTGCGGCAGCGACCGGGAGGCGAGCACGAGCGCGAGCACCGCGCCCGCGTAGGCGCTCGCCTCGACGGTGATCGACTCGGCGACCGCCTCCGGGCGGCGCAGCCGGGGCAGCAGGGCGGCGAGCACCAGCAGCCCGGCGGCGACCAGCGCGACCAGGAATGCCGACCAGTAGACCGCCAGGCCGGCGACGAGCCCGATCACCAGCGCGAGCAGGTGCCCGGCGGACGCGGTCACCAGCCAGCCGGTGACCCGGGCGGTGCGGGACCCGCCGACCAGGGCGGCGACGAGGCCGGCCAGCATGGCCATGCCCAGCGCGAAGATCGTCAGTTCGCGGGTCGCCAGGCTGCCGGACATCCCCGCCGCGCCGGCCAGCACGCAGATCACCGCCACCAGCCCCCGCGCGTACCGCAGCGGGGCGGCGGCGACCGTGTCCGGCGGGGAGGCGGTCAACGCGACCGCGAGCCCGGACAGCACCGAGACCAGTACCGCGGCGACCGGCCCGCCCGGCCAGTCCGCCCGGAGCGCGGCGGGCGCGATGAGCAGCGTGATCGCGGTACTGGGGACGACGACCGCCACCGTCCGACCGATCATCGCGGTCCGGTCCCCGCCGAAGCCGATCGCCGCGAGCGCCCCGGCGATGGTCAGCAGCAGGGCGGCGGTCACCGCGTTGGCGTCGCCGACCCAGCCGCCCAGCGGTCCGAGTGCGGCGATCGTCGACTCGGGCACCTTCGCCGGCCAGACGTCCTCGACCTGCTGGTAAGGGCCGAACAGCGCGGCGCCCACTGACGGCGCGAGGGCGACCAGGGCCAGTACCGTCGCCGGAGCCGCCGCCAGCATCAGCGTGTACCCGGGGCGGGCCGGCCCGCTGACCGGCCGAACCCGCAGCCCGGCTCCCGACAGGGTGGCCCGCTTGAGGATCACCGCGGTGCGCAGCAGCTCGGCGAGGACGGCGAGCAGGGCGGCCGCGGCGGCGTAGACAGCCATCGGCTGGCCGGTGATCGCGGTACCGACGGCCACCCCGGTACCGGCGGCCGCCACTCCGCCGGTCGCGAACGGC
>Ga0081540_1002065_pt1 | contig 16749 bp, 16 predicted proteins | sample TabmetS2T1R1_FD_71024 | JGI IMG/M metagenome (GOLD analysis project Ga0081540, IMG submission 71024) | Tabebuia heterophylla rhizosphere microbial communities from the University of Puerto Rico - S2T1R1 | ecosystem: Host-associated > Plants > Roots > Rhizosphere ... | reverse complement strand
CAGGTACTGCAGCGGGTGCTCATGCGCGAACCGGTGGTGTGGATAGCGGGTGACCACCGCCGCGAAGCGGGCCTCCGCCTCCTCTCGAGGGATCTGCCGGCCACGGGCGGAGAGGACCAGGAAGCTGCGCGCGGTGACCTCGTCGGGGGCCAGGGCGATCGCCGCCGCCAGGTCGTCCTCGGCCAGCCGAAGCCGGCGGAAGAACTCCTGGAACCTCTCCTTGCTCACATACCGGGCCCGGGCCGCGGTGCGGACTTCCCAGGCCCAACCGATGGCGTACGCGCCGCGCACGGTCAACGGCAACGGGTCGTCCGGCGCCGCCGCCACCCACGAGCCCAGCGCCGGCCACAGGTCGGGCACGCCGCTTGCCCGGTCGAGCAGGTAGGCGCGGTCGTCGGCGTCGGGCACGCCGCGCAGCAGCCCGTCGGCGGCCGGCCAGTCGTGCCGGGTCAGCGCGTCGGCGAGCGTGCGCGCGCCCGGGTCGCCCTCGGTCGGGTCGACCGTGAGGCGGGGCGAGGTCGTGAACGGCCACATGGCCGCCGATCGTAAAGCTTGGTGATCTTCAATCGGAAGGGTGGGTCGCACTTCAGTAGATAATCCGCTACGGACCTAATTGGGTATGCTTGCCGGCATGACCGCCATGGCTCCCCGGCGCGGCAGCCCGGACCTGTCGTTCCTGCTCGACCACACCAGCCACGTGCTGCGCACGCGGATGGCCGCCGCGCTCGCCGAGATCGGGCTCACCGCCCGGATGCACTGCGTGCTGGTGCACGCGATCGAGGAGGAGCGGACCCAGATCCAGCTCGCCGAGATCGGCGACATGGACAAGACCACGATGGTGGTCACGGTCGACGAGCTCGAGGAGAAGGGCCTCGCCGAGCGCCTCCCATCCAGCACTGATCGCCGCGCGCGAGTGATCTCGGTGACCGCGGCCGGGGAGCGCACCGTCGCGCAGGGGCAGAGGATCATCGACCGGATCCAGGACGACGTGCTGCAGAGCCTCTCGGCCGGGGAGCGAAAGGTCTTCCTCGAGTCCCTTGGGTCGCTGGTCAAGGACCGGTTGGCCCAGCCCGCTCCGGATTCGCCGCCCCTGCGGCGGCGCGAGCCCCGCCTCTAGCCCTCCCGGCGACTGTCCCGCGCCCGGCGTCGCCTCTGTGACGCTTGTCACTTTGCGTCCGTAGAAGATGATCCCGTACGAAACTATTTGCTACGGTGCTTATCGAACGGCGAGATCAATACCCCAGGGGGCCACAGATGACAGAGATGACAGCAGTCGAAGCAGCAAAGCTCAGAGATGTGCAGAGTGACCGCTCCCGCTGGATCGCGCTCGTGGTCCTCTGCGTCGGAATGCTGATGATCGTCCTCGACCAGACGATCGTGAACGTCGCCCTGCCGTCGATCCAGGATGACCTCGGCTTCTCCCAGTCGGCGCTCGCCTGGGTCGTGAACGCCTACCTGATCACCTTCGGCGGACTGCTGCTGCTCGCGGGCCGGCTGGGTGACCTGATCGGCCGGAAGACCATTTTCATGAGCGGCCTTGCCCTGTTCACGTTCGCGTCCGCTCTCTGCGGGCTCGCTCAGAGCCAGGAGATGCTCGTCGGCGCGCGCTTCCTGCAGGGAGTCGGTGGAGCCGTCACCTCCGCCGTGATCCTGGGCATGATCGTCACGATGTTCCCGGAGCCCCGCGACCAGGCGAAGGCGATCGGGGTCTACAGCTTCGTCGCCGCCGCCGGCGCCTCAATCGGCCTCCTGCTCGGCGGCGTGCTCACCCAGGCTCTGAGTTGGCACTGGATCTTCTTCGTCAACGTGCCGATCGGCGTGGCCACCGCCTTCGCGGCCAGCCGCCTGGTCGACAACGACGAGGGGATCGGCCTCAGCAAGGGCGCGGATGCGATCGGCGCGGTACTGATCACGGGCGCCCTGATGCTGGGCGTCTACACGATCGTGAAGCCCGCGGCCGATGACGGCTGGGGCGCCTCGACGACGCTGATCCTCGGCGCGATCTCGCTCGGCCTGCTGGCCGCCTTCATCGCCCGGGAGGCGACGGCGCGCACGCCCCTGGTGCCGTTGCGCATCTTCCGCAACCGGAACGTGTCAGGCGCCAACGCGGTTCAGGCGCTGTTCGTCGCCGGGTTGTTCGGCATGTTCTTCCTCGGCAGCCTCTACCTCGAGCGCGTGCTCGGCTACGGCCCGCTCGAGATCGGGCTCGCCTTCCTGCCGGTGGCCCTCGCGATCGGAATCCTCTCCGTTGGGTTCTCGGAGCGGCTGGTGATGCGCTTCGGCGCCAAGCCGGTGCTTCTGGTCGGTCAGGTGCTGATCGTGGGCGGCCTGGTGCTGTTCGCGCTCTCGCCGGTTCAGTCCAGCTACGTCGGCGACCTGCTGGCCCCGATGCTGCTCCTGGGCCTGGGAGCCGGTCTCTCGTTCCCGTCCCTGATGGGCCTCGCGATGTCGAGCGCCACCGAGCAGGACTCGGGCCTCGCATCGGGCCTGGTCAACACCTCGCTCCAGGTCGGCGGCGCACTCGGGCTCGCCGTTCTGGCGACCCTGTCGGCCACCAGGACGGACACCCTGCTGGCCGGCGGGAGCTCGCAGGACGCGGCCCTGACCGGCGGCTATCACCTCGCCTTCTGGATCGGCGCGGGGCTTGTCACCGCCGCCATCGCGATCACGACCCTCGTGATCCGCACCCAGCCCGCGGTGGTGGAAGCTGAGCGGCTCGATGAGCTCGAGCCGGAGTTCGAGGGCGACGCCGCCTACTGGGAGGCCGCCTAGCCCAGACGTTCCTCGACCGCGGCGAGCTCCTCGAGGAGCTTGTCGCGGCGAGGACCCGGCTCCTCACGCAGCGCCTCCCGCGCGGCCCGGAGCCCATAGCGCGCCTCGGCGTCCCTGCCCTGCTGGACGTCGAGGCGCGCACGCTGGATCAGGGTCTCCGCCGGGTGCACCTCGTCCCTGCCCGCCAGGACCGCCGCGACGCGTGACTGCGGATCCACGTTGTCCAGCCGGCCACCGCGGGCCTCAGGAAGCTGGCTCGCCTCGGTCCATCGGCCCTCGGCTAGCTCGTCGCCCGTGCCGTGTCCCAGTCTGACGGCGAGTGCCTTGGTGACGCCGATGTCCTGCACCAGCGGGTCGCGGGCCTCGGCGCGCACGGCGCCGAGTGCGCGGTTGACGATCCGCGCCGCATCGCGGAGCTCGCGGCTCCCGCGCTCGCGGTCGCCCATCGTTCGCTTCAGCCAGGCCGAGCCCGACGCCTCGTCGTCGAGGGAGACGCCGGTGACCGTGACCCTCGTCACCGGCACCTGCTCTGGCTCTCCGGGGGTGGCTGGACGGGGCCGGCGGCGACCTCGCCTCTGCGGCCGGGGTGCGTCGAGCTCCTGGACGATCAGCACCCGGTCCGCGCCCGGTTCGCGGACCAGATAGCGGCCCTCCGGCAGGCCGATCCTGCCCGCCAGCTCGAGCTGGACGAAGCTGACCCGGGTTATCGAGGGTCCGGCCGTGGCGCCGCTAGTCGCCCTTGCCGTTCGCCGGCAGGGCGGCGGCGGACGGCTTGGCGGGGACCTTCGGGTTCTGGATCTGTCCGAGGCGCTGAATCAGGCGCTGCCACTGCTCGGGCTTGAGGATCTGGCCGAGCTGCTTGATCGAGCTCCCGGCGGTGGTGAAGGTGTAGCCGACGTGGATGTGGTTGTAGTGGTCCGGCAGGACGAAGGTCGGCGGGCCGAGATCCATCAGGGAGATGATCTGCGCCGGTCGCATCGTGCCCTGCAGGAGCAGGAGGTCCTTGATCACCGCCTCGGTGATCGTCCCTGGACCCTGGTGACCCTCGATCGGGATGCCGTTGACCGCGGCGATGTCCACCGCCGAGCCGTAGGAGTGCGCCGAGACGTTGCCGGAGGCGGTCAGGTAGGAGTGCCCGCACTTCAGCGAGGTGATCGTCAGGTGGTAGCCCTTCGCCACCAGGTACTCCATCACCGCGAGGACGCGCCGGTCGATCTGGCCGGTGGCGATGTCCTGTCGGCCGCAGGAGTAGATCGACAACGCCGGATCCTCCAGCACGCGCTGCTGAAGCGCGGCCTTCGACATCAGGAGGACCTGGCCGACGGTCGGGTTGTCCGCGAACGGGTTCTTGTCCGCGGCCCGGTAGATCGCGGTGGTCTCGAGCAGCTTCCAGCCGTCGAGGATCGGCTTCGGATCGATGTTCGGTGCGCCGCGGCCGGCGGGCCGGATGGCGAAGTTGAGGTGCGGCGGCGCCGCATCCGGCTGGCCGACCCGGCCGATCACGGTCCCGCCGGTGACCTTGGAGCCCACCTTCAACGGCTTCAGCTCCATCGTCTTCTGGTCGAAGCTGAAGCTCGGGCCGAGGGCCGCCTTGAAGGTCTCGTAGCCGGGCACCGCGCGGCCGAGCAGCTGGTCGAGCTGGCCGGCGATGCCGCTGTTGTCACCGTTGCCGGAGCGCTGCGGCAGGGCGAAGAGCCGGCTGCGGAGCTGCTCGGTGTTCTCCGGCGGGCTCGCCTGCTTCGGCTTGGCCGAGGCCGAATGTGGCGCGGCGGCCTGGTCGGCGCTCTTGTTGTCGCCGGCGGAGGCGGGCTGGGTGGGCGCCGCGTCCTTGTCCGGGTTGGTCAGCTCGAAGTCCTTGGCGGAGAGCTTGTCGTCGCGCGGCACCGGGTGGGACTTCGCGATCGAGCCGAGGTGCGCGTAGGTGTAGCGGTTTCCGTAGGCGTCCTGGAGGACGATGAACTTCCCGAGCCGTTCCGAGTTGCCCAGCTTCTTGATGACCCCATCGTTGACCGCGACGACCGGAGCCCTGAGGCTCGAGTAGATGTTGATGCTTCGCCGCTGGGCGTTCGCCTCGATGACGTCGGCGGCGTTGCCGGCCGCTCTGCGCTGCGTCGTGGAGCGGGCGAGTGCGGTGGCGTCGTTGATGTCGTCGGCGTAGCGGGCGTCGGCGGCGACCGGGAAGTGGGCGCCCTCGGTGAGGCCGGTGAGCGAGCCGACCAGGGCGTCGGGGAGCTTGCCGTACTGGTTGGCGTAGAGCAGGACCTCGTCGACGTACCAGTCGGCATGGTTGTAGGCGAAGATCGCCTGGCGCAGGTCCTTGTCGCCACCCGCGGCGCGGAGGTAACGGGCGGCGGCGCAGATCGCATCCACCGGGTTGTACGGGTCCTTCCGTCCGTCGCTGTTGGCGTCGACGCCGTAGGCAGCCCAAGTCGAGGGGATGAACTGCATCCAGCCCTCTGCGCCGGCCGAGGAGACGTTCAGGTTGGTGCCGAACGCCGTCTCGATCTTGTTGATCCCGGCGAGCACCTGCCAGGGGATCCCGTACTCGGTGCCGCAGGACTGGTAGATCGGGAGCAGGAACGGCGGGATCTCGAAGGAGTCGATGAGGAAGTTCGGGACTCCGATCGGCGCGGGGCCGAAGGTGGCGACCGTGAGGCTCGGGTTCTGTGCGGTGGGGGAGCCGTCCGGGTTGCGAAGCGCGGGCTCGGTGATCTTCTGGCGCTCGCCCTTGGCGGTCGCCTTCGCGCCCTTGCCCTTCTTGTTCTCCTTGCCGAAGAGGCCCTTGAGTCCCTTGGGTCCGACGCCATTGCCGGGCTTCGCCTTCTTGGCGGGCTTGCCGGTCTTCCCACCCTTTGTCGTCGTCGTGGTGGTTGTGCTGCCGGTGCCGGTCGTGGTCGTCGTGGAGGAGGTGGTGCCGCCGCCGGATCCGCCCCCGCTCGGCGGCGCGTTGTACTCGTCGTCATCCAGCGGACTGCTGCAGCCCGGATCCCGCGTGTCGATGAGGCCGTCGCCGTCGTTGTCCGAGAGGTCGGAGCACTGGGCGAGTACCTCGCCACCGCCGGGGTCGGTGGTCGTCAGGGGCTCGGTGGTGGTGTCGAGCGAACTCGCGCTTCCCGCGGCAACGATCGCAAGAGCGCTGCCCAGAGCGATGATGACGAGGACCTTTTTTCTCATTTCGGCTAGCCGATCGTGCCCGCGAAGCTCACAGGCTCGCCAGGGTCTACCGGACGCAACCTCCCTGCAGCCACGGGCAAGCCGGACGCTACTGATTCGCTAAACCCTTTGCAATCTCGAAAGGCGCGCTGCCGGGCCTTGCAACGCAAGCTCAATATCCCTTCGAGCGGTACCGTGGCTGAACGATATGGACGAGGTCGGCGGTGAGCAGAGGAACGAGCGAGAGCCGGTGCGGGGCGAGAACCCGCTGGGTGAGATCGCACAGCTCCTGGTCGAGAACCCGTGGATGAACCAGGCGCTTCATCTCGCCTTCGGCGTGCGTGAGCGAGCCTCCGAGGCCGGCACGGCCGTGATCCGGAACCTGAACCTGCCGACCGGCAACGACGTCGACCGGCTGGCCCGGCGCGTGCGCGGGCTTTCCGAACGCCTGGAGGAGCTCGAGGATGCCGTCGACCGCCTCGGCCGGGAGATCGCCGAGCTTCGCCGCGAGCGGGAGTCCTCGCCGCCTCGAGCCTCGAGTCAGGGTTGACGGTCTAGCCGTCGAGCGCTTCGACGGCCACGGTGCCCATCCGTTCGACGGCTGTCGCCAGCGCCTCGTCGTCGATCCGATCGCGAACGCCCTCGGGGAAGGTGTCCGAGACCGCCAGCAGGCAGGCTGTTGCCACCCCGAGGCGCGCGCCCAGCGTGAACAGGGCGGCCGCCTCCATCTCGACGGCGACGGCGCCGCGCTGCCGCCAGGATTCGGGGCGCGCGGGCTCGGAGTCACCCTCGTCGTAGAAGAGGTCGGTCGAGACGACACGCGCCGGCGCGCCGCCGGCCGCGGCCGCGAGGCGGCCGGTCAGGTCCGGGTCCGCCGTGGCCACCTCTCCCGCCCCCAGCGCACGGCTCGCGCCGTCCTCGGCCAGTGCCGCGCCGGCGACCACCAGGTCGCCGTGTCCCAGCCCCGGGTCGACCGCTCCGCAGGTGCCGACCCTGATCCCCCGGCGCACCCCGAGCTCTGCGAGCTCCCGGAGGACGATCGCGGCACTCGGCCCGCCCATCCCGGTCGACTGGATGCTGAGGCTGTGACCGGCCGGCGTCTCGCCCGTATAGCCCCAGAGGCCGCGGGCGTGGTTGCTCATCTTCGGCTCGGTTATCAGCTGCTGAGCCAGAGCCAGCGCCCGTCCCGGGTCTCCCGGCAGGAGCACGTCCTCGGCGTACTCGCTGCTGGGGCGGAGATGGTGCGGCATGGGGCGGGCACCGTACAGCGGCGTGCCGCGCAGCGGTCCGAGAGTAGGCTTGCCGCAGACCGGTCCGGATGACGTCGAAGGCGAAAGCAACCGCGAAACGCTTGACCTCAGGTCGAGGCTCAGAGTCGGACCAGCCGCTGACGAAGAGGGAGCTGAAGCAGATCCTGAACGCGGTCCTGAAGGAGATCGATCAGGACCCCGACGACGGTCCGAGACTGGGCGCGGCCGCGGCGCCTCTGCGCATCGAGTTCACGGATCTGGAGCTGACTCTGAACGTCTCACGGGCCGCGGGCGGTCGGCACTCCCTCGAGTGGGACTTCTCCAACAGCTCGCGCGTGAAGCCGAAGCTCCGGCTCAGCATGGAGTCGGGCGTCGCCAATCGGGTCTTTCAGGGAAGGGAGAACCCGGCGATCGCCATCGCCCGGGGCCGGCTCCGGACCAGGGTCGAGGACGCCGGGGCCGCGCTCCGCTTCTTTCCGGCCGCCAAGCCATTCTTCTCCCGCTACCGTCGGCTGGTCTCGGAGAAGTACCCACACCTCGCCGTCGAGGTGTCGCGGGATTGACTTCGCCACCGAGGGGGGCGTAGTCTCGTCTCACTTCAAAAGCACTTGGGCCGGAAGCGGGTCCGCGGTCCGCAGGTCCCCCGGCGACTGGGACATGCGACAGGGCCCCGCGAGGCGTTCAGGCGCCGCTGGCCGACGAGGCGGGCCCAGTGCCCGCAGGCGACGGGGTCCTGGGGCCCCGTCGCTTCGTCAGGAGTCTCTCGGGGTGTCGTCGGGACGGGTTTCCCGATGACCCCCGACCGCGGCAGCGACCACGAGGACGCCATCACGCTGGCCCAGGCGAGCCGGCTGGCCGGTGTCTCCACCTCCACCTTGCGGCGCTGGGCGGAGGACGGCCTGGTCCCGATCGCCGACGGGCGGTGGACGCGGGCGTCGGCCGCCCAGGCGCGCGTGATCGCCCGCATGCGGGAACGCGGTTATTCGGTCGAGGCGATCAGGGAGGCGGCGGAGGGGGGCCGCCTCGCGTTCGGGCGGGCCGAGGACCTCTTCGAGGTCCCCGAGGGCCGCTACAGCCGCGACGAGGCGGCGGAGCTGACCGGGCTCGAGCCCGAGCTGATCGAGCGGCTGATGACCCTTCTCGGCACTCCGATGAGCGCCGATACGAGGCTGAACGAGGAGGACCTGATGGCCATGCGGCATTGCGCGGACGTCCTGGAGTCCGGTTTCCCGCTCGTCGCATTCCTGCAGCTGGTCCGCGTCTACGCGCAGTCGATCCGCCGTGTCGCCGACTCGGAGGTCCGGCTCTTCCACCTATACGTCCACGAGCCGCTGATGCAGGAGGGAGTGCCGCCGCTCGAGATCGCGGAGGAGATGGGGTCTCTGGCGGGGGACCTGCTGCCGGTGACCGGCCCGCTGATGGAGTACATGCACAACCGTTACCTCCGCTTCTACATCGAGCAGGACGTCGTCGGGCACATGGAGGCGGATATCGGCGGCGCGGGACGCGGGCTCGCCCGCGTCTCCACCACCTTCTGCTTCGTCGACCTGACCGGCTTCACCCGCTACACGGAGGAGGAGGGCGACGAGGAGGCTCTCGATTTGATCGAGCGCTTCATCGACACGGTCGAGGCGACCCTGCCGTCGGAGGCGACGATCGTGAAGACGATCGGTGACGAGGTGATGCTGGTCTCCCCGGAGCCGGCCACCCTGACCGAGTGGGCCGTCGGCTTCCTCGCTCTGTTTCAGGAGCGGCCACAGCCGCGCGTCGGCATCCACTACGGGGCGGCCGTCTTCCGCGACGGCGACTACTTCGGCGGCGACGTCAACCTGACGCACCGCGTCGTCTCGCGGGCGCTCGGGGGAGAGGTCCTGGTGACCCAGGCGCTGGTGCAGGCGGTCGCCGGTTCGGACTTCCTTCGCTTCGACGCGATCGGGGAGGTCGTGCTCAAGGGCTTCCCCGAGCCGATCTCCCTCTACATCGCCGGGGCCGCCGCGGACTAGCGCGAATGGCGCCGGTGCGCCCGTGACCTGCGGGCCTTGCCCCGGCCGCGCTTTCGCTTCTTCTTCGCGAAGGAGCGGTAGCCGTATTCGCTCGAGACCGTGACGCCGTCCGGGTCGCCCCTGCTCTCGGGCGTGCCCAGGACGGCGGCGATCCCGACCTCACGGAACCCGGCACGCAGCAGGTTCTCGCGATGGGGCGGGCTGTTCATCCACGAGGTGAGCAGTGACTGCGGCGTGCTCAGGGGGCCGGTCCCCCAGACCAGGTTCTCGCCGACCTCCCAGAAGCGAGCTCCGCGCGTGTACCCCGTCGCGGCGATCCTGGCGATGAAGGTGAGGCCGGTCGGCGAGGTGTGCTCGAAGTAGCCCTGATCGACCATCTCACGCGAGTGGCCGAGGGCGGCCTGCCTCAGGTCGACGTTCGGCTGGACCGGCGGAACCGCGTAGGCCGCACGTTGCTCGTTGATCAGGCAGGCGATCGAGCCCTCGATCGCGCTCGGGCCGAGACCGGTCACCTCGACGCCCGTGTCCGGGCAGGAGGACGCCGAGGCCGGAGAGCCGGCGACCAGCGTCCACGCCGCGACCGCTGCGATCGCGCTGAGGATCTTCCGCGACCTCGGCACATCCTCCGCATCGAGCGCTGACGTCGGCGCTCAACGAGGTGGGGGCAGATTCAGCCGCCCGTCCTTTACCCGCCTTTCCTCGCCTGGCCCTTTCGACGTTGGGAGGAGTTGGTAGAGGCGGCGGGCGCGGCCGAGGCGTTTCTAGAATCGGCCCTATGGCGGACGCTGAGGCCCTCTCGGCCCTGGCCCGCAGCGCGCGGGAGAGCGGCCTGATCGCCGACGGCACCAGGGGGGTCGTGCTCGTGTCCGGGGGCGCCGACTCCGCCGCGACCGCCGCGGCGCTGGTCGAGCTGCTGGGGCCTGCGGCGGTTGCCGCTCTCCATCTGAACTACCGGCTGCGGCCCGACTCCGATCGCGACGAGGAGACCGTGGTCGAGCTTGGCGGCCGGCTCGGGATCGAGCTCGAGGTGGAGCGCCCGGAGCTCGGTCAGGGCAACGTCCAGGCCGAGGCGCGCGAGGCCCGTTACCGGGCTGCGGAGCGCTTGCGTCAGGCCCGGGGAGCGGACTGGATCGCCACCGGGCACACGCGGACCGACCTCGCCGAGACGGTCCTCTACCGGCTGGTGACCTCGCCGGGGCGCCGGGCACTGCTCGGGCTACGGCCGAGGCGCGGCGCGATCGTCCGTCCCCTGCTCGCGGTCGATCGGGAGGAGGTCCGTCGTCTGGCCTCGGCTGCCGGTCTGCCCTTCAGGGATGACCCCACCAATCTCGAGCCGCTCTTCGCCCGCAACCGGATCAGGAACGAGGTGCTGCCGGTGCTGCGCGAGATCGGTCCGGCCGAGGCGACGATCGCCGAGACTCAGAGCGAGCTGGCGGAGGAGGCGGACGCTCTGGACGCGGCGGTCGCCGAAGCCCTCGCAGATTCGGGCGCGGAGGCGGCCGGAGCGATCGGCCGCGAGACGCTCGCATCGCTGCACCCGGCGCTGCGGCGGCTGGCCCTGCGCCGCCTGGCGGAGCGGACGGCCGGCCATGCCGTGTCGCTCGGCCGCGGCCGCGCCGAGGACATCTGGCGGCTGCTGAACGATCCGGAGGGCGGTGTCATCGAGCTCGGCGGCGGCGTGGAGGCCCAGGTCGAGGCGGGACACGTGCGCTTCACGACGGGCGCGACCGCCGAGCCGGAGCCCGCGACGCTGCCGGTCCCGGGCGTCTGCCGCTTCGGAAGCTGGGAGGTCCGCGCCGAGCTCGCCTCGGTCGTCCCCCGGGCCGAGGGCCCCGGCCTCGCGGTGCTCGATCCGGGAGCGCTCGGCCGGGCTCTGGAGGTGCGCTCCTGGCGTCAGGGCGATCGGATGCGCCCGCTCGGCCTCGGCGGAAGCAAGTCGCTCCAGGACCTGTTCACCGATCGCAGAGTGCCGAGGTCGCTGCGGCATGCGCTCCCGGTCGTCACCTCCGAGGGGCGGATCGTGTGGATCGCGGGCGTCGCGGTCTCCGACGAGTTCGCGGCCGGCGCGGGTGCCTCCGAGGCGGCCGTGCTCAGCGCCGCCCAGGTCCGTGCATCCGGATGAAGCGGAAATAGACTGAGCGCCGTGACGGACGACGCGATCGGGGAGGTGCTCGTCTCCGAGGAGGACCTGCAGCGCCGGGTCGCGGAGCTCGGGGCGGAGGTGAGCCGTGACTACGAGGGTCGCACCCCTCTCCTGGTCGCGATCCTGAAGGGGGCCGTGCCCTTCCTGGCCGACCTGATGCGCAGCCTGACGGTCGACTGCGAGCTCGACTTCATGGCCGTCTCGAGTTACGGCTCTTCGACCGACTCCTCGGGGGTCGTCCGGATCCTCAAGGACCTCGATGCGCCGCTGGCCGACCGCGACGTCCTGATCGTCGAGGACATCATCGACTCCGGGCTCACCCTCCACTATCTGCTGCGCAACCTGCAGGCGCGAGGCCCGAAGTCGATCGAGGTCTGCGCCCTGTTGACGAAGCCGGAGCGGCGGCGCGTGGACCTGCCCGTCCGCTACGTCGGTTTCGAGATTCCGAACCGGTTTGCGATCGGCTACGGCCTGGACTACCTGGAGCGTTATCGCAACCTCTCGTACGTCGCAGCACTGCGTGAAAACCCGCAGAGGAGCTAATGCCACGCTGGTACCCTCGCCTTTAGATCCGGGATGAAACTTCGGCGTAGACCCGGGCAGAGGGGCCCTTCAAATTGAGACGTTTCTTCCGCAGCGCTGCCTTTCCGATTCTGATCGTCGTCGTGCTGGCGTTCTTCGCCCAGCGCCTGATCAGCCCGGGCTCGGGGCACGAGACGCCCGACTACAACACGTTCGTCGACCGGATCGACCAGGGACAGATCGAGTCGGTCACCTGGAACACGAAGGACAACACCCTCAACGTCAAGCAGACCGACGGGACGACCTACGACGAGTCCTATCCGGACTCCGACTCCGCCCAGGCTGAGCTGCTCAACAACCTTCAGCAGCACAACGTCAAGACCGACATCAAGGGGAAGGGCGGATCGAGCCTGCTCTCGCTGCTCACCTACATCCTCCCGTTCCTCCTCTTCTTCGCCTTCTGGATATTCCTGATGAACCAGATGCAGGGGGGCGGCTCGCGGGTCATGAGCTTCGGCAAGTCGCGCGCGAAGCGGATGTCGGTCGACGCGCCCAAGATCACCTTCCGCGACGTGGCTGGAGCCGACGAGGCGGTGCAGGAGCTCCACGAGATCAAGGAGTTCCTTGAAAACCCGAAGAAGTTCCAGTCGCTCGGAGCGCGGATCCCGAAGGGCGTGCTGCTCTACGGCCCGCCCGGCACCGGGAAGACGCTGCTCGCCCGCGCGGTCGCCGGTGAGGCCGGCGTGCCGTTCTTCTCGATCTCCGGATCGGACTTCGTCGAGATGTTCGTCGGCGTCGGCGCCTCCCGCGTCCGCGATCTCTTTGAACAGGCCAAGCAGAACTCGCCCTGCATCATCTTCATGGATGAGATCGACGCCGTCGGCCGCCACCGCGGCGCCGGCATGGGCGGTGGGCACGACGAGCGCGAGCAGACGCTCAATCAGCTGCTCGTCGAGATGGACGGCTTCGAGATGAAGGACAACATCATCCTCATCGCCGCCACCAACCGGCCGGACATCCTCGACCCGGCGCTGCTCCGGCCCGGACGCTTCGATCGCCAGATCGTCGTCGACCGGCCCGACCGCAAGGGCCGCAAGCAGATCCTCGAGGTCCACACCCGCGGCAAGCCGCTGGCGCAGAGCATCGACCTCGACGCCCTCGCCGGTCAGACCCCCGGCTTCACCGGCGCCGACCTCGCCAACCTGATCAACGAGGCGGCCCTGCTCACCGCCCGCGGCAGCAAGCGCGAGATCACGATGCTGGAGCTTGAGGAGGGGATCATGCGCGTGATCGCCGGCCCCGAGAAGAAGAGCCGGGTGATGTCGGAGAAGGAGCGGCTCGTCACCGCCTACCACGAGCTCGGCCACGCGATCGTCGGGCACCTGCTCCCGAACTCCGACCCGGTTCACAAGGTCTCGATCATCAGCCGCGGCCAGGCCTTGGGCTACACGATCTCGCTGCCGACGGAGGACAAGTTCCTCACCACCCGCGCGGAGCTCACCGACACGATGGCGATGACGCTCGGAGGGCGCGCCGCGGAGGAGATCGTCTTCGGCGAGATCACCACCGGCGCCTCCAACGACCTCGAGAAGGTGACCGAGACGGCGAAGCAGATGGTGATGCGCTTCGGCATGTCCGAGCGCCTCGGCCCGCGTGTGTTCGGCCACGACCGCTCGCAGCCGTTCCTCGGCCGCGAGTTCTCAGCTGAGCCCGACTACTCCGACGAGGTCGCTCGCGAGATCGACGACGAGGTCCGCCGCATCGTCGAGGACGCCCATCAGGCCTCCAAGGACATCCTCTCCGAGCACCGCGAGCAGCTCGACACGATCTCCAAGATTCTGCTCGAGCGCGAGACGATCGAGGCGGAGGAGTTCATCGCCCTGCTCGAGGGCAAGCCCGAGGACGAGGTCTTCGCCGACGAGGAGGAGGCGAAGCCCCCCGAGGCCCCGCCCGTCGAGGAGAAGGGCACGGCCCGCGAGGGCCGCCTGCCCCGCCCGCGCCCCCGTCCCGGCCTCGCCGGCGGCGGCGCGGACATGCGCGACAACCGCTCCTAGGCGCTCGGTCCGCGGAAACCGGCAGGCTCGAAACTCCGGCCGCGGCGATACTTCGGCCGTGCCTCGACCGCGCACGCTCCTCTCCCTCTTCATCGCCGCAGTTGTCGTCTTCTTCCTCGCAGCCTGCGGCAGCAGCGGCTCCGACGTCACCCCGAGCGCCAGCCAGAAGGCGGTCGACGAGGCGCAGGCGGCCTTCCGTCAGCTCCAGGCCTCCGGGCAGGACCTGAGCACCGGGCCGTGCATCTCGGAGAGCCTGCCCGGGCTGCCCGACTGGGTCGCGGACGTGGCGCACGATCCGCGCCAGTCGATCGACGACCAGCCGGCGAACCAGTGCCAGCGATTCCGCTCCGGCCAGGCCCACCACTTCGTCGAGCTCAACGTCGACGGTCGACTGATCCGCGCGGAGTAGCGATGCCGGCCCGCATCATGGGGATCGTCAATGTGACCCCCGACTCGTTCTCGGACGGGGGAGTGTTCCTCGATCCGGAGCGAGCGATAGCCCACGGCCGACGGCTGGCCGCGGAGGGGGCGGACCTGCTCGACGTCGGCGGGGAGTCCACGCGGCCAGGCGCCGAGGCGGTCACCGCCGAGGAGGAGCTCGTGCGGGTGGCGGCCGTGGTCGAGGCCCTCGCGCGCGATGGATCCCCGCCGGTCTCGATCGACACCTCCAAGCTCGCGGTCGCGGAGTCGGCGCTCAGCCTCGGCGCCGGCATGGTCAACGACGTCACCGCCTTGCGGGCGGAGCCTGAGCTCGCCGCGCTCTGCGCGGAGCGTCGCTGCGAGGTCGTGCTGATGCACATGCTCGGCGACCCGAGGACGATGCAGGAGAACCCGGTCTACGAGGACGTGGTCGACGACATCAAGGCATTCCTCGCGGAGCGAATCGAGTTCGCCCTCTCCCAGGGCATCGAGCAGGAGCGGATCTGGATCGATCCGGGCATCGGCTTCGGCAAGACCGTCGAGCACAACCTGGAGCTCCATCGGCGGCTCGGCGAGCTGGCGGAGCTTGGCCCCCCGATCGCCTTCGGCTCCTCGCGCAAGAGCTTCATCGGCAAGCTCACCGGCGCCGCGGTCGATCAGCGGCTGGGTGGCTCGATCGCCTCCAACGTGATCGCCTACGCGAACGGCGCGAGGATGCTGCGCGTCCACGAGGTCGGGCCGATGCGCGACGGAGTGACGGTGGCGGACGCCGTCAGCGGTCGACGAACTCGCGAATCAGCGAGTTGACGACCTCGGGGCGTTCGTAGGGAACCCAGTGGCCGGCGCCCGGCACGATCTCCACCCGTAGCTCGGGGACCCACTCGCTCAGCCCGCGCGTCAGCGAGGGCAGCAGGGCGGTGTCGTTCTCGCCCCAGATGACCAGCGTCGGGACGGCGACGGTCTGCGAGGTGATCTTGGCCGCGTACTCCTCGGGAACGCCCCCGGCCGCCACCTGCTCGCCCATGCGAGCGGAGCGGTAGTAGTTGAGGCCGCCGCGCAGGGCTCCGGGCTGCGCCCAGGCCTCGTGGTAGACGGCGCGGTCCGCGTCCGAGAGGCGAGCCTCCCTGCCGCCGATCCGCATCATGATGTCGTCCATCATCGAGAAGTCGTTCGCGGCCAGCATCTCCTCCGGCTCGGGCCACGGCTTCGAGAGCTCGACCATGTAGTTGACGGCGTCCCGCTGCTTCGGGCTCCGGAGCAGGTCGCGGTTCCAGGTGAATGGGGGAGGGGCGTCGATGATCACCAGCCGCTCGAGCATCTCGGGGTACTTGAGGGCGAAGGCCCAGGAGACGATCCCGCCCCAGTCGTGGCCGACGAGGGTGAGCGGCGAGATGTCCAGCTCCCCGATCAGTCCGACCACGTCGGCGAGCAGGTGGCGCATCCGGTAGGCCTCGGGATCCTCAGGCTTGCAGGAGAGGTTGTAGCCGCGCAGGTCGGGCGCGTAGACGGCGTGGTCGCGCCCGAGGTCGGCGAGCTGCTCTCGCCACAGGAACCAGAACTGCGGGAACCCGTGCAGGAACAGGATCGGTTTGCCCTCGCCGCGGCTCACATAGTGGATGCGGCAGTCCTCGAGCTCGGCGAAATGGTCTTGAAGCTCATCCCCCATGGACGGGACAGCCTTGCACGACCCGGGAGGCGCTACTTTGGCGGCGAATGGACGAGTCGGCACATCCCTCCGTGGAAGTCGAGATCCGCGGGCTCTCCATATACACGCACCACGGCGTCACCGAGGCCGAGCAGGAGGTAGGGCAACGCCTCGAGTTCGACCTGACCTTCGACGTGCCGGACTGCGACGCGGTGCTCACCGACCGCATCGAGGACACCGTCGACTACTCCGAGGTCTGCGACATCGTCGCCCTGGCCGCCACCGAGCGCAGCTATCGCACGCTTGAACGGCTCTGCCACGTGGTCGCCGAACGGCTGATGGAGCGCTTCGACTGCGAGTCGGTGCAGGTGCGTGCGGCAAAGCCAGAGCCGCCCGTCCCCTATCCGGTCCAGGAGGCGGCCGTCGAGGTCACCCTGGAGCGCTCGCTCGACCGCGAGCCGGACGACGAGGAGGGGTAGTGCGAGGGCGCGCGCCAGCGCGACCCGTCCCATGAGGACCGGCTACCTCGGACTGGGCTCGAATGTGGGCGACCGCGAGTCCCAGCTGCGAGGAGCGATCGAGGACCTCGGAGCGCGGGGGCTGGAGGTGGAGGCCGTCTCCTCCCTGTACGAGACCGAGCCCGTCGGCGAGATCCTCGACCAGCCGGACTTCCTCAACGCCGCGATCCGGATCAGGACCCCGCTCGAGCCGGAGGAGCTGCTGGATCTCGGCAAGGCGATCGAGGCGGAGCGCGGCCGCGCCTTCGGCGGGGCCCCGCCTTGGCCCC
>Ga0081540_1002064_pt1 | contig 16749 bp, 21 predicted proteins | sample TabmetS2T1R1_FD_71024 | JGI IMG/M metagenome (GOLD analysis project Ga0081540, IMG submission 71024) | Tabebuia heterophylla rhizosphere microbial communities from the University of Puerto Rico - S2T1R1 | ecosystem: Host-associated > Plants > Roots > Rhizosphere ... | reverse complement strand
CCCCAGGGGCTTCGCCCCCGTGACGGAGAGTGAGCGTAATAGGTGACAGTCTGTGACTGATTCGGGCTCGGAATGGCGCGCGGCGTGCCGGCCGTGAGAGCGCGTCGGCACGGTAAACGTGAATGCGGGTAGCACTGCAAGTCCGGATGCGTTTCCGCAGGTCAGAGGGGGTTTTAGTGCTACCGAGTGTGCTACCGGAAGTGCTACCGGGCTTGCAGCTTGAATCACATAACCGCAGGTCAGAGGGGGTTTAGGTGCTACTTCGAGTTCGGGTAGCACTGCATCATGCTCTGACCTGCGGAAACGTGGCTAGAGCCGTAGTGCCGGCCCTCTTTCACGTCGTGAATCGGGGTGTGATGGGGTCGGGTAAGTGGTGACGTTCCGTAGTAACGGGCGGGTTTTGGCAATCGCGTGCCAGTTACTCTCCGTCGACAATGCGGAGAGTGAGTGGAGATACCGGAAACTGTGACAATGCGTTCAAGAATGATTTATGAATCTGTGAATCCTTCTGATTCAACTTCGCTTATCGCGGTATCAAGGCATCGCTTGCAGATACCGAAAGCGATGATGACAGGCACGATGACGTGGCGGATGGTCACGCTCGATTCAAAGAGTTCACATGTGACGAGACTTGCGCGAATCCTCTTGCAGACGTCACAACGTCGATCCTCTTTCGTGCCTCGCACTCCGTTAGCTACTAACGTATTGCAGGGAACGCACCGTGCTTTATTCGGCGCGAAAGGAACCCATACCGCAGGGTTAGGCGCATTGCGACGAACGTGCACGCACATTCCGAGTCGGTTATTGGCTATGCGTCCGAACATCTGCATTCGGATTCCCTCGACCATCGGGTGATTCTGGAGAGGGTGACGCGGGTGCATATCGAGCGCGTCGCGAATCTCTGACGTCATAGCCAATGAATCGAGCATGAAAGCCTGATATTCGATTGGTTGGCTACTAATCCACAATGAGAAGATCATTCGTTCTTCGGGTGTCCACGGCCGGCGACCCGGTTCTGACTTCTCGATCATCTCCATAAACTCTGCCGGTGGTTCAGTGATAATCACGGTCTTGCCGTTCGGGAGACGAACCGGGCGGGTTTTAGGATCGGTCATTGTTCTTCCCATCGTCTGTGAACCATCGAACCGCGACCGGCACTAGCCGGCGCGTCGTGATGCCGGCGACCGTGGCCCATCCGGTCACGGCGTAGTAAATCGAGTAGACGGCGAGCGTCGGGAACGGCTCGAACACCCACGCGAGGAACGCGCCGTGGAGAAACCCTAGGCCGACGCTCAGGAGCGCATAAACCACGTGCCAGAGGTAGAGGGCACCCGACCCGGTTTCGTCGCTCTGCCGGCCGTCAGGCACCGCGCACGCACCCGCAAACGCGCCGGCCGCGCGGACCCACAGAGGGAATCCGCGCGGCCGGCGAACGGCGCGACGTCACCACGGAACCATCCCACGCACGAACCGCCGCGCGGCCGGCCCGATCTCCGACGGCCGGCGCATGTAGCCGAGAACGGCACGCGCCGGCCGAACGCGCCACCCGCGACCCTCGCAACGGCCACAGGGGCGATAGAACGAACCGACCGGGGAATACGCCTTTCCCGACCCGCCGCACCGCCTACAGGCTTTCAGCGGCCACACGAAGACGTGCACGGTGTACGCGGCGAGAAACACCGCGACGAACGGCCACGCATCCACGAGAGATCACCTTTCCTTGCGCGCGGTTGCGCGAGTCGGTCGCACGCGGTTTTCCGCGTACCTGCGAAGGACGTCCGGGTCATACAGCATTCGCGTTCCGTCCTTCCGCTCGTGCGTCGGGAACTCCGGGTCACGGTGCCGCGCGGCACGAGCGGAATCGAGCGAGATTTCGTGCTCTGTAAATACGCCACCGGGCGCGCACGCTTCCGAAAGCCCGATCAGGTGATCGGGAATCGGAGTCACGTCCGCCACCGGGTCGCCGGCCGGCGCGTCCGGAAGTGCCGGCGCATCGTCGTCTTCGAGCACGGTCGACAGTCCCATACTCGAAAGCATCTTCTGCAAGGAACCGAGTTGAATCATCGGCACATCGAAATCGAGTTCATCTTGTGAGTCGATGACGAATGTCCGCGCTTCGTCTTCCGTCAGGAACGCGACCTGCGTTGCCGTTGCCTCGCCACCGATGACCACCTGAACCCGACCGCGATGCTTCGATGACTTCGGGAACGGCGTCACTTCCGGAGCAAGCATCTTCGCGGCATTCATCGTGTAGCGCGAGAGAATGCGAATCGCGAAGTTCTCCCGCGCGGCCGGCCCACCGATCGCGTTAGCTGTGAGCATCTGCGCGATTGCGATTACGTGGATACGGCACGCGCGACCCATGAACAGAAGGTCACCGATCGCGTCCACGGCCGGTGAACGCTTCGGGTCGGACTTCTCGCGCACATTGTCCCAATACTTCTGCAAGCGGGACATTGTGGCGTTGAGTTCTTCGAGAAGCACATACACGCGCGGGAAGTTGACGGCGTATTCCTCTCCGTGTTCGTCAATCAGGTCGTACCGCCTTTCACCTTCTGCCGCGAGAGCAATCAGCATGTGGTGGATTTCCTCGCCATTCCGCGCGTACGCGACACCCGGAAGTCCTTTCGCCCACCGATGTGAAACGCGCTTCACGTCGGCAATGCACGCGAGATGTCCACGCGAGAGAGCCTGAGAAATGAGCGTGCGCGCCATGACGGATTTACCGCCACCCGATCCGGCAGAGATCGCGATGTGAGGCGATTCTTCGTCAAGGTTGATCGCGACGACAGACTGTCGCGGTCCGAGACCGAGAACGGGCATCTTGTCTTCCGCCGCAGTGAACAACGGAAGCGCGTCCGCGAACGTCAGAATCGACGGCGGTTGCGGTGCGCGTTTCATGACGAGATGCGGTTCACGACCGGAAACACGCCAGACCGGATCGACGTCACCTAGCGCCAGTTTCTCCGCGACCGTGGACGCGATGAGCGTGCGCATCTTCGGTTCCGCCGTGAAGGTGTCCGGAAGACCGATACGGATGATCGCTTCGTCGTCCCGCTCGAAGTTCGCCGGCACGTCGATGTACGAAAGCGGGTCGGTCTCACGCGGGACGTTCAGCACTCCGTAGAGCGCGAAGTGAAGCGGACGAATCCACTGACGAAGAACGCGCCGCGCCCGGACGGAAGCGACCGTGCGCCGGCCGGTGCGCACCATCCACCATCCGGCGAACACGACGAACACGAACCCGATGATCGACCACATCACGATCACCTGATTGTCGCGATCCTGCGCGTGCCATTTCGCGGAGTAGAACGCGACCGCGACGCACGCGAACCGCACAACCACCCGGACGTAACCCGGAAGCATCGACCACCGGGACGGGCGGGTGATGTGCGGACGAACCGAAATGGTGCCCTTCTGAAAGAACGTCGCGTCCGTGCGCTCGATCCCGTCAAGGTCTCGACCGGAGACGAACCGGAACAGAATCCGCCACCACGAATTATCGGCTTTCGTTTGCTGCGAAACCCTAGCCACGTCGCACCCCCTTATTCGTGCATCGGTCGCAGAGGTGAACCGCTGAACCGTCGCTCGTGACGACGGACATCATCGAAGGACGCTTCCGGCAGTTGTCGCACATGGTCGCGACGAACGCAGCATCCTCGCCGTTGTCGTCCGCGACCGTGAAGTGATCCGGAATCATGACCGGAACCGCCATACGGTCGAAGACGTAGCTCTCGGTTCCGGAGTTCGCCGTGTTCTCGGACGCGCCGGCAACGACGAAGTAGCACGCGCCCGCGATGCCGGCGACACCGATCAGGTAGACGGCCGGCATGAGGAACGCGCCGAGAAGATCGAAGGATTTCAGAGCGAGAACGGCAAAGAGAATCGCCGCTTTCACGATGAGCCAATTACGAATGCGTTTCACTTTCCGTTCTCCTTTCCGTGAATGGTGAGGGTGGACGGTGAATTAGTCAGGTGGGACACTACGTTTCTCCGCATCTCAGGAATCGCCCGTTTCTAGGTGTGGTGGGTGCGCCCGGTCGGCTCAGAGTCATCCCCCGTTGCCTGAGCCGACCGGGCGTTTTTGCTGTCGTTCTCGGAAATGTCGATCGTGTCGCCCGATACGATGTGCTCATAGAAGTGCGGTCGCGTAACGGGATTAGGAACCGACCATCCGCCCGTGACCGGGAAACTGTCGAAGTCCGTTGCAGGGTGCTGTGCGATTGCACGTGCCCTTTCCGCGCGGTTCACGACGTCACGACTGCGAGACGGGGCGTGTCGGCCGGCGCGTCCGTTGCAGGAGTTTCGTCGGCGGCGGTTGCACTCTCGGTTGCAGTGTCGGCCGGCGCGTTCTCTGCAATCAGACCAGCGGCGAGAAGTGCACTCCGCTGGTTGTAAACCGTGCGCTGTGAAACGTCGTGACCCTGCGACTGCAACCGGGCGAGAGCGGCCGGCGCGTTGCCGTTGCAGTCGATCAGTGCGGCGCGTGCAAGTGCACTCTTACTGCCCGTTGCAGTGCCCGGGTTCGTGCCGGCCGGCGACCGGGTGCCGGCCCGGTTTCCGCCCGGGTTTCGACCGGCCGGCGACCGGGTTGCGCCCGGGTTCGTGCCGGCACTCGACCGCGTACCGACCGGGTTCGTGCCGGCCGGCGCGACGTCGTTCGTGGTGTCCTGAGAGGTTGCGCCGGCACCCGCGTTCCCGCGCTCTGTGCTGGCCGTGGAGCCGTCAGAACCCTTGCCGGCCGTCTCAGACGCCCGCGAGCCGTTCTGCCCGCTCAGACGGCCGTCTGTGACCTGTGACGAGCGACCGAAAATGCCCTTCCGGCCCGACCTTCCGGACTCGCGCCGGCCGGCCCGGTGGTCCGTGCTGAAATCCACGAGCGCGACCGCCCGCGTGGGGTCGGTCTCGCCGGCCCACACAGCCGCGCGGGTGACCCGCAGGGACCGGAACGGATACCAGAACCACCGGGAGGATGAGAGGCGCACGGCGCGCGATTCGATCAGTCCACGGGCGCGGAGCTGGTCACGGTGCAACGACCGCGACCGGATCGCCCACAGCCACGGGGAGAGTGCACTCATTGCAGCGAATGCAACGGCGGCAGGTGTTGCAGAACCGTCCGGGCCGGCGAAGTGCACGAAGTTGAGGACACCTGCAAGTGCACCGATTGCATATGAGCCGAGACGGAGTTTCAGTGCACTGTCACCTGCAAGGAGTGCAATATGTGCCTCGCTTGCAAGGAAGATGCCGATGCTCTCGATTGCAGCGGCGAACCCGATTGCAATTGCAAGACCTGCAAGGTTGCGTTCGGGAACGATGTTGTCGTATGCCCATCCGCTCTGTCCCCACACTGCAACCGCGTTCACGAGAAGAACGGGGACAACGAGAGCGGCATTGCGGGTGAAGGTCGATCGTGTGGATTCCATTAGTCGTTCTCCCCCGTGGTGATGAGAGTGCGCTTCGCGGTGTTCGCGAGAATGTCAGGGTTCTCGGTTCCGATGGTGAGTAGAACCTGAATTACTCCGTCGACTGTGACGCGCTTTCCTATTGCGGCGGAAAGTGTGAGTGCGGCGGTATTCAGGTTCTGCCGTGTTTCGGGGTAAACCGAAAGGGTGGTCATGGGCCGGCGCGGCATCGTTCCTCCTTCTGTGTACGGACTCGGGTAGGGTAGCACGTTGACGACATTGCAGCAACGTAGTAGGGTGGGGAGCACGAAGCCACCGGAACGCCTGTCGGTGCACATTCCCTGACAGGCGTTCCGGTTACCAAACAAAAGAATTACCCCTACGGAACCGGAGTTGAACTGGAATGGCACAGACCGACGGAATCTACTTCCCGTACGAAACGTGCAAGCGATGCGGCGCAACCGGATCGCAGGTCGACGGCGATTTCTGCATTGTCGCCGAAGACTGCCGCCCCACTGTTCAGCAATTCGGCGCTTTCGCGTCGTACTGGACAACGCCGCTTCTCGCGAACATCGGAGAGCCGAAGGACATCAACCCGCGACAGTTCGCCGGTCGCGTGGACATCATCTCCCGACTGACCGCGCTCGTTCTCACATTCCAGTCCGACCGCATCTCCGAAGACCAGCTTCGGACGTACGCTCTCGAAATCCTCGCGCTGGCCGCGAACCCGCGTAAGCCGCGCTCGAAGGATTCCGACATCACGAAGTGGAATGCGGCTGTCACGACCGCAATCGAGTCGCTCGCCATTTACCCGGCGGAGTCGGGCGTTCTCCGTGCCGTTACTTCTCTCGGTTGGTACCGATGAAACTTTCTGACCTGCGAATCGGTGACGTTCTCCGATTTGACGAAGATCAGTCTTTCGTGAAGCCCGGATGGTCCGACAGGATTCCGGGCGTTCACGTCATTGTCCTGCGGCACGATGACCGCGCCGGCAACTACGTGGAGGTATTCAACACCTTTTCTGGAAAGCAGCACCTTCTCTTGTTCGTTTCCGGAATGACCAGAATCGGCAACATTGAGGAACACCCCGAAACAGTCGAGTGCAACGGAGTCGCGTCGTGAGTGTCCCGAGAGTGATCGTCCGATGCCCGGTGGTCTTCTGCGACACCTGCAAGTCGCAGGTTCTTCTATCCGACGGAATCGGCCGATCCACCATGCCGACTTTCCTGATCGTCGGCACCCGCCGTCTCGTGTGCGTGTTCTGCGCGCAGAAGACGGAACACCCCGAAACTCTCTCCCCTCTCCGGGAGAGTGACGCCGCGTGGTTCAACGGCGCGGCGGTTCTGTCCGAGAAGGAGTTCTTCGAGCTTCTGATCTCTCTCGGCGGAACAGTCATCGCACGACCCACCACCCTCTAAAGAAACGGGAAACAGACGTCATGATGACGAACACGAACATCACCATCACAGGCAACCTGACGGGCGACCCGGAACTCAGGTTCACGCCGTCCGGAAAGGCGGTCGCGAACTTCACGGTCGCCGTCACCCCGCGCGAGTTCCGTGATGGTGAGTGGATCGACGGAGAAACCGCGTTCTGGCGCTGCTCCGTCTGGAATGGCGTGGCCGAGAACGTCGCGGAGTCGTTCGCTCGCGGCACTCGCGTGATCGTCGCCGGCCGTGTGCAGGCTCGCACGTGGGAGGACAAGAACGGCGAAAAGCGCTACACCACGGAAATCCTCGTGGATGAAATCGGCGCGTCGGTCTCGTTCGCCACCATCAGCATTCGGAAGATCGGGCGCGGCGGTCGCCCGGTCGCGGACGACTTCGACACGCCGACCGCGTCGCCGGCCGCAGACGCCCCGCAGACGCCCGAGAACGGGACGGCCGGCACCGACGCGCCGGCCGCGCCCGCGAAGCCGCGTACGACCCGCACACGGACGGCGCGAAAGGCAACCGCGAAGTGACCACTCACGACGAAATCGCGACCGCGCTCACCGACGGAATCCGACCGTCGTTGAGCGCGGTCGCGCGTGACATCTTCGATCACCTGATCGTGCACGGATTCTCCGGTCTTCCCGAACCGCAGGTCATCGCGTTAGCGGAAGAAGCGACAGAGTTCGTCGAAGCGTGGCACGTATTCAATGCCACGGGCGGGTTAATGGATTGGGACGAAGTTCGCGCCGAATTGGCAGACGTCGAAATCACGACATACGTCACGGCGCGAGTCCTGAACTTCGACCTTGACCAGATCATCGGAGACGTCACGGCCGGCATCACGTTGCCGAACACGCTCATCCTCCCGGAACGCGAAACAATGGCTCAGGTCGATGGTCTGGTCATCGACGTCGGTCATTTCCTGAAAGCGTGGCGCCGGTGGTCCGGCAACGCGCGGAAGTCCGGGACAGAGGGCGAAACCATGCTCGCTCTCGCGGGTGTCGTTCTCGCCGTTCACCGGGTCGCGTCCGTCCTGAACATCGACCTTGACGACGCGATCGTGTCGAAACTCCGCATCATCTACTCGCGCGGGTGGCGGTCGGAATGACACCCGCCGAAGTCGCGCAACACGGTAACGCCGGTCACGTGATGACCACTCATGCCGGCGAAATCGTGTGCGTCACGTGCACCGTGAAAGACCGATTCCGGTTGTTCATGATGCGCCCGGTACAGATCAACGATCACGTAATTGTCCCGTGGGCAATCATCCCGGGAAGTCCCGAAGACTTCTCACCCGCAGAGCTACGGCTCTATGACGAACTGATGGTGGAAATCATGGCAGAGGAACTCGCGCCGGCCGTCGCACAGGAAATCGCCGTCGAGACCATTCGTGTTCTCGCGATCCCGTGCGACGAAAGCCGGCCGGTCACCGTACAGACGATCGAACGAACCTTCGTCGCATTCCGTGATCTCGTGGGTGGCGGGTGGCTCGAAGTCACAGCACCCATCGACAATGCGTGGACCCTGTGGGTAGACGAAGACGGCATCTCGAAGAATCTCCCGTTCAACGCGAGAGCTACCCGATTCGCACACGCGACCGGATGGGGTGCGCCGGCCGACTATCAGATTCTCGGACCGTCGTTCTTCACCGGGCCGGCCGACCCGAACGGCGACACGCTCGCCGTCCCGGAATACCTGATCGCAACCGCCGCAGAGTTTTTCAAGGGCGACATCTTCACAGAGGTTCGCCCGGGATGAGTTCGGGGCGTTCCCACGCGCGGCCGGCACCGACCGGGGCGGTTCGCAACCGCCGAACGCACGCAGGAAAGGAAATCGAAACCATGACAGAAGAACGACACGAAACCACGATCCGACTCGCGATCGTCGGCACCCGCGTTCTCGCTTGTGCCGGCGACCGCGACCGCGCGGCCGGCCGTATCGAATGGTCGATTCGCCGGCTACGGCCGGACGTCGTGATATCGGGTGGCGCGGCCGGCATCGACACTCTCGCGGCGGACGTCGCCGGCACACTCGGATACACCGAAGCGGCCGGCACGCTCGTGATCTACGCGCCGCGCGTGCGCCGCTTTCACGGTCCGGGCGGATACCGCGAACGTGACCAGATCATCGCGGAGCAGTGCACTCACCTACTCCGTCTCGCGTGCTGGAAAGCCACCACATACGGCTCAGGTTGGACAGCCGACCATGCCGAGAGCATCGGCCGGCACGTCGTCCGACACGCCCTCTGCGGCACGCCCGGAGACCGCGTCTCACACGGCGTCCGACCTGCGGCGTCGACGCCCACCCGCTCGATCGTGCCACCGCCGGCTTGACCCGCCCGGTGAGCGCGGGTGTAGCGTGGCCGTATGACAGCGACGTCATCGGCCATGAACCGATGATGTCGCTATCAACGGGATGGGGCGAAAGGGAAAAGCGATGAGCAGAACGAAGCGAATTGTTGTGGTGACACCGGAATCTCTACTCGCAGATGCACGCGAAGGTCTTGACCTTCCGAAAGACGCATCTATCACGACGATCGTTCGCGGCGCACTGATCGCAGCAACAGGCAGGACTTCTGAGAGCTACCCGGTTCTCAGACCAGGACAGAACTTCGAGCACCACACGAAGAAAACCGCCTAGAAACGGGTGAAGGTCGGACGTTGGGTGCGTCCGACCTTCGTTACCCCGCTCGCCAGAACAGGAGATTTACTATGCACCGTACAGCACACGCGGCGTGCGGTCACGCCGATGCCGGCTGTGCGCCGTTCTCCCGCGCCGGATCGGCGTCTGCGGACCTGACGGCCGGTGCGTCCGCTCTTGTGTCGCACAGCCGCTCACAGCACGTCGGAGAGCGGCTGTGACCGCGCCGGCCGCGCGACGCACACGCGCACCGCGACCCCGGACGTCGGTCGCGCCGCGCCGGCCGTCGATGTCTGTCGTTCTCGATCAGGTCGTGACCGCGCTCAAAACACGCGTTTACCTGCGGCACCCGGAGCAGTATGACGCTCTCGCACTGTGGGGACTCGGGTCCGCTTTCGCGCACGATGTCTTCCGCCACTACCCGCATTTGGTTGCGGACGCTGCTTCGCCGGCATGCGGAAAGTCTGTCGTTCTCTACACACTTAACGACTTGGTTCCGGGTTGTGGCGAAGTTATCGACTTGACGACTCCTGCGACGCTTTCCGAGGAACTCATTCGATCGCACATTGAGCGTCGGCCGTTCTACCTTGACGAAGTTGAAACGCAGGACATGCGCAAGCGTGGCGAGTATTCGTCAATGGTACGTAAGGCGTACGCCTATCGCGGTAACCGATCGCGTCTCGACCCTACGATTCGGTCCGAGAACGCCCGAATTGACAACGGCTCGAACGGCGTTTTTCACGCAAATCTGTTCACGCCTCTTGCAATGGCAGGCGTAAATGTTGAGTTCGAGTCACAGACCGAATCACGGACGATTCGGATTCGACTGCACCGCGAACACCGTGATAAGTGGAATTACACGCGAGAGTTTGACACCTCTGACGGTACGTCTGACATTTCAGCTACGTCAGAACTGATCGCAACAATAGCCACAGATGCGCGCGTACTCGAAGCGCTTCGTACAGAGTTCAAGTCAGTGCGCCGTTCTCTCAAGGATGAAAACGGCGATTGGTTGGGCACGCACGGACGTGATTCGGAAGCGTGGGAACCGCTTTTCACGGTCGCACAATGTGCCGGCGAGAAGTGGCGTGCGCGGGCGGTTAAGGCGTTCCGGTTTCTCATGACGTCAGGTGACGATGAAACGAGCGACGTAGGACCACGATTCTTTAAGTTTCTCGGAGACGCGATCTCGCAGAATCATGTCGTAATTCACATGGCACCCGGTGCGCCAGTGCGTGACCTTGACGTCAAAGAATACGGTCTCACTGTCGACGATTTCGGAAAGATGCAGCGTGGTGGACGTCCGTTCAAAGCATTGTTCTTGCACATTGACAACGACAAGCGGATAGCGGAACTTCGGATTAACGCTTCGAGCATCGGTGGTCAAAACTTCGATTCGTTGGTTACTCGCTTAAACTCATGTCTTCGCTTGTCCTCGAAAGCGGATGGTGAGCAGAGCGCGAAGACGTTACATTCCGAACTCGCTCAGGCTGGGTTGTTGCGATCTATTCCAATAGCGCGCTACGTCGGTGAGCGTAAGACCGCACGAGCAAAAACATACTGCATTGACATCACTAAACAATTCGGTTTCGACTGGCCGGAAGTCATCGAAACTGACGAGAGCTTTTAGGGGAAAACATGCCTATTCCAGATGACGCGCATTACGTCGCCGGCACGGGACGGCGCACGGTGCGACTTGGTAACGGCGAAACGGTCAGTCGTGCGCGTGCGGAAAACGTCTTCGCTCAGTCGATGGGGTTCCGCAACAACTACGATCTGAAAACGTCGTCGGCCGGCTACCGTGCCGGCTTGAACGCACGCGGTAAGCGTCTGTTCGATCAGAACATGCGCGAGGCACGGAACACGGGCGGTCGTGAGGGTGAAAAGCGCGCCGCTGCTCTCGCGGTCAAGTTGGGGCAGGAAAGACGACAGAGCGGGCGTAGCGGCCGGCAGACCGCGTCTCATCGTCCCGGTAGCACGTTGGATAAGTTCCTCGTGGAAACCGGCCGGCGCGGCGCGTCGGACGTTCCTGTGAACGTGGGTGACTCAGCATGAGCGAGATCGAAAACCCGTTCAACAACCCTGATCGTGGCGCACGATCGCGTCTCATCATCGCGGTTGACGGCGAGGGAAAAGACATTCCGTTCAAGAAAGGCGACCGGCGAGAAATCCCGGACGACGTGCGACGGAAGTACCTTCGCAGTGAGGGTGTGCACACTTACACGATGCTTGCGGCGGTCGGAAACCGTGGCGCCGGCCGCGAGATCGAGACAGAGATTCACTATGATCCCGACGTTTTCCGGCTGCAAGAGCGGCAGTATGACGAAGTGTGGGACGACGAAGAAGGGACGATGGTTAACGTCCGCCGCGCGAAGAACGATGACACTGCGCGGGCACGTAACTACGGTCTCGCGACGAAGGATTGTCTAGAGTTTCTGCTCAATCTGACGGACGATCGCGGAGTCGTTGTCACGTCGTTCTACTTCTCTTACGACGTGACGAAGATTCTCGTTGATCTCCCGTTGTTCAAGATTAAGGAACTCGCGGAGAACAAGCGGCACAAGAGCCGTCGATGGGAGATCGCACGCGAGATCGAGAAGCGTTTCGGTATCGCGGCTAAGGAAATGATGCGGTTCCGCGAGATCGAAGCGAACTCGACCGTGTGGGGCGACTACCTGATTCACTATCTTCCCCGGAAGTCGTTTACGGTCATCGACCTGCGCGCCGGCCGTATCGAAGTTGAGCCGGCTACCGAGACGCGCCGCGCCCGCTATGAGTGGGCGAAAAACGTTGTCGTGTGGGACGTCTTCGGGTTCTTTCAGAAGTCATTCGTTAAGGCTCTCGTGGACAATCTCTGCCACCCGACGAAGTGCGTCGGCCCGGAGAACGAGCGGAAATGTCATCTGTTCACGACCGCGAAGGATCGCGAAGTCGTGGAGATGATCGAGCGCATGAAAGCGGAACGTGCGCATTTCGATGACATGCCTGATGCCGACGTTCTCGCCTACTGCTATCAGGAGTGCGAATATCTCGTTCGCCTCATGCGCGATCTTCTCGGACACTTCGAGGACATGGGATTGAAAATGAACCGTTTCGACGGTTCGGGCGCGGTTGCGCAAGCGTGGATGCAAAAAGAGAAAGTGAAGAACTACTTCGACAAGAACGACCGTGATTCCGGCTTGCCGCACGAAACGGCGAAAAGCGCATACTACGGTGGCCGTTTCGAGGTTTCTGTGTTGGGTCCGGTCGGTAACGTCACTCAGTACGACATTAACTCTGCCTATCCGACGATCGCACGTGACCTTCCGTGCCTCGCACACGGACGTTTCGTCCGTCTCGGCACGGAAGGAATCGAGCGACGTTTTCACCCGGACAAGGTAGGCGTTTACCTTGCCGGCGCGAACACGGCCGGCCGTTGGGGACCATTCCCGTTCCGCCCGGATCGTGACTTCGCGAAATACCTCACTGCGGAGTTGAACCGTCAGCACCGACCGATCCCGGAACGATCGGTTTTTTACCCGCACGGTGCGCGCCGTTGGGTGTGGAATCGTGAAATCGAAGTCGCACGCGCGCACTTCGCATCGAACGACGATCCGACCGGAGCTAAGGCGATTCCGCTCTATGACGGTTGGGTGTTTCTCCCGGAGTGCGATCACAAGCCGTTCGCGGAGTTGCAGGTTATTTACGACAAGCGGAAGGAACTTAAGCGACTCGGCAACCCGGCAGAAGGCGCGTATAAGCTGCTTCTCAATTCGGTTTACGGGAAACTCGCACAGTCGGAAGGTGCGAAACTCGTTCTCGACAAGGAAACCGGACGTTGGGATAAGTTCGAGTTGCCGACCTTCACGTCTTACATTTGGGCCGGCATGATTACTTCCGGTACCCGCGCGATGATCCTTGACGCGATTCTGACTTCCGGCAATGTGGTGAGTATTGCGACTGACGGAATCCTGGCGACGGAACCGATTCCGACAACGCCAGAACCGACGAACGAGATCGGCGGTCCGCTCTACGTTCCGAACGAAAAGATTCTCGGCGCGTGGGAAGCGACGACGTACGAAGACGGTTGGATTTTCCAGTCTGGCGTTTACTCCGTCGTTGACCCGAAGAAGGGTTACGAGCGGACGACGAAGACACGCGGTTTCACGAAGCGTGAGATTCCGCCAGAGACGTTGATTTCTGCGTGGAATGCCGGCAAGTCTCGCGCATTCTCGTCTGCGGACGAAACCCGGTTCGTCGGACTTCGGGGCGGTTCTCACGCGACATACGCATTCGACTTGCTCGGACAGTGGGTGCCGGCACAGAAGCAAGTTGACTTCTCGCACTCTCGCCGGCTGACGGATTCAGACGAGATGAGCGGTCTTCCGCTTATGCCTTTCGAGGGTGAAGTTATCCCGTCTGCTCCGTATGAGTTCCCTGACGTTTACCCGCACACAGAGACAGGAGAAAACACGATCGTCGTTTCTGCTCCGTACCGGCCGAAGGTTACGGCCGAAGACTTGCTTGCACTGGAGTTCGGAGAAGACGACGTTAAAGACCGTAACGATGGTGACTTTTTTGAGGCTGACAAGGATGACCTTTCAGTCTTCGAGCCCGGAAGGAGTTTCTAATGTCCAGAACGCAGAAAAGACAGAACGCGCCCACGCACGCGGAGTTACTTGAACGCGCTCTGTCTATCCTGATCGAGAAGTACGGCAGTATTGACGACATGCCCCGCAGAAGTCGGAGACTTCTCTACCGCAATCCGGGGCAGATTATCGAGATCGAAACGAAAGCCGGGCAAGAGAGGTTCATGAATCTTGCCGGCACGTCCTACCGCGAGTAGCTAGGGCAGTAAGACGAGAGGTCATTTCCGCACTGTGCCGCTTGCCACGAGAAAAGCACAATTGCGCAAATGACCACCCACAGTATTTGAGCGGCACGAATGAGGATGCGACGCCACAACGGCGGTCGCGGCGGATACCGATGAATCTTGAGATTCTTCGTCATGGCACGAAAGTGACATCGGGGTAATCGAGAAAACCCATCTGCACTGTGAGTTGACAGTCTTTCGCATTCTCAACTCCGTATCCGGACCACCACGAGATTTTCTTACCGGGAAGCACCTTGTTACTCGGAGAGCCGAGACCATCTTGAAAGATTTCGTCTCCTTCTGTCTCTCCGGATGAAACCTGAGTGAATGTCAATGTGGGGTCAAAGACTTGACCGGACTTATTCGTGAATGTGATTTTGAACTTCACGAACTGACGGAACGACTCTCCACCGGCCGCGTATTCAGCGCGAGAGAACTTCACCGGGGCAGATGCGATAAGGGTTGATCCGTCCTCGAAAGCGACTGTCTGACCGAACTTATAGACGTCGGAAGGATTCGCTTCGTTTTCTCCGGTCGGCGCGTTACCGGCGAGAGCTTCGAGAGCTAATTTATTCGTGGATGCTTCGCGCTGTGATTCGGTCATCTTTTCACATTCCGGTGCGGCAATGCCGGCATCGGGATCATTCATCTTCGCTCGAACCGCGTTTTCGCATATCGCGATTTCGGCTTCTGTCGCGCCGGCTGTGCTTGCGGATGGTGCCGGCCCGTCGATGAGTCGCGTCTTCGTGCCGTTCTCCGGGATCGAGACGGAGAGCGCGAGAGCGACCGCCACGACGATGGTCACGACCACCGACGCGAGAACGGCCGGCACGAGAATGCGTCCGACCGTTCCCCTCCTGCGAGGCACGGCCGGACGCGGCGCGATCGTAGACCAGGCGTCCGGCGCGGCGGGATCGTGGCGGTTCGTCGGTGCGTAGGGGTCAGTCTCGCTGGCCGCGTCCGGCACGCCGTTGCAGAAGCACGTCTGTCGCTTGCTCCGGACCGCGCCGCACCCCTGACAGACGCCGTCCGCGTCTTCGTGGGCGTACGGGGCGGGTTCGTCGGGTGTGTCGTTGCTCGGGTGCCGTGCGTTCGTCATCGTGCGTCCTTCGCGTGGTGGGTGTTGGGTCCGACCCGCAACCGCCGCTAGCGCACGCTGTGCGTCCGTCTGAGCGAGTAGAACCCGGTCGGTCGTGTGTGCGACCGCGCGCCGGGAGATTAGGCCGTCAGAACGCCACACAGCGACGCGCCGGACGGTTGCGAGTTCCGATCGTGACGAACGATTAGTTCGTGACGAACGTGAGTTGATCGTGTTTCGTTCGCATCGTCGCAGGTCAGAGCGTTTCGCGAACGCAAAACACGAACCGGGTTTCCCGATGTGAGTTCAGGAAACCCGGTTCGTGCGGTGCGTGGGCGGTAGCCCGATGGTCACTTCGTTGGCGCGCTCTCCGCAACCTTCTTCGCGGTCGTCTTCTTCGCGGCCGGCTTCGCGTCGACCGGCTCGCTGAACGACGCGGCCGGCGCGGTCGCCGGCACGGTCGCCGGCCGGTGAGCCGGCGCGGCCTGTGCGTCGAGGAACTGGCGAACGACGTCCTTCGCGATCCGACCGCGCGGCGAGACCTCGACCCCGTTGGACGCGGCCCACGCGCGGACCGCCGCAGGGTCGACACCCGCGCCGGCACCCGACGTACCGGGGCGGGTCGACTTGCCGGCGCGACCGATGCGCCGCGCCTTGCTCGTGAACGGCGCGAGAGCGTCACGCAGCTTCGTCGCGTTCTCGGTCGTCAGGTCGATTTCGTACGTCACGCCGTCGAGAGCGAAGGTCACGCTCTCCGCGTTGCCGTGCGGGATGTCCTTGCCGGTCAGATCGTCCACGAGCGTGATCGTCTGCTTCGTCGCCATTTCCGTTGCCCCATCTCAGGTGAGCTAGTCGGTAGATATCGGTGGTTCTACATGAACGATTCCAACAATGTCAATTCCCAATCATTATCGTGACCATCCGTAATCGCATTCCGGAATCCGAAAGTCTCTGTTACTACGGAACGTCACCACTTACCCGACCCCATCACACCCCGATTCACGACGTGAAAGAGGGCCGGCACTACGGCTCTAGCCACGTTTCCGCAGGTCAGAGCATGATGCAGTGCTACCCGAACTCGAAGTAGCACCTAAACCCCCTCTGACCTGCGGTTATGTGATTCAAGCTGCAAGCCCGGTAGCACTTCCGGTAGCACACTCGGTAGCACTAAAACCCCCTCTGACCTGCGGAAACGCATCCGGACTTGCAGTGCTACCCGCATTCACGTTTACCGTGCCGACGCGCTCTCACGGCCGGCACGCCGCGCGCCATTCCGAGCCCGAATCAGTCACAGACTGTCACCTATTACGCTCACTCTCCGTCACGGGGGCGAAGCCCCTGGGG
>Ga0081540_1002063_pt1 | contig 16750 bp, 14 predicted proteins | sample TabmetS2T1R1_FD_71024 | JGI IMG/M metagenome (GOLD analysis project Ga0081540, IMG submission 71024) | Tabebuia heterophylla rhizosphere microbial communities from the University of Puerto Rico - S2T1R1 | ecosystem: Host-associated > Plants > Roots > Rhizosphere ... | reverse complement strand
GTCCCAGTTGAGATTGGGGTGCACGAAGGCCGAATGAAAGATATTGAACGGGCGGAGCCACAGCATCACGGCGGGCGAAATGCCCGCCACCAGCAGCACGACATCGACCCCGATGGTACCAAGCACCAGGTTGACCGGGTGAAAGCGCGCCGCCGAAATCCAGTCGACGTCTTCGGATGAATGGTGGATGGCGTGATATTTCCAGAAGCCGCCGCCGTGAAACACCCTGTGTAGCCAGTACATCATGAAGTCGGCGAGCACCAAGAACAGCGCCGCCTGCAGCCACAGTGGCAGCGCCGATAGTGGCCCGTGGCCGGCGTCGTAGAATGCGATCAGCTCGTCGGCGTCGCTGATATTGAAAAGCAGGGCCGCGAACAGCACCAGCAGCGCTACCCGGAACACGCGCGCGAACAGCGGAACGAAAAACCAGTAGCAGATGTCGGTGACGAGTTCGCGCTTGCGCCACCAGGGCGTACCGGGATTGCAGGCCCAGAAATGGCTGAGCACCGAGAACACCAGCGCCAGCGCGATGGTGACCGGAACCACCTTGCCAATCGTCTGGCCGAGCATCTCGACAATTTCGATGGGCAGGCTGTGCATAGCTTTGGTCGGCCCCTCCGGAACGCCGCGGCTGCTGGCGCGGACCTGTTCCAACGGGACTCGCCTAGCAGAATCCGGCCCCGCCTTCCAGCGGCGGCAATGCGCGGTTCACCGCAATCGTGCCGGCTACGGCAGGCTTGGCTTCAATGCCTGAATCGGCGCTTGAACGGGTTCGGCGCCGGTGCGCTTGTGCAGCACGGCGTTCTCGTCGGCGTAGACACGCTGCCAGCCGCTGAGATGATCGAACAATTTCGACGCGGGCGTCCCGGGCGTCAGCAGCACGGCATCGATATCGTAATTCCTGAGAATATCGAAAAGCTCGTCGGTGTCCTTGAGCTGGAGCGCGCGGTAATAGGCCATCTCGAATTTTTCGCCGTACAACTCGGCGCGACCATCGATGAACACGGGCATCTGGCGCCAGATCAAATAGCCGCCGAACGGAAGATCGTTGAGGACACGCCGCGGATTGAGCGCTTTCAGCGCGTCCACGGCGGCTGCGGGCGACTGGTTGACGGGCGGCGAATAGCCGTATGCGGTGGCGAACGAGACGCCGAGCAAGCCGACAAGCATCGCCGCCGCCGCGATCGGCGGCGTAACCCTGGCCAAGGTTCCGCCGCGCAGGGAGAACTGCGCCGATACCGGGCCAAGGACGACCAACGGCAGCAGCAGCGCGAAATTCTCCAGGTTCCTGACGTGCGAAAGCGCCATGTGAAGCAGGCCCAGCACCAGCGCGATCCGCGGCGGCGACAGCCTGACGCCGCTGTAGAGCGCGCCTGCGACGAGCGCCAGGATGGCGAACTCGAAGGCACCGAACCTGCTGAAGTCGGCTGGCATCCACTCGTAGATGAGATGCAACAGCTCGCCGAGATCAAGGATCTTGCGCGAGGCGAGGATGGAGCCCCATCCATAGGGCGTGACGCAGCACGCCGCCAGCGCAGCAAGGCCGAACACCGTCCAGCGCAGCGCCAGCGGTCTGCGTTGCGAAGGCTCGGCGTTCCACAGCGTAGCGAGCGCAAATCCGCCGGCCAGAACGAGACCGAAGAGGAAGCCGCCATGCAGGTTCGCCCACAGCGCGATCAGCGCCAGCAGCCAGAATGACGGCGACTGCTGCCGCTCGCTCGCCGACATCAGCCCGTATGCCCAAGCGAGCATCACCGGCAGCGCGAGCACGTGTGGTCTTGCCAGAAAATGTCCGCTCGAAAGCACCAGCGCCGCCAGTGCGATCACAGCCGCATAGGTCGAAGGGATGCGGCGGGCGAGGATCTGGCCAAGGAGTGCGAAGGTCATGGCGATCGCTCCGGCCGCAAGTACCACCGGCCCGGCCCAGCCGAGCAGATTGTAGCTTACCGCATACATCACCTGCGAGAGCCAGGAGGATGAAGCCCAGGGCTCTCCCGCCTTGGTGAAGGAATAGATGTCGACGCGCGGCATCGCCGCGTGGTCGAGGATCCACTGGCCCACGGCGATTTGCCAATAGGTGTCGGAATCGTTGAGCATCCGGCCGCCGCTGATCAGCAGCAGCACAAATACCCCGACGCCAAGCCACAGCCAGACCGGCATCTGCGCGAGGCTGAAGGTCTTTCCTTGCGGAATGGTTCCGACGTTTGCGCTCATGGCAGCTTGGCGATCTTGCTACTGGCGAAACGGGTAGACGAGCTGTCCGCCAATCTCGTGCGGGATCGCTGAATCGTCGCTGCCATAGCCCTCCGGCAGCTCGCCTTCCGGCATCCGGAACGTGCCGAACAGAATATCCCAGACCGGGAAGGTGCCGGCGAAATTGGTGTTGCCGCCTTCTTCGAGCGAGGTGTGATGCCAGCGATGGAAGACCGGCGTGGCAAGGACGTATTTCAACGGCCCCAACGTCCAGTTCAGGTTGGCGTGAACGAACGCGGAGTGGAATGTCGTGAACGGCCCGACCCACAGCATGATGTTGGGGGAGATCCCCGCCATCAGCAGGATGACGTCGACCATGATGGTTCCGATGAACAGGTTGACCGGGTGAAACCGCGCCGCCGATATCCACTCCAGATCCTCGGAGGAATGATGGATCGCGTGATATTTCCAGAACCCGCCGCCGTGAAACATGCGGTGCAGCCAGTACAGCATGAAATCGGAAGCGACCAGGAACAGCAGCGCCTGAACCCACAGCGGAAGCTCCGACAGCGGCCCGTGGCCGTTGTCGTAGAACGCGATCAGCCCGTCGGCGTCGTGAATGTTGAAGAAGACGCCGGCGCCGATCACCATCAGTCCGATGCGAAAGACGCGGCCGAACACCGGCACGAAGAACCAGTAGCAGATGTCGGTGATGAGCTCGCGCTTTTGCCACCACGGCCTGCCGGAATTGCAGGCCCAGAAATGCGAGAGCACCGTGAACACCACGGCAAGCACGATCGTGACCGGAACGATCTTCGCCATCGTCTGGCCCACCATCTCGATCACTTCCAAAGGCAAACTGGACATGGCGAACCTCGTTGAGCGGGAGAACTCAAGGCGTATCCGCTCGCGCTTAAGGAGCTGTGAATCAAGGTGACGGACAGCATCACCGGCGACGGGACGAATGCTCGCGAAGCCGCGCTTGCATTTTTATCGAATGCCTTAATGCGGTATTTACTCTGCTCAACAACAGCGAGTTTGAGCGGTTTTTACGCGCTCGAATTAACTGCGTCGAAATTGTCGCACCATTAGGGTCCGGCATGGTCACGGTGCTGAGAACGCCGTCGAGACCAAACATAGTTCGACCAGCCTCGTGTACACAGGAGCAATAAATGAAGAACCTCGTTTCGCGTTTCGTGAAGGACGAATCCGGCGCCACCGCCATCGAATACGGCCTGATCGCTGCCGGCATTGCGATCGCGATCATCACTGCCGTTAACGGCGTCGGCGGCAAGCTGTCGAGCAACTTCGTGACGATCTCGAACTCGCTGAAGTAAGCGACGTTCGCGAGCTAGCGGCAAAGGCCCCGGCACACCGGGGCCTTTGTTGTTTCTGCGGAGGCGCGACGCGTTCGGCGTTTTCCGGTTTCTTCATTTCTCGTGGCTAGCCTCGGCCGCAGCCCTGACCTCGCATTAACCGCACGAGCTGTGTGAATTCATGACCCTCGACATCGCCCGCCTCCTGCTGTTTCCGGCCCTGATGGCGTTTGCGGCCGCGAGCGACCTGTTCACCATGACCATCTCGAACCGGGTATCGCTGGCGCTGATCGCCGGCTTTCTGGTCCTGGCGCCGCTCTGCGGCATGGGCATGCAAGACATGCTGCTGCACATCGGCGCCGGCACCGCCGTGCTGGTGGTGGCCTTTGCCTGCTTTGCGATGGGCTGGGTCGGTGGCGGCGACGCCAAGGTCGCGGCCGGCGTGGCGCTCTGGCTCGGTTTCGACCACCTGCTCAATTACCTGCTCTATGCCTCGCTGTTCGGCGGCGCGCTGACGCTGCTGCTGCTGCAATTCCGGCAATGGCCGCTGCCCTACCCCCTTGCGGGTCAGGTCTGGCTGAACCGGCTGCACGACAAGCAGAGCGGAATCCCCTACGGCATCGCGCTCGCGCTCGGCGCGCTGATGGTCTATCCGGAAACCGAATGGATCAAGGCGATCGATCTTTCGCACCTCGCGATGCGCTGAGCGGGCCGGTAACTGCTCGTTAAGGCAATTTACACACGCCTCATTAACCATGCTTTGACGAATAGCTGGTCAACTCCCATCACGGCGACGGAAGCGTCGCGGCGTAATGTGGAAAGTGAAGCGTATGAATAAGCCACGCATCGTCGTCCTGGCCATCGCGATCGGCGCTGGCGGCATTGCCGCCTATCTGGCCAGCGGCTCCGACAACAAGTCGGACGCGCCCGCCCAGCCGGTCGCGCAACTCCAAACCGTCGATATTCTCGTCGCAAAGTCGGACATCGGTCTCGGCCAGTCGGTCAAGGCCGAGGATCTGCAATGGCAGCTCTGGCCGGCCGCGAGCGCCGGCGGCAATGTCATCAGCCGCGCCAGCAAGGCGGACGCGGTCAAGGAGATCACCGGCTCGATCGCGCGCTCGCCGTTTATCGCAGGCGAACCGATCCGGGAGCAGAAGCTGGTGAAGGCCGAAGGATCGGGCTTCATGGCGGCGATCCTGCCCAGCGGCTACCGGGCCATTTCCACCGAAATTTCGCCGGAAACCGGCGCCGGCGGCTTCATCCTGCCGAACGATCGCGTCGACGTGATTCTTTCCAAGCGCGAGAAGAACCCGGACAAGAACGGTCCGGACCTCGTCAGCTCGGAAATCATCCTCACCAATATCCGCGTTCTCGCCATCGACCAGGCGCCGAAGGAAAAGGACGGCACCAACGCACTGGTCGGCAGGACCGCCACGCTCGAGCTGAAGCCCGAGCAGACCGAGACGCTCGCCCGCGCGCGCCAGGGCGGCTCGCTGTCGCTGGCGTTGCGCAGCATCGCCGATGTCAGGATGGACGAAAAGCCGGACGTTCAGACCGAGAAGCGCGCCGAAGGCCTCAACGTCATTCGTTTTGGCATTGCCAGTCAGCAGACGGTGCAGAAGTGACCGAAAGGACGCACGATATGAAGTGCAGGGAGATTCAGCCGATGATGCGAACGTTCATGGTTCGCGCCCTGTCGTTTTCGGCCGTGGCTGCACTCACGCTCAATCCGGCGCTGACGCCGGTGGTGGCGAGCGACTATCGCGCTGCCGCGCCGGTCGCCGTCGACGGACAGATGAACGCGCGCTTCCTCTCGATCGGTGTCGGCAAATCCATCGTGATCGACCTGCCCCGCGAGATCAAGGACGTGCTCGTTGCCGATCCGAAGATCGCCAATGCCGTCGTCCGCTCCACCCAGCGCGCCTATATCATCGGCGCCGCGGTCGGCCAGACCAACATCATCTTCTTCGATTCCACGGGGGCGCAGATCGCCGCCTATGACATCGCGGTCAAGCGCGACCTCAACGGCGTGCGCGCCGCGCTGAAGCAGTCGCTGCCGAATTCGGACATCCAGATCGAAGGCGTCGGCGACGGCGTGGTGCTGAGCGGCACCGCGGCGAGCCCGGTCGAGGCACAAACGGCCGCCGATATCGCCACCCGCCTGACCAATTCCTCGGAAAGGGTCGTCAACTCGATCGCGGTCCGCGGCCGCGACCAGGTGATGCTGAAGGTTACCGTCGCCGAAGTCGCCCGCAGCGTCATCAAACAGCTGGGCATCGACCTCTCGGCAAACCTGAATTACGGCACCGCGGTCGTCAATTTCAACAACGCCAACCCGTTTACCGCGCTTGGCCGTCCGCTGGTCGGGACCAACGGGGCAACGACATCGTTCGGCAGCCCGACGGCGGTGTCGGCCACCCTCCGCGCGATGGAAAGCGCCGGTGTCGTGCGCACGCTGGCCGAACCCAATCTGACCGCGATTTCCGGTGAATCCGCGACCTTCGTCGCCGGCGGCGAGTTTCCGGTCCCCGCAGGCTATTCGTGCGACCCGGTCACGCGCGTCTGTACGACCCAGATCCAGTACAAGAAGTTCGGCATTTCGCTCAACTTTACCCCCGTCGTGATGAGCGAGGGCCGTATCAGCCTCCGCGTCATGACGGAAGTGTCGGAACTGTCGAACGACAATTCGATCACGCTGACGCAGGCAGTGAGCGCCACGACGCAGAACTCGCTGACCATTCCCTCGATCAAGACCCGCCGCGCGGAAACCACGCTGGAAATTCCCTCCGGAGGCGCGATGGCGATGGCGGGCCTGATCGCGGAGCAGACCAAGCAGGCGATCAACGGCCTTCCGGGCCTGGCGCAGTTGCCGATTCTCGGCACGCTGTTCCGCAGCCGTGACTACGTCAACAACCAGACCGAACTGATGGTCCTGGTCACGCCCTATGTCGTTCGCGCGGTAGCGCAGAAGGATCTCTCGCGCCCCGATGACGGCTTTGCCGCCTCGTCGGACCCGCAGGCCGATCTGCTTGGCAGCATCAATCGAATCTACGGCGTTCCGGGCCGCGTCGAGCCGGCACGGAATTATCGCGGCACCTATGGCTTTATCACGGACTGAGGCGGGACGATGACCCCCAAGATGACACCTACGCACCCACCCGGCCGCAAGCGCACGCTCCGCATGGCCGGAGCACTGATCGGACTTTCCGTGGCGCTCTGCGGCTGCAAGCACGCCTCAGACACCTACGCCCTGGCCGGCGTTCCCAACGATTACCGCCAGCGCCACCCGATCGCGGTCCAGGAAGCAGATCGCTCGATCGTGGTCTTTGTCGGCCGCGGACGTGGCGGCCTGTCCGTCGCGCAGCGCGCCGACGTGATGGGCCTGGCGCAGGCCTGGCTTGGCGAAGGCACCGGCGCCATCAGCATCGACGTGCCCGTCAATACCCCGAACGCGCGGGCGGCCGTGGATACGTTGCGCGAGATCCAGGCGACCTTCTCCGCTGCCGGCGTGCCGCCGCGCGCGGTCAATGTCCGCCAGTATCATCCCGAAGACCCCCGGCACATGGCGGCGATCCGGCTGAACTATCCGCGGATTTCGGCGGTGGCCGGCCCGTGCGGGGTGTGGCCGGAGGATCTCGGACTGTCGATCAACAACAAGACCTACTTCGAGAACAAGTCGTATTACAATTTCGGCTGTTCCTATCAGCGCAACCTGGCGTCGATGATCGACAACCCGGCCGATCTCGTGCAGCCGCGTCCCGAAACCCCGGCCTATATGCCGCGGCGTGGCACTGCCTTCGAGAAGTATCGCAAGGGCAGCACCACCGCGACCACCTATCCCGAAAGCGACAAGGCCAAACTTAGCGACACCGGCAAATGATCACTTACTCGCGCCAGAATACAGAAGAGCAACCGGACGGCTCGATTCCGCCCGTGGAGGAGCATATCGCGCCGGCACCGCGGGTGTCGGTGCAGGCCTTCTGCGAGACGGTGGAAACCGCCGCCGCCGTGCAGTCGGCGGGCGAAGACCGCCGCCTCGGCAAGGCTCACCTCAAGATCCAGATGGGCGGCATGACTGCCGCCGTCGAGGCCTACCGCTCGGCGCCGACGCCGAACGTGATCATCCTGGAAACCGAAGGCCGCAACGACATCCTCGCCGGCCTCGACCAGCTTGCCTCCGTGTGCGACGCCGGAACCCGCGTGATCGTGGTTGGCCGCGTCAACGACGTCATGCTCTATCGCGAGCTGGTGCGCCGCGGCGTCAGCGATTACGTCATCGCCCCGGTCAACGCCATCGACATCGTGCGCTCGGTCTGCAACCTGTTCTCGGCGCCGGAGGCCAAGGCCGTCGGCCGCATCATCGCCATCGTCGGCGCCAAGGGCGGCGTCGGCGCGTCCACCGTGGCCCATAACGTCGCCTGGGCGATCGCACGCGATCTGTCGCTGGATTCCGTGGTCGCCGATCTCGACCTCGCCTTCGGCACCGCCGGCCTCGACTACAACCAGGACCCGCCGCAGGGCATCGCGGATGCGGTGTTCTCGCCCGACCGGGTCGACACCGCCTTCATCGATCGCCTGCTGTCGAAGTGCACCGATCACCTGAGCCTGCTGGCCGCGCCGGCGACGCTCGACCGGGTCTATGATTTCGGCGCCGAAGCCTTCGATGCGATCTTCGACACGCTTCGCACCACGATGCCCTGCATCGTGCTGGACATTCCCCATCAATGGTCGGGATGGACCAAGCGCGCCCTGATCGCGGCCGACGACATCCTGATCGTCGCCGCGCCGGATCTCGCCAACCTGCGCAACACCAAGAACATCTTCGACCTGCTGAAGGCGTCGCGGCCGAACGATCGCGCGCCGCTCTATTGCCTGAACCAGGTCGGCATCCCCAAGCGGCCGGAAATCCCCGCCAGCGAGTTCGCCAAGGCGATCGAAAGCCAGCCGATCGCCACGATCCCGTTCGACCCGCAGATATTCGGTTCGGCCGCCAACAACGGCCAGATGATCGCGGAAATTTCCGCCACGCATCGCACCACCGAGATGTTCCTGCAGATCGCCCAGCGGCTGACCGGCCGCGGCGAGACCAAGAAACCCAAGAGCTCGTTGCTGTCGCCCTTCATCGAAAAGTTACGGGCCAAGAAGTAATCGCCGGCGTGGAGTGCCATCGTGTTCGGTAAGCGTAGCGGAAATGATAGCGATACGCGGGTAATGAAGCCCGCAATACAGGCGCCGGAACCGGTTTCCAGCGCCCCGGCCGTTTCGCGCGAAATGGCGGCCCCGACCGTCGCTTCGCCCCCGATTGCGCCGGCGAAGCCGGCGCCCGCCCCCACCATGGAGGCGCGGCGCTCCGACAATTATTACCAGGTCAAGGCGACCATCTTCGGCGCCCTGATCGAGGCGATCGACCTCGCCCAGCTCGCCAAGCTGGACGGCGAATCGGCGCGCGAGGAAATCCGCGACATCGTCAACGAGATCATCGCGATCAAGAACATCGTGATGTCGATTGCCGAGCAGGAAGAGCTGCTCGACGACATCTGCAACGACGTGCTCGGCTACGGCCCGCTGGAACCGCTGCTGTCGCGCGACGACATCGCCGACATCATGGTCAACGGCGCCGGCACGGTGTTCATCGAAGTCGCCGGCAAGATCCAGAAGACCGGCATCCGCTTCCGCGACAACCAGCAGCTCCTCAACATCTGCCAGCGCATCGTCAGCCAGGTCGGCCGGCGCGTCGACGAATCCTCGCCGATCTGCGACGCCCGTCTCGCCGACGGTTCGCGCGTCAACGCCATCGTGCCACCGCTGGCGATTGACGGCCCCGCACTCACCATTCGTAAGTTCAAGAAGGACAAGCTGACGCTCGACCAGCTGGTCAAGTTCGGCGCGATCTCGCCGGAAGGCGCGCAGATCCTGCAGATTATCGGCCGCGTCCGCTGCAACGTGCTGATTTCCGGCGGCACCGGCTCCGGCAAGACCACGCTGCTGAACTGCCTGACCAACTATATCGAGCACGACGAGCGCGTCATCACCTGCGAAGACGCCGCCGAACTGCAGCTGCAGCAGCCGCACGTGGTGCGACTGGAAACCCGTCCGCCCAACATCGAAGGCGAAGGCCAGGTCACGATGCGCGAACTGGTTCGCAACTGCCTGCGTATGCGCCCCGAACGCATCATCGTCGGCGAAGTCCGCGGACCCGAAGCGTTCGACCTGCTGCAGGCCATGAACACCGGCCACGACGGCTCGATGGGAACGCTGCATGCCAATAACCCGCGCGAAGCCCTGTCGCGCTGCGAATCCATGATCACGATGGGCGGCTTCTCGCTGCCCTCCCGCACCATCCGCGAGATGATCTGCGCCTCGATCGACGTCATCGTGCAGGCGGCGCGCCTGCGCGACGGTTCACGCCGCATCACCCACATCACCGAGGTGATGGGCATGGAAGGCGACACCATCATCACCCAGGACCTGTTCCTGTACGACATGGTGGGCGAGGACGCCAACGGCAAGATCATCGGCCGCCACCGCTCGACCGGCATCGGCCGCCCGAGGTTCTGGGAACGCGCGCGATATTACAACGAAGAGAAGCGGCTTGCGGCCGCGCTCGACGCCGCCGAAGTCACCGACCAGCCCTGAGGAGGGCCACGAACATGCAACCGCTCGCACTGGCGTTTCTCGCCGCCACCGCCATCGGCGGCCTGGCCTGGGTCTTCATCTATCCGTTGCTGTCGGGCGAGAAGAAGGCCGAATCCCGCCGCGCCTCGATCGCGCGATCCGAACCTGCTGCCTCGCGCCACGCCGAGAAAAGCCAGCGCTCGCGCCGCGAGCAGGTCGAGGGATCGCTCAAGGAACTCGACGCCCGCCGCAAGAAGGAAAAGTCCGTCCCCCTCAGCACGCGGCTCGCCCAGGCCGGCCTCGGATCGTGGACGACCCAGAAATACTGGACCGTGTCCGGCATTCTCGCGGCGGTAGGATTTGTCGTCGCCTTCGTGGTCGGCGGCAGCCTGCTCGGTGCTGCCGTCATGGCTTTCGCCGCAGGCCTCGGCCTGCCGCGCTGGATGTTAGGGTTTCTCAAGAAGCGCCGGGAGAAGGCGTTCCTGAAGGCCCTGCCGGACGCCGTCGACGTTATCGTCCGCGGCATCAAGGCCGGCCTGCCGTTGTTCGAATCCATCAAGGTCGTCGCGGCCGAGTCGCCGGAACCGCTGAGGGGCGAATTCAACGCCATCATCGAAACCCAGACCATCGGCATGCCGCTGGGTGAGGCCTGCACGAGGCTGTACGAGCGGATGCCACTGCCGGAGGCCAACTTCTTCGGCATCGTGATCGCGATCCAGCAGAAGTCGGGCGGCAACCTGTCGGAAGCGCTCGGCAACCTCTCCAAGGTGCTGCGCGACCGCAAGAAGATGGCGGAGAAGATCCAGGCGATGTCGATGGAAGCCAAGGCTTCCGCCGGCATCATCGGCTCGCTGCCGCCGATCGTGATGCTGCTGGTCTGGATTTCGACCCCCGACTACATCGCGCTGCTTTGGACCCACAATATCGGCCAGTTCATGCTGGTCGGCTGCGTCGTCTGGATGTCGATCGGCGTCCTGGTGATGAAGCAGATGATCAACTTCGACTTCTGACGGTGCGGCATGATTGATTTTGTAATTTCGAGACTTCACGACCCGCGGTTCATGACCATGCTGCTGGCCGCAATCGCGGCGGCCGCCACCGCATACACGCTGATCATGCCGCTGTTCGCCGGCGAGGGCCTCGCCAAGCGGATGAAAGCGGTCGCCAACGAACGCGAGCGGCTCCGGCAGCGCGAGCGCGACCGGCTCAACAAGTCGGAGAAGGTGTCGCTGCGCCAGACCCCGAAGCAGCTCGTTTCCAAGGTGGTGGAAGACTTTAACCTCACCAAATGGCTGGCGCAGGAATCCGCGCGCGACAAGCTGATCATGGCCGGTCATCGCGGCAACGCGCCCTATGTCACTTTCCTGTTCGCCCGCGCAGTGACGCCGATCGTGCTGTTCCTCGGCGCAGCCCTCTATGTGTTCGTGATCACGCATATGGACAAGTCGCTGACGATCAAGCTCGGCATCTGCATCGGGGCCGCCTATCTCGGGCTGCAGGCGCCGATGCTGTTCCTGAAGAACGCGATCGCCAAGCGCCAGCTCTCGATCCGCCGCGCCTTTCCCGACGCGCTCGATCTGCTGCTGATCTGCATCGAGTCCGGCATGTCGGTCGAAGTTGCCTTCCGCAAGGTCTCGACCGAAATCGCCGGCCAATCGATCGCGCTGTCGGAGGAATTCGCGCTGACCACGGCGGAATTGTCCTATCTGCAGGACCGCAAGGTGGCGTACGAGAACCTTGCCAGGCGCACCGGCCTTGACGGCGTGAAATCGGTCTGCATGGCGCTGATGCAGTCGGAACGCTACGGCACCCCGCTCGGCCAGAGCCTGCGCGTAATGGCGCAGGAAAACCGCGACATGCGAATGAACGAGGCCGAGAAGAAGGCCGCGGCGCTGCCGCCGAAGCTGACCGTGCCGATGATCCTGTTCTTCCTGCCCTGCCTGTTCATCGTCATTCTCGGACCGACCTACATCAAGATCCAGATGATGCCGTAAGCCGCCTTCGCTGAAGCTTCGGCGTGCCAAGGCCGCCTGCTGAAGCTTCGGCGTGCCAGGGCCGCCGGCTGAGGCTTCCGCGTGCCAGGGTCGCCTGCTAAAGCCAGGGCTGCCTTCTCTGGAGTTCCGGCGCACCGGGACGCGAAAGCCCAGCGGCTGGCGCGCCGCGAGGATCGGCCGCCGCCGCACGAGCATCAACGTCAATCGACGCGACGGCGTCAGCTTAAGTTTGAATTGACGATGAAGAACGCGGCAATCATCCGCGCGCGGCGACGGGCACCTTGGCACCGTTGCGCGGGCTATCCTTGCGGTTCAGCATTTCGCGCAGGTAGGCCACGTTGGCGGCCGCCTCTTCGGCCGGCAGGTCGCCCTTGGCGATGGTCTCTGCTTCCGCGAAGCGGCCCTGCAGGCCGACCACGAGCGCCAGGTTCTGCCGCACCCGGCCGTCGGCGCGGGGATTGGCAAAGGCGCGCCGCAGCGTCTCCTCGGCTTGCGGCAATTCCCGCGTCAGCATGTAGGAGAGGCCGAGATTGGACAGCACCGAGGGTTCTTCCGGCACGATCTTCAGCGCGGTCTCGTAATAGCGGCGGGCTTCCTCGTGCTTGCCCATCTTGTCGAGCGTGGTGCCCTGGACCGAGAGAATGCGCCAGTCGGGGTTGGCCGGCGAGTGGGCGCGGCTGAGCACGTCGAAGGCCGCCTGTGAATTGCCGTTGTCGGCGAGCGCGCGACCGTAGGCTGCCAACAGCGCCTTGTTGCCGGGATGGGCGATGGTGGCCTGTTCGAGCACGGCGGCGGCCTGCGCGCGCTGCCCGGTGGCGCGCAACGCCTGGCCATAGCCGAGCGCCGCATCGGCATCCTTTGGGTTGGCGCGATAGCGCTCACCGTAAACCTCGAGCGCGCGGCGCGAATCCTCGGGCGCGGCGGCTTGCGTCTTGGGGGACGATGACGTCAGCGATCCCGTGATGTCGGACATCGTCTGGCAGCCGCCAAGGCCGGCGGCGAGAACTACCGTCAGGGCCGCGGAACTGAGGAACCGGGCAAGACCCCCGGCATGGCTGGACTGTCGACGCATGGCAACTTCAACTCATGGATATCGGGCGAATGGAGCCGAATGCGCCAGCAATAGAGTGTTAACCCTAACGGCCGGTTAATTGGGCATGCTATGCCCGTATCCCCTACCCCGTCCTCCCCTTCGCGAGACACGTACGTATGCAATTCCCGTTCGAAACTGCCGCGACCGCCGCCATTCCGATCACCTTTGCCACCAAGGCGACATGGGCCGAGATCGCCAGTGAACTCCCCGAACAGGCCCGGCAGTTTGCTGCAGCCAACAACTTTACCGCCGCGCCCGGCAGGTGCCTGACACTGCCCGCGCCCGACGGGCAGATTGCGCATGTTGTTTTCGGGCTCGAGGACGAGACGGCCAAATCCCGCGACCTGTTCCGGCCCGGCGTCTTGCCCGGCCTGCTGCCGCCAGGCGTCTATCGCTTCGCCAACGCGCCGCATGATGTGCGGCTGGCGACGCTGGCCTTTGCATTGGGCACCTATCGCTTCGGCCGCTATCGCAAACCGGAAAAGCCCGAGGTCCGGCTGGCGCCGCCCGACGGCGTCGATGTCGCCGACATCGCTCGGATGGCGGAAGCCGCTGCGCTGGCGCGCGACCTGATCAACACGCCATCGAACGATATGGGCCCGGAGGAACTGGCGCAGGCCGCGCAGGCGCTCGCGGCGCGTTTCGGCGCCAGCTTCAGCTGCATCGTCGGCGATGAGCTGGTGCGTCAGAACTTTCCGCTGATCCACGCCGTCGGCATGGCCTCGACCCGCGCGCCGCGGCTGATCGATCTGAGCTGGGGTGATCCCGCCGATCCCAAGGTGACGCTGGTCGGCAAGGGCGTATGCTTCGACACCGGCGGGCTCGACCTGAAACCATCCGGCGGCATGCTGATCATGAAAAAGGACATGGGCGGCGCCGCCAATGTGCTGGCGCTGGCGCAGATGGTGATGGATGCGAAGCTGAAGCTCCGCCTGCGCGTCCTGATCCCGGCGGTCGAGAACGCGGTGGCCGGCAACGCCTTCCGTCCGCTTGATATCTTCAAGTCGCGCAAGGGCCCGACGGTCGAGATCGGCAACACCGACGCCGAGGGGCGGCTGGTGCTGGCGGATGCGCTGGCGCTGGCCGACGAGGAGAAGCCGGACCTGCTCATCGATCTCGGCACGCTCACGGGCGCCGCGCGGGTGGCGCTGGGGCCGGATTTACCGCCGTTTTACACCAATGATGAGACGCTGGCCGAGGCGGTTGCGAACCATGCAAGGCGCGAGAACGATCCGTTGTGGCGCATGCCGCTGTGGCCGCCTTACGATTCCTGGCTGGATTCCAAGGTCGCCGACATCAACAACGCACCGGGCGGCAGCTTTGCCGGCTCGATCACCTGCGCGTTGTTCCTGCAACGTTTCGTCACCGACGCCAAGAGCTGGCTGCATGTCGATATCTACGGCTGGACGCCGTCGGCAAAGCCGGCGCGTCCCGAGGGCGGCGAGTGCCAGGCCGCACGCGCGATCTACAAACTATTGAGCGAACGCCATGGATGATCCCCGCCTGACGCCGGCGCGGCCTGAAGTCGCCGCCAAATATCTCGAAGGCAAGGTGAAGGCGGCGCGCTATGTCGCCGGCGAGGAATTTTGCGTGCATGACGCCATTGCGCCGCTGCGCGAGGCGCCCGCTCACGATGCCATGCAATTGACGCAGGCGCTGAAAGGCGAGCGCGTTACGATCTATGACCGCAATGGGGAAGGCTTTGCCTGGGGCCAGTTGAACGGCGACGGCTATGTCGGCTGGATTGCGGATGCCGCGCTGGTAAAGCCTGCCGCCGCACCGACGCACAAGGTGACCGCGCTGAGTACGTTTGCGTTTCCCGGCCCCTCGATCAAATTGCCGCCGGTCGAAACGCTGCCGATGGCCGCGCGCTTTTGCGTCTTGCGCGAAGACGGCGCGTTCGCCGTCACGAGCGACGGCTGGTATCTGCCGCGGCGGCACGTCGCCGGTCTCGACATCATGGAAAAGGATTTCGTCGCGGTCGCCGAACGCATTGTCGGCACGCCCTATCTCTGGGGCGGCAAGAGCGTGCGCGGCATCGACTGCTCAGGTCTGGTCCAGGTGTCGCTGAACGCCGCCGGCACCGGCTGTCCGCGCGACAGCGACTTGCAGCAGGACGCCCTCGGCCGGGCACTTGATGCAACCGAGATGAAGAAGCTGCAACGCGGCGACTTGATTTTCTGGAAGGGCCATGTCGCAATCGTCCGCGATGCCGACACCATCGTGCATGCCAATGCGCATCACATGGCGACGGTGGTGGAGAACACGCGCGAGGCGATCGCGCGGATCAAGGCGGCGGGCAGTGAGGTAGCGGCGATCAAGCGGTTGTAGCTGCAGGCTCCGCTGTCATCACCCGCGAAGGCGGGTGATCCAGTATTCCAGAGCAATTGAGGACGAGCCGAGAAGCCGCGGCGTACTGGATACCCCGCATCCGCGGGGTATGACGACCTTTATTGCTGCTCGGGCACGGCCTCGATCCGGAACGCGGCGGCGAACAGCGCGCGGGTGTAGTCGCTCTTCGGATTCTTGAACAGCTCCGCCGCCGGGCCTTCCTCGACCACCTTGCCATGGCGCATCACGATCAAATGGCTAGCGAGCGAGGCCACCACGCGCAAATCGTGCGAGATGAACATATAGGTCAGGTCGCGCTTGCGCTGCAGTTCGCGCAGCAGATCGACCATCTGCGCCTGGAACAGCATGTCGAGTGCCGAGGTCGGCTCGTCCAGCACGACGAAGTTCGGCTCCAGCACCACCGCGCGCGCGATCGAGATGCGCTGGCGCTGGCCGCCGGAGAATTCATGAGGATAGCGGAAGCGCGTCGCAGGATCGAGGCCGACGTCGCGCAGTGCCTTGACGACGCGCGCCTCGCGCTCCTCGTACGACAGCGACTTCTGGTGCACGCTCAGGCCTTCGGCGACGATATCGCCGACCGACATGCGTGGACTCAACGCACCGAACGGATCCTGAAACACGATCTGCATGTCGCGGCGATGCGGCAGCATGGCCTTGAAGCGCAGGCCTTGAATGTTGTTGCCGAGGAACACGATCGGCCCATCGGAGGAAATCAGCCGCAGCAAAGCGAGGCCCAGCGTGGTCTTGCCGGAACCGGATTCGCCGACGACGCCGAGCGTCTCGCCCTTGCGCACCGCGAGGCTGACGCCATCCACCGCCTTGATGTGGCCGACGGTCGAGCGCAGCAGCCCGCGCTTGATCGGAAACCAGACCTTGAGATTGTCGGCCGAGATCACGACCGGCGATTCCGGCCGCGGCGGCGCCGGGTCCGGCTTCGGTTCGGCTGCCAGCAGTGCGCGGGTATAGGCATGTTTCGGTGCGGTGAAGACCTGCTCGACCGGGCCTTGCTCGACGATCTTGCCTGAATTCATCACGCAGACGACGTCGGCGATGCGGCGGACGATGCCGAGGTCATGGGTGATGAACAGCATGCTCATGCCGAGCCGCGACCTGATCTCGGCAAGCAGCGCCAGGATCTGCGCCTGCACCGTGACGTCGAGCGCGGTGGTCGGCTCGTCGGCGATCAG
>Ga0081540_1002062_pt1 | contig 16766 bp, 15 predicted proteins | sample TabmetS2T1R1_FD_71024 | JGI IMG/M metagenome (GOLD analysis project Ga0081540, IMG submission 71024) | Tabebuia heterophylla rhizosphere microbial communities from the University of Puerto Rico - S2T1R1 | ecosystem: Host-associated > Plants > Roots > Rhizosphere ... | reverse complement strand
ACCAGATCGATCCACATCGCCAGCGGCAGTTCCAGCGCCTTGCGGACCACGCTGCGGCCGGGCCACAGGAACAGGTTTTTCGCCACCTGCTGGGTGATGGTCGAACCGCCGCGGGCGGGGGCGCCGTCCTCAGCATCGTCGATCGCGTCCTGCAGCGCGTTCCAGTCAACCCCGCGATGGCTGCAGAATCTGGCGTCTTCGGAACCGACCACCGAGCGCGGCAGATAGGGCGACATAGCGTGGAAATCGATCCACTGCCGCGACACCGGCGCGCCCTTGAGCCAGCGCCAGGCCATCAGCGTCGAGACCGGATGGCCGGTACGATAGAACGGCGTCACCACATAGGGCAGCAACAATACCGCCAGCAGGATCAGCAATAAAATTCGGACAATGCGCAAAATGGATGCTTCCGGTTCGCCACGTGCCGGCCCCGAGCCGGTCAATAGGCCCCACCCAAGTGACATCTCCATGATATTTCGTGCGTTTTCCAGCCCCTTTTGAGGCGCTGTGACCGCCGCCATGGAATTGACGAAGCGCCTGCCATCAACGATTGTCCGGCCAAATTGATCTGGAGCTATTCTTGATGTCGACCGCCACTGCCGATTTTGCCAAACGACTGGACCAGACCGCGGAGGATACCGAAGCCCTGCTGGCGAAGCTGTTGTCCGATACGCTATTGCCGGACGAGATCACGCGCCCGAAGCGGCTGATGGACGCCATGCGTTATTCCAGCCTCAACGGCGGAAAGCGACTGCGCCCTTTTCTGGTGGTCGAAAGTTCCGCCGTGTTCGGCGTTCCGCGCGAGGCGGCGCTTCTGGTCGGCGCGGCGCTGGAATGCATCCACTGCTATTCGCTGATCCATGACGACCTGCCGGCGATGGACAACAGCGACCTGCGCCGCGGCCGCCCCACGCTGCACAAGAAGACCGACGACGCCACCGCGATCCTGGCCGGCGACGGGCTGTTGACGCTGGCATTCGACATCGTCACCCGCGACGAGATCCATAAGGACGCCAATGTGCGGCTGTTGCTGACGCGTGCGCTGGCGCGCGCTTCGGGCATCGGCGGCATGGTCGGAGGCCAGATCCTCGACCTCGCCGGCGAAGGCCGCTTCGGCGACCGCGAGCCGGTCGACGTGGCGCGGCTGCAGCAAATGAAGACCGGCGCGCTGTTGCGTTATGGCTGCATTGCCGGCGCGATCCTCGGCCAAGCCTCGCAAAAGGAATACCAGGCGCTCGACGACTACGGGCGCGCGCTCGGCGAGGCCTTCCAGATCGCCGACGACCTGCTCGACGTCGAGGGCGACGCTGCCGCGCTCGGCAAGCCGGCCGGCGCCGATGCCGCGCTCGGCAAGACCACTTTCGTCACCCAGCTCGGCATCGACGGCGCCAAGCAGCGCGTGCGCGACCTGCTGGCGCGCGCCGATTCCGCGCTGTCGGTGTTCGGCGCCAAGGGCGACGTGCTGCGGGCGGCGGCGCACTTCGTCGCGGAGCGCAAGAACTAGCGGCAAAAAGGCAGCGGATGAGCAAGGAATTCGACGAGGGCCTTGTTCGCTTCCGGAACCTGCCGATGCCGGTCCGCGTCGTCTATGGGCGGCCGCGGACCTTCATCGCGATCACGCTCGGCGTCGCCGTATTCTTCCTGCTGCCCGACACGCGGCGGCTGGCGACGCGCCTCATTGTCGGCTGGGATTTCTTCGCTGCACTGTATCTCGTGCTTGCCTACATCATGATGCTGCGCTGTGACACAGCCCATATCCGCCGCAGCGCGGTGATGCAGGATGACGGGCGTTTCCTGATCCTGTTGCTGACCGCATTCGGCGCCCTCGCGAGCCTCGGCGCGATCGTGTTCGAACTCGGCGCCTCGAAGGGCAACAAGGCGGGGCTGATCCTCGCGGTCGCGACGATCGCGTTGTCATGGGTGCTGGTGCACACCGCCTTCGCGCTGCACTACGCGCACGCTTTCTATCGCGGCAGAAAGCCCGGCGGTCTGCAGTTTCCGAGCGGCGACGCCCATGTCGAGGCTGACTATTGGGACTTCGTCTACTTCTCGTTTGTGATCGGGATGACCGCGCAGGTTTCCGACGTCGGCATCACCGACCGGATCATCCGTCGCACCGCAACCTTGCACGGCATCATCTCGTTTGTGTTCAACACCGCGCTGCTAGCATTGATGGTGAACATCGCGGCGAGCGCGATCTGATTGCGCTACCGTCCCAGACACTGATCGATCCACACACTCGTCACGCGTAAAACGCGGATGGCCGGGACAAGCCCGGCCATGACGACGTGGAAACTTCAGCGCTTGCTCGTCCGGAGTCGCGCAGCTCTGGGCTACGGGCACACGCCCGACATGATGGCCTGGTAGCCATTGCAGCCCTGCTGGCGTTCGAGGCCGGTTAGCGGACGACCGCTAGACGACATCCCTGGTGCATTCGCGTTCGGCGAACGCGTGACGAACACACGCTTTGCCTGCTGGGCTTGCCTCGCTTCCGGAACTTCCCGGCGCTCCGGCCGGTCGCGCCTGGCGACCGGCTTCCGCTCGCGGCGTTTTTCGCACTCATTGTCGTCGTTGAGGAACGATCCTGCCGCACAGGTGATCTTGACGCAGCGCTCGCCGTCGGCCTCGAAGCCATGCTCGCAGACCAGCGGGCAAACCCGCGAGGTCTTCTGCTTGACCGCATCGAGCGCATCGACACTCGCGACCTTGGTGTCGAGCTTGGTCTTGGCGTAGCGATTGAACTGCGTCAGCGAACGCTGCGAGGCGGCATTCCAGTTGCCATCGGCGGCGCCGGTCAGGCATCCGACGCGGCGCAATTCGGCCTGCACCGACTGCGTGACGTCGGTCGGCGGCGGCGTCGCGGGATTGAGGGCCGCCACGTTGACGGCCTTGTCGGCAGTCTTGTCCGCGGCGGTCTTGTCGGGCGCCGCGCTTTCGGCGGCGGCACGTTTCTGCTCGGCCGCAGCGGCCTGCTCCTGCGCGATCTGCTTGGCTTTTTCGGCCGCGAGACGCGCCTGCTCGGCGGCTTTCGCGTCCGCCTCGGCCTTGGCCTGCTGCGCCTTTTGAGCGCCCTCGGCGGCAAGCCGCACGCGTTCCTGTTCGGCCAGCCGCGCCTTCTCGGTCGCGGCGACGCGGGTCTCTTCGGCCGTGATCTTTTCGAGCTGCAGCCTGGCGAGGCTGGCGTAAAAACCATCGGGATATTGCGCGAGGAAGGCGTTGAGCGCGCTCTTGTTGCCGACCTGCAGCGCCAGTTCATAGTCGCGGCGGGCTTCGGCCTGCGCGCTGAGAGCCGGCGTCGCCAGCGCGGCTGCGGCCGGCGGCGTGCGAGGGGCCGGCACCAGCGGCACGTCCTCGCCGCCCAGCGAACCATAGACAAAGGGTTCCTGCTTGTTGCTGGTGGTCTTGAGAACTTCGTCACGAACGAAGCCGAACGCCCGGCGGACGTCGAGGCCGGGCTTGGTCAAATGGTTCGACAGCGCCAGGGTAAACGGGCTGTTCTTGCCGTCGCCGTCGGCCGCCGTGGAGCCGGCCTTGGCCGAATAGGCGATCAGGACATTCGGGCTGGTCGGCTCGACCTTGGCCAGCCCCTGCCCGATCGCGCGCGAGGCGACGGTGCGCTTCATGGTGCGGGCAAACGGATTGTCGCGGCAGGCGTCGAGGATGACGAGCCGCAGTTTCTTGGCCGGCTCGATCGCGATCAGGATGCGGTCGAGCGAGAAGGCCTCGTCATAAATGTCGGTGTCGCGCTCCAGCCGCGCATCCACCGGGATCAAATAATTGGCGCCGTCGACCTCGATGCCGTGACCGGCGTAATAAACGACCGCGATATCGGCGTCGCGCGCGCGGTCGGCGAAATCTCGCAGCGCACGGCGGGTTTCGGCGGCAGGCAGATCGCGGCGGGAATCGACCACATCGAAGCCGGCGTCCTTCAAGGTCGAGGCGATCCTGGCGCTGTCGTTAACGGGATTGGCGAGCGGTGCGACATTCTGGTAGGCCGAATTGCCAAGCACCAGCGCCACGCGCTTCTCGGCAAAGGCCGGCTGGCACACGGCCAGCAGCAGGCCGGCGACGGCAACAACCAATCGGCTCGATTTCAGGGAGTATTTCATGGTCACGCTTCCAGAACCCGGACAATTTTAGCACACCGGCCTGACTTACCAGAAGCAATGGCTGATCTTTGTGAGTTACGTCACGATCCGCCTCGGCCTGGTCAGGCGATCCTGATTGTTAGTCTACCGAACCGTCAGCCGGTTCGCCGGCGAGATCACTTGCACGGCATCGGATCGCCGGAACAATGCCTCATTTTCCCGCGGCGAGCCGAATTATTTCGCGCCGGGCGTAACGTGCTCCCGATATCGCGGCAGATCGTCGCTGATCTCGTGCCATGGCGCCTTGGAGCCGACGAAGACGTGCGCGCTCGGCCGGATCGCGGGCGCATCGACCAGCGTTCCCATGGCGACATGGACGTACGCGCCGTCGCGCACCACCGAATAGAGCAGCGAGCCGCAACCGCGGCAGTGCGCATCATGGGCCTTGTCGTCGCCGTAAATCAGCAGGCTATCGCCGCCCCTGACGACGTTGAGCTTCTCGCGCGCAATTCCTGCGAACGGCTTGAACGCCGAACCCGTGGTGCGCCGGCAATTCGAGCAATGACAGTTCAATGAATAGACGAACGCGTCCTCGACCTCATAACGCACGGCGCGGCAGAAGCATTCTCCGGCAAGAATGCGAGCATTCGAATTTGCTGATCCGGTCACGACGAAACTCCTCGCGCTGGTTTCAAAGTCAGCCATAGCGCAATTCGGTGGTTCTTGGCTTAATTCTGATCGAGCAGATGCAATCCTGCCGGGAGGACAACCCATGAGCCATGACCGATCCAGCGTCGAAGCGGTGGTGCAAGCCTATTTCGATGGCCTCTATGAAGGCGATGCCGAGAAGCTCGGCACGATCTTCGATTCGACCGCCGATTTGCGCTGGCTGGAGAAGGGCGAGTTGCAGGTGCTGACCGTGCCGGACTGGCTCGATCGCGTGCGCAAGCGCCCTTCCGCCAAGGCAGAAGGCAAGCCGCGGGAGGACTTTATCGTCACGATCGACCGTTCGGATGACTCCACCGCGTTCGTCAAGGTGCGCTGCCAATTGCCGCCGCGCTATTTCACCGACTACCTGGTGGCGATGAAGCTGAGCGACGGCTGGAAGATCGTCTCGAAGTCCTACCGTTACGATCTGCGCGAGTGATCCTCAGGCAGGCGCCCGGCATTGACCTTGCGGTTTTTCCCTGCGAATGGGGGCCATGCTGGAAGCCCGATTTCAGATTTTCCTGATCCTGCTCGCCGTGCTGGCCGGAACCGCGCTGCTGGCGCGGCGGTTCAACATCGCGCCGGCCATCCTGCTGATGCTCGCCGGTATCGCGCTCGCCTTCGTTCCGGGCATGCCGAGCGTGGAACTGCCGCCCGAACTCGTTCTGCTGATGGTCCTGCCGCCGCTGATCTACTCGGCGAGCGTCGCGATGAGCTGGCGCGAGTTCAAGTCCAACCTCCGGCCGATCATTCTGCTGTCGGTCGGCTGCGTGATCTTCACCGCCTTCGCCGTCGCCGCCGCCACGCACTACCTGATCGGGCTGCCCTGGAGCGTCGGCTTCCTGCTCGGAGCCATCGTCGCCCCGCCGGACGTGGTGGCGCCGCTGGCGATTGCCCGCAAACTGGGCGTGCCGCGCCGTATCATGGTCGTGCTCGAAGGCGAAGGCCTCGCCAATGACGCCACCGCCCTGATTCTCTACCGGTTCGCGGTGGCGGCGATTTCGACCGGGTTGTTCTCGCTGACGAAGGCCACGGGCACCTTTGCGGTCATCGTCGTCTGCGAGATCCTGTTCGGCCTGGCGATCGGCTGGCTCTCTCTACACGCGCGGCATCGCACGCGGGACCCGCAGATCGAGATCACGCTGTCGCTGATCACCCCCTACCTCGCCTACTGGATCCCGGAACATCTCGGCGGTTCCGGCGTGATCGCCACCGTCGCCTGCGGCCTCTATATGAGCTGGAACGGACCGCTGCTGATTTCCGCCGCGACGCGCCTGCAGGGCATCTTCTTCTGGGACCTCGTGATCTTCCTGGTCGAGGGCATGCTGTTCCTGGTGACGGGATTCCAGATGCGACAGGTATTCGAGAAATCCAAGGCGTTTCCGCTGCAGGAGATCGTGTTCACGACGGCACTGGTTGTCGTCATCGTCATCATCGCCCGCTTTGCCTGGGTCTATCCTGCAGTCTACCTGCCTCGCATCCTCAGCAGGCGATTGCGTGAACGGGATCCGGCGCCATCCTGGCGGGTCTCGTTCGTGCTGGCCTTCACCGGCGTACGCGGTGCGGTGTCGCTCGCCGCCGCACTGGCGTTGCCGCTCGCATTGCCAAGCGGCGAAGGCTTTCCATATCGCGACATGATCCTGTTCGTCGCCTTCGGCGTCATCTTCATCACGCTTGTCGGACTTGGCTCGGGATTGCCGCTGGTGGTGCGATGGCTCGGCGTTGCCAAGGATACCCGGAAGGAGCATATCGCGGAACATGAATCCGAAATCGCGGCGCGGCGCGAGGCGCTCGACGTGGCGCTCAAGTCGCTCGACGCCATCACCGACGACCGCGAGCTCTCGGACGAGGTCGTCAAGCTGTTGCGCGCGCGGCACGAGATCCGCACCAACCAGCTTCCGGATTCGCTCGATCCGAACACCCACGACGTCTCCGCGGCCGGCACCGCACTGACGCGTGAACTGATTGCCAGCGAAAGAAAATTCATCCACGTGCTGCTGCGCGACGGCAGGATCACCGACGAATCACGACGAAGGATCGAACGCGATCTCGACCTCGAGGAAGCGAGCCTGAGCAATCGGGAGTATCGGACGATACCGCTGTAGAAGCGATCCATGCAACAAGCGCCGTCATTCCGGGATGGTCCGAAGGACCAGACCTCAGGTGCGCAATTGCGCACCGGGGAATCTCGAGATTCCGGGTTCGATGCTTCGCATCGCCCCGGAATGACCCTTCGGATCACATCGGCGGGGTGATCCCGTCGCGGCCGACATTGACGCGGTTGGCTTCCAGCGTGCCGTCGTCCTTCTTCACCGCGCTGAAAATGATGACCTTGGCGCCCGGCTTCAGCTCGGACTTGTCGCCGGCGACGAAGGTGACGATCGGCGTACCCGGCGGCACCAGGACTTTCTTTTCGCCATCCTTGTATTTGACCAGGATGTTCTGGCCGTCGGTGCCCTTCACCGTCTGGGCCACCGTGGCGTTGGTCATGGTCGAGTTCGGGCGCTGATCCCAGGGCCGGAAACCTTCGGCCGCGCCGCGCTGGTTCTCGGGAAAGATGTGCACCGCGACCGCCCGCTGCGTGCCGTCGGGTTCCGGCATCGCGGTGACGCCGATATAGGAGCCTTCCTTGATCTCCGACAGCTCGGTTTTGGCAACGCCGAATACCGCGGCATTGTCGGTGACGCGGACCTTCATGTCGGCGCCTTCGCGCGATTTGATCGACAGGGTGGGCAGGTCCACGGCCTCGATGGTGCCACGAATCCGCACCGTCGGCGGCTGCTGCGCCCACGAGGCTGTTCCGAGCAGGGTGGCAAAGGCAAGCGTGGCCGCGAGTACGCGCGGCCCTGAACAAAGCGTCGGCATGGTGTTCCTCCCAGGATTGTAACGGCGCCCGATCCAACGCAAACACCGGGAGGGAGTGGCTATTCCAAAGTCGATTTCGTCATTCCGGGGCGATGCGTAGCATCGAACCCGGAATCTCGAGATTCCCCAATGTGCGATCGCACATTGGGGCTCGTGCTGACGCACGCCCCGGAATGACGCCTCGCGTCACATCGGCGGGGTCAGGCCGTCCCGGCCGACACTGACGCGGTTGGTCTCGAACGAGCCGTCCGGCAGCTTTTTCATGAAGGCAATCACCTTGGCGCCGGGCTTGAGATCGCTCTTGTCGGCTGGAACGTAGGTCACGACAGGCGTGTCCGGGGAGACCTCGACCTTTTTCTCGCCGCCCCGGTATTTGATCAGCAGGGTATGGCCGTCATTGCCGACCACGGACTCCGCCACCGTGGCGTTGGTCATGCTGGAATTGGGCCGCAGATCATAGGGCCGCGAGCCCTCACCGGTGCCGCGCATCGCCTCGGGAAACACGTGGACTTCCACCGCATTCTGGCTGCCGTCCGCCCCCGGCACCGTGGTCGTGCCGATGAAGGAACCGACCTTGATCTCCGAGAGCGGGATCTTGGTGATCCCGACAACGCTGACATCGCCGGTCATGTGCAGCTTGACGTCATCGCCGCTCCGCGACTTGACGGCGAGCATGTCGCCATCGACCGCCTCGATGGTGCCGCGTACGCGCGTCGGCACGGGCGGCTGCTGGGCGATCGCGTAAATCGTGGAGGTCGCAACCATTGCGACCGAGGCAAGCAGGCGAACGAGTTGAAGGCGACTGATAGACATACAGGGGATCTCCGGTGGCAGCACCCACCTAGCCATTGACCCCGGCTTTCCAAAAAAATTCCTGCTCAAAAATCCGCGATCAGCCGATCATGTATTCGTGAGATCGGCCTCAACCAGCCCGCGCAGTTCCGCCGTCACTTGCGGTCGCTGGCCGAACCACAGCTCGAACCCGCGCACCGCCTGGTGCAGCAGCATGCCGAGCCCATCGGCGGTCTTCAGCCCGCGTGCCTTCGCCGCCGCCAGCAACGGCGTGTCTAGCGGGACATAGACGAGATCGGCGACAACGGCGTCTGACGGCAGCCGGCCGACATCGATTCCGAGCGGCGGCTGGCCGTGCATGCCGAGCGACGTCGTGTTCACCAGAAGGCGTGCGCGCGGCAGCAGGTCGGCAGCCGCCTCCCACGCCACGGGCAAGACGTTCGCGCCGAATTGATCCGCCAGCGTCCGGGCGCGGTAGACGGTGCGGTTGGCGACATGCACGCGCCTGATGCCGCGTTCGAGCAATCCGAACACGACCGCACGGGACGAGCCGCCGGCGCCGAGCACCAATGCGTCCTCGCATTTGTCCCACCCGCCGGCGCAGGCGTCGAGGTTATTGATGAAGCCTTCGACGTCGGTGTTGGTCGAGCGCAGTTCGCCGTCGCCAAACCACAGCGTATTGGCCGCTCCGACCGCTTGGGCGCGCGCATCCGGCTTGGAGAGCGCCAGCACCCGCTCCTTGTGGGGAATGGTGACGTTGGCGCCGACGAAGCCGCGCAGTGAAAGCCGGAAGACGAAATCCTGAAACTCGTCGGGGGGCACCGCCTCGATGACATAGCCGCCCTCGATGCCGAGCGTCCGCAGCCAGTAATGATGGATCAGCGGCGAGCGCGAATGCGCAGCCGGCCAGCCGATCAGGCATGCGGCGGGGGGTCTACGTGCACTTGTCATGCCAGTCCAATCGGACAAGCCCGCGCCGCTGTCAATGCCGTCAGGCGCTCACGGCCGCCGTCTGAGCGGCAAGCGAGCCGATTCAGGGCTCTCGACCTTGCACTCGAATCGATCCCTCCCCTGTCGCGCGGGATCGGTCGTTTCACAGGGAATGCCGGCGACGGACCGGCCGCGCCGATCGATCGCGCACCAGTTGCCGTCGCGTTTGGCCCAAGCGATGCCGCGGAAACCGGGACTGAAGTAGACCGGTTCGTCGTATCGCGGTTCGACTACGACCTGTCCAACGGTGTCGACCAGTCCCCACTTGCCGTCCCTGAGAAAGGTCAGCAGGCCGAGTTCGAGGTTGATGCCGACCCGCTCGGCGCCAATATCGACCCAGTTCTCACCGGTCCACGACAGGATCGCGCGCTTGCCGTCGTTCTGCGACATGATCGCATGGCCGATATCGCACATCACGCCCGGTCGCGGCGGAACGACCCACGACTGATCGCTGAGTCGGAGGACACCGGTCGCGCCGGAGGCGGTGACCAACGCGGTGTCGAGGTCCCGGCGCTTAGCGGGCGTCGAATCTTGGCTCGATCAGCCAGGTGCCGTCGGACTGCATGAAACCGCGCTTGCCGTCGATCGATGCAACGAACACATCGGCTCCGGCCGAGAGATAATCGAACTTCGGTTCGATCAGCCAACGCCCATCTGATGCAATGCGTCCCCATTTTTCATCGATCTTCACATTCCTGATGCTCGGCGCGGCCCGCGTGATTGCATCGAACTGGACCGATGTCAGCGGGCTCGAATTGCCGTCGACCAATCCGAACTTGTTGCCGACTTTCAGGATATAGGGCGGAATGCCGCCGCAGCCCGCGTCGATGAGCCGGCCGGCCGGCGGTTGCAACGGCCTGCCATCTGCTTTGAAATAAAGCCATTCCCCGTTCTTGAGTGCGATCAGCCGCCCATCGCCGTGACACCGCTGGATCACCTGATCGAAATCAGCATCGAGCACGACACGCCCGTCGAGGTCCAATAGCCCTGACCGCCCATCCTTCGTGAACTGCCAGCCGAAAGGGGGGTCGGAAGGTAGACGTCCGCTGAAGTCCCTGGCGAGCAAGATCCATTGGTAATTGGTCTGGAAAACCCAAGCGCCGGACTTGTCAATCACGCCAACGGTGCTGCCTTGTTGGGCCTCCGTTCGCCCAACGCCCTGTACAAAGGGTCTGGCTTTGTCGAAGACCGGTTCGATGACGAAATTCCCGTTCTGGTCGATAAAGCCGAATTTGCCGTTGAGCGCCACGCGCGCCAGCCCATCGTTCAATGAACCCGTCTGCTCGAATTTCGGTTCGATCAACCAGCTTCCGTCGGCGCGCGCCAGCCCCCAGAGCTTGTCCTTCTGAACCCAGCGGAGCGACGCGTTGTCCTTGCCGAATGGCGGTGACGACGTGTCCAGTGGCTCGATCCATTTTCCCGACGTGTCAATGACGCCCGTTCGACCATCAGGCAAGGTGACGCCGCCGGACAAAATGAACTGCATGCCGGAAAAATCTTCGCCGCCCTTCCTTCCGCCAAGATGCCGGGTTTCCGACACGCGGAAGCGATCGGGGGCTATCGCGCGGATGGATCCATATTTCGGCTCAATGACCATCTTGCCGTCACGATCGATCAAGCCCGACTTGCCGTCCACCTCGACTTGCGCGAAGCCAAACTGATAGTCCTCGACGACACGGTACTGCGGCTTGACCACCTCGCGTCCTTCTTCGTCGACGAAGCCATAAAGACCCCCGACACGGACCACTGCGCGGCCGTCCGAGAAGGTGCCGACCCAGTCATATCGAGGTTGGACCGCCACTGTGCCGTCGCGACGGACCGCTCCACACAGACCGAGGGGAAACGTGCACATCGGCAACGGAAAGGTTTCAGGCTTGCCAGGTCCGGGACGGTCGTACAACGGACTGCCCTCGGCTTCGATGATGTCCTGCAGGATTGCCCTGCCGGCCGGCGTCAAATCCGGAGGCTTTTCGTGTGCGACCGCGCCGTCGATTACCAACACGGCAATCAACGTGACAACATTCGATAAACGCACGATAGCGCCCCCGCCTTATCGTCAGACCCGTCATCGACGGAATACGAACGATCCGTGGCAGGAGCATGTCAATCGACACACAATGTTAGATTGCCGCGTATCGCGAACGATCTCTGAACACCTTGTGACGTAAATCCATACGATGGATTGCACAGCAAAGGGATCGTGACGCCGGTCAAGGCGTCACGATCCAATCCGTAACATCACGCCGCGTCGCGGTGCGCGGCGATGATCTGCTCGGCGGCGCGGCCGGTGACTTCGGCCATGCGGTCGAACGCCCGCGTGAAGCTGCCGGCGCCGGCGGTTGCCGAGCGCAATTCCACGATCAGGTCGCCGATCTCCGCCTCCGGCATGGTGGCGCGGACGCAATCCCATCCCGGCCAGTTCTCGCGGGTGTCGAAGCCGAGGATCTGGCCGCGCCGCGCCGACAGGATGGCGTTGATCTTCGCGGTGGCGTCGTTCGGGCAGACGATCTCCACCATGTGGATCGGCTCCAGCAGCACCGGCTGGCATTGCGGCAGCGCCTCGCTCATGCCGATCCGCGCCGCGGTGCGGAAGGCAAGATCGGAGGAATCCACGCTGTGATAGGAGCCGTCGGTCAGCGTGACGTGAAGGTCAATCACCGGAAAACCAAGAGGCCCGCGCGTCAACCCGTCGACGACGCCCTCTTCCACCGCGCCGATATAATTGCGCGGCACCGCGCCGCCGACGACCTTTTCGTGGAACTCAAAACCCGTGCCGCGCGGCATCGGCTTGATCTCCAGCACCACGTCGCCGAACTGGCCATGGCCGCCGGATTGCTTCTTGTGGCGGCCGCGCTGGGTGATCGGCTTGCGGATGGTTTCCTGATAGCCGATCGCCGGCGGATGCGATTTAACATTGACGCCGAAGCGGTCCTTGAGCCGCTCCTGCGCGACGCGCAGGTGCATCTCGCCCTGCCCCCACAACACGGTGTCATGCGTGCGCGGGTTCTGGATCATCGACAGCGACGGATCTTCCTCGTTGAGCCGCAGCAACGCCTGGCCGAGCTTGACGTCGTCCTTGCGGTCGATCGCCGCGATCGAGATCGACAGCACCGGCGGCGTCGCGCCGACCTTCACGAGCGAGGCCGGCGCGGTCTTGCCGCTCGACAGCATGTCGCCGGTCTTGATCGCGTCGAGCTTGCCAAGCGCCACGGTGTCGCCGGCCTCCGCCGTCGCGCGCTTGCTGTCATAGGCGCCGTTGACGGCGAGAATGCCGGAAACGCGCCCGGCTTCGCCGGAGGAGGATTGCAGCGTCGCGCCGTCGTCGAGACGGCCGGCGAGCAGGCGCACCAGCGACAGCTTGCCGCCGTGCTGCAGATGCATGGTCTTGAACACATAGGCCAGCGCGTCTTTTTGCGAGGATACGCCGAGGCGTTTCGCCGTCTCGGTCACGCCGGGCGATTCATGCCGCAGCGCCTTCAGCAGCCGCAGCACGCCATGCTCGCGCGCCGCCGAGCCGAGCAGCACCGGGCAGATCAGGCCTTCACGCAATTCGCGGGCAAGATCGTCGAACACCGCATCGCGCGGCGGCTGGATATCCTCCAGCAATTGTTCCATCAGCGCGTCGTCGTGGTCGGCGAGCTTTTCCAGCATCGAGAAGCGGGCTTCCTTCTCGCGGTCGAGATTGCCGCCTTCCAGCGCCACGACTTCCGAAGGCTTGTGCTCGCGATAGACAAAGGCGCGTTCCAGCGCCAGATCGACGAAACCCTCGATCAACTCGCCGTTCCAGATCGGAATCTGCCGTAGCACCAGCGGCACGCGCGAGGCGGGCTGCAGGATCGCCAGCGTGTCGCGGACGCGCTGGCTGGCGCGGTCGATCTTGTTCAGAAACAGAATGCGGGGAATGCCGAGATCCTCCAGCTCGCGCAGGATGATCTGCAGTTGCGGCAGCTTCTTCTCGTCCGCCTCGCAGACCACGACCGCGGCATCGACCGCGGGCAGCGCGGCGCGCATGTCATGCGCGAATTCGATCGAGCCGGGACAATCGATAAAGGTGTAGCTGTCGCCCATGAAGGTGGTGGTGGCGGCGGTAAGGCCCACGCCCATCTTGTGGTGGCGCGCTTCGGGGCTGGCATCGCCTATGGAAGTTCCGGCATCGACGCTGCCGGCATTTTTGATGACGCCGGTGCGCGCCATGATTGCCTCGAGAAGTGTGGTCTTACCGCTCTGGAAAGGGCCCACAAGCGCTATGCACCGTGGACCTCGGGGACTTCTGACGTCTTGTCCCATTGCCGCCTCCTTATCTTTGGAGCTCGGCCCGTGATTGGGTCGGCGATCTGTGATGCTCGGCCTGTCCCGAGGTTTTGGCAAGCAGGAAAAATTCGCTGCAGCGCATCCTGCCGATTTCTCGAGTTCGCCTCGGCCACGCCGGGGTACCGCTCCCTTCAGCGCTCGCCAGTCCGGAACTCAAAGTTAATTTCGCGTTCAGCCGGTCTCGCCGCCCGGTCCGTCCGAAGACGGATCGAGCATGATCCGCAGCGCGACGGCGAAGCGCTCGATATCGACGCGCTCGTCCCAGGCAAGCTGCAGCGAAATGCCCTGCAGCACCGCCACCATGACGCGGGCGGCCGACGCCGGATCAAGATGCCGCGGCCAACGCCGCTGTCGTTGCGCGCGCGCAATCATCGGCGCCAACACTTCCACGGCCTGGGATACCCCCGCGAGCGCTTCGCGCTTCAATCGTGGATTGGAAAGGCTCTCCGCCCAGAGCTGCACGGCCAGATGGCGCCATCGTCTTTCCTTGGGATTGCGCAATTCGAGCACAAATCCTTCGATAAGACGCCGCAGACCGGTGTCGATGTCAGGCGCGGCCAGCGCAAATTCCATGCGCCGACGTTCCATGGCGTGACGTTCAGCCGCGATCGCCATCGCGATCTCGGTCTTGCCCTTGAAATATCCGTAGATCGCGCCAGGACTAAGCCCCGACTCCTCGACGATGTCCTGCACGGTTGCCGCATGAAAGCCTTCGCGCGCAAAGCATGTCAGCGCGGCGTCCAGGATGCGCCCGCGCTGCTCATTGGCGCGGGCCGCCGTGATCCTAGGCATCGCCGACTTCCGCCAGCACCGTGTGATAGAAGCCGTAGCCGCGCATGTCGCGGCCGGCCTGCCCCATCACCTGCTCCCGATATTGATCGGCGCCGAGATCGCTGACCAGTGCCAGTCCCCGCTCCTGCAGGAAGCCCGGCAATTCGCGGGGCAGCAGGCCGAACCGCCAAGGTTCTCCCGTGCCGTCGACCTTGGTGATAACCTTGTCCGCGCCGTCGAACGCGACGCTGCCGTCGATCGCTCCCTCATGGACATAGGTGAAGATGAAGCGGCTGCGCGGCGCAAGCCGTCCCGCCCAGCGCACCACGCCGCAGACCGCCTCACCGGTCAGGTACTGGCTGACGCCTTCCCACACCACGATCGTGCGCCGCGCCGGATCGAAGCCGGCATCGCGCAGGCACTGTTCGAAATCGTCCACCTCGAAATCGACGGAAACGAACGTCACCCGGTCCAGATCGGCGCCCGCACCCTGCAGCCGTTCTCGCTTCACCCTTGCGGTTGCCGGATGGTCCACTTCGAAAACCTTGATGGAGCCGAGCGCGGCGAGCCGCCAAGCCCGCGTATCGAAGCCGGCGCCGAGCAGCACGACCTGCTCGGCCTGTCCGATCGATTGCTCGATCCAGTCGTCGATCAGTCGTGTCCGGGCGATGCCGGAAGTTCGCGCGCCCGGCCATTGCCGGTCGACGTAGCGGGCAAGCATCTCGCCCAACGGACGTACCGCGAGCAGCCTGGCTGATAACCGCAGGCTTCCCGGCAACAGCGCGGCCGCCAGCGGATCGGCGAACACGCGTCGTCCGGCGCCTTTCGCATGCTCCGACGCCCGGAACATGGCCATGTATTCGGCGGTCCGGCTTGGCTGATGCTGCAGCATTTTCGCGGCCTCCACAAAAAGAATATTTACTCTTTTTAGGACCGAGCGCGGTTCAGGTCAAGACCTCGTGGTGAAAATGAAGTGCGGTCAGCTCATAGCTGTGGCGGGTCACCTTGACCCGTCATTGCGAGCGAAGCGAAGCAATCCATCTGTCCCCGCGTGGAGACGTGGATTGCTTCGCTTACGCTCGCAATGACGCGGATAGTATGTCGCTTACCGCCCCGGCCGCAGCTCCAGTGCACCCAGTCCAGCGGCGATGCTGATGCCTACCTGGCCTTGCACGCTGAGCGGCTGCAGCGCGATCGAATTGGCGGAGCCGCCGACCAGCACGTTGCCGCCGACGCCGACGCCGAGCGTGGCGCTGCCTTGCGCGCCGACATAGTCGCCGGAGAGTTCGCCCGGTCCGAGTCGCGCTACCGGCGCGAACACGCCCCAGGCCAGCGCCGACTCCTGGGTGATGCCGAGATCAAGTCCAACTTTACGGATGGTCGCGACGTAGCGATCTTCCGGCATGCCATCGGCGCGCAGTACGCAGCCGAGATTGGTGACGGAACCGACGATGAAGCCGATGCTGGCGCCGCCGCGACACTCCAGCACGCCGACCTGCACGCGCTGCATGGGCTGCTGCGCAGTCGCGACGCCAAGGGAAGCGGCCAGCATGGCCAGGGCCACACCGGCGAGAACGAAGGAACGACGCATGAAGAAATCTCCGGCTGAAAAGCTGTGATGCGAGCAGAGGATCAAAGAAAACGCGCCGTGCCCGCGGCGCGGGTTTTTCTATGCCATAACAATCTGGGCGGTGCCAGATTTGGCCGAGCTTTGGCCGTCATTCCGGGATGGTCCGAAGGACCAGACCTCAGGTGCGCAATTGCGCACCGGGGAATCTCGAGATTCCGGGTTCGATGCTGCGCATCGCCCCGGAATGACGGATCCAACTTTAAAAACAAGAGGCCCGCTTGCGCGGGCCTCTGCAACACGGTCATGCGCGGCATGCTGGTGCCGCGAAAATACTCTACCGCAAGTCGCCGCAGAAGCGCTGGATGCGCTTGCAAGCGTCTTCGAGATCGGACGTTTTGGTCGCGTAGGAAATCCGGAACGCCGGCCCCAGCCCGAACGCCGACCCCTGCACGACGGCGACGCCCTCGCTCTCCAGAAGCTCGGTAACAAAATCCTCGTCATTGGCGATCACCTTGCCCGTCGGCGAGGTCTTGCCGATGGTGCCGGCGCAGGACGGATAGACGTAGAAGGCGCCCTCGGGCCGCGGACACTCGATGCCCTTGGCCTGGTTGAGCATCGACACCACGAGGTCGCGGCGCTCCTTGAACACCTTGTTGTGCACGGGGATGAAG
>Ga0081540_1002061_pt1 | contig 16771 bp, 18 predicted proteins | sample TabmetS2T1R1_FD_71024 | JGI IMG/M metagenome (GOLD analysis project Ga0081540, IMG submission 71024) | Tabebuia heterophylla rhizosphere microbial communities from the University of Puerto Rico - S2T1R1 | ecosystem: Host-associated > Plants > Roots > Rhizosphere ... | reverse complement strand
AAATTAAAAGAACTGCATTCTCACCCGCTTTATACCCGGCTTGCCGGGCAGGCCGTACCCGGCAATGGCGATACCGATGAGCAGATCCAGCGGGTCATCAATGGAATGGCAACCCGCATGCGCATGCCCCATAACGGGAGGGGACAGAATGGCTGCCACTATATCCAGGCCATAAACGAGTATATCGGAAGCTGATGTCGTCTCCCATCCGCATAGGTACAAGAGAGAGCGAACTGGCCCTCTGGCAGGCGAACCGGGTGAAGGATCTGTTGGCGCAGGAAGGTGTTGCAGCGGAGCTTGTCTTAATAAAAAGCGAAGGCGATATCGATCTGAAGACCCCGTTGTACGAGATGGGTGTGCAGGGAGTATTTACCCGCAGCCTGGATACTGCACTGCTCAATGACCGGATCGATATTGCGGTCCACTCGATGAAGGACGTTCCCACCCAATTACCGCAAGGCATTGAACAGGCCGCAGTCCTAAGGCGCGGCCCTGTACACGACCTGCTGGTATACAAACGTTCCACCGATTTTCTCGATCATCGGGATGGCCTGGCCATCATCGCTACGAGCAGCATCCGCCGGAAGGCGCAGTGGTTGCACCGCTATCCAAATCACCGGATCGAAAATCTACGGGGAAATGTCAATACGCGGTTGAGAAAACTGAGTGAAGAGGGCTGGGACGCTGCTATCTTTGCACAGGCGGGGCTTGAGCGTATCCATCTCCGGCCGGAGAACAGCCTGGTGCTGGACTGGATGCTGCCTGCTCCGGCGCAAGGCGCCATCATGGTGGTGAGCCGTGATGAAGACGAAGTACTCAGGGCGTGTCAGCCGCTGAATGATGCCGATACGGCCCTTTGCACGCGGATCGAGCGGGATTTTCTGCGGACTTTGCTTGGTGGATGCTCTACACCGATCAGTGCGTTGGCCGAAGTCGAAGACGGGGATGTTTATTTTAGCGGACAGATCCTGTCCCCTGATGGAAAACAGAAGGCCGGGATCGAAAAAATATTGCCTGCCGACAGAGCCGACCAGCTTGGCCGGATGGCAGCTCAGGAATTGCTGGATAATGGAGGGAAGGCGATCGCCGGCAGCATCAGGGCCGCGGAAGCGGCGACTTCGAAGTAAGATACCGGCCTTCGGCGGAGCCGTTAAAACGGCTCCCGGCCCATGAAAGATTTGGCATGGCTACTCCACAGATATTTCTATTGTCGACCCAGACCTTATCTGCCGGCGTGATCGAAGCGGCCGCGCTGGCGGGTGTTCGGCTGGATGCAATGCCCTTTATCCGCACGGAGCCGCTCCACGTGACCGAAGTCCCGGATAGCGCGATCACAGCCCTATTCACGAGTCAGCATGCCGTCGCTGCATTGCCCCATGCCGGGGGGAAATGGAAGATCTTTTGCATAGATGGCGCGACGAGAAGGGCGGTGGAAGACCGGTTTGGAGCCGGGCTTATCGCGGGCACTGCGTCTTCGGCGGCCGGACTGGCAAGGGTGATCCTTGACTCGGAACCGCAGGAACGATCCGCAGTGGGTTCCGGGAAAAAGCTCGTCTTCTTCTGTGGCGATCTGCGCAGGGAAGAATTGCCGGAGTTGCTCAGGCAGGCCGGGTATACGGTGGAGGAGCGTATCGTTTACCGGACACTGCTGACGCCGCACCGGGTCGAACAGGAATATGCGGGTATCGCTTTTTTCAGTCCGAGCGCCGCGGAGAGTTTTTTTTCGATGAATACGGTGAAGGATACCACCGAATTTTTTGCCATTGGCCGGACGACCGCAGCGGCGGTTCGCAGGCTATCGGGCAGGGATGCGATTGTTGCCGGCAAACCGGACAAGGAAGTTTTGATCCATGAAATGATCACTCATTTTACAATATGAATACACTCAAGAACGATCTTTTGGTGCGAACCCTGAAAGGAGAGAGAACGGAACGGACGCCGGTTTGGATGATGCGGCAGGCAGGGAGATATCTTCCGGACTACCGCGTGCTGAGAGAGAGATACAGTTTCTTCGAACGTTGCCGGAATCCCGAACTGGCCACGGAGATCACGATCCAGCCGGTGGAGCAGGTAGGTGTGGACGCGGCGATCATCTTCTCCGATATTTTGGTCGTACCGCAGGCGATGGGAATGGAAGTTCAGCTGGTGGAGTCGAAGGGGCCATTGCTGCCCGATCCGATCCAGACAGCGGCCGATGTGGACCGGCTGATCCTGCCGGACGTCGATGATGAATTGGGCTATGTATTCGATGCATTGAGGCTGACTAAGCGGACACTCGCCGGCCGCGTGCCATTGATCGGCTTTGCCGGCTCGCCCTGGACCCTGCTGTGCTATATGGTCCAGGGAAAGGGTTCCAAAACTTTTGACGAAGCAAAGGCCTTTTGTTATACTCAGCCTGAAACAGCACATCGGTTGCTGCAGATGATAACCGACACGACGATCGCGTATCTTCGTGGTCAGGCGGCCGCGGGCGCGGATGTGGTGCAGATATTCGACAGCTGGGGAGGCCTGTTAAGCCCTGATGATTTTGAAAACCTGTCGCTTCGGTATATCCGGCAGATCGTGGCCGCATTAAAGGATGAGGTATTGACCATCATCTTTGCAAAAGGCGCCTGGCATAGCCTGGAAGGGATGGCGGCCACCGGGGCACATGGGCTTGGGATCGATTGGTGTATCCGGCCGGCGATGGCCCGGAAACTGGCGGGCCCGCGTGTCGCTTTACAGGGTAATTTTGATCCTGCCAGGCTCTTGTCGCCGATACCGGTGATCGAGCGGGAAGTGCGGGCGATGATGGACGCGTTTGCTGAAAGCGCGGGCCCGGGAACGGGCGCCGCCGGCCATATCGCCAACCTTGGCCATGGCATCCTTCCCAATGTGCCTGTGGAACATGCTATGGCGTTTGTGGAAACGGTGAAAAACTATCAATATGAACCAGCCCGATAATCCCTTGTATAAGACCGAAACGGGGTCCTTCCGGGACCGTTGGATCGGGTTTGTCCACGGTCTGCAGGATCGGATCTGCGCTGCCCTTGAAGACCTGGACGGCCAGGCTCTTTTTCGCACGGATGAATGGGAACGGGAACATGGCGGGGGTGGAAAAACGCGTATCCTTGCGGGCGGCCGGATCTTTGAAAAAGGCGGTGTGAACAGTTCGGTCGTGTGGGGAAAGGTGACGGAGACGATGCGGACGCAGTTAAAGATCGAAGGCAAGAACTGGTTTGCCTGCGGATTATCGCTCGTGATCCATCCTGTCAATCCATATGTGCCGACAACCCATGCCAACTGGCGATATTTTGAACTATATGATGATGCGGGGCATGTCACCGACCGCTGGTTTGGCGGCGGCGCCGATCTGACTCCCTGTTATCTTTTCAGGGAAGACGCCCGGCATTTTCACCGCGGCTTCAAGGACGCCATGGATCCATTCGATACGCGCTGGTATCCAAAGTACAAGCAGTGGTGTGACGAGTACTTTGTGAATAAACACCGGGGCAACGAGATGCGGGGTATCGGCGGGGTATTTTACGATCACCTGCGGCCGGCGGATAATAGCGACGCCGAGCGGCTGTTTTCCTTTCAGCAAGCAAACGGGAATGCTTTTTTACCGGCCTACCTGCCCATTGCAGAAAAGAGGTCCGTCATGTCCTATGGCGACCGGGAGATCGAATGGCAGGAGATCCGCCGGGGTCGTTATGTGGAATTCAACCTGATCCACGACCGGGGCACGCTGTTTGGGCTAAAGACGAACGGCCGGACGGAGAGCATCCTGATGAGTCTGCCGCCGAGGGCGAGATGGGAATACGACTATCGCCCGGAGGAAGGCAGTCCTGAGGCGGTATTACTGGATGCCTGTCTGCATCCGAAAGACTGGATAAAATAAAAATCATTTTTAGGATATGTATCTGCAAAGACGCAATCGTATTTTGCGCCAGAGCCCGGCCATCCGGGCGATGGTTGCCGAGACGGTGTTGACACCGAACGACTTTATCGTGCCCTTATTCATAGATGAAGGTAAGGGGATCGAGACCGAGATCCCTTCCATGCCGGGTTATTATCGCCGGAGCATCGATGGGACGGTGCAGGAGATACGAGAATTATGGGCTCTGGGGATCAAGAGTGTGCTGCTCTTTGTGAAGAGCAAGGACGAATTGAAGGATAATACGGGCAAGGAAGCATGGAATCCCGGCGGGTTAATGCAGCGCAGTATCAGGGCCATCAAGGATGCCGTTCCGGATATCGTCGTCATGACGGATGTCGCGCTGGATCCCTACTCGTCCTATGGGCATGACGGGATCGTGGAGAACGGAGAGATCGTCAATGATCCCACGGTGGAGGCGCTGGTCCGGATGAGCCTGAGCCATGCGCAAGCCGGCGCCGACTGGGTGGCGCCCAGCGATATGATGGATGGCCGGATCGGAGCCATCCGGAAAGCCTTCGAAGAAAATGGATCCACAAAGACCGGGATCATGGCCTATAGCGCCAAATATGCGTCTTGTTTTTACGGCCCTTTCCGCGATGCGCTGGATTCCGCGCCGGGATTTGGGGACAAGAAGACCTATCAGATGGACCCTGCCAACCGGCTCGAGGCCGTGAAGGAGGCGTTGATGGATGTCGAAGAAGGCGCCGATATCGTCATGGTAAAGCCGGGCCTCCCCTATCTCGATATTATCCGCGAAGTAAAGAATGCCGTACGGGTACCCGTAAGCGCATACAATATCAGCGGCGAATATGCGATGATAAAAGCCGCCGCAAAAATGGGCTGGATCAATGAGGAAAAAGCTATTTTGGAGACGCTGATGTCTTTGAAAAGGGCTGGAGCGGATCTGATCGCGACCTATTTTGCAAAGGATGCGGCTAAATTATTACAAGGTTAATATGTATACCAAGAGTAAAGAACTTTTCGAACGGGCGCTGCAAAGCATCCCCGGCGGGGTCAATTCACCGGTGAGAGCGTTCAGGAGCGTTGGGGGAACTCCCATATTTATGAAGCGGGCGGAAGGCCCTTATTTGTACGACGTGGATGGCAACCGGTATATCGACTACATCGCATCCTGGGGGCCGATGATCCTTGGTCATGCCTGGGGGCCGGTTGTGAAGGCGATACAGGAATATGCGCCGCTTTCCACTTCCTATGGAGCGCCTACGGAGCTGGAAGTCGGGATGGCGGAGCTGATCCGGAGCATGGTCCCTGGTGTAGACCTGGTGCGGATGGTAAGCAGCGGCACGGAGGCTTGTATGAGCGCCATCCGTCTGGCGCGGGGATTTACCGGGCGGAACAAGATCATCAAATTTGAGGGGCATTATCATGGGCATGCCGACCCCTTTCTCGTGAAAGCGGGCAGCGGTGTAGCCACTTTCAATATCCAGGCCGTACCGGGTGTGACGCCGGGAGTGGCGCAGGACACGCTGACGGCAGCCTATAACGATCTGCCGGGTGTCGAGCAGCTGGTGGCAGCCTATCCCGGGACCATCGCGGCGATCATTGTCGAGCCCGTGGCCGGTAACATGGGCTGTATCCTTCCGGAGCCCGGCTTCCTCGAAGGACTGCGGGCCATCTGCGACCGGGAGGGCATTGTCTTTATCTTCGACGAGGTGATGACCGGTTTCCGGCTCGCGGCGGGCGGCGCCCAGGAACGGCTGGGCATCCGCGCAGATCTGATCACCTATGGAAAGGTCATCGGCGGCGGGATGCCCGTGGGAGCATTTGGCGGCCGTAAGGAGATCATGCAACATATTTCCCCCCTGGGTAATGTCTACCAGGCCGGAACGCTTAGCGGTAACCCGATCGCAATGATCGCGGGATATACTGTTCTGACCGAGCTGAGGAACCGGCCGGAGATCTACCGGGAGATGGAGGAAAAGACTGAATACCTGAGGGATGGGCTGGATAAAGTGTTCGCCGCCTGGGGGCAGCCGTACCGGATCAACCAGCTGGGGTCGATGATCAGCGTGCATTTCAGCGATCATCCGGTGAAAGACTTTACATCGGCTTCCGGCGCCAACAATGGATTGTTCAAGCTCTTCTTTCATTCGATGCTGCGCCGCGGCGTCTATCTGCCGCCATCGGCGTTTGAGAGCTGGTTCCTGAATAATGCGCTGACGCAGGCGGACCTGGATGCGACGGTAAAGGCCGCGCAGGAGAGTCTGGTGGAGTTGTGACGGCTCCTGCGGGCATCCCGGCAAAGTAGCCCGCGTCGCCGCCACGGTTAATGTCGGGCCTGTGGCCGGGCGGTCTGTGGCCGCCCCGGGGCTGATGCCGGGCGTGTGGCCGCCGGGGCTAATGAAACAGGAGTTCGCAGGGTTTCAGCCCGGTGTGTTTCTTGAAGGCGGTGGAGAAATGGGAGATGGAAGAATAACCGAGCATGACGGAAACCTCGGTAACGCTCAGTCCTTTTTCGTAAAGGAGGTAGCGGGCGTGTTCCATCCGCTGACCCTGATAGAAGTCGAAGATGGTTGTGCCGAACATCTCTTTAAATCCTTTTTTCAGATAGCATTCGTTGATGGCCACTTTCCGGCTCAGTTCCTTGATGGTGAGCGGCTCGCCGATATGCTGGAGGAGGATCTCACGGGCCTGAACGATCTTTTCCCGATCGGCTTCATTTGCCAGGAATTTGCACTGGAAGCCTTCCACTTCTTTTTCCCCGACCATACATTCCAGGCTGTAAAGGAGGAGCATCTGGCTTTGGGCGTTGATATAGATATTCTCGTGGCTGCCGGTATAGCTATGGTTCAGCAGTGTCTCGAGGACAAGGCGTGTCCGGCCGCAAATAGAGAGGGTCTTGCTAAATGAGCTGGGATGCCGGAATTCCAGCAGGTCCTCGCTGATACTGGTGTCCGTCCTCCGCGGTTTTATGAACTGGGAGAGGTGGACGGGCAGGAATCGGAAGCTAAGGACATCGACTGTGTCGATCCGCTCGGAACAGTTTGGGGTGGCGTTGAGCTTACAGGAATCGCATTCGAATGCAGGAGATGCCCCAGGCATCCCCGAAGGCCCGGCATTGGCTTTCAGGCGGCAATAAACTCCGCCGGCCACACAAAAACGGAGCTCGAGGTAATTGCGGGACGGGTCCTCCCTTTTGTAGTGATAGACCATCATTCCCATGTCGTCGAGGGGCCATTGGGGATGTTTCCGGTAGCGCTTGATGGTATACTGCACCGAACCGGGGATCTGCTGATCCTTTTCCTGCAGCGGGATCAATTGATCCTGCATGACAGGCTGCTTGTACGCCATCGTCAAAATATCCGGAGCCTGGTACGCCACCTTTGTCATAGTCGGCAAAATTAGGTCGAAAACGGGAATAAATACGTGCAGATATACCGAATGGTTTAATCGGGGTGTTTTTTGACAAAACCGTGACTGGAAGGGGCTTGGCGGAAGCAGTCGGTCCTGCGGGAAAAAGGGTTGAAAAATAATCGAAAAAAGGGTGTCGAATGGGGATATTAAAACCCCGGGAACCCCTTATTTTTCGTACATTTGCGAACCTTATTAATTTATTGTTAACTACACTATTCCAGGGCGAAATAATATGAGTGAAACAACACAGGAGGTGATGACCTCAGCCGGCAACGGATATGGGGCAGACAGTATCCAGGTACTCGAGGGTTTGGAAGCCGTTCGCAAGCGTCCGGCCATGTATATCGGTGATATCGGCGTCAAGGGCCTGCATCACCTGGTATATGAGGTGGTGGACAATTCCATCGACGAGGCCCTGGCGGGATATTGTAAGAACATTGCGGTTACCATTTTTGAAGACAATTCCATCGAGGTGGAAGATGATGGCCGTGGGATCCCTACGGGCATCAACAGCAAGGAGAAGAAGAGTGCGCTTGAACTGGTGATGACCATTTTGCATGCAGGAGGCAAATTCGACAAGAACACCTACAAGGTTTCGGGTGGCTTGCACGGGGTTGGCGTCAGCTGCGTAAATGCATTGAGTTCCGATCTGCACGTGACGGTTTACCGGGAAGGCAAGATATTCGAGCAGGAGTACAAGATCGGGGTGCCGCAATACGAGGTGCGGGAGATCGGGACGAGTGACAAGACCGGTACGACGGTGCATTTCTGGCCGGACACAACTATTTTTAACCAGGTCGTTTACAGCAAGGAAACGCTCGAGGGTCGTCTCCGGGAGCTGGCCTTCCTGAACCGGGGGGTTCGCATCACCCTGCGGGATCTGCGCGAAAAAGAAGAGGACGGCAGCCTCTACACCAAAACGTTTTACAGCGAAGGCGGTATCGTCGAGTTTGTGGACATGCTGGACAAGAATGCGGGCCGCCAGCCCCTGATCCCCAAGATCATCTATGTGGAGGGCCGGGACGAGACGACAAATGTCGCCGTGGAGGTTGCGCTTACCTACAACGACAGCTATAGCGAGCACATCTATTCTTATGTGAACAATATCAATACGATAGAAGGCGGCACCCATGTGGCCGGCTTCCGCCGGGCGCTGACCCGGGTATTCAAGTCCTATGGGGACCGGGAGGGGCTTTTCGAAAAGGCAAAGGTCGAGATCGAGGGGGATGATTTCCGGGAGGGTTTGAGTACGATCGTTTCCGTGAAGGTTCCTGAGCCGCAGTTCGAGGGTCAAACGAAGACCAAATTGGGGAACAGCGAGGTGAGCGGGGTAGTGGATTCGACGGTTTCAAAGGTGCTGGACGCGTATCTCGAAGAGAACCCGCGGGATGCCAAGAATATCATCAACAAGGTGATCCTGGCGGCGCAGGCAAGAGCAGCGGCGAGAAAGGCAAGGGAACTGGTACAGCGGAAAAGCGTTCTCAGCGGTGGGGGTCTGCCCGGAAAGCTGGCAGACTGTTCCGATCGCGATCCGGACCGGTGTGAGCTGTTCCTGGTGGAAGGTGATTCGGCAGGCGGGACCGCCAAGCAAGGGCGTGACCGCAGCTTCCAGGCCATCCTGCCGTTGCGGGGTAAGATCCTCAACGTAGAGAAGGCGATGGAGCACAAGATCTATGAGAACGAGGAGATCCGCAATATGTACACGGCACTCGGTGTGACGGTGGGTACGGCGGAGGATCCGAAGGCGCTGAATCTTGTGAAACTTCGATATCATAAGCTGATCATCATGACTGATGCCGATGTGGACGGAAGCCATATCGCAACGTTGATCCTTACTTTCATTTACCGCTATATGAAGGAATTGGTGGAGCAGGGCTATGTCTATCTTGCGCAGCCGCCTTTGTATCTTGTGAAAAAAGGCAAGGAACAATCCTATGCCTGGAATGAAGAGCAGCGTCGCGGGTGGGTGGAAAAGCTCGGTAATGGAAAAGAAGACAGCGTAACGGTGCAGCGTTACAAGGGACTGGGAGAGATGAATTCCGATCAGTTGTGGGAGACGACCATGAATCCCGATACCCGGACGCTTAAACAAGTGACCATCGAAAGTGCAGCGGAAGCCGACCGGATCTTCAGCATGCTGATGGGCGACGAAGTGGCGCCACGCCGTGATTTTATCGAATCGCATGCCAAGTATGCGAAATTGGACGTATAGATGAAAATACTTAGTATTGCATTAAATCAATGAATTATGTCAACTGTAACACTTACGGCCTACAATGTTAAGACGAAAGAGAAGAATGTGCCCATCCAGGACGCCGTTATCACGAAGACCGCCAAAGGTGCATACATGGCGCAGGGACATGATGGAAAAGGCAACAAGCTGACAACACTGCTGGGAGAGGAAAAGGCCCTGGCTGCGATCCAGGCGGGCATTGCCAAACAAGGCTGGTAAGTCAAAAATCGATATTTTTAAGACTGCCGGACAGACCGTAGAGCTTACAGATCGAAATACTCCTCACTCCCGATATTGCCAAGATATAATGGCTGCAGGCTGCGAAGGGCCTGCAGCCGGGTGTTTGTCATCGGTTAGCCGCCGATGAAGTAACGCGCGCCCACGGTAAGCGTATTGCTTCCCGTGAGGAAGCTTTGTGCGGAGAACTGGTGTGCGTTGAAATGGGAATCGGTTTGGTTGGTATAACTTAGCGTCTCCTTCGAATTGGAGTAGGATATCAGGAAAAAGTTGGAAAGCCCCAACTCCAGCTGCCATCTTGGACTCAGCGCATAAGCGACGCCGGGAAAGAACTGCAGGGAAAAGCCGTAGCTGTTGAAAACATCCCTATCAGGCTGGTTTCCCGGGGGTTCGTTCTGCGAGCTGTGGGAATAGGAGCCGCTCAGCCTCGACTGACCGAAAAGGAAGAAGCCGTTCCCTAACGGCTTGTATTTCCGCACGAAGAATCCGGCGGAGAAGCCATTGCCATCGGTGGCTGACGATCCCGTGTACTCCGATCTGCTATTGGAATAGGAGACGTCAAAGCCAAGCACCAGGTTGTCTTTGATCGCCTTTCCAAACGAAGGGGCGATCGACAGGTTCCGGCTGCTGTTGGTAGCGGGTGGTGATGCAGCATTGAATGTCTGCTGGCCCTGGTCGAAAAACTGAAGGTTACCACCCAGCACGATATCCCCTTTTTTTATCTGGGCATGGGCGATGGAACAGACGAGTGCGGCGAATGCAAGGGCATAGAGCTTCTTCATACAATAAAATTTGGTTGAAGCCTAAAGATTGGAAGAAGACTCAGGACATACAATACCGTTAGCTCACTTTAATGAAAGTTTAAGCAAAAGATTAATGTGTTTTAATTAACGCGGCCTTAACGGATCGAGCCGGCGCCGAAGTATTCGTGCAGCGCCTCCGGCAGGGCAATGAAGCCGTCCTGCTGATGATTCTCGAGGAGGCAGGCTACGATACGGGGCAGCGCCAGCGAGCTTCCATTGAGCGAGTGCGCCAGCTGGGTCTTACCGGCTGCATCCTTGAAGCGGATCTTCATGCGATTGGTCTGGAAAGCCTCGAAATTGCTCACCGAGCTTACCTCCAGCCATTTTTCCTGGGCGGCGCTGAAGACCTCGAAGTCGTAGGTCATGGCCGAGGTGAAGCCCATATCGCCACCGCACAACCGAAGAATGCGATACGGAAGCCGGAGGGTCTGCAGGAGTGTTTCGACGTGGAGCACCATCTCTTCGAGTACCTCGTAGCTCTTTGCGGGATCGACCAGCTGGACGATCTCCACCTTGTCGAACTGGTGCAGGCGGTTGAGGCCGCGGACATCCTTGCCATAGCTGCCGGCCTCCCGCCGGAAGCAAGGCGTATAGGCTGTCATCCGAAGCGGCAGCTGAGCTTCCTTCAGTATCTCGTCGCGGAAGATATTTGTAACAGGGACTTCGGCAGTAGGTATCAGGTAGAGGTTGTCTTCACCCACGAAGTACATTTGTCCCTCTTTGTCGGGCAGCTGGCCGGTACCGCGGGCGGATGCTTCATTCACCAGGAGGGGGGGTTGGTATTCCGTATAGCCAGCGGCCGTGTTGTAGTCAAGGAAATACTGGATGAGCGCCCGTTGCAGTTTTGCTCCCTTGTTGATGTACACCGGGAAGCCGCTGCCCGTGATCTTATTCCCAAGCTCGAAGTCGATGAGGTTGTATTTTTTGGCGAGGTCCCAGTGTGCGAGGGCCCCGGCAGGCAGAACAGGCCTGACGCCACCTTCGCGGATAGTGACGTTATCCTCCGCAGAACGGCCACGGGGAACCGCTGCGGCCGGGAGGTTGGGAATGCGGACGAGGGTCGCATTCAGCTCTTCCTCTACCGCAGCCAGCTGATCGGCGATGGGTGTGAGCGCGGCTTTCAGGGCCGCCACTTCCTGCTTCCTTTGGCCGGCCTCGGATCTCTGGCCTTTTGCCATCAGGGCGCCGATCTCTTTTGAAGCGACATTTATCTTCGACTGGGTGGTATCGGATTCGAGCTGGAGCTTTCTGCGCCGGTCGTCCAGGGAAACGATGGCATCGATCAATTCAATTTCGGCAAAATTCCTTACGCCCAGTCTTTCCTTTACAAAGTCAACGTTCTGACGGATAAATGCCACTTGTAACATTTTCTGAATTTTGGGCCAAAGGTAACAACGGAAGGTGTAAATTTCGCCATAAAACCTTTTATATGATAGACCCTACCATGGTGACCACCAGTATTGCGCTGGAGGGACATCGAGTCGTTCGTAACCTGGGTGTTGTCCGGGGAATTACCGTCCGGAGCCGCAGCATACTCGGCAATCTCGCCGGCGGCCTGCAGACGATCTTCGGCGGGCAGATATCCATCTACGTGGAGCTTTGTGAGAAGACCAGAGAGGAGGCTTTCCAGTACATGATGCAGCATGCGGCGGAACGCGGAGCAAATGCCATCATCAACGTGAGGTATGACGCAAACGAAGTGATGAATGGCGTAACCGAGGTGCTTGCCTATGGGACGGCTGTGGTGGTTGAACGGGGATGACGTATCTTTGCCCGCATGCAACAATTACAGGATGATCTGCAGACCCGCTGGTGGAATCTCGAGGCGCGGCTTGTCGAACGGTTCGGCAAGCGGCCTGACATCGAAACCATTCTATTCCTGATCGGGGTGCAGGAGTTCGGGGATCTCCGAAAAAAGTTTTCCAAGGAAGAGAAACAGGATCTTATGCACATAGCGGTGTGCACGCTGTTCGGGCAGAGTGGCTATTACCGGCTGGACAAAGTCGACGAACAGGGCTGGCCGCATTTTGTGCAATTGAAGGCCTTGCCGGTGATGGGTCTTGTAGACCAGGAGAATTTCCTGAAGGACCACATCCTGCTGTATTTCGATAATATGGACAAAAATTTAGAGGACGCATGAAGGGTATTTCAGCGGCTTTTTTTAATCTTTGCAACATAAAAATTTAACAACCATGAACTTCCCAGAAGAACTGCGTTACACGAAAGACCATGAATGGATCCGGCTGGAAAAGGATAATGTTGCCGTCATCGGCATCACGGACTTCGCACAAAAAGAGTTGGGAGACATTGTTTATGTTGAAGTGGAGACCGTAGGGAAAGCGCTGGCGGCGGAAACGGTATTCGGAACAGTGGAGGCCGTAAAGACGGTGTCCGACCTTTATCTCCCCGTTGCGGGGACGATCCTGGAAGTAAACCCCGAACTGACGACTGCCCCCGACCTGGTAAACTCCGATCCGTACGGAAAGGGATGGATGATCAAGATGACCGTAAAAGATCCTGCGGATCTCGATAAGCTGATGGACGCCAAGGCATACGGCAACATTGTGCAGTAATGTTTTTTCGTTACTTTAGAGTATCCATAAAATAAACTTGGGAATACCTACCACCTATACGGAGCAGGAGCTTGTGTTGGCATTGAAAGAAAGGAACAACCAGGCGTTCGGCTTTCTCTATGACCATTATGCTGGGGCGCTCTATAGCATTATCAAACAGATCATTATCGATAACAATGAGCTGGCCAGCGACGTATTGCAGGAGGTGTTTATCAATATCTGGCGGAAGATCGAAACCTATGACCAGAGCAAGGGTCGTCTTTTTACCTGGATGTTGAATATTGCCCGGAATGCATCCATCGATACCCTTCGATCAAAAAGCTATCAGAACTCCCAAAAAAACCAGGAACTCCCCGATAACGTATATAAGGGGGTTGCCAATCAGACCACGCAGCAAAACGTCGATAACATCGGCCTGAAAAAAGTGCTGGAAACATTGAAACCTGAGCACCGGGTCCTGGTGGAAATGGCGTACTTCAAGGGTTATACACATGAGGAGATGGCCGAAATGATGGGGATCCCGCTTGGGACCGTCAAAACCCGCATTAGGAATGCGCTGTTACAATTACGGCAATATCTAAAGTGAATATAAAAGACTACATAGAAAGCGGCATCATTGAAAGTTATGTGATGGGTCTGGCCAGCGAGTCGGAAAAAGCTGAATTTGAGCGGTATTGCGATCAATACCCGGAGCTGGTTGAAGCGCGCAGGAAGTTTGAAGAAAAGTTGGAAGCATATGCAGCACAGAATGCGGTGCCTCCCCCTCCGGAGGTCAAGGTGAAAGTTCTGGAAGCCGTCGGGATGGAACCCCGGATCGCGGCCCCTTCCACTCCACCCAAAATCATCAATATGGAAAATCAAACCGACCGCCGTTCTTCAGGCGTGCCGAAATTCCTGGCTGCCGCTTCCATCGTATTGCTTATCGTAATGGCCTACCTGTATTTCCAGACCAGGCAGGAAAACAATGACCTCAGCAGCGCCAACGACCGGCTCAGGGACAAGGTCAACGAGACGGACAGTATCATGAAAAAGATAGTTGGAGAACAAAACGCCATCCGCGATTCCAATACCCTGGTCGTTAACATGGTCGGCACCAAGGTGGCGCCAAAATCCTCCGCAAACGTCTACTGGGATTCGGCATCCGCGAAAGTTTACCTCGTGGTCAAGAACATGCCACAGTTGCCATCCGACCAGCAATACCAGCTTTGGGCGCTGATCGACGGTAAGCCAAAGGACCTCGGCGTTTTCGATGCTACCGACAATAAGGTTATTCTGCAGATGAAAAACACCCAGAAGGCGCAGGCCTTCGCCATTACCATCGAGAAGAAGGGCGGGAGCCCCTCTCCTACTCTCGAAAAGATGCAATCCCTGGGTAAAACAATGGTAACACAATAGGAAGGTCGGACTTTAGCCTGCTTATGCTCCGTTTCATCAAGAAATACCTGTCTGCGTTATACGTTCCCATCGTCTGGACCTTGTTCATCCTCATTGCGATGTGTACTCCGGGAAATTATATCCCTAAGGAGGAAGGTTTCTTCATCCCCGATTTCGACAAGGTCGTGCATATGGGCCTTTTCGGCGGGTTTGTATTCCTATGGTGTCTATACCTGGCCGGGAAGCCTGTGGCGACAAAGAAGCTGCTTTGGGGCTTCTTTTGGTTTTATTTATTTTCCAATGGATTGGGTATTGGGATAGAATATGCCCAGAAGTATTGGATCCCGGGAAGGGACTATGACCTGGCGGACATTATTGCGGATATATTGGGCTCGGGTCTCGGCTATGGACTCAGCAATCTGCTGCTGCTTGCCGGCAGGAAGGAAGGCGTTTAGCCGTTATAGTTAGTTGAGCGGAAGGCAAAAAATAAACCCCTGTAGAAACAGGGGTCGTAACCAAAACTAACTGCTTATGAGAAAATTGACTGCTTTATGTGAGTCAAATAGAAAAGACGAATTAATAATTTCTCTGCTCAACTTATATAACGCAAAACAGGTGCCAATGTTGTGTTGCGTTTGATATGACAAATTTACGTTTGAATCCGGCGTTTAGTTTCCCTAATTGGGAGTAATAACATTTATTTAGCATTACCCTACTTAAGTTAAGAAATTTCCGGCTTTATAGCAAATTTTAGCGACTTTTTTTAAAGAACTACCGGGTTTGCACCCGCTTTATATAGAGACAAAGTTCCGGCTGCAAAGTTTAAGCTTCCACCGTTAAATAAACGCAAAACGCCCTTCTTTTTGTTGGTTTTTTTACGGCTTTTAATTCGGTTTTAATACCGGAGCAAGGGGATCGGAAGGCTTTGCGATCATTGTAACCGGGTGTAAATCCGCGCAGTACTACCATCCGATGACTCAGTTCTGACGGGCCATTTTCTCTGCATTCTCGGCGAACTGAAGGGCGTCGAGGAATTCCTGGATCTCACCGTTGAGGACATCGTCAAGGTTATAAACGGTCAGGCCGATGCGATGATCGGTGACACGGCCCTGTGGGAAGTTATAGGTCCTGATCTTGGCGCTGCGGTCGCCGGTGCTGACAAGGCTTTTCCGGTGGCGGGCGATCTCTTCTTCCTGCTTACGCACCTGGTCTTCATAGAGCTTGGTACGCAACATCTGCATGGCTTTCTCCCGGTTGCCCAACTGGCTGCGTTCGGTTTGGCAGACCACCGTTACGCCGGTAGGGATATGGGTAAGAAAAACCTTCGTTTCTACCTTATTGACGTTCTGGCCGCCGGCGCCGCCGCTTCGCGCCGTTTCCATCTTTACGTCGCTTTCTCTCAGTTCGAAGTCGACCTCTTCGGCTTCGGGCATAACCGCAACGGTCGCTGCGCTGGTGTGAACCCGGCCGCTCTGTTCGGTGTCGGGGACCCGTTGGACACGGTGGACGCCGCTTTCGAACTTAAGGGTCCCATAGACATCATCGCCTATCACCTCTACCTGAACTTCTTTGTAGCCGCCGACGGTGCCTTCGCTTTCGCTGAGGATCGCGGTCTTCCACCCCCGACGTTCGCAATATTTGACGTACATCCTGAGCAGGTTGCCGGCAAACAGGCTGGCCTCATCGCCGCCGGTGCCGGCCCTGATCTCGAGGATTGCGTTCTTCTCATCCTGCGGGTCTTTGGGTATCAGGAGTTGCCGGATATGGGCTTCCATCTGTACTTTGCGTTCTTCCAGGCCCGGGATCTCTGCCTTGGCGAGTTCTTTCAGCTCCGGGTCATCGCCATTGAGAGCCTCCCGGTCGAATTCCAGGGTATCCAGCAGATCTTTATATTGATTATAAGCTATGATGATCTTTTCGACGCTGCGGTATTCTTTACTCATCGCGCTGAATTTCCGGTTGTCGCTGACGATCTCGGGGTTGCTCAGGGCGACCCCCAGGTCTTCATACCGGGCTCTTATGGCTTCCAGTTTATCTAACATATATTTGAGTTCGCGAACCGCAAAAGTACAATGTTTATAAATGACTTATCGAAAATTCAAAGCTGATTATCTGTTCACCGGGGAGGAGTTTGCCCCTGCCGATCGTGTATTGGTTACTACGGATGAGGGCAGGGTGCAGGATATCATCCCGGCCGCCGGGGCAGGGGAGGATGTGGGCTATTTTCCGGGAATCCTTTGTCCCGGATTTGCGAACT
>Ga0081540_1002060_pt1 | contig 16774 bp, 12 predicted proteins | sample TabmetS2T1R1_FD_71024 | JGI IMG/M metagenome (GOLD analysis project Ga0081540, IMG submission 71024) | Tabebuia heterophylla rhizosphere microbial communities from the University of Puerto Rico - S2T1R1 | ecosystem: Host-associated > Plants > Roots > Rhizosphere ... | reverse complement strand
AACGGCCCGCGCGGCCCCTCGAGGCCGAGCACGGAAGACAGCAGCGGCGGCATGTCGCCGATGACAATGGCGATCCTGGCGCTGCTCGCCTGGAAAGCGGTGAAGCATTTTGGCGGCAGCCAGCCCGGCGCTCAGCCGACTCCGGCGCCCGCGCCCGAACCAGCTCCGGCACCTCAGCCAGCCCCGGCACCTGTGCCGCAGCCCGCTCCGGCGCCCGCGCCAGAGCCAACGCCTCAGCCAGCGCCCGCGCCTCAACAACCCGCACCGGCACCCAGCCCGGCCCCAGCACCTGCGCCCGAGCCAGCTCCGGCACCTCAGCCGGCTCCGGCGCCCGCGCCGCAACCCGCACCGGCACCTACGCCAAGTCCAGAGCCAGCCCCGCAGCCGGCACCCGCTCCACAGCCGAGTCCGGCGCCTGCGCCAACGCCTCAGCCTGCGCCTGAGCAGCCCCAGAAGGGTGTCGGAGGCAAGATCATGGATACGATTTCCAACTGGTGGAACAAATTATGGAGATAACCATGTGGCCGACCAGGCTTGCCTGCCTTACCGGCATAGCATCCATTGCCATGCTTCTCGCTGTGGCCCATGCTGGCGCGGCGGCGCGCAGCTTCGAGAACACGGCGGTAAAACTCGATAAGACCAAAGAGGGCCAATCCGGTCGCAGCTTAGCGACTGCGAGCGAAGCCGCTCAGCAATTGCTGAACAAGCGGTTCGTCAATCTCGATCTCGAAATCCTGATCGATGGAAGCGATGCCGATGCGGTGCAGACTTCGATCGAGGCGTCCGATCGGCGCTATCCGGCCAAATGCGCGCCCGGCGTTCTGGGCAGCCAGATCATGACGGCTGACATCGAATATTTCTTCACCAGCACCGATCAGAGCGGCAAGCAGGTACGGGTCTCGGTCTTTCCCGGCGCGCGTACGGAATTTCCGTTCAACAAGGTCACCTGCCTGCCAGGGCCACGCGGTGATACAGCAATCTTTAAGGTGCAGGGCTATTACCTGGTCGACCAGGATGATCTTGGCAATGAGATCGAATTGGAGTTGCGCGCGATTGCGGCGCCCGCGGAGTGATTGCCAGCGCATTCGTCCCGCGAAAAAGTATACGGCCCGATGAGTTTGTTAGAAGTGGAGATCGCCATGATCCGCTATTCGACACTAAGGCTCGCTGCCCTGTGTGCTCTCGCCACAGTCACGGCGGCATCCCTGGCCTCGGCGCAGACGTCCGAGTGGAAATACGACAAGCTCAACGACATGCTCCAGCGCAAATTTTCGGCGCCGGGGGCTAAGCCCTCGCCCTCCCGACCGGAGTCCGGACAGGGGACGCGCAGTTTCCAGGAAAGCACCCCCGCACAGCAGGAGCAGAAATACCACCAGCTCAGAAAGGAGGACCAGGGGAAGGGCTCTCCGCGCCCTTTATTTCGCGGCGAAGTCGCCGACACAAATGTCAACACCACGCCACGAACAAGAGGGCTCACACGATCACCCGTGCTAGCCGAAGGGCCTGTAGCCGAAAAGGCCGCCGACCAGGTGCCCGTCGCAAAGCCGAACAGCTACGTTATTCAGCTCAAGCCTAACACCACGGGCGCGCAGCTGGATGCGCTTCTGGCGAAGTACAAGCTTCGCGTCGTATCGGACGAGCTCATAAAGATTGGCAGCATCGTCGTCGAACAAACGACGGTTCCGGAGGAAACCAACCGGGCGCGCAGCTATAGCAAGATCGAAGAGATCCTCGAGCCAAAGATCATCCGCGATCTTCGCAAAGAGCCGGTTGTCAAGGAGGCCATCGTCAACGCGATCGTTGGGCCGAAATGGCTTCCGAGGGCCGTTGCGACGCAAGTTGCTATGGGTGACAAGACCTACAGATGGCGCTGGGGGAAAGGGGACAACACCGACGGTAACTGGGGTCTGAAAAGTCTGCGCATGCCGGCGGCATGGGCGATCCTCAAATCCTACCTGGCGAAAAACCCCGCCACCGTCAGCCCCGTGGTCGGGATCATCGACAGTGGCTTCGGCAAGAATGACGACGTCGACTTCACGCCTGCGCTCGATACGGTGCTCACTCCTGCGGTCCCAGGCGCTTTCGCCTGTGGTGCAGGTCATGGCACCCACGTGGCCGGCATCATCGGAGCGAAGTTCGACAATGGTTTCGGCATCGACGGCGCGGCTCCCAATGTCGGGTTGGAGGCGGTCGGCGTGAAGGCGGACTACGTTCTGGAGCGGCCGCAAGCCGCAGCGGGATCACCTGCTGAAGTCGAAGAGAATTCGGTCGATGCCGTGCTGATGCTCTACACCGACGTGCTCAAGACGGCGACCCGTTATGTCGTGCCAAATCTCAACGACAGCAGCCGTCTGCGCGTGATCAACCTCAGCCTCGCCTACAACTGGTACAGGATCCTGGGAGCGAAGAATCCGGCGGACAATCGCGCCCTTCAGCGGCATATCTCGTCGGAAGCAGCGTTCTTCAAAACACTTGCCGAACTGTCGCAAAACAAGATCCTGTTCGTCGTCGCCGCTGGCAACGACTCGCGCGGTCTGGACACCCCGCTTGAGGCGAAATGGGCTTCTTCCATCGCCTGGGCGGGAACTAACGAGACGCCGCAATCCAAGCCAAGCCCCAACATCCTTGTCGTTGAGGCTTACGACAGAAATGGGAAGCGGGCGGATTTCTCCAATCGCGGCGGCCACGTCTCGGCGCCTGGCGTCGAGATCATGAGCACGGCCTTGTCGCCGTCGGGCAAGGACTTTGCCCTTTGCAGCGGAACCTCTCAAGCGGCGCCCTATGTCTCTGCGATCGCTGCTTTGCTGTTCGAGCTGGAGCCCGACAAGAAGCCCAGCGAAATTGCCGACATCATCAAGAAAACGGCCCGGCCCACGACAGACAAATTTGAAGCAGCTCAGGTCGACCCTCTCGAGGCGATCCTGGAGAGCATGCCCGATGCCATGACGATGCTGGCTGATCTCAACGGCGATGGGGTCGTGGACAAGAAGGATTTGCTGGCCTTCAAGGACAACATGGACGCCATGCAACTCGTCGCGTCGGCCAACGGTCGCGGCGCTGGATCGCTCGCGGCGAGCGCGGACTCGGTCGATGCGAACCACGACGGCGTGCCCGATGCCGGCCAGGTCTGGTGGCCACGTGCGGACCTGAACGGCAGCGGCCTCGCCTCCGTCGAAGCTGGCGACCAGCGTCCGGTCTGCAATGCGATGCGGTCCGACCTCGACATCATCAAGCTTGCCTGGCAGGACCAGACCCAAAGCTTCGATGCGGCTGCAGGGGAACTCCAGTTCCCCGCTCCTTCCGCTTTGGCCTCTTCTGCGCCAGCAGGAGGGCCCGTCAGGTCGCTTCGCCCTGCTCCGACGCGTTCGCTTGTTGACAACCGTCGCAACCCGTGTGCGCCCGCCAATTAAGAGCAACAACGGCGCACGATGTCTGTAAGGAGGTCACGATGAGCGGCAGATCAAGAGCGCGTGTTGCGAGCCTGTGCGCGATCGCGGTGGGACTTGCTTTGACAATGTCCTCGGTCGCGGCACAGGACCCCTCGCCGCAAGCGCGCGCTACCGCAAACAGGACGGAGCGCGCCGTGCGCGATGCCCGGACTGCGAACCCTAATCTGCGGGTCAAGATCGAACCCCGCACCGGATTGCCGGCGCGCATTTCGGGCCTCGCATCCCGAAACTCCGACCTGCCGGCGATCGGCGCCTCGGAGCCGTCGAGATCGGACATCGAACAGGCTGTGCGCCGGTTCTTTGTCGAGACGCCGATGGGATTGGCTTTTCCGCAGATCAGCGCCTCGGTCGACGACTCCGCGCCTCGCGCCAACGCACCGATCGAATATGCCCCATCGAATGTCCGGGCCGATCCTGACTTCCCCGGCCAGTATGTTGCTCAGGTCGAGCAGCGTGTGGGCGGCGTTCCGGTATTTGGGTCGAGCGCCAAGCTGACCCTCAACCGCTCCCTGGACGTTACGCAGCTCACGGCCAGCTTCTCGGCAGCGCCGATCAGCACCACAGAGCCGCAGATTTCCGAGGCCGATGCCGTCCAGAGCGCACGCACAGCGCTTTCCGAGAATTTGCAGGCGCATCCTGGGGACGACCCGTTCCGCGGATCTGCCCGGGTCGCGGAGATGCCCGCTACAGCGAGTGTGACCGTGTTCGATCCCGCGGTTCTGCGCACCATCGCCCCCCCGGGCCCAGCACGCCTCGCCTGGCTGGTGACGATCGCGTCGTTCCGAATTTTTATCGACGCTCAGAACCGGGCGGTGCTGCATCTCTATCGCGATCAGCATTCGAACCTCACGCGCAAGGTCTTCGATCTGAGCGGGGGCACGACTCATCCTGGGGTCGCGGTCTTCGACGAATCCACTTCGCTGACGGCGCCAGACCCTGGGGAAGACGCGAAGCTGGCATTCGAGAACAGCCGCAAGGTCTACGATTACTTCAAAAGCAAATTCGGTCGGGACAGTTTCGATGACAGCGATGGCGATGGGCCACTTGGTGGCAGCGCCCTTGAATCCAATGTCCGCTACGGGACGATCAAGAACGCTTTCTGGTGCGTTCGTGCGGACCTCGAATGTCCCAAAGCTGATGTGATGATCTATGGTCCCGGCTATGCTGGTGCGCTGGACGTCGTCGGCCACGAGATGACGCATGGGATCATCGCCCATGAAGCCAACCTGGTCTATGACAGCCAGCCAGGCGCAGTGAATGAGTCGCTTGCCGACATCTTCGGAACGCTGATCGAGCACGAACAGGGCGGCGGCAACTGGACCATAGGCGAGTCGCTTCCCGGCTTCTCTGCCGACACGCCGCTCAGGAGCCTGGCCGATCCGCATCTGACCGGCCCTGATGGCGTTTCCCATTTCGACAAGAACACGCGCTATGCCGCCGAGACCAATCGCGGCCAGCCCGATCACATGTCCGATCTGATGAACCGTACCCATAAGCTGTGCAGCAGCACCGGCGACTTTTTCAATGGCTGCGTGCATTTCAACAGCGGCATCTTGAACAAAGCCGCCTTCCTCATCTCCCAGGGCGGGACGCATCGCGGGGTAACGGTGAGCGGCATCGGTGACGAGAAGCTTGGCCGTATCGCCTATCGCGCGCTGACGACAAAACTGAATTCAGCGTCCGACTTCAGCGACACGGGCGACGCTTTCCTGCTGTCCTGCACCGATTTCAGCAATGTCGGGCAGTTCGGCTTCGTAGCGGCCGATTGCATCAATGTGGAAAAGGCGTTTCAGGCTGTCGGCCTCGTAGCAGGCAGTTGATCCCCCGGAGTGTGCATCATGCGCAGGCGCGATCTTCTGAAGTCATTGCTCGGCTTCATGGCGGCGCCCGTTTTTGGCAGGGGCCTCAAGCTGCATGCGACGGTTGCAAGCGCGGCCGAAGCTCAGCCACGCGTTGCTCGCCGCTTTGTCGATGCGCACTGTCATTTCTTCAATGCCGCCGATATCCCGGTTCGCGGCTTTCTGGAGCGCGTCGTCTTTCAGGACTATCCCAACACGCAGATTCCCTCGCCCCGATCGCTGTCGCCGAGCCTCGACCTGTCGGTCTTTCGGGGGATGGTTGCGATGCTGATCGATTTTCTCTTGAAGAGCGGCGCTCCGACGCCGCGCCAAGAACTGCAATGCCTGTCGCAAGCGGCAGCCTGCGGTGATTTCAGCGCTCTGGCGCCGGAGTCGCGTCAAGCCCTGGGCGCCTCGGAAGCACCGGCCACGGCGGACAAGACGCGCGTACTCAGCAGTGTCCTGCAGGACAGTGTGCAAGGGCCTCGGCCAAGAGCCGCGCAGCCGTCCGGGCGCACGGATCAGGAGGATATCGAGGCCTTCCTGGATGCCGTCCTCAACGAAATGAAGACAGAGGGGCGCGCCCTGCCGGAGACAACCGCACGCTCGCTGCAGAGTGGCGCGCAGGCGGCGATCTTCGACGACTTGGCGTCGTTCCTGTTCGGCAGCACCCTGTTCGGCCGCTATTTCCGTTGGGCGCGCCTCCTGACAGGCTATCGCTCCACCATCGCTCAGACCTATCAGTCGATCTATGATCCGGCGGGCACGCGGCTTATCCTCGCGACACCCGCGCTGGTCGACTACAGCTACTGGCTGGAAGACCAGTCGCCGGCGGCGCTGCGCGAGCAGGTCGAGGTGATGAGCCGGATCTCGCTGCGACAGCCCCACCCAATGCACGGCTTTGCCCCGTTCGATCCGCTGCGCGACCTTCGTCATCCAGCCAATGCGCCGTCCTCTTTGAGCATCGCCCAGGAGGCGGTGCGCGATTTTGGCTTTCTCGGCGTGAAGCTCTACTCACCCATGGGCTTCCGCCCGTCCGGCAACGCCGAAGGCATCGGCTTTCCGGCGTTCGCTCTCCAGAACCAGCCGGATTTCGGCACGCGCCTGGATCAGACCCTCGACGCTCTTTATGCGTGGTGCGAAGCCGAGGAGGTGCCGATCCTTGCCCACACCATGGACAGTCAGGGAGCGAACGCTGAATTCGGCGCTCGGGCCAATCCCAAATTCTGGCAGCGCGTGCTGGAGAAGAGACCAACCCTGCGGCTGAACCTCGCTCATTTCGGCCATTTCACCTTTGCTGGCCCTCAGAATGCTTCGGGAACCGAGAGATTCAAGAACACCTGGGAATTTGAAATCGGAACCTTCGTCAAGGGTGGGCAATTCAAGAACGTTTATGCCGATATGAGCTATTTCTCCTGGATCTTGGGGGATAGCGCGCAAAGTCCGCAAATCCCACAGATCAAGGCAATGCTGTCCGACTATTTCTCCACCTTCGACCCGAATGCGGAGCGGATTCTGCTTGGCACGGACTGGGCCATGATGGCTCGGGAGAACAAGGCCGACGCCTACATCGACGGCCTCGAGGCCTTTCTCACCGACATCGGACTGAACGCCGCTCAACTGGACAATATCTTCTACAAGAACGCTCTCCGCTTCCTCAGGCTGTCGGAGCCAGGCAAAGCCCTGGAGCGTCTGAAAGGCTTCTATCAGACGAACAGCAAGCCGATGCCGACTTTTTCCTGAGCTGGCTCGGCCTGCGGCATGATCGCAGACGGCGCTGAGAGACGGCGCCAATCCCTTCCTCGAACGGTCCGGCATCAGGCCAACAGGTTCACCTCCCCCGCACATATTTTCACGGTCACATCAAATTTGGGTGCGAGAGTGCTGCATGTGATCGGACCGCGCTGATCACCTTTACAATGCTGCATACTGCTCAAAGGTGATTTCATGGCCCGCACCAGCTTTGCAATGCTTTGCGCCGTTCTCTCCCTCATCGTTTTCGCGAGCGGCGCCATGGCCGCGGGTCCACCCTTGCCGGCAAAGCGGCCGCCGGAGCTCAGGATCGAAGTCCTGTTGCGCAGCGCGCGATACGCCGAGGCGCGCGATCTGGCTGAGCGGCATCTCCAGGATATGAGGGCCCGGTTCGGCGCAAACGATCCGCAGATTGCGACCGCGCTCCACCACCTCAGCGCTGTCCTGCGCGATCTCGCTCGCTATGCGGAGGCGGAGGACAATGCGCGTGCTGCGCTGGCGATCCGTGAGGCTGCCTTTGGCGGAGATAACGCCCAAGTGGCTGAAAGTTTGAACCTGCTCGGCATGATCCTGCTTGCTCGCGGGCATTACAAGGATGCCCAGCCGCTCCTGGAGCGGGCCCTTGTCATCAACGAGCGCACACGCGGCTTGGCGCATGTCGCGACTGCCGATAGCCTGTCCCGGCTGGCCGAGATGAAGCGCCTGCTTGTCGACTCAGCCGGGGCCGAGCCGCTGGCGAGGCGGGCCTTAGTGATCCGCGAGAAGGCCCTTGGCGACCATCCCGACACGGCCGAGAGTAGCCAGCTTCTTGGCGCAATCCTTTTCGACCTCGGCCGCCAGGCGGAAGCCGAGCCGCTGCTTCGCCGCGCTCGCGCCATTAGGGAAGCTCTGCTCGATCCAGGTCACCCTGACCTCGCCTATAGTCTTCAATGGGAGGGATTTCTCCTGCAACGCCAGGGACGGCTTGCCGACGCGGAGCCCTTGTTCCAGCGTGCCGTCGAGATTTGCACCGGCGCATTTGGGCAAGATCATCCCTGTATGGGCACCGCCTTGATGATCCTTGCGGACTTGCGCGACGCGCAAAAGCAGCCGGAGGAAGCTGAGGCGCTCTATCGGCGGGCGCTCGCAATCTACGAGCCCATCGTGGGCGGCGATCATAAATATGTCGGCAACACGCTAGTCCGGCTGGGACGCCTCTACCGCAACACGTCGCGCCCGAAAGAGGCCGAGGTCGCCCTCAGCCGCGCGCTGGCAATCTTTGAGAGCGTCTACGGGCCGGAGCATTCCGAGACGCTCGTGGCGATTCATGCCAAGGCTGAGGCGATTCAGGATCAGGGTCGCTATCCCGAGGCGACGCAGCAATATGAACGCGCACTGGCGCTCACGCGCAAACTCTATGGGGAAACTCATACGCAGGTGGTCTTTGCTCTCGCCCCCCTCATTGGCGTGTATTACGTGCGGGGGCTTTACACCGACGCCGAGCAGAAAACCAATCAGGCCATCGACATCATCCGAACCTTTCCCCCTGATCAGCAGGATCAGCTCCTTAGCACCTATTACCTGTCGCTGGGCTATATCTATCAGGGTCAGCGACGCTTTGCCGACGCGTTGCCCAAATTCCAGGAAGCGCTGCGACTGCGCGTAAAGATCAAAGGTGAAAACGACGCCGAGACCGCCAGGATCGTGGACGTTCTGGCCCTGGCCAATCGGATTGAGGCCCGCTTCCAGGACTCGGAAGCGCTTTACCGACGCGAATTGACCATCCTCGAAACGGTTCGCGGCGCTTCCCATCCCGACCTCGCCAAAGCGCTCACGCAATTTGCCTCTCTCCTGATCGAGCGTGCGCGCTATGGCGAAGCGGAAGCGCTGCTGCAGAGGGCTCTCGCCATCTTTGGAGGAGGCGATACGCTGGACGTGGCCGATGTCCTCGGGCGAATGGGCACGTTATTCCAGCGTGTCGGCCGATATCAGGACGCCGAGGTCGCCATGCGCCGTGCCCTCGCAATCGGGGAGAAGCTGCAGCCCAATAAGTGGTTCATCACCTCGGACCTGAACAATCTCGCCGTATTGCTCCAGGCGCGCGCGAAATACGGCGAAGCCGAAGCCCTGTTCAAGCGTGTGCTCGCAATGGGGCAGGAGAGCGTCGAGGCGGACCATCCGATCATCGGGGTGTGGTTCAACAATCTGGGAACGCTTTACCTGGATCAAGGGCGCCCGAAAGAAGCAGCCGAGATGAACAGGCGCGCCCTCGAAATCCTGGAGAAGCGCTCGGGCGACGGGACAGTGGCCTTGAGCAACCGGGCAAGCCTTTACAGCTATGAGGGCCGCTATGCCGAAGCCGAGGCGCTCTTTCGGCGGTCGCTCGCAGAGAGTGAAGCCCGGTTTGGTTCCGGGCATCCCGACGTCGCTCTCAGCCTCAGCAATCTTGCCGGATGCCTTCAGGACCAGGGCCGATATGACGAAGCCGCGCCGCTCCTGCTCCGGGTCCTTGCCATTCGGGAGACGGTTCTTGGCCAGACCCATCCTGACCTGGCGACCACTTACGGGCAGCTGGCGGCCTTGCGCGCCGCGCAAGGCCATTTTGCCGAGGCGGAGCAGCGCTATCGAAGCGCACAAGCAACAAACGAGGCCGCGCTTGGGCTTGAACATCCCGACACGGCGATGGACTACAACAATCTCGGCTCATTTTACACCCAGACCGGCCGGCCAGCGGATGGGGAGTCTTTGCTGAAGCGCGCCCGTGCGGTCTGGGAGAAAGCGCTCGGCCCTGAACATCCCCGCACTCTGGTTGCGCTCGGGAATTTGGCGAGTGCAGTCGCCAGCCAGAAACGCTACGAGGAGGCTGAGCAGCTCTACAGGCAAAATGTGGCATTGCGAGAAAGGGTTTTCGGGCCAGACCATCCCGACACTGCGCTTGCTCTGAACAACTTAGCCACCTTCTATTTGGATCAGCTCCGCTATGCCGATGCGGTACCATTGCTGGAGCGCGCTCTGTCGGTGTGGACGGAGCGGCTCGGCCGCGATCATCCACTTACAGTCGTCGCAATCTCCAATCTCGGAATCGGCCTGACGGGCTTGGGACGGTATGCGGAAGCCGGTCCGTTGCTGGAAGAAGCCCTGGCGCTCCGGCAAAGAATTCTGGGCGAGGCTCATCCCGACGTCGCACAAGCGCTGAACAACCTTGCATCGTTGAAGGAGAAGGCCGGCGCGGATATTCGCACCGCCTATGATCTGGCACATCGCGCAACCGCCATCCTGCTGGGGCGCGCACGCCGCGAAAGTGGCAGGTTGGATGAGGCCGAGGTCGGAGGTAATCGCGCCGAGCTCGGCTATAACGCGAATGTTTTTCTGCGTTATGCCCAGCTTGCCTTCAAGCTCAGCGAGGCTGTCCCCGCGCAGGGCGGCGCACTTCTTGATGAAGCATTCCAGATGGCGGAGTGGGCGCATCAGTCTTCGGTCGCGGCGGCGCTTTCTCAGATGACGACCCGCTTGTCGAAAGACGAAGGCGAGCTGCCATTGCTCGTTCGGCGCCGCCAGGACCTGGTCTGGCGATACCGTGCGCTTGACCGCCAGCTGATCACGGCCGCAGCCAATCCGGCCGAGGTGCGTAGTCCTGACATCGAGGTGGGCTGGCGCAAGGAGCTTGCAGGTCTCGACGAGGCGATCCGTTCGATGGATCTGACGCTGAAGGAGCGCTTCCCGGACTATGCTGCTCTGGCCAACCCTGAGCCGCTAACGGTCGCCGAGGTTCAATCCCAGCTTCGCAGCGACGAGGCGCTGTTCCTGATTATCGTCGGCAAGGAGAATTCCGTCGCCTGGGTCATTACTGCGAAAGAGGCGCAATGGCGCGCGCTGCCAGTCAGGGAAGCAAGACTCCAGGAGGATGTTGAAGCGCTGCGTTGCGGCCTCGACCGCACGCTATGGGACGACCCGGGTCATGACCAGACAGCACGCGCCCGGCGCGATCGTTGCAAAGCCTTGCTTGGGCGTGAGCCGGAAAGTCCCTCGCGGCCGCCATTCGATCTCGGCCGCGCCTATCGGCTCTATCAAGCGCTTTTCGCTCCCTTCGAGTCTGCTATTAGCGGCCGCCATCTGTTTGTCGTGCCGACTGGTCCTCTGACGACCCTGCCGCTTCACGTCCTGGTGACGCAGGCGCCGGACGAGAACAGCGGCGCGAGCGAGATCCAGCAGCTTGCCGGAGCAGCCTGGCTCGGAAAGCGCCAGGCGATCACGGTGCTGCCATCGGTGCCGAGCTTGAAAGTCGCTCGCTCCGGCGCGAAGCCCAGCGGGGCCTCGAAGCCATTCGTCGCATTCGCCAATCCGCTGCTGCTTGGTCCATCCGGCGCCGACCGCAGTGCATGGCAGAGGCAATCCTGTCCACCGGGAGCGGTGCCGACCGCAACGGAAGAGAACCGTCAGGCGGCCGTGGCTGCCCGAGCCCCCGCGGGGTTGCACAATGGAGGCCAGGTGGAGCTGTCGCTGCTGCGAACCCAGTATCCTCTTCCGGAAACGGCTGACGAGGCTTGCGCGGTCGCCAGGGAACTGGGTGCCGCAGAAACCGATGTCTTCCTGGGATCGAAGGCAAGCGAAACCAGCCTCAAGGCACTGAGCGAGAATGGCGGGCTGAAGGCATATCACGTCGTGCATTTCGCAACGCACGGCCTCATTGCCGGCGAGACGGAATTGCTCTCCAGGAGCAAGACGGAACCTTCATTGCTGCTGACGCCGCCCGATTTCGCCAGCGACGAGGATGACGGGCTGCTCACTGCATCGGAGGTCGCGCGTCTCTCGCTCGATGCCGACGCCGTCGTGCTCTCAGCCTGCAATACGGCAAGCGGAAGCGGCGCGCCGGAGGCTGAAGCGCTCTCGGGCCTCGCCCGTGCCTTCTTTTATGCAGGAGCACGCGCCCTGCTCGTAACCCACTGGTATGTCAACTCTGCTGCTGCCGTGGAGTTGGTGACCGGCACCTTCGCCGAGCGCAAGGCCGATCCAACCATCAATCTGGCAGAGGCAATGCGGCGCGCGATGGTGCACGGCATCGACAGCGGCGGCGGGCGGGCGCATCCCGCCTATTGGGCGCCGTTCGTCGTGGTTGCGGGGGATTGAACGCTGGACCAGCCATCGTGAATTGACCGAAGCGGTCACGTCGGTCCGCGTGCGCTCATCTCTAGGATGGGTGAGAGTCCGGCCGTTCTTCAGGTGCGCGGCCAGCCAGTCCACCGCGAGGCCCGGCAGCAAATCGTGTTAGGTCGATCATGCGGACGGCGAGCTGCGCGCGGGTCTTCTCGTCGTGGAAGATGCCCAGGATCGCGGTGCCGGCATCGCGCCGCTCCGCGATCAGATCCACTACGCGCGCACGGGCCGCGGCATCGAGCGAGGCGGTCGGCTCATCCAGCAGCAGGATCGGATGACCGGAAGCAAAGCCCCGGGCGATGTTCACGCGCTGCTGCTCTCCACCGGAGAACGTGGCCGGCGGCAGGCTCCACAGCCGCTCGGGCAGATTGAGACGGGCGAGGAGGCTGGCGGCCTTGTCGCGCGCCCCCTCTTCATCCAGCCCACCCTCGCGCGCAGCGGCTGCCACCAGATCGAGCGAGGAGACGCGCGGGATCGCTCGCAGAAACTGGCTGACATAGCCGATGGTCTCCTTCCGCAATGCCAGCACACGGCGCGGCGAGCTTTGCGCAACATCGATCCATTGGTCCCCCTCGCGCAGCAGGATCGTGCCGTCATCGACGCGGTAATTCCCGTAGATCATCTTCAGAATCGAAGACTTGCCAATCCCCGATGGCCCGCCCAGGACGGCGATCTCACCTCGCGCCAGATCGAAACTGACCTCGCGCACGACGGGGAGGACCGCTCCGCCGCGAAGATGCATGGTGAAGCTTTTCTCAACGCCTCCCACTCGCAGCACAATATCGCGCTCGCTCATCGCTTAGCCCTGCAGCACGGAGGAGACGAGAAGCTGGGTATAAGGCTCACGCGGGTCGTCGAGCACTTGGTCGGTGAGGCCGGTCTCGATGACGCGACCCTGGCGCATCACTATGATCCGATGCGATAGCAGCCGGGCTACGGCCAGGTCGTGTGTGACGATGATCGCAGCGAGGCCGTAGTCGGCCACCAGGGAGCGGATCAGGTCGAGAAGCCGCGCCTGCACCGAGACGTCCAGCCCGCCGGTCGGCTCGTCCATGAAGACGAGGCGCGGGCGCGTGACCATGTTCTTGGCGATCTGCAGGCGCTGGCGCATGCCACCGGAGAAGGCCGTCGGGCGGTCGTCGATCCGGTCCGCGCCGATCTCGACGCGGCCCAGCCAGTCCACCGCCTCACTCCGGATATTACCGTAATGGCGCCAGCCGACCGCCATCAGCCGCTCGCCGACATTGCCCCCAGCTGAAACGCCCATGCGCAGGCCCATCCGCGGGTCCTGGTGCACGAAACCCCAGTCGGTGCGGAACAGAAAGCGGCGCTCGGCTTCGGACAGCGAGAATAGGTCGCGCGTGGTGCCCTCGCGGGTGCGATAGCAGATCGCGCCGCGCGTCGGGGCGAGCTGGGCCGAGAGCATGGCCAGCAGCGTCGACTTGCCCGAGCCTGACTCGCCAACCACGGCCAGCACTTCGCCCTCGTAGATTTCGAGGTCGACGTCCACGCAGCCCACGCGTGGGCCGTAATAGCGCGTGAGGCCACTGGCGGTGAGGAGTGGTGACTCCGTCTCGCTCATACCACGTCCTCGCCAAGGTTGATGTGGAAGCTGTAACCATGCCGCTCGAAGCCCAGCTTTTCGTAAAAAGCATGCGCCCGCTCGCGCTTGGCGTTCGATGACAGCGCGAGCTTGTAACACCCGGCCGCGCGCGCCTCGGCCATTGCGTGGCGCATCATCGCCTGGCCGATGCCCTCACCCTGGCTGGCCGGATCGACCACCACATCCTCGACCAGTGCCGAGGGTGCGCCGAGATGGCCGAGATTGTGCATGATCAGCAAAGCGTAACTGCCGAGGACCCGCCCCTGCGCCTCGGCGACGAAGAGCTTGTAGTGCGGGTAGCGCTTGAATTGCGCATAGATGTCCTCGGCGGTGCCGAGCGGAAGTACTTCGCCATTGTCGATCTCGGGCTGGGCGTAGAGCGCGAGTATGGCCGGTAAATCGGCTTGCTCGGCCTCGCGGATGATCAGCGCAGCGTTCATCATAAAGCGCTTCCGGCCTCCCGCCGCTTCTCGCAATAATTGGTGTCGGAGCAGACGAACAGGCGCCCGCCCGCATCATCCGTCACCACCTCGTCGAGATAGACCCCTGTTGCGCCGCACAGGCCGCAGGGCTTATCGAAGCGCGTGCGCTCGAACGGATGGTCTTCGAAATCAAGGCTGACGACCTGTGTATGCGGCGGCAAGGCATAAATCCGCTGCTCGCGGCCGGCACCGAAGAGCTGCAGCGCCGCGCAGTCGTCCATCTTCGGATTATCGAATTTCGGGATGGGGGAGGGGTCCATCACATAGCGACTCTCAACCTTCACCGGGTAGGCATAGGTGGTGGCGATATGGCCGTGGCGGGCGATGTCCTCATAAAGCTTCACATGCATCAGGCCATAGTCCTCCAGAGCATGCATCTGGCGGGTCTCGGTCTCGCGTGGTTCGAGGAACCGCAGCGGCTCCGGGATCGGCACCTGATAGACGAGGATCTGGCCCTCGTGCAGCGGGGCTTCGGGAATGCGGTGGCGGGTCTGAATGATGGTTGCTTCGCGTGTGTCCGTCGTCGTCCCCACCCCAGCGGTCTTTTCGAAGAATTTGCGAATGGAGACCGCATTGGTGGTGTCGTCCGCGCCCTGGTCGATCACCTTCAGCACATCGTCAGGGCCGAGCACAGAGGCCGTCACCTGCACTCCGCCCGTGCCCCAGCCATAGGGCATCGGCATCTCGCGGCTGGCGAACGGTACCTGATAGCCGGGAATGGCGATCGCCTTCAGGATCGCGCGGCGGATCATGCGTTTGGTTTGCTCGTCGAGATAGGCGAAATTGTAGATGGGTTGCATTGGGCGGGCGATCCAATTAGCTAAGCCTATGAGCCCGACGGTGTTGCGCAAACTTGGATATCGCTTCTTTTTCTTTTCGCGCGAAGAGCCGAGAATGCATGTGCATGTCCACACCGCCGGTGGCGAGGCGAAGTTCTGGCTTGAGCCCAAGATCGCTCTTGCTCGAAATTACCGTCTGAGCAAGCAGCAACTCGGCGAGATTGAGAACATTATCGAGGATCATTATGCAGAACTCACCGCAGCCTGGAGAGAGCATTTCCCGAGCCGTTGAGGTGACGCACATATCCTCTCACGGCGTATGGCTCCTCGCCAGCAACGGCGAAATGTTCATGCCTTACGAGCATTTCCCCTGGTTCGAGAATGCGCGCGTCGCAGAGATCCTTAACGTTCAGGAGCCTTCGCCGGGACATTTCTACTGGCCGGACCTGGACATTGATCTCTCGGCGGAGATCATCGCCGCGCCCGAAAAATATCCTCTCATTTCGCGACGCTGAAGTGCTGGCGCTCATGACAGAAATCCTCTCGCAGTGAGGTCATTTTCGAGCTGCTCGGGCGAGCGGAACAGGATCGCGTCAATGCCGACGGCGCGAGCGCCTTCGACATTATGCGCCACGTCATCAATGAACAGGCAATCCTGGGCCTCAAGGCCATTGCGGTCGAGGCAGAGGCGGAAGATCGCCGCCTCAGGCTTGAGCATCCGCTCATCGCCCGAGACGACGATATCCCGGAACAGCGCAAAGAATGGAAACCGCGCCCGTGTCTCGACGAATTTCTCCGAGGAATAGTTCGTGATCGCATAGAGCGGCACCCCGGCCGCTGACAACCGCTCCAGAATTGCGACCGTGCCGGGAATATCGCTAGGCAGCATCTCATGCCAGCGCAGATGCAGCGGCTCGATCAGCTCCTTGTGATGTGGATAGCGCGAAACGAGATCGGCGATCGCCGGCTCCCAGCGCCCGCCCGCATCCAGCGCCACATTCCAGGCATTGAAGCCGATCTCGGTGAGGAAAGCATCGATCGCAGCCTCCTCCTCGAGCAGCTTGGAGTAGAGATATTTCGGATTCCAATCGATGAGCACGCCGCCGACGTCGAAGATAATCGCTTTCTTCATTCCGCTGCCTCTTGGTGTCCTGAACCGGCTATCCGCTCCGCCTCCCATTCCGCGCGGAGCTGACGCAACAGCACCAGTTCGGCCTGGAAGTCCACATAATGCGGGAGCTTCAGATGTTCGACGAAGCCGGTTGCCTGGACATTGTCGGCATGGCTCAGCACGAATTCGGCGTCCTGGGCGGGCGCGCCGACCTCCTCGCCCAGCTCACTGGCCCGCAGCGCCCGGTCGACCAGTGCCATTGACATCGCCTTGCGCTCGCTGTGCCCGAAGACGAGGCCATAGCCGCGGGTGAATTGCGGCGGCGCATCGGCCGAGCCCTTGAACTGATTGACCATCTCGCATTCGGTGAGAGTGACGCGGCCGAGCGGCACCTCGAAGCCCAGCTCTTCGGGCACGAAGGAAACTTCCATCTCGCCCATGCGGATTTCACCGGCAAAGGGGTGCGTGCGTCCGTAGCCGCGTTGGGTGGAATAGCCGAGGGCGAGGAGGAAGCCTTCATCGCCCCTGGCGAGGGCTTGAAGCCGAAGATCGCGCTCGGCGGGGAATTCGAGCGCCCCGCGGGTGAGGTCGGCGACGGTGGCGTCCGGCTCTGCGGATGCGTTCGGC
>Ga0081540_1002059_pt1 | contig 16775 bp, 13 predicted proteins | sample TabmetS2T1R1_FD_71024 | JGI IMG/M metagenome (GOLD analysis project Ga0081540, IMG submission 71024) | Tabebuia heterophylla rhizosphere microbial communities from the University of Puerto Rico - S2T1R1 | ecosystem: Host-associated > Plants > Roots > Rhizosphere ... | reverse complement strand
ACTGGCGCACCCTCACCGCCCTGGTGGAGATGACCCGGCACTGAGGCCGTCCCTCCTGACCCTCTGGCGGCGCGGGCGACGCATCCACCGAGGGCCAGGAGGGACCGCCTAGGCTGGGGCGGTGACGGCCACCCTGGTGCTGCTGCGGCACGGCGAGAGCGACTGGAACGCGAAGAACCTGTTCACCGGCTGGGTCGACGTCGGTCTGTCGGAGAAGGGCATGGCCGAGGCCGCGCACGCCGGCGAGCTGATGCGGGACGCCGGTCTGCGGCCGGACGTGGTGCACACCTCGCTGCTGCGCCGGGCGATCCGGACCGCGGAGCTTGCCCTGGACACCGCCGACCTGGGCTGGCTGCCGGTGCGCCGGTCCTGGCGGCTCAACGAGCGGCACTACGGCGCGCTGCAGGGCCTGGACAAGGCCGCGACCCGGGAGAAGTACGGCGACGACCAGTTCCTGCGCTGGCGCCGGTCGTACGACGAGCCCCCGCCGCCGCTGGACGACGACAGCGAGTGGTCCCAGGCCGGCGACCCGCGCTACGCCGATCTGCTCGAGATCCTGCCGCGCACCGAGTGCCTCGCCGACGTGGTGCACCGGATGCTGCCGTACTGGTACGACGCGCTCGTGCCGGACCTCCGCCTCGGCCGGGTGACCCTGGTCGCCGCGCACGGCAACTCGCTGCGCGCGCTGGTCAAGCACCTCGACGGGCTGTCCGACGAGGAGGTGGTCGGGCTCAACATCCCGACCGGCATCCCGCTGCGGTACGACCTGGACGAGCAGATGCAGCCGGTCAAGGCCGGCGGCGAGTACCTCGACCCGGACGCCGCCGCCGAGTCGATCGAGGCCGTCAAGAACCAGGGCCGGTAGCCGCCGGTGCCCAACCACGGCGACTGGCAGCTCGCGACCTACCTGGCCGGGCTGGAGGGAGTCCGGCCGGCGCTGCCGATGTCGTTCGCCGACCTGGCCCGGCGGGCCGAGGAGACGCTCTCGGCCGAGCTCTGGTCGTACGTGGCCGGTGGGGCCGGCGACGAGCGGCCGCTGGCCGGCGTCACGGTCGTGATCACGGGCACGCTGCCGGGGTTCACCCGCGACGAGGCCGCCGAGGCGGTGACGGCGCTGGGCGGCAAGACGGCGTCCTCGGTCTCGAAAAAGACCAGCTTCGTGGTGGCGGGCGAGAATCCCGGCTCAAAGTACGACAAGGCGCTCACGCTGGGTGTGCCGGTCCTGGACGAGGCCGGGCTCCGCCTGCTCCTCGAGAAGGGGCCCGCCGCGGCCAGCGCCGCCCCTGAGCCGCGGAAAACGTGATCATGACCTGGCTGTAGCCAGGACGACACCAACGCCATGATCACGACCTCGCTGGGAGGGCCGGCAGGTGCCGCCCGCGCCCGGCTGGGCCGCCCGGCTGGGCCCGCCCGGCTGGGCATTAACCGGTCGGCTGCGGCGTGCCCCGGCACCTAGGATGACAAGCATGCCGATTGCGCGTGACGATGTTGCCCACCTGGCCCGGCTCTCCCGCATGGCCCTGGACGACGCCGAACTGGACCACCTGGCCCCCCAGCTCGACGTGATCATCTCGGCGGTGGCGCGGGTGCAGGAGGTCGCCGTCGAAGGCGTTCCGCCCACCTCCCACGCGGTGCCCCTGGTCAACGTGTTCCGCGACGACGTTGAGTGGCCGTGCCTGACCGCGGAGCAGGCGCTCGACCAGGCACCGGCGGTGGAGCAGCAGCGGTTCCGCGTCCCGCGCATCCTGCCGGAGGACTGATCATGGCTGATGAGCTGACCCGGATGAGCGCGGCCGCGCTCGCGGCGGCGATCGCCGCGGGCGAGGTGTCGGCGCTGGAGGTCACCGACGCCCATCTGGCCAGGATCGGCGAGGTGGACGACGCGGTCCACGCCTTCCTGCACGTCGCGGCGGACGGCGCGCGCCGGGCCGCGAGGGCGGTGGACGAGCGGCGCGCCGCCGGTGACGTGCTGGGCCCGCTGGCCGGCGTGCCGCTGGCGCTCAAGGACGTCTTCACCACGATCGACATGCCGACCACGTGCGGATCGGCCATTCTCAACGGCTGGCGTCCCCCCTATGACGCGACGACCACGCGGCGCCTGCGGCAGGCCGGGGTGGTGATGCTCGGCAAGACCAACATGGATGAGTTCGCGATGGGCTCATCCACGGAGAACTCGGCGTTCGGTCCCTCGCACAACCCGTGGGACCTCACCCGGGTGCCGGGCGGTTCATCCGGCGGCTCGGCGGCCGCGGTCGCGAGCTTCGAGGCGCCGCTGGGCATCGGCACCGACACCGGCGGGTCGATCCGCCAGCCTGCGGCGGTTTGCGGGGTGGTCGGGGTGAAGCCGACCTACGGCGGGCCGTCCCGGTACGGCGTGGTCGCCTTCGCGTCCTCCCTCGACACCCCCGGCCCGCTGGCGCGCACCGTGCTCGACGCGGCGCTGCTGCACGAGACGATGGCCGGTCACGACCCGTGCGATTCCACGTCCGTGAACGCGCCGGTGCCGCCGGTCGTGGCCGCCGCCAGGCAGGCGGACGTGAGCGGGCTGACCGTCGGCGTGGTGCCCGAACTCGGCGGCGAGGGTTACCAGCCCGGCGTGCTGGCCCGGTTCGCCGAGGCGGTCGACCTGCTGGAGTCGCTGGGCGCGAAGGTGGCCGAGGTGTCCTGCCCTCACTTCACCTACGCGCTGCCCGCCTACTACCTGATCGCGCCCAGCGAGTGCTCGTCCAACCTGGCCAGGTTCGACGCGATGCGCTACGGCCTGCGGGTGGGGGACGACGGCACCCGCAACGCGGACGAGGTGATGTCGCTCACCCGGGCGCGGGGCTTCGGCGCCGAGGTGAAGCGCCGGATCATGCTCGGCACCTACGCTCTGTCGAGCGGCTACTACGACGCCTACTACGGCAAGGCGCAGCAGGTGCGCACGCTGATCATCAGGGACTTCGAGGCCGCGTTCGAGCAGGTGGACGTGCTGGTGTCGCCGACCACTCCCACCACCGCGTTCCCGCTCGGCGAGCGGGTGGACGACCCGCTCGCCATGTACGTGGCCGACCTGTGCACGATCCCGTCGGACCTGGCGGGCAACGCCGCCCTGTCGGTGCCGTGCGGGCTGGCGGCGGAGGACGGGCTGCCGGTGGGCCTGCAGATCATGGCGCCGGTGCTCGCCGACGACCGCCTGTACCGGGTCGGGGCCGCGGTCGAGGCGGCGCTGGACAGCCGCCGCGGCCATCCGCTGCTGGACGAAGCGAGGGGGGTGGCGTGATGACCGGCCAGGCGGGCGCGACGAGTCAGGCGGGCGGGACGCTGGTTCCGCTCGACGAGGCGCTGACGCGGTACGAGCCGCTCATCGGCCTGGAGGTACACGTCGAGCTGGGCACGGCCACGAAGATGTTCTGTGGCTGCCCGGCGCGGTTCGGCGGCGAGCCGAACACGCTGGTCTGCCCGGTCTGCCTCGGCCTGCCCGGCTCGCTGCCGGTGGCGAACAGGGCCGCGATCGAGTACACGATCCGGATCGGGCTCGCGCTGAACTGCTCCATAGCGGACTGGTGCCGGTTCGCCCGGAAGAACTACTTCTACCCGGACATGCCGAAGAACTTCCAGATCTCGCAGTACGACGAGCCGCTCTGCACCGACGGCTGGCTCGACATCTCGGTGGGCGACCCTGGCACCGGCGCGCCCCGCCAGGTGCGGGTCGGCATCGAGCGGGTCCACCTTGAGGAGGACACCGGCAAGTCGCTGCACGTCGGCGGGACCACGGGCCGCATCCACGGGGCGGAGTACTCGCTGGTGGACTACAACCGGGCCGGTATCCCGCTGGTGGAGATCGTGACCAAGCCGGTCGAGGGCACGGGCGCGCTGGCGCCGGTCGCCGCGCGCACCTACGTGACCGAGCTGCGCGACCTGATGCGGGCCCTGGCGGTGTCGGACGTCCGGATGGAGGAAGGGTCGCTGCGCTGCGACGTCAACACCTCGCTCTCACCCAGCGGCTCGGGGGTGTGGGGGACCAGGACCGAGACCAAGAACGTGAACTCGCTGCGCTCGGTCGAGCGGGCGGTCCGGTACGAGATCGAGCGGCAGGCTGCCCTGCTGGACACGGGCACGCCGGTTCCCCTGGAGACCAGGCACTTCCACGAGGACACGGGCGTGACCACGGCGGGCCGCAGCAAGGAGGAGGCGCAGGACTACCGCTACTTCCCCGAACCGGACCTGGTGCCGGTCGCCCCCGCACGTGAATGGGTGGAGGAGATCCGGGCAACCCTGCCCGAACTGCCATCCGTCCAGCGGACGCGGCTGAAGGCCGAATGGGGGATGTCGGACACGGAGTTCGCGGCGCTGCACAACGCCGGCGCGGTGGACCTCGTCGCCCGGACCGTCGAGGCGGGCGCGGCGCCCGCCGACGCCCGCAAGTGGTGGCTGAACGAGCTGGTGCGCCGGGCCAACGATTCCGGCACCGACCTCGCCGACCTGCCGATCACGCCCACCGATGTGGCCAGGGTGGCGGCGCTGGTGGCCTCCGGCGAGCTCAACGACAAGCTCGCCCGGCAGGTGATCGAGGGCGTGCTGGCCGGCGAGGGGACGCCGGACGAGGTGGTGGCCGACCGGGGCCTGGCTGTGGTCAGCGACGAGGGTGCGCTCATGGCGGCGGTGGACGAGGCGATCGCCGCCAACCCGGAGGTGGCACAGAAGGTGCGCGACGGCAAGCTCCCAGCCGCCGGGGCGCTGGTCGGCGCGGTCATGAGGGCCACCCGTGGCCAGGCCGATGCGGCCCGCGTCCGCAAGCTGATCCTGGCCCGCCTGGGCCAGGGCTAGACCGGACCGCCGTGAACTCCATCATGGTCATCGGGAACTATTGACGGCAAATCGGTGTTGTGGATCGTTTGGACGCTCTTCCTCAATAGAAGCGTGACCTTCGGCAACTAAAATCCTGGTCACCGTCACCTATGGCGTTGCTCTTCACAGGCGGTGCCTAGCCCATACTGGGGGTAACAGCGGGCTACTACCCGATTACGGAGCGGCGAAGCGGAAGCCCACAAGGCGACCGTGCCTGCCAGACCCGGCTACCCGGCTAACTTGCGAGCGGATGCGGCGAAGGGAGAGTCGTGCGCCCGGAAGCATCGGGTGAACCGCTATGAGCCTGGCCTCGCAGGTCGGGACGGCGGCTGGGGTTCTGGCTGCGGCCGGTGCGGCAGTAAGCCTGTGGCTGGGGGCAGAGCGTTACACGGGGCCGTCGCGGCGTGCGTACCGCTGGTTCGCCATCGCTGCGGCGCTGTGGGGCGTCGGCGTGATCGCGGGCCAGGCACTGGCCCCCCCGGCTGGGGCAGCGGCGATCCCCCTCTCGTTCGGTGACCTGCCTTCGCTTCTTGCGCTGCCGGTCGTGGCGGCAGGTTTCGCGCGGCTCGCGGCGGCGGGATCGCGGGACGCGGACGTAACCCGCCCACCCGCCGGATCCGGAGACGCGGCGCCGGGACGCGCGCCCACCGGCTCCCGCGACGCGGCGCTTGCCTCCCCGCCTGCCGGGGTCAGTGCCCCGAGCACCGTCGCCACCCGCCTGACCGACGGATACATCCTGGCCTCCGCGCTGTTCCTGCTGGCCTGGGTCACCGTGTTCCGCATGGTGTTCCTGCGGGCCGGAGCGGGGGTTCCCACGTTCGCGGTGGAGCTGATCCACCCGCTCGCCGATCTGATCCTCCTCGGCGCCTGCCTTCCACTTGCCGCGGCAGCCGGTCGGCGCGGCGCGATCCCCTACCTCGCCGTGCTCGTCATCGCCGCTGGCGACGTGCTTGCGGTCGGCGCCCGCACCGTCGGCGCACCCCCGCGGCTTGGGGCGTTGCTGGTCCAGGCCGCGGGGCTGGCACTGCTCGCGAGCGCGCCCTGGGTCGGGTGCGCCGGGCGGGCCGAGCCCCCCGCACAGGTCGGTGCCCGATGGTGGCACCGGCTGCTGAAGGGCGCCCGGGACCCGGGCACCGCGGTCCGCCCGTCGCCTGCCGTGCCCAGCGTCGCCACCGTGGTCGCCGCCGCCGCCGTGGCGGCGGCGGCGCTCGTCCTTGTCGCGTGGGCGGTGGCAGGCGAGAACGTGGACCGCCCGGTCGTGGCGATCATCGCGGGCACCACGTTGCTGGCGTTGGCGGTGCGCGCGGTCGGGCTGCTCTGGCGGCAGAACTCCGCGGTCTGGATCTGGCACGAGTCCCGCCAGCGACTCCGGGAGCTGGCCGACCGGACCACCGACGTCGTTCTCCTGTGTGACCTCGGCGGGGTGATCAGGTACGCGAGCCGCGCCGTGGCCGGATACGGGTATACGCCGGAAAGCCTGCTGGGCACGCCGCTGGCGGATCTGCTGCATCCGGAGGACCGGTCCGGGGGCTCCCGCGCGGTCCGCCGGGCCGTGTCGGATGCCGCCAACCGGGTCGGCCGGTACCCGTGCCGGGTGCGGGCGGCGGACGGCACCTGGCGGCATGTCGAGTCCACGGTCTCCAGCTTCCGTGAGCCCGGCGGGCCCGCCCAGCTGCTGGTCACCGCCAGGGATGTGAGCACCCAGGTTGCGCTGCGCCGCCAGGTCGCCCACCTGACCTTCCACGACGGGCTAACCGGGCTGCCGAACCGCGCCTACATCGAGCAGCGGGTACGCGAGGCGGCCGTGCCGGGCGCCGCGCCGGAACCGGGCCCGGTTTCCCCCGCGCACCCCGTCATCGCCGGGGTCATCCTGCTCGACCTGGACCGCTTCACGGCCGTGAACGCCACGGTCGGCCACGGCGCCGGTGACGTGCTGCTCTCCCAGGTCGGCCGCAGGCTGCGCGCCGCCGTACCGCCGCAGGACACGGTCGCCCGGTGGGGCGGCGATGAGTTCGCGGTTCTCATCGAGGGCATGGTCAGCGCCGAGGAGGTCGCCGACATGGCCGAGCGGCTCGCGCGAAGCGTCGCCTCGCCACCCTTCCGGGCCGGTGAGGAGAACGTGAGCCTGACCGCCAGCGTGGGCGTCGCGCTCCCGGGCAAGGGCCCCGCGGGAGGCGTCTGGCGCAAGGCCGACATGGCGATATCGCGGGCGAAGGGGCACGGCGAGGGGCGCGTCGAGATCTACGAAGGCGTGGACGGGCCGGACGGCCCGGCACCGCGAGCGCTCGTGGACGACGTGGGGAACGGGGCCGGAGCCGCGCCCGAGGCGGGCCCGCAGGGGACGGGGGCGACCAGCGGGCTGCCAGGTGAGCCTCAGGCCGCCGCGCGCTGAGAAGCGAGCCATGTCTCACATCCCGAGACGCATGTGCTCTCAAGTTGACGGACCGCGCAGCTTAGGCCACAGTGGAGATCGTGTTTTCCCGCCGTGTTCTCGTACTTGCCAGGCGCGTAGGTCGCTAACCAGCCACCTGCGCGCTCCCCTCGACTGCCCTAGGGCACGGGGGGTTTTTTGTTGCCAGGCCGTCGCTACGGACTGTAGATGAGGAGTCATTGCGATGACTGACCAGACCACCACGCCGCCCGGCTCACGGGCAGGGATGGCGCGGTCGGCGCGCCAGGGTAACGGGCCATCGCCGCGCGATCTCGCCGCGCGGGCCGCGGCAAGGGACGCGCCGTCTGGCCAGCGGCCAGACCGGGCCGCCCAGCCCGGCCGGCCGGCCGCCCAGGGTCCCGAGCACGCCGAGCCCGTGCAGGTCACCGGAGCGCAGGCGCTGGTAGGCGCGCTGGAGCGGCTTGGAGTCGACGTTGTCTTCGGCATCCCCGGCGGGGCGATCCTGCCGGCCTACGACCCGCTGTTCGACTCACGCAGCCTCCGCCACATCCTGGTCCGGCACGAGCAGGGAGCCGGGCACGCGGCCAGCGGCTACGCGACCGTGACGGGCCGCCCGGGGGTGTGCATGGCCACCTCGGGCCCGGGCGCCACCAACCTGGTGACGCCGCTCGCCGACGCCTATATGGACTCGGTCCCCGTGGTGGCCATCACCGGGCAGGTGCCATCGGCGCTGATCGGGACCGACGGGTTCCAGGAAGCGGACATCGCGGGGATCACCCTTCCGATCACCAAGCACAACTTCCTGGTCACCAACGCCGACGACATCGCCAGGACCGTCGCCGAGGCCTTCCACGTCGCCTCGACGGGCCGGCCCGGACCGGTCCTGGTGGACATCGCCAAGGACGCCCTGCAAACGCTGACCACGTTTCGCTGGCCTGTCCCGTTCGACCTGCCCGGTTACCACCCGGTGACACGGCCGCACTCCCGGCAGGTGCGGGAGGCGGCCAGGATGATGACCGCCGCCCAGCGGCCGATCCTCTACGTCGGCGGCGGGGTGATCAAGGCGGGCGCCAGCGAGGAGCTGCTCGCGCTGGCCGAGCTCACCGGGATGCCGGTAGTCACCACGCTGATGGCGCGCGGAGGCTTCCCGAGCAGCCATCCCCAGAACGTCGGCATGCCCGGCATGCACGGCACCGTGGCGGCGGTCGGGGCCCTGCAGAAGGCGGACCTGCTGGTAGCGCTCGGCGCCAGGTTCGACGACCGGGTGACGGGCAAGCTCGACAGCTTCGCGCCCGGCGCGGCGGTCATCCATGCCGACATCGATCCGGCCGAGATCTCCAAGAACCGGCGCGCGGATGTACCCATCGTCGGCGACTGCCGTGAGGTGATCGCCGAGCTGGTCGCCGCCATCCGGGCCGAGCACGAGGCCGGCCAGCGCGCGGATCTGACGGCCTGGTGGTCGCAGCTGGAGGCCTGGCGCCGTACCTACCCACTGGGATACGCGGAGCCCGGGGACGGCTCGCTGGCGCCGCAGTACGCGATCGAGCGGATCGGCAAGCTGGTCGGCCCCGACGCGGTGTACGTGGCTGGAGTCGGCCAGCACCAGATGTGGGCAGCGCAGTTCATCAGCCACGAACACCCCGGCCACTGGCTCAACTCGGGCGGCCTGGGCACCATGGGGTACGCGGTCCCGGCCGCGATGGGGGCCAAGGTGGGCCGCCCGGACACGGCGGTGTGGGCCATCGACGGCGACGGCTGCTTCCAGATGACGAACCAGGAGCTCGCCACCTGCGCCGTGGAAGGCATCCCGATCAAAGTCGCGATCATCAACAACGGCAACCTCGGCATGGTCCGGCAATGGCAGACGCTGTTCTACAACGAGCGCTACTCGCACACCGACCTGGACCGGGCCGGCCCCGGAGCCGCGCCGCGCTCCGGGCCATCGGCCGCGAGCGAGACGGCGCCGTCGGGCACCCGGATCCCCGACTTCGTCAAGCTCGCCGAGGCCTATGGCTGCGCCGGGCTGCGGTGCGAGGACGCGGCGAGCGTCGACGGGGTGATCGAGGAGGCCATGAAGATCGACGACAGGCCTGTCGTGATCGACTTCGTCGTGCACCGCGACGCGATGGTCTGGCCGATGGTCCCGGCGGGGACCAGCAACGACGACATCAGCGTCGCACGGGACATGGCACCGGACTGGGATGTGACCGAATGAGCAACCTTGCCCCACGCCTGCGCGAGCAGGACCCGGCCGCGAGCAGGCACACGCTGTCGGTGCTGGTGGAGAACAAGCCGGGGGTACTGGTCCGCGCCGCCGGCCTGTTCTCACGGCGCGGGTTCAACATCGACTCCCTCGCGGTCGGGCCGACCGAGCACGAGGAGATCTCCCGGATGACGATCGTGGTCAACTGCGCTGACCATCCGCTGGAGCAGGTGACCAAGCAGCTCAACAAGCTGATCAACGTCCTGAAGATCGTGGAGCTTGAGCCGTCGGTTTCGGTCCAGCGCGAGCTGCTCCTTGTCAAGGTCCGGGCGGACGCCGAGAGCAGGTCCCGGGTGCTGGAGACGGTGACGCTGTTCCGCGCCAAGGTGGTCGACGTGGCCCAGGACGCGGTGACAGTCGAAGCCACCGGCAACCGCGACAAGCTGGACGCCCTGATCAGGGTGCTGGAGCCGTTCGGCATCAAGGAACTCGTCCAGTCCGGCATGGTCGCCCTTGGCCGCGGCAGCAAATCCATAACCGACCGGGCACTGCGGCCGCTGGATCGCGCCGCGGCCGGCCCGGCCCAGTGACAGAGCGCCCAGTGACAGTGCACAGCCAGCGAACAGTGAGCGAAAGGCAAGCGATGGCAGAGATCTATTACGACGACCGCGCCGACCTCGGGGCGATCCAGCGCCGCCACGTCGCGGTGCTCGGATACGGGAGCCAGGGGCACGCGCACGCGCTGTCGCTGCGGGACTCCGGTGTGGACGTCCGGGTGGGGCTGCCGGAGGGATCGGCCAGCCGGGAGAGCGCGGCCAGCGAGGGGCTGCGCGTGACGACCCCCGAGCGGGCGTGCGAGGAGGCCGACCTGATCATGGTCCTGGCGCCGGACCACGTCCAGCGCGCCCTGTACGCGGGCGCCATCGCTCCCAGCCTGGACGAGGGCGACGCGCTCTTCTTCGCGCACGGGCTGAACATCCGCTACGGGCTCATCGACCCGCCCGCCGGGATCGATGTCTGCATGGTCGCGCCGAAGGGTCCCGGGCACCTGGTGCGCCGGCAGTTCGCGGAGGGCCGTGGCGTGCCGGTCCTGGTCGCGGTCGAGCGCGACGCGACGGGCGGCGCGTGGCCGCTCACGCTGGCGTACGCCAAGGCGATCGGGGGGACCAGGGCCGGCGCGCTCGCCACCACCTTCGCGGAGGAGACCGAGACAGACCTGTTCGGCGAGCAGGCGGTCCTGTGCGGTGGTGCCTCCGAGCTGATCAAGTCCGGCTTCGACACCCTCGTGGAGGCCGGCTACCAGCCCGAGGTCGCCTACTTCGAGTGCCTGCATGAGATGAAGCTGATCGTGGACCTCATGTACGAGGGCGGCCTTTCCAAGATGTACTGGTCGGTCTCGGACACCGCGGAATACGGCGGCTACACCCGCGGTCCCCGTCTCATCGACGAGCGGACCAAGGAGGAGATGCGGCGCATCCTCGGCGAGGTCCGCGACGGCACGTTCACCCGGGAACTCGTGGAGGAATTCGACAGCGGGCGGCCCAACTTCCTCAAGCGGCGCGAGGCCCTGCACGCCGAGCAGATCGAGCAGGTCGGGGCGAAGCTGCGGCCGCTGATGAGCTGGCTGGCCGCCGACGAGGACGCGGACGCCTGATGGAACGCTGGCTGTGCCGCGGGGCAGTTCGTGAAGGCTTTCACAAGCTTGGCTAAGCTGTGACGACCGATGACGACGCCCGAAGGGCTGCTCCTGTGCCGACTTTTACCGTTCTCGTTGCCGAGGAACTCTCGCCCGCCGCGATCGCGCAGCTCGAATCCGCGTTCGAGGTGCGCCACGTGGACGGCGCCGACCGGACCGCGTTGCTCAGCGCGCTCGCCGGCGTTGACGCGGTGATCGTCCGCAGCGCGACCAGCGTCGACGCCGAGGCGCTGGCGCGTTCGCCGAAACTGCGCGTGGTCGCCCGGGCGGGGGTGGGACTGGACAACGTCGACGTCGAGGCCGCCACCAGGGCGGGCGTCATGGTGGTGAACGCGCCCAGCTCGAACACGGTCAGCGCGGCCGAGCACGCCGTCGGGCTCTTGCTCGCGACCGCGCGCAACGTGCCGCAGGCGATGGCGTCGCTCAAGTCCGGCGAGTGGAAGCGGTCGGAGTTCACCGGTGCCGAGCTCCACCAGAAGGTGGCGGGGATCCTCGGCCTCGGCCGGATCGGGCAGCTGGTCGCCCAGCGGCTGGCCGCGTTCGGCATGCAGGTGATCGCCTATGACCCGTACGTCCCCACGGCGCGCGCCGCGCAGCTGGGCGTCCGCCTCGTCGCGCTGGAGGACCTGCTCGCGGAGGCCGACGTCATCAGCGTGCACCTGCCCCGCAACGCCGAGACCGCCGGCCTGATCGGCGAGCGCGAACTGCGTCTCGTCAAGCCCGGCGTGCTGATCGTGAACGCCGCCCGCGGCGGCATCGTGAGCGAGCACGCGCTGGCGCTCGCGCTCAAGGACGGCCGGGTGGGCGGCGCGGGCATCGACGTGTTCGCCACCGAGCCGTGCACCGACAGCCCGCTGTTCGGGTTTCCCAACGTGGTCGTCACCCCCCACCTGGGCGCCAGCACGCGTGAGGCACAGGAGAAGGCGGGCATCCAGGTGGCCAGGTCGGTCCGGCTCGCGCTCTCGGGTGAGTTCGTGCCCGACGCCGTCAACGTGCAGGGCGGCACGGTGCACGAAGACGTCAAGCCGGGGCTGCCGCTCGCCGAAAAGCTCGGCCGGATCTTCACCGCGCTGGCAGGCGGGGTCGCGGCGAGGCTCGACGTGCAGGTGCGCGGCGAGATCGCCGCCCACGACGTCCGGGTGCTGCAGCTGGCAGCGCTCAAGGGCGTCTTCGGCGGCATCGTCGAAGAGGCGGTCACCTACGTGAACGCGCCCCTGCTCGCCGCCCAGCGGGGCGTCGAGGTCAGCCTGTCCACCGACGCCGTCAGCCCCGACTGGCGCAACCTGGTCACCGTGCGCGGCACGCTGCCCGGCGGCCAGGTGGTCTCGGTCAGCGGCACCCTCACCGGGCACCGGCAGGTCGAGAAGCTCGTTGAGGTCAACGGCTTCGACATGGACATCACCGCTGCCGAGCACATGGTCTTCCTCACCTACACCGACCGCCCGGGCATCGTCGGCGTCGTCGGCCAGATCCTGGGCGGCGAGGGGATCAACATCGCCGGCATGCAGGTATGCCGGGACGCGCGCGGCGGCCACGCGCTGATCGTCCTCACCGTGGACTCCGCGATCCCGCCCGGCGTGCTCGACGACATCACCTCAACCATCGGCGCGGTCGTGGGCCGGTCGGTCGACCTGGACATGAGCTGAAGCCGCATGAACAAGCCATTCGACAGCTACGAAGCAGGAGAAGTTCGCCGTGTATGACATGTATCACTGGGACCAGCCCGACGCGGCCCCGGGCAGTGGCACCGAGCGCCCGGCGCGCCGGGCCGACGGGCCCCGGCACCCGTCACGCCGGGCCGACGCGACCGGGCGCCCGCGACACGAGGCCAACGGGGACGAGCCGTCCGGGCGGGCTGGGCTGCCCGCGCGGCTGGCACCTGCCGCGCTGGCCGTTCAGGTGGCCCTCGACCGGCGTGACAACGGCGGAGACCCCGGCGCCACGGGCGGCAAGTAAGGTACGGCGCATGGGATCTTCCGCGATAAGGCTCGCCGTCATCGGCGGCGACGGAATCGGGCCCGAGGTGGTTGCCGAGGCGCTCAAGGTGCTCAAGGCGGCCGCGCTCACCGTGGACGCGACCGGCTACGACCTGGGCGCCCAGCGGTGGCACCGGACGGGGGAGACCCTGCCGGACTCGGTGCTGGGGGAGATCCGCGGCCACGACGCGGTCCTGCTCGGGGCGGTCGGCGACCCGACCGTGCCCAGCGGCGTGCTGGAGCGTGGCCTGCTGCTGCGGCTGAGGTTCGAGCTTGACCACTACGTGAACCTGCGGCCGGTCAGGCTGTACCCGGGGGTGGCCACCCCGCTGGCCGGGGTCCGCTCCGAGTCGGTCAACATGGTGGTCGTCCGGGAGGGAACGGAGGGCCCGTACGCGGGCTCGGGCGGCGTGCTGCGCAGGGGCACCCCGGCGGAGGTGGCGACGCAGGAGAGCCTCAACACCGCATTCGGGGTGAGCAGGGTGGTCAGGTACGCGTTCGGGCTGGCCGCGCAGCGGTCGCGGCAGCACCTCACGCTCGTGCACAAGACGAACGTGCTCGCCTACGCCGGCGACCTGTGGCGGCGCACCGTGGCGGAGGTCGGCGAGGAGTTCGGCGGGATCACGGTGGACTACAGTCACGTGGACGCCGCGTCGATGTTCTTCGTCACCCAGCCCGAGCGGTTCGACGTGATCGTGACCGACAATCTCTTCGGCGACATCCTGACCGATCTCGGCGCCGCCGTCGCCGGGGGGATCGGGCTCGCCGCGAGCGGCAACATCAACCCCGAGCGGACCGCGCCCAGCATGTTCGAGCCGGTTCACGGCAGCGCCCCCGACCTCGCGGGCCAGCAGAAGGCGGACCCCACGGCCGCGATACTGTCGGCGGCGATGCTGTGCGAGCACCTGGGCTTCGCCGCCGAGGCGGCGAGGATCGAGCAGGCGGCCGCCGACGACCTGGTGGAACGCCAGGGTGCGTGGGCGGCGCGGTCCACCGCCGAGGTCGGCGACGACATCGCCGAGCGAGTAGCCGGCTGAGCCGCGCCAGGGGATGTCAGAGTGCCCCGTGCCGCGCGGCAAGATGGAATGGCGGCGCGGCGGGCGGTCCGCCGCGCGAGCGGGCCAGGCACCGGCGCCGGGCCCGGGCGGCCCGGCAGCGCCGGGCCTGGAGGAAGGACTGCGATGACCGCGATCAGCCCGAGTGCCGAGATCGAGTTCGACGTTTACATCAGCGATCACCCCGTTCCGAGCGCCGAGCGCGAACGGCGCCTGGAGGCACCGGGGTTCGGCGCCGTGTTCACCGATCACATGGTCACCGTGCGGTGGTCAGCGGAGCGCGGCTGGCACGACGGCAGGCTCGAGCCCTACGGCCCGTTCACGCTGGATCCCGCCACCCAGGTCTTCCACTACGCGCAGGAGATCTTCGAGGGCATGAAGGCGTACCGGCAGGCCGGCGGGGCGGTCGCCGCGTTCCGCCCGTGGGCGAACGCTGCGAGGTTCAAAACGTCGGCACGCCGCATGGCGATGCCACAGCTGCCGGACGAGGCGTTCGTCCGGGCCATCGAACTGCTGGTGACGCAGGACCGCGCCTGGGTGCCCGATGCGGACGGGCGCAGCCTCTACCTTCGCCCGTTCATGATCGCCACGCAGGTCGGGCTCGGGATCAACCGGCCCTCGCAGTCGTACCTGTTCGCGCTCATCGCCTCGCCCGCCGCCGCCTACTTCTCCAGCGGCATCAAGCCGGTCACGGTCTGGCTGTCGCGGGAGTACACCCGCGCGGCGCCCGGGGGCACCGGCGAGACCAAGTGCGGCGGCAATTACGCCGGCTCGTTCGCCGGGCAGCAGCAGGCCGTGGACAACGGCTGCGATCAGGTCGTCTGGCTGGACGCCGCGGAGCGCCGCTGGGTCGAGGAGATGGGCGGCATGAACCTGTTCTTCGTCTACGGCACGGGGCGGGATGCCAAGATCATGACCCCGGCCCTGACCGGGACGCTTCTGCCCGGGGTCACCCGGGACTCGCTGCTCACTCTCGGCCGCGACCTCGGCTGTCAGGTCGAGGAGGGCAAGATCTCGGTGGACGAATGGCGGGCCGGGTGCGAGGCGGGTGAGCTGACCGAGGTCTTCGCCTGCGGGACCGCCGCGGTGATCACGCCCGTCGGCACCGTCAAGTCCGCCAGTGGAGGATGGGTCATCGGCGACGGGGCGCCGGGACCGGTGACGCTCAGGCTCCGCGAGGAACTGACGGGCATCCAGTACGGTGACCGCCCCGACCCCCACGACTGGATCCACAAGATCTGCTAGGGAGGCGACACCGCGCCCCCTGGCACATTGGCTCACGTTTGGTTCGCGGGACCGGCGGGGGTGTGCGAGACTGTTCGGGTTATGACGTGCGGCTGGATCATTATTGGCGGGCGCGTCGGCACTTAGCAGGGCCAGCGGCTGAACGGCCCGCACCGCCGACGCGCAGACCTCTCGCATCCCGCGAGGGGTCTTTTGCTTTGTGCGGCAGCGGTCACCACTCAACGGAGGAACACGAGATGACGCCCGACGACGCCTTTCATGTCTACGACACCACCCTGCGCGACGGCGCCCAGCAGGAAGGCCTGTCCCTGACCGTCGCCGACAAGCTCGTCATCGCGCGGCGGCTGGACGAGTTCGGTGTCGGGTTCATCGAGGGCGGATGGCCGGGCGCCATCCCGAAGGACACCGAGTTCTTCCGCCGGGCGCGCACCGAACTGCGGCTGGCCCACGCGCGGCTGGCGGCGTTCGGCTCGACCCGCCGGCCGGACGCGGTGGCGGCCGACGATCCGCAGGTAGCCGCGTTGCGCGAGTCCGGTGCGCCGGTCGTGACGCTGGTGGCCAAGAGTCACGACCGGCACGTCAGGCTCGCACTGCGCACGACCCTGGCCGAGAACCTGGCCATGATCGCCGACACCGTCAGCCACCTGCGCGGCGAGGGCCAGCGGGTCTTCCTCGACGCCGAGCACTTCTTCGACGGCTACCGGTCCGACCCGGCCTACGCGCTTGAGGTCGTGCGTACCGCGGTGCAGGCAGGCGCCGACCTGGTGGCGCTGTGCGATACCAACGGCGGCATGCTGCCCAACGAGATCGGTGACGTGCTGGCGGCGGTCGCCGCCGCCACCGGCGCTCGGCTCGGCATCCACTGCCACGACGACACCGCGTGCGCGGTGGCGAACACACTGACGGCGGTTTCCGCGGGGGCCACGCACGTCCAGGGCACCGCGAACGGCTACGGGGAGCGGGCCGGGAACGCCAACCTGTTCAGCGTGGTGGCCGGGCTGCAGCTCAAGCAGGGGCGCGAGGTGCTGCCCGCGGGCTGCCTGCCCGAGATGAGCCGGGTGGCGCACGCGATCAGCGAGGTCACCAACGTGACCCCGGCCACGCACCAGCCCTACGTCGGGCATTCCGCGTTCGCCCACAAGGCGGGCCTGCACGCGTCGGCGGTGAAGGTCGACCCGATGCTGTACCAGCACATCGACCCGGCGCTGGTCGGCAACGACATGCGGATGCTCGTCTCCGACATGGCGGGCCGGGCGTCGGTGGAGATCAAGGGCAGGCAGCTCGGTTACGACCTGTCCGGCGACCGGGCGACGGTCGGCCGGGTCGTGGAGCGGGTCAAGGACCTGGAGGCCCGCGGCTACACCTTCGAGGCCGCCGA
>Ga0081540_1002058_pt1 | contig 16780 bp, 14 predicted proteins | sample TabmetS2T1R1_FD_71024 | JGI IMG/M metagenome (GOLD analysis project Ga0081540, IMG submission 71024) | Tabebuia heterophylla rhizosphere microbial communities from the University of Puerto Rico - S2T1R1 | ecosystem: Host-associated > Plants > Roots > Rhizosphere ... | reverse complement strand
CACTGTTCCTCGGGGCCAGCCCGGGAGCGGCCGAGCGATTCGCCGATGCCCTGGCGGACGCGCTGGGGATGATCAGCGACTCGGCCCGGTGACCGAGTGAACCGCCTCGGCCAGTGAGCGCACCAGCCCGACCGGGCCGTCGAGCGCGCCCCCGGACCGGGCGATCTCCGCCACCAGGGCGCTGCCGACCACCACCGCATCGGCGTGCCCGGCGAGCGCACGGGCCTGTTCCGGAGAGGAGATGCCGAACCCGACGGCGACCGGCGCGGCGCTCGCGGCACGGACGGCATCGAGCCTCAGGGGGAGGTCGGAGGGAAGCGCCGCGCGGGCCCCGGTCACGCCGGTGAGGCTCACGAAGTAGAGGAACCCGCGCGTCCGGCGTCCGATGGCCTGCAGCCGCTCCGGCGGGGTGGTCGGCGCGGCGAGGAGGACCAGGGACAGGTCCTTCGCGGCGGCAGCGTCCCCGAGCAGCCCGGCCTCCTCCAGGGGAAGGTCCGGGACGATGAACCCGTCGACCCCGACGTCGGCCGAGCGTGAGACGAAGGTCTCCACCCCCATCCGGACGATGGGGTTCGTGTAGCCCATCAGGACCAGCGGCACGTCGCAGCCAGCGCGCCGGAGCCGGCCGACCAGATCGAGGATGCCGGAGAGCGTCGTCCCCGAGCGGAGCGCGCGCTCCGCCGCCGCCTGGATCGTCGGCCCGTCGGCCAGCGGGTCGGAGAAGGGGACCCCGAGCTCGATGACGTCGGCTCCGGCCTCGGCGAGGGCGGGGACGAGCTTCCCGGTGGCTTCCAGGTCGGGGTCGCCGGCGCAGAGGTAGACGATCAGCGACTTCCGTCCGGCGGATCGCGCCTCGCCGAGCCGACGCTCCAGCCGGTTCACCGCGCGGCACCTCCGGAACGGGCCCCGCCGCGGCGAGCGAGCCAGGCCTCGATGTCGGCCTCGGTGCGATCGTGGATCGTCGCGCACCGCTCGATGCGTTCGAGCGCCTGCTGCAGTGCGAACGGACCGCCGCCCAGCCGATCCATCACGGGCGCGAGTGTTTGTCGCGCCTCGTCGGCGATGCTCCGGTCGCAGGCGGCTCCGATGGAGGCGATCATCCGCTCTGCCTCGTCGTCGCGCATGCGGGGGGCCAGGGAGGCTGCCCGATCGCGAAGCACCGGCCAGGCCTGGAGCCGGGTCTCGCTCTGGTGGATCTGGGCGACGAAGGCGAGGGAGGTGTCCCGGAGCTCGAAGCGCGGGTCGTCGAGGAGCGCCCGGGTACGTGCGGCCAGCGCCGGGTCCTGGAAGTAGCCGAGCGCGGTGATGATGCTCGCCCGGTCGTTCCGTGCCTTCGCGGTGAGCGCTTGCTCGACCATCCTGTCGAACAGCGAGGCGTCGCCGTGGGCCGCGGCCGTCTCGAGGACACCTTCGAGGGCGTCCTCGTCCAGCGCGGTTCGGTCCGCGAGCCAGGCGAGCGTGAGCCGCCGGGCCTCCGCCTGCAGCGCGCGGTCCTCCGCGCCGGTGGCCACCGCCGGAACGACGACCCGCCGTGCCTCCCGGGTGTCCAGCGAGTCCTCCCGGCGCCGGGACCACCCGAGGGAGCGTGCCCGGGCGGCGCCGAGCGTGCGGAAGACCTCGATCCGGCGAGACAGGCCCTGCGGCGACAGCCGGTCCTTCCGGAGCCAGCCGCCGAGGATCCTCCACCCGGCGTTCGCGACGCTGGAGTCCACCGAGCGGGTCATCTCCGCGGCGGTGTCCAGAACCTCCCGGACGGGCACCTCGCCCCTCTCGGCCAGGGCGGAGAGATCGGAGACGATCGACACCCGCTCCTCGACCGAGAGCTCCTTCGGGGACATGCGCAGCAGCTTCATCCGGAGCGCGGGTGCGTAGGCCACGCGGTAGTAGCCGAGACCTCCGTCGTCGAGCACGACCCAGTCGGGACAGCCGAGCGACGCCGGCAGCGGCAGCGATCCCGTCGGTCCGTCCAGCTGTGTGCATGTCCGCGCGACGCGCTTTCCCCGTCCCGCGCGGGCGCAGACCGGCAACTTCCACGTCGCCTCGCTCCCGGACACGAAGGCCTCCTGGGAGAGGGTGACGGTGGCGGCCTCCTTCCCCCGGCAGGCGAGATCGCCCCGCACCAGCGGGAAACCGGGCTGGCTCACGAAGCTGGAGAGCGAGTCCGAGATGTTCCGGCCGAGCGCCGAATCGAGCGTCCGGAAGAGGTCCTCCGAGGTCGCGTTCCGGTCGGCATAGGTCCGGAGATACGTCGCCAGGGCCGCGCGCCAGGGCGCCTCGCCGATCCACCGCTCGAACATGCCGATGACCGTCCGGCCCTTCGCGTAGGTGAGAGCGGCATCGAAGGAGGCCTCGATGTCCTCGGGCGTGCGGACCGGCTGGCGGATCCGCTTCGCACCGGGCAGGGCATCGGACGTGAGCGCCTGCTCCCGGGCGCCGATGGAGCGCCGCTCCCAGCGCCACCCGGGCTCGAGACGCGCCGTGACCTCTCCATCCATCCAGCTGCCGAAGGACTCGTTGAGCCAGGTGTCGTCCCACCAGGCCGTGGTGACGAGGTCCCCGTACCAGTAGTGGGCGAGCTCGTGGACGGCGATGTTCGCGCCGAACTGCTGCCGCGAGAGCCCCGGACTCCGCGTCGGGAAGAGCATGAGCGGCTGGCCGAGCGCGACCAGCCCGGGATGCTCCATCGTTCCCCAGAAGCGGGGGACCACCAGGACGTCGAGCTTGCCGTAGGGGTAGGGAACCTCGGTGGCGTCCTCGAGCAGCGAGATGATGCGGGGGAGGATGCTCTGGGCGTAGGCAAGCTCGTCACGGTGCCCGGGCGGAAGGATGAAGCGCAGCGGGGTCTGGTTGTGTCCCGCGGGAGCGCCGGCGACGACGTCGAACGGCCCGGCGGCGAAGGCGACCAGGTACGAGGGCAGTGGCCGGCTGCGCTCGAACCGCACGGTGGTCCATCCGTCCGGTGCGGTCTGCCGGCCGGCCTCCGCGGTGTTGGCGAACGCGCCGCTTCCGGGAGGGACCGCGATCTCCAGCTCCCAGGGAATCTTGAAGGATGGCTCGTCGAAGCAGGGGAACGCCCGGCGCGCATCCACCGGCTCGAAGAACGTGTAGAGGTACGGGGTGTCGCCGTCGTCGACCCGGTACAGACCTCGGCTCCGCTCGGGATCGATGCGGCCGTCGTACTCGAGCACCAGCTCCGCCTCTCCGGGCGCCAGTGGGCTGGACGGCACGACGGCCAGCAGGTCGGGCGGAACGGTGCTGGTGCTCACCGGGTATTCGACGCCGCCGCGGACGAGCGTGGCACGGCGGATGGTGAGGTCCTGCGCGTGGAGCCAGAACGTCGGCACCGGTGCCCCGACGGTGAGCCGGATGCGTGCGGTGGCGTGGAAGGTGGGTTCCCGTGGATCCAGTCGCAGCGCCAGGTGTTCCGCGGTGGGACGGACCTCGGTCGGTAGCCTCAGGGCCGGCGGGGTCCCTGTTACCACCGCGGTGCTCCCCGCGTCGCCGGGAGTGATCGCAGCGGCGGGCGCGGTGGGCGCCGAGGCACAGGCTGCCGCGAGCAGCGAGGCGAGCAGCGCCGCGATGGCGTGTCGGGACTCCGACCGCCTCCTCACGTGCGGGCCCCCGGCGCGCGACGCTCGATCTCCGCCAGCACGTGGAGCAGGTCCTTGTCCCCGCGACCGGAGAGATTGACCAGCAACCGCCGGCCACGCCCGAGCTCGCGAGCGACATCGCGTGCCCGGGCAAGGGCATGCGCCGTCTCCAGCGCCGGAAGGATGCCTTCCAGCCGGCAACATTCCTGGAGCGCGGCGATCGCCTCGTCGTCGGTCGCCGTTCGCACGTCGAGCCGACCGGTGTCGCGGAGTTGGGCCAGCTCCGGTCCCACGCCGGGATAGTCCAGGCCTGCGCTCACCGAATGGGCCTCCGCCACCTGCCCATCGTCGGTCTGGAGCACCGAGCTCGCGCTGCCGTGAAGCACGCCGAACCTCCCCGCGGTGAGTGAGGCGCCATGCTTGCCGGTACCGAGGCCCTCGCCTCCCGCCTCCACCGCCACCAGCCGCACCGACGTGTCGGCGAGGAAGGCGGAAAACGCCCCCATCGCGTTCGAGCCGCCGCCCACGCAGGCCAGAACTGCGTCGGGCGGGGCTCCGAGCCGCTCGGTCCACTGGGCGCGGGCCTCGTCGCCGATGACGCGCTGAAGGTCGCGGACCAGGCTCGGGTACGGATGTGGGCCGGCGACGCTCCCGATGACGTAGAAGGTCGTCTCGACGTTCGTCACCCAGTCGCGGATCGCCTCGTTCATCGCGTCCTTGAGGGTGCGACTTCCGCTCTCCACCGGCCGCACCGTCGCCCCGAAGAGCCGCATCCGCTGCACGTTGGGCGCCTGCCGCCGGACGTCCTCGGCGCCCATGAACACCTCGCAGGGCAGTCCCAGGCGCGCGCAGGAAGCGGCGGTGGCGACGCCGTGCTGACCCGCCCCGGTCTCGGCGATGATCCGCTTCTTCCCCATCCGGAGGGCGAGTCGAACCTGCCCGATGGTGTTGTTCACCTTGTGGGCGCCGGTGTGGAGCAGGTCCTCGCGCTTCAGCCACACCTCGGCGCCACCGAAAGCCTCGGTGAGCCGGGCGGCGAAGGTGAGCGGGGTGGGGCGGCCCGCCCAGTCGCGGAGGTCGGCGGCCACTCCGGCCCGGTAGTCGGGATCCGCCCGTGCCTCGGCCCAGGCGCGCGTGAGCTCGTCCAGCGCCGGGATGAGCGTCTCCGGGACGTAGCGCCCGCCGTACTTCCCGAATCGACCTGGCTGCTGCTCGGTGCTGCTCATTGCTCCTCCGCCGCGCGGACCGCGGCCACGAATGCCCGGACCCGCTCCGGGTCCTTCACTCCGGGGCTCGACTCGACACCCGAGGCGACGTCCACCCCGGTTGGCCCCGCCCGCCGCACCGCCTCCGCGACGTTGAGAGGAGAGAGCCCGCCCGCCAGCCAGAACGGAAGACCGAAGCGACTGGCCTCGCGGGCCAGCGACCAGTCGAAGCTGCGCCCCGAGCCGCCGAAGCCCTCCACCCGCGCGTCGAGGAGCAGCTCGGAGGCGCGCTCCGAGACCGAGCTCGGCAGCGACGTGCCGATCCGGAGCACCTGCCAGAGCGGCACGCCGACCTCGGCGTAGTCCCGTGGGTCCTCGTCGCCATGGAGCTGGACCGCCCCGAGGCCGACCGCGGCGACGGCGCTCCGGACCTCCTCGGGGGTGGCGCGGACGAACACGCCCACTCGCAGGACGCCGGTGGGAATGGCCGCGGCGATCTCCGCCGCCCGCGGGACGGGGACGTACCGCTTGCTCTCCGGCCAGAAGTTGAACCCGAGGGCATCGGCACCCGCCTCGAGACACAGCCGCGCGTCCTCGAGCCGGGTGATGCCGCACATCTTCACTCGCGTCCTCACGCTGCCTCCACCAGCCCCCGCACCGCCGCCACCGGATCTTTCGCGCGCATCACGCTCTCACCCACCAGAGCCGCGCCGGCGCCGGCCCGGGCCAGGCGGCGCACGTCCTCGGCGGTCCGGATGCCGCTCTCGGCGACCAGGACGCGGCCGGGCCGGGCGAGCGCCGGAGCCAGTCGCTCGAAGCGACCCTCGTCGACCTCCAGCGACTCGAGATCCCGCGCGTTCACGCCGACCAGATTCGCTGCCAGCGCGTCGGGAGCGTCCAGCTCGAACGGGTGAACCACCTCCAGGAGCACGTCGAGGCCGAGGTCCAGCGCAGCCGCGTGGAGCTCTGCGAGATGAGGGGGCTCGAGCGCCCCGGCGATGAGGAGGACCGCATCGGCCCCGGCATCCACCGCCTCGGCGAGCATGTGAAGGTCGACGACGAAGTCCTTCCGGAGCAGCGGGAGCTCGATCGCGGCGCGGACCGCACGGAGGTCGTCGAGGGAGCCGCCGAACCGGCGGGCCTCGGTCAGCACGCTCACGCAGCGCGCACCGCCCGCGGCGTAGGACCGCGCCTGGGACGCGGCGTCCACCGACCGGATGCTTCCTGCCGAGGGGGATGCCCGCTTCACCTCGCAGATGAGCGGGAAGCCCCGTCCCTTCCGGAGCGCTGCCTCGAAGCGCGCCGTCCGACGCGGCCGGCTCGCCACCGCGGCCACCAGCTCTGGACGCTCCCGTCTCCGCCGTGCGCAGTCCTCCCGGGCGAGCGCCACCAGCTCGGCCAGCACGCCCCGCGGGGGCCTCCACGTCTTCACGCCGCCACGCCCGCCCGGCTGAACGCGATCAGCCGTTCCAGCCGGATCCGTGCTGCTCCGGAGTCGATGCTCTCCGCGGCGCGCAGCACGCCCTCGGCGAGCGTCTGGACGGCGTCGGCCACCCAGAGCGCCGCCCCTGCGTTGAGCAGCACGGCGTCCCGGAGCGGGCCGCCGCGCCCCGCGAGCACCCCGGCGAGGAGCAGCGCGTTCTCTTCCGGGGTGCCTCCCTGGAGAGCGCCGCGGGGAACGGGGTTCAGCCCGCCGTCCTCCGGGTGAAGCACCACCTCGCGGACCTGCCCGGCCTGGACCCAGGCCGCGCGGGTGGGGCCGCTGGGGGAGATCTCGTCCAGTCCCTCGAGTCCGTGGACCACCAGCGCGCGCTCGGTGCCGAGCCGGGCCAGGGTCTCGGCGACGACCGGGACGAGCGAGGAGGCGTAGACGCCGAGCAGCTGGCGCGGCGCCCGCGCGGGGTTCGCCAGAGGCCCGAGCAGGTTGAAGATGCTCCGCACCCCGACCTCGCGACGGACCGCGGCGACGTGGCGCATGGCCGCATGGAGCGCAGGGGCATAGAGGAAGCCGATCTGCACCTCGGCCAGACAGCGCTCGACCGTCTCCACCGGCGCGTCGACCTGGACACCGCATGCGGTCAGGAGGTCGGCGCTCCCGCTGCGGGAGGAGACGCTCCGGTTTCCGTGCTTGGCGACCGTGATGCCGGCGCCGGCGACGACCAGCGCCGCCGCGGTGGAGATGTTGAACGTCCCCGCCCCGTCACCGCCGGTGCCACACGTGTCCAGCACCACGCGACCAGGGGGGACGCGGACGGGCGTGGCGAGCCGGCGCATCACCGTGGCCGCGGCGGCGATCTCCGCCGGGGTCTCGCCCTTCATCCGGAGCGCGACGAGGAAGGCGCCCATCTGCGCCGGGGTGGCCTCGCCCTGGAAGATGGCCTCGAAGGCGGCCTCGACCTCCTCTGGCGAGAGGTCCTGGCGGTCCACCAGCTTCTGGAGGAGAGCCTTCACGGGCCGAGCCGCCCCTGGAGGAAGTTCCGGAGCAGGGTGGGACCGTCGGGCGTGAGCACGCTCTCCGGATGGAACTGGACGCCGACGGTGGGATGCGTCCGGTGCCGCAGCGCCATGATCTCGGAGTCGTCGGTGGAGACCGCCGTGACCTCGAGGACGTCGGGAAGCGTCGCCCGGTCCACCACCAGCGAGTGGTAGCGGCCGACCGGAAGGGGACGGGGGAGCCCGGCGAAGAGTCCGGTGCCCTCGTGCGAGACGGGCGAAGTCTTCCCGTGCATCACGCGGCCGGCGCGGCGCACCACTCCGCCGAACGCGGCGCCGATCGACTGGTGGCCGAGGCAGACCCCGAGGATGGGAACCGAGCCGCTGAGCCCGCGGACGAGCGGAACCGAGATGCCCGCCTCCGCCGGGGTGCAGGGACCGGGGCTGAGCACCAGCGCCTCGGGCTTCAGGGCCCGCACGTCCTCCACCGAGAGCTCGTCGTTGCGGTGCACCTCCACCTCGGCGCCGAGCGACTGGATCGCCTGGACCAGGTTGAAGGTGAACGAATCATAATTGTCGACGACGAGGATCACCGGCCTGCCTCGTCTCCGGCGATGGCCACCAGCGCGGCCCGGAGCTTGTGCGCGGTCTCCTGGTACTCGGCCTCGGGAACGCTGTCGTGGACGATGCCGGCGCCGGCCTGGAAGCGAAGCCGGCGCCCGCTGAGGGCGACGCTGCGGATGACGATGGCCAGGTCCATGTCCCCGTCGAAGCCCACGTAGCCGGCGGCTCCGGCGTAGGGACCGCGGGAGACGGGTTCGAGCTCGTCGATGATCTCCAGGGCCCGCACCTTCGGCGCACCGCTCACCGTGCCGGCAGGAAAGGCGGCCGCGATGACGTCCCAGGCGTCCAGTCCCGGATCGAGCGTGCCGGAGACCTGACTGACCATGTGCATCACGTGGCTGTAGCGTTCGATGACCTCGCGCTCCTCCACCTTGACCGTCCCGGGACGGCTGACCCGGCCCACGTCGTTTCGGCCGAGGTCGACCAGCATCACGTGCTCGGCGCGCTCCTTGGGGTCGGCCTTGAGCTCGGCCTCGAGGGCAGCGTCCTCCTCGGGAGTGGCGCCCCGCTTCCGGGTTCCCGCGATGGGGCGGACCGTGACCGTCTCGCCGGAGAGGCGAACCAGGAGCTCGGGCGAGGCTCCGGCGAGGGCCCGATCGCCGAAGCGGAGGAAGAAGAGGTACGGGGTGGGGGAGACGCGGCGAAGCGCGCGGTAGAGCTCGAACGGCTCGCCGCGGTAGTCCGCCGAGAGGCGACGGGAGAGCACCACCTGGTAGCAGTCGCCGGCGGCGATGTACTCGCGGGCCCGGGCGACCGCGCCCTCGAAGCCCGCGCGATCCCAGCCATCTTCGAGGCTCCCCAGCTCGGGAGTGGCGGGGGCGGGCGGGAGCGGCCGCTGCAGCGACTCGGCGAGCGCATCGGCCCGTTCCATCGCCGCGCGGTAGGCCTCCTCGACGCTGGCGTGGAGCGGCAGGTGCACCGAGGCCCAGATGCGAAGCCGGTGGCTGAGGTTGTCGAAGACGGCGCAGCGGTCGACCAGCATCCATTCCCCGTCCGGGAAGTCGGGGTCGGGTCCGTGTCGCTGGGGGACGCGGGGCTCGAACCAGCGAACGGCGCCGTGGCCGAGGTAGCCCACCAGGCCTCCGACGAACGGCGGCGCGTCGTCCGGGCGGACGAACTCGAAGGCGTCCATCAGCTCGCGGAGCGCGTCGAGCGGGGGGAGCTCGTCCTCGAAGGTGCGCGAGCCGGCCTGCTCGAGGATGGTCCCGTCTGGCCCCTGGCGGACGAGAGCGATGGGCTCGTCGCCGAGGAAGGAGTAGCGGCCCCAGCGCTCGCCGCCCTGGACCGACTCGAGGAGGAAGGCGTGCGAGGGCGTGGGGAGCTTGAGGAAGGCGCTGACCGGCGTCTCGGTGTCCCCCGGGAGCTCGCGCCAGACCGGCACGAGGTTCCCGCGGGCAGCGAGTCGCTCGAAGGTGGCCAGGCTCATCCGGGTGTCACGCATCGCGTGGGCACCCTACCGCAATGGGGAAGGAGGGGCGGATCGAGGGGGCGAGCAGGCTCTGGGATGTCGATTGAAGACGAAGGGGCACGGTCTCGTGGACACCGGGCTGCCACGAGGTTGCCGGGGAGCCGATGAGTCGCGAGATCGAGGACGAGTGCGCGCGGTCTGCTCCGACGGGACGCGGCGGCGGCGGGTCACCTCGGCTGGGCCGGCCCGACTGGCCTGCGCGACCTCCGGCGCTCCGATTCGGGGGGCGGTCCGACGGCAAGCGCGACTCCGGCGGTCCGACCTCGGGGCGGTCCCGACGGCGCTCGAGTTCCGGCACGTCAGTGCGTGGTGATCGCCGGCGTCCGAGAGCTTCCGTGACCGAACGGGTTTCGGAGAGGGCCAATGCGAAACATTTTGGGACGCTCCGGCTATGCATCGGCCGCAAGGTCCCGAAACCCGTTCCATCCGGTCACAGGAACGGGCAATGCCAAACCGGATGGACGTACCCCAAGGTTTGCGATCGCCCCTTTCCCAAACCGGATGGAACGGCTCACCGTCGTTGGAGACCCCCCCTCGCCCCTGACCGTTCCCAAAGGTTTGGCGAACGGTCTTTGGCAAACCGAAAGGCCTCGCGCCTGGAGCCATCGCGGCCGCGGTCGCACGCCTCGGCGACCCTCGGAGCGCCCGGAGCCCGCGCAGGCCGGTCGGACCAACCTTCGCCGGGCGGACCCCGACCGCCGCCGTCCCCTCTAGCGCCCCGGCCTCCGTCTCAGGCCTTCTCCAGCTCCTCGACGGACTTCTTCGGATCGAGCCAGGTCTCGAACTTGTGGGTCAGGTACTTCTTCGCCTGTCCGCGGAGCAGCATCCCCGGGTCGGTCGCCTCACCGCCCACGGTCTTGTCCGTGACCCTGAGCGTGGCGTCGAGCGCGATGCCCATCACCTTGCCGTGGAGCGTCGCCTGGTCACCCGACCAGGTGGACTGGATGCCGTGCTTCGCCCAGTGCTGGGTCAGCTTCTCCATCCGCTTCTTCGCCTCCGCCAGCGAGAGCGTGTGCGGTACGTGGAAGTCGATCTTTCCCATCGTCGTTCAGACTCCTTCCGATCCTGCGGGAGCACCGTTTCTCCGGCGCCTCGGGAGCTTCATCCCGACCGCGTCCTTCCCACCGTAGCGGGCCAGGTAGGGCCGAAGGTCGACTTTCTGCGCGGTCCGCTGCGAGCTCATCGGCCGAACCTTGCCGAGGACCGGCCGTTCCTGGAAGGGCCGGTCGTGCAACCCCAGCACCCACATGAAGTTCGACACGCTCACTGCGTCCCGGCCATCGAGCGCGTAGCGATCATTGAGGTGCGCGAGCCGTGCCAGCGCCTCGTCCGGCGACGGGCTCCACTCGAGGATCTTCTTCCCCCAGAGCATGCGGAGATATCCGTGGATCCGGCCTTCCTCGCGGAGCTCCCGCTGCGCGGCGTTCCAGAGAGGGTCGGAGGTCTCGCCCCGGTCCATCTGCTCGAGGCTATAGAGGTGCTCGCGCCGATCTTCCGCGTGCGACTTCAGCGTCTGCTGCGCCCAGCGGGGAAGCGACGCGAACCGCAGCTGGTCGTGCACCGGCGTGTGCAGGCAGTAGTTGAAGCCGAGCTCGCGGCGAACCAGGAGCTCCTCGAGGAAGGACGCCACCCCGGGCTGGTCCGCGCCGTGGGCCTCGATGCAAGCCCGGGCCACCTCCCCGGCGAAGAGCAGGCCCCAGTGAAGCGCCGGCGAGACGCCCGACTGACCGGGCTGGGCCGGGTCGTTCCGTGCCTCGTCGAATCGCGCGACGTGCTCGTGGACGAAGGCCCGCAGTGACCTCAGGGCCGCGGTCCTCCCTCCCGGCCGATCCTTCACCGGCGCCACCGAGTGGTCGATGTCGAAGCCGTCCAGCGCCCGCAGCAGTCGTCCGGGCCGCTTCTCCGGGGTGAATCCCAGGTCCACCCGCTCCGCCGCCCGGGCGTGCGACGGGTCCTGCCCCCGGGGGAGCTTTCCCAGGTACTCGGGCCAGAGCTTCCGCAGCTTCGGACGGAGCGTGTAGGCGCCCACCTGCTTCTCGGAGATTCGCTGCATCGGGACGACACACGAGGCGTCGACCGCCACCAGCGGGACCTCCAGCGCCTTCGCCGCGCCCCGCAGGTGTCCGGGGATGATGAAGGCGGGGAACCAGTCGGAGACCACCGCTGCCGCGCGCTTCCCCACTGCCGCCAGCCGAGGAACGTGCTGACGGGTGCTCCGCGGCAGCTCGAGCCAGTAGGGCACGCCCCGGGCGCGCATCGCCGTCCCCAGCTCGTCGAGCCCCTGCAGGACGAAGGCGTGCAGCCGGTCGGACGCATGCGGGTAGTCCGGACGGAGCGCGTGGTAGCAGACGACCGGGAGGCGGAGCCTGTTCCCGAGGGCAATGGCCGCCTGCAGCGCGTGGTTGTGCGGCACGCGCTGATTCACCATGCACCAGTAGAGGACGTACTCACCTCGCGGAGGCAGGGGTGCGTCCCGGACGACGCGAACCCGGGCGGGGTCGACGCCGATCTCGGTCCAGGAGAAGCCAGTCGGCATCGAGCGCCTCTTTCATGTCCCGGGTATGCTGTCGCCGTTAGAACGGAGCACCCAAGGTATGGCCTTTCCCGTCCACCGTCCTCGCCGCCTGCGCCGCACCGAGGCCCTCAGGCGCATGGTGCGGGAGACCGACCTCCGACCCTCCGACCTCATCTACCCACTCTTCGTCGTGGAGGGCCGGGGGGTTCGCAACCCGGTCCCCTCGATGCCCGGCATCGACAACCTCTCGGTGGACCTGGCCGTCGAGGAGGCGAAGCGTGCCCGGGCGGTGGGCGTCCCGGCCCTCATCCTGTTCGGCATCCCCGGCCACAAGGACCCGCGGGGCACGGGAGCCTGGGCGGAGGACGGCATCGTCCAGAAGGCCCTCCGGGCGATGAAGGACGCGGTGCCGGAGCTGCAGCTCCTCGCGGACATCTGCCTCTGCGAGTACACCGACCACGGCCACTGCGGCGTCATCCACGGCGGAGAGGTGGACAACGACCAGAGTCTGCCCCTCCTGGCGCAGATGGCGGTCTCCTGTGCGAGGGCCGGCGCGGACATCGTGGCGCCCTCGGACATGATGGACGGCCGGGTGGCCGCCATCCGGACGGCGCTCGACGGGGCGGGGCTCTCGCGCACTCCCATCCTCAGTTACGCCGCGAAGTACGCCTCGGGGTTCTACGGGCCGTTCCGGGAGGCCGCCCAGAACACGCCCAGCTTCGGGGATCGCCGCGGCTACCAGATGGACCCGGGCAACGTCCGGGAGGCGCTGAAGGAGGTCGCGCTCGATCTCGACGAGGGAGCGGATCTCGTGATGGTGAAGCCGGCCCTCAGCTACCTCGACGTCATCGCCCGGGTGAAGGAGCGGTTCGATGTCCCCGTCGCGGCGTACAACGTCTCCGGTGAGTACGCGATGGTGAAGGCGGCTGCCGCCAACGGCTGGATCGACGGAGAGCGCGTGATGATGGAGATCCTCACCTCCATCAAGCGCGCCGGTGCGGACCTCATCCTCACCTACCACGCGGTGGAAGCCGCCGAGCTGCTCGACTCGTGAGCCGCGCGCGCAAGGGCAAGCGCAGGAGCGCCGGGAAACCTCCGCCCCGACCGGAGACCCTCCACTACAAGGTGGTGGAGCTCTCCACCGTCGACGAGGGCAACCTCGAGCACACCGTGAACCTCTGGGTCCGGCAGGGCTGGAGGCTGGAAAACGTTCAGTTCGCGATGCGCGAGTCCTCGAAGCGTCCGGCGATGGCCTTCGTCTTCTTCACCCGCGCAGCCGACGCGATGGCGGACTCGCCCGCGCCGGCCGAGGAGAGCAGGGCAGGGGCTCGCGCCGTCGATGCCTGGAGCCGGCTGGCGGCGCTGGCCGCCGGGGGAGACGAATCATGAGCCCGCTGCGAGCCCCGTTCGGAGCGCCCAAGCTCCGGCTCGTCCCCGAGGACGGCATCCCGGAGTCGCCGTACCCGCGCTGCTCCTTCCTCCTCCGGGGAATGGCCCGGCTGGCGGACGTCGGGGTCGCGTACGTGCTTGCCATCGCAGCCGGCCGAGCGGGACTGGTGGTCGCGGTGCTCTACCTGCTCCTCGCCGACGGCATCTTCCACGGCCAGAGCGTGGGCAAGCGCATCTTCGGGGTGAAGGCGGTCTTCCTCCCCATGCGCACCGATGCCCGGTTCCGCGACAGCACGCTGCGGAACGCGCCGCTCGCGCTGATCGTCCTGCTGCGCATGATGCCCGAGCCCCTCGGCCTCCGGGCCGGGCTCGCCGGGCTTCTGGTCATCGGCGCCGTCGAGGCGTGGAAGGCGGTCCGTGACCCACTGGGCCGCAGGCTCGGTGACGTCTGGGCGCAGACCCAGGTGGTGGACGGCAAGGTGGTCTCGGGCTCGCAGGCCATGGCCCGGGCGCAGGGCGTGCCGGTCGGGCCGGAGCGCTGGATGACCGGCAACGCCGATCGGTCGGATTCCTCGGGAGGGCACTAGAACCCCGTGCGCATCGCGCTGACCTACAACCTCCGCCTCTCGGATTCAGAGGAGGAGGCGGAGTTCGACACCCAGCAGACCGTGGACGCCCTGGCCGGCGCCATCGACCGACTCGGCCACCGGCTGGAACGCTTCGAGGTCTCCGGGCCCGCGTCCCGGACGGTGGCCCGGCTCGAGGCCTACTCCCCGGACCTCATCTTCAACACCGCCGAGGGGAGGCGAGGGCGATTCCGGGAGGCGTTCTACCCGGCACTCTTCGACGAGCTCGGATTCCCCTACACCGGAAGCGACGCCTACGCGCTCGCGGTCACGCTGGACAAGCAGCTCACCAAGCTCATCCTCCGCGACCACGACGTCCGCACTCCGGGGTGGCAGTACATCGAGAAGGTGGACGAGCTGAAGGCCTCGGCGCTCCGGTTCCCGGTCATCGTCAAGCCGAACTTCGAGGGAAGCAGCAAGGGCATCACCCAGGACTCGGTGGCCGAGACCGTGGCCGAGCTGGAGGAGAAGGTCGCCCGGGCCCTGGAGCGCTACCCGGCTGGCATCCTGGTGGAGGAGTACATCTCCGGGCGCGACCTCACCGTCCCGTACCTCGCGGCGCTGGAGAACGACTACGACGGCGTGCTCGCCCCGGTGGAGTACATCATCGACCCGGAGCTGGCGAAGCGGCGCCGGTACGCCATCTACGACTATGCGCTGAAGACCTCCGAGGAGAAGGCCGTGAGCGTGAAGGCCCCTGCGGCCATCACCCCGGCCATCGCCGACGAGCTCCGGCGTACGGCGCAGACCGTGTTCCGGCTGACCGATTGCCGGGACCTCGGGCGGATCGACTTCCGGATGAGCGACGCCGGGGTGCCGTACTTCCTGGAGATCAACGCGCTGCCCTCGCTCGAGCCAGGGGCCGGCATCTACGCCTCCGCCGCGCTGGACGGGCTCCACTTCGACGCGGTGATCGGCTCCGTCATCCAGGCCGCCGCCCGTCGCTACGGCATCAAGGACAGCTCGCGCCGCCAGGGGAAACCCCCGCGCAAGACCGGCCCCTTGCGGGTCGGCTTCGCCTACAACGTCAAGCGGATCAAGCCGAGCGAGGACGGCGAGGAGGACTCGGAGGCCGAGTACGACAGCCCGAGCACGCTCCAGGCCATCCGCGAGGCCATCGCCAGCTGGGGACACGAGGTCATCGACCTCGAGGCGAACCAGGAGCTGCCCACCGTCCTGGCTGTCACCCCGCTCGATCTGGTGTTCAACGTCGCCGAGGGATGGAAGGGACGGAACCGCGAGGCCCAGGTGCCCTCGCTCCTCGAGCTTCTCGACATCCCCTACACCGGCAGCGACCCGGCCACGCTCTCGCTCGCCCTGGACAAGGCGCTGGCGAAGAAGATCGTCCGCCAGCACGGCATCCACACCCCGAACTTCCAGCTCTTCACCACCGGAAAGGAGCGGCTGAACCGCGAGTTCGACGAGTTCCCGCTGATGGTGAAGCCCGTCGCCGAGGGCTCGAGCAAGGGCGTGGTCAGCAAGAGCGTCGTGCAGAACGAGGCCGAGCTCCGCGAGGTCGTCCGCGAGATGGTCTCCAAGTACCAGCAGCCGGCGCTGGTGGAGGAGTACGTTCGTGGCCGCGAGTTCACGGTGGGCCTGCTGGGTGAGCGTCGCCCCCGGGTGCTTCCACCGATGGAGATCGTCTTCGTCGACACCGACGATCCGAACCCGGTCTACAGCTTCCAGCACAAGCTCGACTGGAACGATCGCATTCGCTACGACGTCCCGGCCAAGCTCGAGCCGAGCCAGACCGAGAAGCTTCGCACCGCCGCGCGAGGAGCGTTCATGGCGCTCGGCTGCCGTGACGTGGCCCGGATCGACTTCAAGATGGACGCCAAGGGCCGCTTTTACTTCCTGGAATGCAATCCGCTGCCGGGCCTCACGCCGGGGTGGAGCGACCTGGTGCTCATCGCCCAGGGCGCGGGCATGGACTACCGCGCGCTCATCGGGGAGATCCTGAGCGGCGCCATCCGCCGCTACAAGGAACGGGAGCAGTCTCGCCGGGCCGCCGCCGATCTCGCGCCACAGACCACCACCGCGAACGGAGGCGGCGTCCAGACGCCCGAGCTCGGTGGCTCCGAGCTGCGCGAGGGCAAGGGATGAGCGCATCCTGATCGAGGGCGCGCGGGCGAAGGAGTAAGGTCGGCAGATCATGTCCGAGCCGCCCGACAGCGCCGCTCCGCGGGTGCGTGCCCGCGCGCTCGATCTGCCGCTCGGCCGTTTCCGCCCCGGTCGGTTCAACTCGATCACCGACGTGGATGGCGTCCTGGTGGGACACACCACGCTCATCCAGGGCGAGGGCCCGCTGGTTCCGGGGAAGGGTCCGGTGCGCACCGGCGTCACCGCGATCGTTCCCCGCGGGGGCAACATCTTCATGGAGCGGCTGCACGGAGGCGGATTCGTCCTCAACGGCGCCGGCGAGGTCTCCGGGCTGACGCAGGTGATGGAGTGGGGACTGCTGGAGACGCCCATCCTCCTCACCAACACCATGTCGGTGGGCGTGGCGTCCGACGCGATGGCCCGCATCATGGTGGACCAGTACCCGGGCATCGGCGACGAGCACGACGTCATCATCCCGGTGGTGGGGGAGTGCGACGACAGCTGGCTCAACGACATCACCGGCCGTCACGTCCGGGAGGAACACGTGCGCGCCGCGGTGGCCTCGGCAGCCGGAGGGCCGGTGGCCGAAGGCAGCGTGGGCGGCGGCACCGGAATGGTGACCTGCGACTTCAAGGCCGGGATCGGCACGTCGTCGCGCAAGCTCCCCGAATCGCACGGGGGCTACACCCTCGGCGTGCTGGTGATGTCCAACTTCGGGAAGATGCACAACCTCCGTGTCGGCGGGCTCCCGCTGGGCGAGGTGCTCGAGGAGCGGTACCAGGCGGGTCCCCGCCGCACCGCCACCCACGGGAGCATCATCCCGGTGCTGG